>Ga0182011_10000043_pt1 | contig 92593 bp, 80 predicted proteins | sample 711E1DmetaG_FD_120481 | JGI IMG/M metagenome (GOLD analysis project Ga0182011, IMG submission 120481) | Permafrost microbial communities from Stordalen Mire, Sweden - 711E1D metaG | ecosystem: Environmental > Terrestrial > Soil > Wetlands > Permafrost | place: Sweden: Stordalen | collected...
CTTTCCTTTTTAACAAAGTGGTCGCTCCAAATAATCGCGATTGGCGAATCCGGATTCTCTTTAGCAATAATTCCCGCCGCTACTCCCACAGCCGGGCCAACATCTCTCATCTCCGGTTCGAAAATAAAATTTTCGGCTGGAATTTGTGGTAAATGTGTGCGAACGATTGATTCGTACTTCTCTCCCGTGGAGATATAGATATCTTCGGGCTTAAAATCGGGCTGCAGCCTATCTACTGCTAATTGGAGAGTGGATTTATCGCCGATGATTTTTTCAAACTGTTTTGGAGTATTTTTTCTCGATAATGGCCAAAGTCTTGTTCCTACCCCGCCTGCAAAAATAATTACCTTCATATAATTTTATTTAGGAAGCTTTTTAGCTCACTCTCAAATTGTGCAAACGTGAACCGCTCTGCATTTTCCCTGCACAATTTTGTATTATAGCTGTTCTTATTAAAGCTTTTCAAGACTTGCTTTAAACTACCAACGGTTTGCTGGTCAAAAAATGTACCCGTGACGCCTTCTTTAATAATGTCTAACGCTCCCCCGCCCCGAAAGGCGATGACCGGTTTACCGAAAGATTGAGCCTCAACCATGGTCAGACCAAAATCTTCCTGTCCCGGAAAAATTAACGCCCGGCAATTTTTATAATAGACCGCTAGTTCTTTGTCAGTTAAATTGCCTAAAAATTCTACGGTTGGACCGGCCATTTTCTGCAATTTCTTTTTGTCTGAACCGCTACCGACAATTTTTAAAGGCAACTCTAGCTCGTTACAAGCTTTAATTGCAAGATCCACCCTCTTGTAAAAATTTGTGAGCCTTGAAACAACTAAAAAATAATCTCCATTTTCTTCACCATTTGCCATTTGCCATTCTTGTCCTGAGCCTGTCGAACGGATGCTATTTGCCATTTCTGAAGGTGGATAAATAATCTCTGACTCTCTATTGTAATAACGCTTGATTCGCTTCTGAACTTCTGTTGAGATCGCTATATATTCATCCGGCCTTTGAGCAGCAATTTTATCCCAACTTCTTAAATACGAAACAGCGGGTTTTGACAGCAATCTGAATAGTGGACTTTTGAAATAATCATTATAACCACTCCATAAATATCTGGTCGGGGTTAAACAATAACAAATATGCAAAGTCTTTGGTTTTGTAACAATTCCTTTGGCCGCTTCGCTGGTAACGGAAATTACCAGATCGTAATCATCAAAATTGAAGCTTTCAAAAGCCAGCGGCATTAAGGAAGCATAAAGTTCATGCGAAGTTTGGGCTTTGGGGAAGTTTTGCAAAAAAGAAGTCTGGATTTTAAAAACTTTGGCCCAAGGAGCTTTTTCTTTGTTATAGACCGAAGTGAATAAAGGCGCCTGCGGAAATATTTTGTGGAGCGCCAGTAAAACTCTTTCCGCCCCTCCCCATTTGTTCACTCTATCGTATACCAACGCAACTTTCATAAATATTAAGGGTTTGTTCGGCAGCTTTTCTCCAGGAAAATTGTTGTGATTTGTTAAAAGCTTTTTCCAATTTTTCTTCCTTGTATTTTTCTCCATTCTCCAAAACATTCTTCAACTTCGCATGAATATCGGCTAGATCCTGAGGATTAAAATAAAGCGCATTTTCTCCGGCTATTTCTCTAAACGCCGGGATATCCGATGCCACCACTAAACATCTTAGAGACATTGCTTCCAAAACCGGTAATCCAAACCCCTCCATCAAAGACGGCGCTACTAAAGCAACTGCGTTTGTATACAAACTGACCAACTCTTTATCGCCGGCTTTCCCGTAAAAAATTATGTTATCCGACTGATATTCTTTCTCCAGACGCTGGTAAAAATAATCTTTCTGCCCAACCAAAATTAATTTTAGATCTTGATGTTCATTCACTATTTTTTTGAAAGCCTGGATTAGCCGCTCTAAGTTTTTATGCGGATAGGCATTGCCAACGTAGAGAAAGTATTTTCCATACTTCTGGCTACCAACTGCTGATTGTTGGCTACTAAGCTCTGATGCCTCGCAGATAACGTCAATCTTATTCTCGCTAATTTTTAAATGGTCCATTATTTCCTGTTTAGTCGCATTGGATGGAGCAATAATTTTCCTAGCGTTTCTGGCCGCTTGCCTAATTATAAATTTATAAGCTTCTCTTTTGGCTAAGTATACCGGGTAAATAAGCGTTGAGGCTTTTCCGGTTGAAAAATGATTGATAATTAAATCGTGAATTGTTACAACATAAGGCCGATTGTAAAAAATAGGAACGGAAAAATAAGGAAAGTGCATTAAATCCAATTTCTGTTGCTTGATTAACGAGGGGAATCTTAACTGTTCCGCAACCGAATGCCATTTAATGTTCACATTTACTATCTTCCATTTACTATTAGCTATTTGTTTCTTAATCATTTCTGAATCATCAGGCCTAACGAACAAAACATACTGATTTTTCTTGTCAATTGCCTGAAGATTTAAGACAATGTTCCTGGTGTACCTGCCAACGCCGGTTTGTTCCCATAAACGGCAATCAATTCCAATCCTCATATTAGGATTATAGCTAATGTTCACGTGCTTAACAAATCCCAACTTCAATCCTAAACAATTGAAAAAGTGCTTTATTTTTAATTAGAAAAAAGTTATTATTTGGATATTAGAATTTATTAATGTTATTTAATTCAATATCCTTTCTCATCTTCTTTCCCATCGTCACGATTTTATATTATTTAGCTTCATTCAGATGGAAATGGTTAGTGCTGTTAATAGCAAGTTGCATCTTCTATCTGGTTTTTATTCCCGTCTATATATTTATACTTTTTTACTTAATCATCGTTGACTATACAGCCGGTATTTTTCTCAGCAAACTAAAAGGGAAAAAACGAAAGTTTCTTCTGTTGATAAGTATTTTGTCAAATATCGGGATTCTTTTCTTTTTTAAATATTCTAATTTTTTCCAAATTAATGTTCAACAGCTCGCCAGTCTTATTCATTGGAATTATTCTCCGCAGCTACTGAATTTAATTTTGCCAATTGGCTTATCTTTTCACACATTTCAAAGCTTAGGCTATGTAATAGATGTTTATAAACGTAAGCAAAAACCGGAAAAACATTTGGGAAAATACGCTTTGTTTGTCATGTTTTATCCGCAACTGGTTGCCGGACCGATAGAAAGGGCAGCTCATCTGATTCCGCAATTTTATGTCAATCATAAATTTGATGAAAACAATGTCTCTGAGGGCTTAAGGAGAATGCTTTTGGGTTTCTTTAAGAAACTGGTGATTGCAGATAGACTGGCAATTATGGTGAATCAGGTTTATGGTAGTCCTCATAGTTACATCGGTTTCCCGTTAATTTTAGCAACAGTTGCTTTTGCGTTTCAGGTGTATTGCGATTTTTCAGGCTATAGCGACATTGCGATAGGAGCGGCAAGAGTAATGGGATTTAATCTTCCTGAAAATTTTAATGCTCCATATCTGGCAACGTCAATCCGAGACTTTTGGCGCCGGTGGCATATAACATTGTATTCTTGGTTTAGGGACTACATTTATATCCCGTTAGGAGGAAGCAGGAAAGGGGAATTAATAAATATTCGAAACATCTTGATTGTATTTTTCGTAACGGGCCTATGGCATGGCGCAAATTGGACTTATGTCGTTTGGGGATTAATTCATGGTTTTTATATGGTAATAAATCTTTTGGTTTCTCAATATAAACTTCCATTAAAAGTAGTTATTTCAAGTAAGCTACTGTTATTTTTTATTAACCTTTTTAAAATAGGGGTAACGTTTGTATTGGTTTGCATCGCCTGGATATTTTTCCGGGCCGCGACGATTTCCGACGGGTTATATATTTTATCTCATGCAACCACAGGGCTTTTAGGTCTATTTAATTTGGCGCTTCAGAAAAACACTTACGATTTATTCTACATGTTATTCGATCAGCATCACGGCGTTGGATTAACCTTGCCGCAAATTGGCATTGTTTTTGGCGCAGTAGTGTTAATGGAAATATTACAATTATTGGAGAGGCGGAAATTATACCCTTCTTTTCCATTTCCTGTCCGTCTTGGAATCTATCTAATTCTTGCTTTAGCAATTGTGAATTTTAGTCCGGTAAATCCGGTGCCATTTATCTATTTTAAATTTTAATGAAAACTTTTGTTATTAAATTAACTATTTTTATTTTCTTGATTTTAATTTTGCAAAAATTTGTATTATCATATTTTCCCTATCAGCCTCCTCAAGCGGTAGAAAGTTTAAAAACCTATCAGCAAAATGAAACAAACATCATTTTTTTTGGAGACAGCACTACGACATGGTGGAGCAAATATGAAGCGGACAATCGTTCCATTCAAACAATGTTAAGCAATTTGCTTAATAAAGGCATAGGCATGGTTTGTCATGATGGATATCAAGCCGGCATGTATGATGCTTACACAAATTACATGGTTAAGCAAAATTATTACCCTTCCTATATTATTATCCCTATTAACCTTCGGTCATTCTCTATAGGTTGGGATTTAGGAGGTCCTCAATTTATAGACGAAATGTTATATCTGGATTTTTACAATACCCCGCTTAGTCCTTTTCTAACTTTTACAACTAATCTGGCTATTCCCGATGGTAATAAGTTGTATGAAAATATTTATTATCTTTCAACCGAATTTGACGGCAATACAGTAGTCGGTAGTGGAGGAGATTATGAGAATAAACTAAAAAATGCATCTCTTAATACAAGATTTAAATTGATGTTTCAGATGAATTATCTGGCTTCCGTAAACGCAGATAATAGTAAATTAAACAATTTGCTTAATATCGCAGATCGGTATCGAAATACTAAAACCAAAGTAATTTTTTATATTACGCCCATTGATTATCAAACAGGTGAAAAATATTTTGGCAAACGTTTTCTAACTCAGGTAAAAGAAAATGCCAATACAATTGTATCCCAATTAAAACAACATCAATCTCTAGTTTTAGATTTATCAACGTCCTTGCCTTCAAAGAATTTTATTTGGAAAGAAGAAAGTTATGTTAATGAGCACATGAATAAAGATGGAAGGGCTTTTATAGCGGCACAACTAGCGAAAACAATTGAAGGGAATAAATAATTGACAAAATGCAAAAATGCCTAGCTTCTTAGAATGGGTTGAGCTCAAGTTGTAATCGCGGAGGAATAATACCTAAGAAGCAAGTTGCTTTAGGAAGATACCAAAGTATACCAAGCGGGTGATGAACCACGGATATTTTTGTTCATAATGTTTTTTGTAGAAAAGCCGCATTGCTCTAAAGCGCGCTTTGGTGGTTCGCTGTTTGGTTTCTTTACTGGCGGTGGTAATATTTCTGGAAACTTTTTTAAGCCCATGAGAAACTCCTTTGTAATGTAAAACTGTGAACTGCGGTATGTAATAAATCTTCCAGCCTTTTTGTTTTAGCATATAACAAAAATCTATATCCTCTCCGTAGAAAAAATAATCTTCATCCCACCAACCAGCTTGTTCCCCCGCTTTTCTTCTCACCAGCATAAATGCGCCGGCCAAAGCGTCTATTTCATGAGTTTTGGCAAAATCTTTGAACCCCAAAGTATATCCGCCGAATAATTTTGTTTTACCGAGAATTTTTGAAAGGCCTGAAAAATGTGAGAAAGAATTCCAGGGAGTCGGAAAGCCGCGGTGAGACGCATCATCAATTTGCCCGTTTGGCATTATTAATTTACAAGTCGCCGCACCCGCATCTTCGTGTTCGTCCATAAACTTAACCATTCCCTCTAAAGTTTCTGCGTGAACTTCAACATCTGGATTTAAGAACAAAAGATATCTTCCTTGAGCTTTTTTTACTCCCAAATTATTGGCTTTGGAAAATCCCAAATTCTCTCTATTTTGAATAATTTTTAGTGAATCTTTATTGGAAATTGGAAATTGGAGATTGGAAATTGCACGGACCGAATCGTCCGTGGAAGCATTGTCAACCACGATTATTTCAAACTTAAGATTTTTGGTGGTTTTGTAAATGGACTCAATACAACCCTTTAAGAACTCTTTAGTATTGTAGGAAACAATAATAATTGATAAATCCATATTTTAAAAACAGGACATGTAAACTTCGTCTAGCTTTTGAGCAATTACCCGCCAGTCATATTTTTCTTCAACTAATTTCCGGGCATTCAATGTTAATTTTCGGTACACACTATGGTCTTGAATTAAAACTAAAGCCAGCTCCGCCAACTCGTCTTCTTTTTCGGACGCCAAAGCGTGAATATTATTTTTCGCCTCCAATCCCTCCAGTCCCAAATTGGTCGTCACCACGGGGACTCCTGACGCCATCGCTTCCAAAATCTTATAACTTGTTCCCCCGCCCGCCCTGATCGGCGCCAAAAGTAAATAGGCTTTGCGGAAAATCTCCGCCGTTTCCTTCTTACTGTCTTCTTCCAAAATGATATTTTTCGAAGCCGCCAGACTTTTTATTTTTTCCGGAATATTACGGCCGATAATCCATAACTTAATATCGGCCCGGTTTTTGGTTTCTGCCAATTTCTGACTGATTCTTGGCCAAATGTGCTTTAAGATTATTTCCGCCGCGTCAACATTTTGGAACCATTTGAAATCTCCGATAAAAAGGATTCTTTTTTCTTCCGGAAGATTTTGGGAACTTCTGAACTGAAAATTATTTAGATCAACTCCGTTTGCAATAACGGTGATGTCTGCCCTTTTCATCAGTCTTCTCTCCGTATTGGAAACTGCAATCAACTTATCAACTTTTCTCCAAGCCTGTTCTTCTTTTTTCCTTAATTTCATTACGTCAACATAGAAAAATAATTTTAAGAATGGGTTGGCCAACTTGACATATCTTTGATAAGCCAAATATTCAACGTTATGCTCAACTAAAATAACCGGAATGGAAACTTTCGGCAGGTTTTGATAGACGTAAAAAGTTTCAACGTGGATTAAATCGTATTTTTCCCTTACCAGCTCGTCTCTTATCGCCAGCTTCATCTCCTCGCTGGTGTGACCGATAATTAGAAATGGGTCCATTGATAGTCCGGTTTTAAGAATATTAGCGGTGCTCCATTGTTTTTTGCGTGTTACTGTAATGAGTTTTTTACAGATCTTCCTGACTTCTTCAACATCGCTTTCAGTTTGATAATCCCTTTTTTCGCAAATTAAAGTAATCTCGTGTTTTTCGGCCAGGTTTTTCATCAAATTGTAAAGCCTGATTTCTCCACCCGATTTAAGTGGAAAAGGTAGATATGAAGAGACCATTAAGATTTTCATCCCGTTAAAGACAGCGAGCGTTCATAACGCTTGCGTAAATCCTTTCTGTTGTTATTTATTATATCGATATTTTTTAAGCTTAACATTTTAGATATCGTTTAATCGGTCTTTAACGGGATCATGGTTTTTGTCTTAAGTCAAAAATTATGTATTGCGGTGTTTGAGCAATTATTTTATACAGCGTACCTAAATGGATATCGGCGGGAGTTGGATTAATAAGCGCTAAATAATCCGCGCCCATCTGAACCATTTGTGGTAATCCCTTTTCAAAACTGGCCCATCCTTTTCTTTTTGTTTGGTAGAGAAACGATGTGTCCCCGTTATAATTGGCGATTACTTTGGCATTTTTCGGCGTCAGCTTGTCCACAGCGGCACCGGCCACAATAATTGCCGGATTATCAATGTCGTAGAAGGCTCTCACCGCGAACCAGCTAAAAGCAAACATAAATAAAACTGCAATAATTAAAATTGGAACAGTTTTGTAGCGGCTGATTATTTCCTTAGCCGGATTAATGAGAAAAGCGCTGCCGATTCCCAAGAATATTGCCAGTGAAGGGATAATCGGGATTTGGTAATAATCATGCTGAACGTTGCCAGTAGCAACCACGAATAGATAAAGAAGCGATGCTACCAAAAAGGAGACGAAAAATAGGTAGTTCTTCTTTTTGACAAAAATCAGCCCCAAACCGAAAAGAACCAATCCCCAGTAGCCTAAGATCATTTCACCAATTCTTTGCGCAAATAGCCATTGAAAAAACGCGCCCTTAAAACGGATATTACTACCGTTAAAAAGCCACCAGCTTTGCGGAATACCGGCCGGATATTGCTGCATCCATAATCTCCACGCTCCAAAAGGTAAAAGAGCTACAATCGCCAAAAGCCACAATTGCCATTTTTTGATTAAATTGAAGCCGTATTTTTCAAAAGCCAAATAAAGCATCGGCAGCATAAAGAACCCCGCAAAAGGTTTGATTAAAAACGCGCCCGCGGAAAAAATACAGGTCAAAACAAAAAATAGCAGCAATTGAAGTTTTGATTTTGCGGTAAGCCATAAATCAAAATAGTAAATTGCCCCCAAAATAAAAGTCGCCATTAAAGGATCAGGCAATATCGTCCGCGAATAATAAATGTTAAAAGGCAAAAACACGAAGAAAAAAGCGGCCAGCAAGCCGGTTAAAAAACCTTCCCGTTTCTTAACTATTAAATACAAAAATACTGCTGAAAATAAAGAGCAAAATATGGTCACCATTCTCCCCCATTGTTCAATGGTTATGTGCCCTAACATTATGAATAGACCGGCCTGCATCACGTTATAGACTGGAAACTCGACAAATCTGTATCCTTGGGGGTTATCGTATTTATTCGAAGGGACATTGGACAAATCGTCAAACCGCGGATGCAAAAGATCAAATCCAGTACTGACAAAATTACGCGAGACAGAAGACGTATCGGCCTGACGCCAACTATGCCAGTCGGCAATCGGACTGTTAAATTTGTAAAGTCTGACGGCAAAACCGAGGATTAGGATACCAACCAATAAACCAAACTTCAGTTTATTCATCAATGTTATTTTAGTTCATTATCGGGGTATTATCAATTCCACCAACTATTCTGCAAGAAACCTTCATAACGATAATATAATGGATACCCACGTCCATTCGCTTTAGCTCGCTAACGTGGTACTCTTATAACTCAAACTTCGCTTGTCCAGGCATTCACGCCCGTCCCTTCGCTCTCCAGCTCAGTGACGGGAATCTCTGCTCCATAATAGATCGCTTTTTACTTACCTTTGAAGACCAGTTGCTCTAACGGTGAGCATAGTACGAATACTATCCCGAAACCTGTTTTCACTGGCTCTTCGTTTTCAGTATACCTTTCTCTAAAAGAGATTATACAAACCTGTTTTGCTAATTTTATTGAAGTTGAATAGTAAGAGTTGTGCTCATGGCTGAGGCTATTTTCTCTAAAAAACCTATGGATGGATTAGTATTACCAGCTTCAAGTCTAGCAATAGCAGATTGCTTAGTACCTAGTTTATTTGCAAGTTCCTTTTGAGTAAATCCAGCTTTCTGTCTCGCAGCAATTAATTGAGAGATGATAGCATAACGTGGAGCAAGCTTGTTATATTCTTTTGCAACCTCCTTATCCTTTAATAGTTCTTTTTTAAATGTCTTCCAGTCTTTCATAATATGAATATAACATATATGTTATATTATGTCAATAGTCTTATTCGCTTTAAAGCTATAGCTATTTCCTTACTAGGCGTCTTTTGGGTTTGTTTTTTAAATCCATGAAGCAAATAAACATCTTTCTCTTTAAAGCAGTATAAAATGCGTATTTCTTCTTTACCTCTAATTCTTAACTCATATAGACCTTTCGTCAGTTGCTTGCTATGTGGCATGCCTAAAATATTTCCATGAATTTCAAGGAGATTAATCAGATGCGCAATTTTTGCTTTAGCCTGCGGAGATTTTGAAATTATAAACTCCTCAACTGGTTTTTCGCCTCTTTGTGTTTCGAATAATAAAATATTCCAGTTCATTAACCAATTATATCATTTACCCCACCATGTTACTCACTATATATTTGAGGCTACACAACTCCGAAGGCTGGACTCGGACATGGAACTTTTTCTAGTTCTTATCATTCCCTATGCTTATTTTGGATAGTTGTTTATTTCCGAAACACTGCCATCGTCGTTAAATTGCAAAATGCTAGTGGTGGGAGAAGATTGAACTTGTTGCAAGGTAGATTGCAAATCGTTATGAATAGACACCTTTGTTTGATCATTTTTAAAAGCAAACCAAACAGCGTCGTTAAGCCCGACAGGGAAAACCCAGGCATCACCGTACTTTATCGGTACGTTAACAAAATGCAAATTAACCGGAGCATTTCCCCAAGACGCTTTATATAAATCGTCTATCGATACAAAAAAGTTTTGCACTTTCACGCCCGCACCGCTCCAGTCAAAATACGCTTGCTGCAACTGGATAATATGGAAAAGAGAAAAAACCAATACGAAAACCGCCATCGCCGTAAAAGCAATTTCTTTTCCGTTAGTTAGCAAATAATCAAATATTTTTTTAATGACGACTACAAAAATCAGGATTAAACCAAGAGACGCCAGATAGCTATATCTTGAGGTGATATTACCCAAACCCAAAAACGGCAGTAGGGAAATAATGAAAAACAGGAATCCAAAAACAATGATGCCTCTTTCTTTCTTCTCAAAGATTCTAGGAAGTTTTCTACTGGCAAAAACTAAAGCCACAATTCCTAAAACCGTTAAGATTATTGCTAATAGGATATTTTCCTTTAGAATATTTCTAATTACTTCGTAGAAAGGCAGAGATACTTGACCAACTAAAATAAGAGAAATGTAGCCCAAAGCGTTGCCGACAAAATTGAAGGGTAACTTTAATAAATCATAATTGTAATCCCCTCCTGTCCAATGACTGTGAGCCAGCAAACGCAGTAAGAGATAAGCTAGAATCGGAACAAACAGCAAGAGATAATCCACTCTTCTGACAATCTTTTTCAGGAAAGACCACGACATATCCTCTTTAAAACCATAGGCGACAATTAAAAGCGGAATTATTACTCCCATCTCGTGGAAAAGAAGTCCTAAAGATAAAGAAACTAACGACGCCAGATAATAAATAACTTTTCTTTTTTCATCCCACCAAATAAAGAATAAGAGACTCGCAAGCGCAAAAACAGAGGTAAACAAAAACCCCGTCGCGGAAATCCAATAAATTGCCTCTACGGGTCCGCTCATCAGTAGGAAAAGAAAAGCCGCCAAAACCGCCAGTAAATTGTTTTTGAGGACTTTTTTGGCCAGCAGGAAAAAGAGCGCGGCCACGATAAAATGCAAGCAGATTGACACGGCGTGATAAACAACCTGATTAAGCCAGAAGTTTGAATACATCAGGAAGAAATAGATTTTGGTACCCGGCCTGTAGAAAAATCCGTTGGCATCTGTAAAATAGCTTGCTAAAATACTGATAAGAGAACTATTGCGGGGATGGTCCGCGGCCCAGCGAAACCAGGTGAAATCGTCTCCGATAAAAAAGTTCCCTAGTGATGGGAAAAACAAAACTATACTGAAAAATAGAAGGTAAGTAATGACGGCGTAAGCTGAAGTAGCGACTTTTTTTAATTCGGTCAAAAGATTAAAGGCGGTCTTTTGATATAAAACCAACACGCCAAAAACTACTCCGCACAAAAGCCATAGGGTATAAGCAACCTTAGAAGCCTCAAAAACGTCTATTAACGTCGCGTTAAGAGCCAGTCCGACAACGCCTGCGGCGAAACCCAAAATGAAACTTTTAGCCAGTTTTGATTCAATATCCGGAAATATCTTCCCAATATAGATACCTAAAGATAAAAATATCATCAAAAAGGAGATAAAACCCAAAAGACCGGTTTCGGCTAGCATCCTGAAATAATTATTGTCAACGGCCAAACTCACCGACCCATAACCGCTACCAACTAAGATATTGCGCTGAAAAGCCAAAAGAGCGTTGGGCCATTCCCCTTGAAACCGGGTCGTAAAAGAAAGATCGTACGCGGCCGCCCTCTTAACGACAAAATCTCCGTTAAGCACCAGCACCTGGGCGGAAAAAGACGCTTTAACTTCGGGCGGAAGTTCGTAATAAAAGCTGTCCAACTTCTCTACCACGGGAGACAAAGCAAGATTAATGTAACCGGTGCCTGAAGGAAGATTTTCTCCGGTGGAGGTGTTGGCGGATAAAACCAGCGGAACTTCGGGCGGAAGCAGTTTAAAAGGTATTATTGCCGAGGAGGATGCTCCGTTTGTTCCGTTTTCCGTTGTAATGGCGTTTATTAGCTCTTCCCTGTCTTTAACTGCTTTCCGCAGGATAATTTTATCTTTAAAATATGCTGCCGGAACATATTGAAGATTGCCGATTGAATCTCCCGTCTTGGCATCCACTAAGACATCTGTCTCCTTAACTGTGCTTTGGAAGCGATTTAAAAGGGTCGGCTGAAAACTAATAACTAAAACTGCCAGAAGCGCTATTATTGGTACCGCAAATAAAATAATTTTCTTCTTCTGGAAGAATAAGATGATAAAAAGAGCCGCTAAAAGAGCAAAAAAAGATATTCTGGATACCGTCATCAGTAAAAGGACAAAACCCAAGGCAGATGTTGCCAAAAGTGAAAGCTTGATTAGCCAATTTTTAAAACCAAAGAAAAGACTGGCCAAAATCGGAATTACCAAAACAAGATATGCGGCCAAATCGTATTGCCCCGCAAAAGTGGACGGAATCCTGGATAACTGAGACAGTATTATTGGCGCGCCTTTAGCAAACTGCTCATTCATTGTTAAAAAGGCGGGAAACTCAAGATATCTTTGCCCAAAACCGTAGCCGATTACACCAAGGAGCGTAATAGTCACAACGCCTATCACAACCGGCAATAATCTTTTATCCTTCATCCCCTGGTAGGCGACAAAGAATAAGCTCATGTACTCGATATGACGCAAGAGACTTAAAAATGCCACGTTTGGAAAAACGTTAGCCAGGGTTGGAAAAATCAATAGCACTCCGTGCGTTGTCGCCACCGCGCCGATAATCCAGAAAATAAGTATTGGGATCGTCAGAGGTGTTTTGAGGGATATTTTTTTCCGGAACAGCAAAACCAGCCAGGATAATAAGACAAAAAGAACTACGAAATCGTCCGCCCTGACATAAACCCAGGTATTTCTAACATTAATCAGGGGAAGTTTAGGATAAAGCGGAATAAAAATAAGCAGCAGTAATGTTTCAAGGAATAAAATATTTTCCCAAATCCACGTAAAAATCTTTTTCATAGTTTTATTTTTAGGGCTTGCGAATATGTTTCCCTTAAGTATCTATTATTCATAATTTTACCTAAACTTGCAAGCGCTGATGCTTTTGAGAAAAGTATCAGCTTGGCAATTTTAAACTGCCAATCGGGTTTATATTTTTTGTAAAAAAACAAAATCCCTTTATAGATATTTAGTATTGCAAAAGTCCGGTTGCTGCTGCCCCTTTCTTTATGGAAAAGCGTTACCTCCGGATAAAAATAAGTTAGAAAACCCTTCTTTTTGGCCCGATAACAAAGCTCCATATCTTCGGCGTACATAAACAGCTCTTTTTCAAATCCCCCAATTTTTTCAAATAATTTTTTACTAATCATTAAGCTGGCCCCGCTTACCCAATCTACTTGCTTAATTTTATGTGGGCTTTCCCGTAAAAATCCAAGTCTTTCTAGCCCAACCATTGCAATAAAAAGATTAAACAGATTGTAAAATTTCCCCACTGATAGTTGGCTGGTCCCATCTTCGTTACGAAGCGCCCCGCCCAAAATGCCGACCTTTTCATTTTTCCGGAGGTAATCAACCATCTTTGTAAACCCTTGATCTTTAATTTCCGTATCCGAGTTTAGGAATAAAAGAAACTCTCCTTTTGAGCTTTTGGCGCCTAAATTACAGCCCTTGGAAAATCCTAAGTTTTCTTTGCTTTCGGCTATCTTTAGGTTCTGGACGTTAAGTTTTCTGACCGCTTCTAAGGTGTCGTCCGATGAATTATTATCAACGAGGACTATTTCAAATTGATTATTTTTTAATTCGCTTTGATACTGGTCGACAATAGACTTTAGGCAATTAATCGTTGTATCTTTGGTGTTAAAGCTCAAAATGATTATCGACAAATCCATAAGCTAATCGTTGTAAGTTACCTAAACCATGCGGCCCGGCCAAGTTTATAGTTGGGATTTCTGTTTTGCCTTTCGCCGATTTCTTTGGCCGGCACACCGCCGACAATTTTAAACTCCTCAACGTCTTTCGTAACCACCGCACCCGCTCCAACCACTGCACCTTTGTGAATAGTGACGCCGGGAAGAATTATTGCCCTTGGTCCGATAAAAACATAATCTTCGATCGTTACCGGTTCTGGGGAAATATTTTCAACCGCCGCAAAATGCTCTACGCTTACGTCATGTTGCGCGTTATAAATCATCACTTCCGAGGCAATGTCAACGTGATTACCAATCGTCAGTTTCGCTCTTCCGTCCAAAACTACCCTTTCGCCGATTATTGAGTCCTGTCCGATTGAGATATTTGGGGGATAATAAAAGTGCGCTCCCATGTGAATAGTTGAACCCTTACCGATTTTTATTCCCCAAAACCGGTAAACAAATCTTCTTAAATAATGCGAAGGAATATATCCCGTAATTGCCAACTTCCAGCAAATTAACTCCCAAAAAATTGTTCTTATTCTTATGATAATTTTTCTAATTATTTCCGGTGTTGATAATACTCTTCCTGTTTTATCTTGCATTTCCTAGTTCCTCCAAAACTTTCAAGGTTTCTTTGGCTGTTTTTTCCCAAGAAAACTTCCTTGCTTGATTATAACCTTTTTTTATCATTTCGGTTCGCAATTTTTCGTCAGAGATTACCGTTTCAAGCTTTTTTGCAATGTCATCCACGCTTTGCGGATCAAAATATAAAGCCGCGTCTCCGCCGACCTCCGGCAGACTGGAAGTATCGCTGATAACTGTCGGGCAGCCAAATTTCATTGCTTCCAGAACCGGTAATCCAAAACCCTCGTAGAGACTTGGCAAAACAAAGCACAGCGCGTTTTTATATAAGCCTGGTAAGTCTTCGTTTTCGACAAAATCCAAAAATTTAACTCTTTCTGTAACTCCAAATTTTTCGGGAGCTGCTAGAATCTCCTCAAACAACCAACCTTTTTTCCCTACAATTACCAGCTCGGTATCTTTATTTTTAAGTAGCGAGAAAGCCTCAATCAATTTAACGATATTTTTTCGGGGCTGGAGCGTCCCGACGAATAAAATGTAAGGTTTTGTAATTCCGAATTTCTTGTTTAAATCATTCATATTTTGAGTTTTGATGCTTAAGTTCTCAATTCCTTTGATTCCTAAATATGTCGTAATTACGTCTTCCAGATTTTTCTTATATGTTTTTATTATATCATTCCGGCTGAAATTGCTAATCGTGAATATTTTCCGGGCGTTTTTGGCGGAATATTTGGTCCAATTTACAAGCTGATACAAATCGTGTTTGGTAAAAAGCTCGGGAAAGTGAATGTAGGAAAGGTCCATAATCGAAATCGCGGTTGGAACAGGGCTAAACCTGGGCGCGTAGTGGCTGGGGCTGAAAAATACATCGGGCTTTTTCGTTTCCATAAAAAGTTTTAAGGGAAGACCGATTTGCGTCCAGAATTTTTTCGGTCCGACAATCTGATACTGCCAATTTTCGGTTGGCACCGGCATGTCTAGATGCGGCTTGTCTTTAAGATAAATTCTGAATTTAAGATCTTTTCTTTCCGAAACAGTCTGATAAAATTGACAAATAAGTTCGTAAGCATATTCGCCGATGCCGACTTTATTTTCGATATTAGCCTCATTTCCGTCAATTCCGATAATCATATTTTTATTTTAGCTTATACATCGCTCCTCTGGTAGCTCCAAGTTTAATTATAAACCCTTGTTCCTCCAGTTTTTTCAAATCGTACCTTATCATTCTTGGTGAAACCCTTAAAAAACGCCTTCTTACGGCATCTAACGTCATGACCCGATGATCCCTTATTAAATCTAATATCTCTTTTCTGCGGGGCAAAAGCAAATCTTCCGAGGTTTCCTGTTTATTATTAATCTCATCAAGCACCTTTTCAAGCTGTTCATTGATAATTTCCAACATGAACTCTATAAATGAAGTCGCATCGCTTCGATCCAAATATTCATAATATTCGGCTTTTCTTTCATTCAATAACTCTTCTATTGAAAGCAGCCCTTTAAAAGGGTAATCTTCTTTTATGGTGACTGCGTGGAACAAAAGTCTTCCCACTCTACCATTACCGTCAATAAAAGGATGGATTTTCTCAAAAGAGAGATGCGCAAGGGAAGCTTTGATAAAGACATTTTCATTTGTCTTAACGCTAAGATATGCAACGAGCCTATCAAGCAAACCACCGAGCTCGGATGGCGGAGGCGGAATATAGACAGGAAATCCTGATTCATTAAATATTGCGCTCGGCTCATTGCGTATTCTTCCCAAATCGCTTCGCAAACGCTTCATGACTATTGCGTGCAGATTTAAGATATAATCAAGGCTAATATTTTTATGCGGAGCGCTGTTTACAAAAGATAACGCCGCTAAAATATTTTCCACTTCAATTCTTTGCTCGTAATCAGGGTTAAACTTATCTACACGCTTCAAATCTGCTAAATTAAGCTTATTACCTTCAATTTTGGCGGAAAATAAAGAACTTTTAAGAAGAGACTGTCTTCGCAGTGTTTTTGTTAAGCTTTCCGAAACCGGAGTGTTTTCAATAATTGCTCTTTTTGCCTCGATTTTGGAGATCAAATCGACCATTATCTTTGTCAACTCATACTTTAGAGGAATTTCCATATACTTCCAGATATTACCAAATATTTCCAGATATGTCTAGAAGCCCGGGTAAATTACCGCTAGCTTGCTTTGAGGAATTCCCAAAATCTCCTGTGCATCTCTTTTTGTAGCTTCAGAAATACACAAAATTCTTTGCGACTCTTTCTTTACCCATTGTAATTTTCGCTTTTGAACTTCAACAACGTTCGGAGAGATAATCATTTTAAGAGGATTGAACTGGGTCTGGTGGTGAGATTCTTCGGGATATTTGTAAATCATGAGATCGTAAAGAATCGTTGCTTTCTTGGCTTTTTTGGCGGGCGGCTCTGTCCAGTCGGAAGTGATAAAAATATCGACCTCGCCAATAAAATTTTCTATCGGAAGAATATGTAACTTGTTCCAAAGAATATCTAAAGCCGTCGGCGGTATCCTAAATTGTTTAATTGAAACATTTGGATTTGATTGAAAATTGAAAATTGAAAATTGAAAATTTTTTCTTAACGAGGAGTAAAAAAGTATATACTCGTTCTCCGAATCTACTTGAACTAAATTTTCAACAAGATTTTCTAAATAATTCGCCACTCCCGTTTCCGGATACGCCAATTGAGAAATATCAATGCCTATCTTCATTCGGTTTTATATTTAAACATTTCAGCAGGTACTTCATTCTCATGATTGCCCTTTTGTGAGATATGTAAAATAAGATCAGCTAAAAACCCTGTAAATAAAATCTGGAATCCAGCGACAACAAAGAGTACCCCATAAGTCAGAAGTGGCCTGTTGCCTATCTTTTCTCCTTGAAAATGAAGAACAGCTAAATATGTGAGAATAATCAGTCCGATTGCGGAAACTATTCCACCAATAAATCCAAAAAAATGAAGTGGCCTTTCCCCAAACTTAGTAAGGAAAAAAATCGTTAGCGCATCCGGCACATCTCTCCATAACCTAAAAAATCCATATTTCGATTTTCCATACTTCCTGTTTTGGTGAACAATCTCTACTTCTGCTACCTTAAATCCTTTTAGATAAACCAATAGCAGCATAAATCGATACAGACCGCCATAAAGGCGCAGAGACTTTGCCGCATCTTTTGTAAACACCTTTAAGCCACAATTATGATCATGAAGCTTAAATCCCCACAATAAACTTATTACGAAATTTGAAAATCTTGAAGAAATTACTCTACTTAGCGAATGCTTTCTGTTCTTCCTCCAGCCTACGACCACGTCATTCCCCTCTTTTATTTTTTTATAGAGCTTTAGCATCTCCGAGGGCTTATCTTCCAAGTCTGAATCCATAGTGAAGATATAATCACCTTTGGCCACCCTAAAACCGGCTATTAAGGCATCTGCCTTACCTCTATGCTTCCTGAAAGAAAAAATTCTTACCTTTTTATCTTTTGCTGCAATTTTTTTAAGAACATCCAAAGAGTTATCCGTTGATCCATCGTCAATAAATATAATTTCGTAGTTGTTGTCGAGCGCAGGTAAAACCTTTGTTAATTCCCCATAAAGCTCACTAAAACTTTCTTCCTCGTTAAATGCGGGCACAACTGCGGAAATCATAGTTTTTATTTTATCATTTATTAGCTCTGCAGTCTAATTTGTGGAAACTTTTTCCTGCTTAACTTCCCACACCAGCTGGATCGTTCCTGCCACTAAAAACAAAAAAGCCCATACTCCCATCTTTTCGGCAATTTGCCCTAGATTAAACTGTAGAAAAATAGGAGAAAATAACAATAAAGCAATTCCTACAAGAAAAGTTTTCCTACTAGTAAACCCAAAGTATCCCTGAATTAAAACCCAAAGAGTAGGAACCAAAAGATAAACAAAATCATTGCCGAGCTGTAAATAAAGTCCATCTGCTAAGGCAGCTCCGAGCAAGATCATATCAAAAGAAATACTTACAGTTTGCTGAGAAGGATCATGAGAAGAAGGCAAAAAGCCTAATGGCTTTAATCCGCCAAACTTAGACAATTTCTCCCATATAAATTTTGTTGGCTCTTCTAAATATCTTCTCATTATGTATCTTCCTGGCGGAGATAAAAGCATTAGGTAGAAAAGTAAAGGTAGTAAGTAGACAAAAGAAGAGAATAAAACATCTATAGTTCCTAAAGAATTAGCGAATTTCTTAATTGAGAAGTCAAATAGTTCCAATTTATTTTGCAGAAGTTCACTTTTAGTGAATTTGTATTTGGCCGCGATACTCTGCCATCTTGTGCTTAGAGCTACAGAGTTGTTGTCGTTTCCTCTTAGGGAGGTTAATTTGAATTCGTACGTTTTATTCTTAGAATCGGCAATTATTGGAAAACCGAATGGGAAAAAGGGAACGTCATAAATAGTTCCATCGCGGTAAATAGTTTCGTAATACCAATCCTTAGAATCTTTTTGCTTAATCTGAAACAGTAGGAGATCTTCGTCATCATAGGCCGGTCTAAAAAAAGTCTGAAAACGCAAAGAAAGAATACCGAGGTTATTATCCCTGGCCTTAAACTCACCGGAAACAAAACCACCTTTTTCTAACTTACCCTGAGGCAAATGTGTAAAAACAGTTTCCGGCAAATTATAAGAAAGGAGAGAGAATGCAGTATCTAAACGTAGTATATATAAAGAGGTGAGTCCAATCCAAATCGATAATAAGAATAAGGGAATTATTACAAATTTGATGTATTTACTTCTTAACGAAAAAGCTTGTCGTTTATTTAATTTTTCTTTCATATAGAATTTTGCTGAAAACAACGAGTAGAAAGCAGAGAACGGAAATCAAAACACCACCGCTAATGACTAAACCTAAATACGCATAGCTTTGAGGTTTGAAATATAAAGTTCCCGAAATATCATAGCTCCCGTCTTTATTTATTTTGCAGCTTTGTATTTTACAAATAGTATTAGGATTTATATAGTAAGAATTTAAATTAGCGTCATTTTGTAAGTGGTACTTATCATCAATAAAATAGTTGCCCTTTACCAACACTTCTATCCAGCTAAAACTTCCTACCCTTAAATTCCATTGCGGATTATAGCCTTCGGAAAAATTAAGATAGAAAGGAGAAGAAGCGTTTTTAACTGAAAACGTGTATTCCGTTGGGTTTATAAACTCATAATTTATGGTTTTATATCCAACATTTCTTGAAATAGTTTCTTTTTCTACTGTCGTATATATATGGGGCTTGTAATTTTTATTTTCGTAGACAACAACATCTTTTGTGCCAATATTTATTTTCTTAAGGTATACTAATTTGTTTAGCTGATCAATATAATACTGTCTTGATTTTCCATAAAAAACAAAAAAATCTTCGTCGTTTGCTATGTCCCTTGTTGGAACAAAAACATACTTCACGGAAGAGATATCTAATACATTACCCGAATTCTTAAGTTTTAACGCCATTGTCATTAATTCGGCAGGAGTATACGTACTAGCTGATGTACTTCTAAACGAATTGCTCCAATAACTGTATTCCGAAAGAGCAAGCGTCATGTTTATCAAAGGATGATCTGTCGTGTATATGCTCCACGTTGACATGCTGGGAATCCAAAAAGTTCTATAATATTCTTTGTCTTTTAAAACAAAATTTTTAACAATAAGATAATCGCTGGGAATGATTCTGGGGACAAAAATTCCTCCTATTTCACCCGTCAGAAAAGGTTTTATGTTCCACAGAAATAAGCCAGCTATAAATATTACAAGCGCATATTTAAAATAAATTCTCACATTCTTGAAATTCTCAAATATATACGAAATAAATCCACCGACTAAAACTGCGTAGCCTAAGGCAATTAAAAAATAAAACTTGCTTGCTTCCCTAAAAGCGTTAAAACCTATTAAGTGCGTATAAAGCCATGGATAAATACCGGGAAACGGATCGGCTTCCTGTTTCGTTAAAAATATACCTACTAATGCAATGATTCCAAAAAATAAAACGTATTTATTTTGTCTGTTTAACCAAAGCCCCAAAAAAGCAAAGATTGGAATTAACCAGAAATAAACCGCAATAGGTTCTATCGTAAACCACGCCGATTTTGTTCCGGTCCAGAAAGGATGAAATAGCGTTATGGCATATAAAACGTTTAGAAACTGGCTACCAAAAAGCCCTCTGCCAAGAATTATATTGCTCGTTAGAGAACCGAGTTTAAGCATCGGCAGAATCCAGTAGACATTTAATAATCCAAAAATAAGAAATGTAATAAAGGAACGAAACAAGTTCTTTAAAGCCTTCACCGATGGCTTAAGCTTTTCAATAAAAAATATTTGGTACAGGGAATAAGCAAATAAAAGTAACACCCCCATATATGCAATTCTAAAATCATATGAACCCGCTACGAAAAGAGTTAGGCCTGAAAATACAAATAAATATTTTTTTTCTGCTTCTAAAGCTTTCATAAATATTAAAAGAGACAGCAGTAGCCAAGGCGTCGCTGCGTAGATTAAAAATCCGCTACCTATTACTAAATAGTAGGTATTGTAATTAAAAACTATCGTAGCAATAAAAGATGCTATATTCGATTTAAGTATTTTCTTAAACAACAAATATCCAAAAAGGTTTGCGAAAATAATTGTGGGCCAAAAAAATAAAATTTTTTCCGATACATTTAATGAGTAACCAAGATTGGCAATAAAACTTTCCGACAAGCTAAATATAAATCTCCAAAGAATAATATTGACCGAACCAAGATCCGCTAATGAGAACCATGAATAAATATAAGAAGACTTGGCAAGAGAATTGGAGAAGATAAAGAGCCAGTCTCCATTTGTGAAAATATTAAACGAAAACCATCTTGAGTAAGTTAAGAGTGCAATAATAGCCAATGAGAGAATGTATTTGAATGTTTTTTTCATTTGGTCTTAATCTTAGCTTGTCTAGGAAATTCTATTTCCCTTTTTGATATGAAATATAATCTGGCCATGCGGAATCTTTCTCTGATACAATAACTTTTTCAATGGGCCAATCTATGTGAAAAAAGGGGTCATTCCAACGGATACCGGTTTCATATTTGGGAGAGTAGTATTGGGAAACAGAATATTGAATGACGCTATTATCCTGCAACGATTGAAAGCCATGCGCAACTCCTTTTGGAATAAATACCATTTCTTTGTTCGTCCAACTTAAAATTTTGCTAAACGTTTGCCCATAAGTCTTTGATTCTTTGCGTAAATCTATTGCAACATCAAAAATTGATCCTCGTATGCATTGAACAAGTTTATCTTCTGATTTTGGGTTCTTCTGCATATGAATTCCCCGGATAGTACCTTTTCGTAAAGAAAACACTTGGTTCGTTTGAACTATTGAAAAAGCGAGTGATTGCTCCTTAAAGAGGTCTTTACTAAAAATGCGGGCATTAAATCCTCTCATGTCTCTTTTTGGCTCCAACTCAACTACGCATAATCCATCTATTTGAGTTTTTACAAAAATCATAATTTATGCTTCAGATGCTGGACAATAGTTTTTACTATTTCCTCTTTAGAAAGTCCATTTTCTGCTAAAAGATATTCTTGAGAACCTACCACGCTAGTAAATCTATCAGGGACTCCTAATCGTAAAAATCTCGCTGTACTATTTGCTTCCGCTAAAACTTCTGCGACTGCGCTACCAAATCCCCCTGTAATAAAATGGTCCTCAAGAGTAAAGATGTTTTTCGTGAACCTTGCCTCCTGAAGAATCAAGGCTTTATCTAAAGGCTTAACTGTGTGAAAAGAAATAACAGATGTCTGTATACCTTGTTCTGAAAGCATATCGGCCGCTGCAACAGCAACAGGCAGCAAACTACCCGACACAAGAAGACTGCAACCTTTCCCAGCACGAATTTTAAGACCTTTACCAATGACTATTGCCGGTTTCTTATTATTATGCACTAGTGGCGTACCGCTTTTATTAATCCTTATATAGACTGGTCCTGCTGTTTCATAAGACAGGCGCGTTAACTCGCTAGATTCATATGGATCCCCAGGTGTAAGAACGGTCATGTTTGGTAATAATCTCATAAGCGCGACATCTTCAATAGCATAATGACTCACTCCTAATTGATTCGTGCTAAATCCCGACGCAACGCCTATAATTTTTACGTTAAGATTATGAAATGCAACATCCAGTCTGACTTGTTCAAAACATCTCATGGTTGCAAATTGCGCTTGGGCATAAAAGTAAACGGTATATCCTGATAATGCTAGTCCCGTAGCAATCCCTATTGAGCTTTGCTCAGTAATACCCGTATTCATAAAACGATTGGGGAATTCTTTTTGTAAACCCTCGAATACGGAAAATCCCATATCCGCCGTAATAACGATTATATCTTTATGCTTACGCATCAAATTGGTAATTTCGTTTAAAAAGGCTGTCCTCATTCCGATAGCTCCCTTAGCGCAATAGCCACTTCCTCTAGGTTGGGTGTTTTGTAGTGCCATTCTCCTTTGTCTTCAAAAATCGATACGCCTTTGCCTTTTATGGTGTTAGCAATTATGACGCTGGGCTTATTTTCCTCGAAGGGTAATCTGGAAAATACTTTCGCTATTTCATTAAAATCATGACCGTTGATTTCTTTAACCGACCACTTAAATGCCTCCCATTTTTTAGCAAAAGGCTCAAAATCTAGAATATCCTTTACTCTTCCGAAACCCTGCAATTTATTATAATCAACAATAACAATTAGGTTGTCTAATTTATATTGTCCTGCCTGCAAAGCTGCTTCCCAAACAGAACCCTCCGCGCACTCTCCATCGCCTAAAACTACAAACACGCGAAAAGATTTTTTTTGCAATTTTCCGGCTAACGCCATACCTACTCCTATAGGTAAACCATGTCCCGCTGAACCCGTCGTTGCTTCAATTCCCGGCGTGCCGTTTCTTGTGGTAGTTCCATTTAGCTTACTCCCATCATGAAGGTAGGTTTTAAGTAATGATTTTTTGAAAAAACCTTTTTCCGCCAGCACGGAGTACAGCGCTGACGCTCCCCAACCTTTACTTAAAATAAAGCGATCGCGATTAGCAAGGTTCGGATTTTTTGGATTTACATGCAAGACTTTCGAGTATAGATAAAATATTACATCGATTATTGACAGGGATGAGCCGATGTGGGAAGCGCGAACAGGCACAATCATTGAGAGAATTGTTCTTCGATGCTTTTTCACCCGTAGCTTAAGTTGTTTTAACTCTTCATAGTCCATAATATACAGCTTTTATAAGCTTTTACCGCCAGATAAGCTTATTATATAACGTTTTACTTACCCATTATAACCTATTGCCTTATAGATGACCCCGGAATTTAAAAAAAGAGCTTTATTAAATATTCTCCTTCCATCAATAACAATGCCGTTTCTCATGTGTTTTTTGAAGATACCGGGCGTAAGTTTTTTATATTCGTTCCAGGCAGTCATCAGGAGTACTCCATCCGCGTTTTTTAGTACTCCCTCGATTGTTTTTGTAAGCGTAATATTCATATGTTCTAATTCCATCCTGCTGGAATTAATTATGGGATCGTGACAAACAACTACCGCCCCTTCTTCAAGTAGTAATTTTATAGCCCAAATGGACGGAGACTCTCTTAGATCGTTCGTGTTTGGTTTAAATGTTAATCCTAAAACAGCAATTTTTTTATTCTTCAAGCTCCCTAAGGCTTGCTTTAAGAGCAAAACCATTCGAGCCGGTTGGGTACGATTAATATTTATAACACTATTAATGAGCTCTGTCTTAACACCAATCTCTTTTGCGTATGCAGCTAACGCTTTCGTATCTTTCGGAAAGCAACTTCCGCCATATCCGCAACCGGAGAATATATAGTTTAAAATTCCTGGTCTAATAAGTTTATTATTTATCCTCGGAGTTAATCTTGAATCTAAATGAACACCTTTCCAAACATCAAGAATATCTACCCCTTTTGTTTCCTCGGATATTCTGGCAATTTCGTTTGAAAAACTTATAAGTGTCGCGAGTAGCGCATTATTCGCGTACTTAGTCATTTCTGCCGTCGCTAGGTTGGTAAAAATTTTGGGGCAAGAAACTTTGCTGTAAATCTTCGCAAACTGTTGACCGCTTTTTTTATCATATTGCCCAATTACAATCCTGTCGGGATTCGTGGCATCTTCTACCGCATTTCCTTCTCTTAAGAATTCGGGGTTCATACAAAGACCAAAATCTTTACCGGCAATTTTATTGGAATATTTTTCAAGCAGAGGCTTAATAATCGATTCTGTAGTCCCGGGAATAACCGTTGATTTCGTAGTAACAACGTGATATTTCGTAATGCTTTTCAAGGCGTTTCCGACTTGCTTTGATGCTTCTTCTATTTCCGACAAGTCTATTTTGTCTTTCAATGTTGGAGTACCGACTGCTAAAATTGTGAAGTCGCTAGACATTACGCTTTCCTCAAGATTATTCGTTGCGATAATTAAACCTCTTCCCACAAGTTTTTTAAGCAGCACGTCTAGCCCCGGCTCAAAAAAAGGTGACTTACCACTATTGATACTAAGTATTTTTTTCTTGTCTCTCCCAATGCAAATCACTCTGTGTCCTAACCTTGCTAAGGATACTCCTGTTACTAGCCCCACGTAACCTGTCCCGACAATGGTTATTTTCATACTTTAAGCTCTGTAATAAATATCGTGATACCAACGCAATACTCTTTCTAAACCTTCGTCTATGGAAATTTGCGGAGCATATCCTAATTCCTTCCTTGCCTTATCGATCATTGGACAGCGGCGGCTAGGGTTATCTATTAAATAATCATTATCTTTATTCTTCTTAGTTACTATCTTTCCTGAATAATGAAAATTATCTTTCCCAATCTTAACTATTTTTTTAGCTAAATTAAGCATTGATACTTCGGGCCCAGCAACACCAATATTGTATGCTTCCCCATCCCTTCCTTTTATGAGTACTTTTAAATATCCGACAATCCCATCGGCAACATAGCAAAAGGCTCTAGATGGACTACCGTCTGAAAACATGACAATATCTTCATTCTCCAGAATATCTTTTGAGAAATCAGCAATTACCCTTCCGTCTGTAATTTTCATACCGGGACCATAATTATTGCAAGGCCGGGCAGATCTTATTGGGAGACCGTATGCTTTAACGTGATTTATGCAAAGGGTTTCCCCAAATCTTTTCGACTCATCGTAACATGCTCTTGGTCCGGTGCATGACACATTTCCTCGATAGGTTTCGGGGGTTGGGATATTTCCTTCAGTGGGATCTCCATATACTTCGCTGGACGAGAAGAATAATAAACCGGAAACTGCTCTGCTTTTCTTTCTTCTTTGAACCATATAATTCAACACGTTGTAAAGACCCAAAATATTGGCATTGATTGTACCAATTGGATCTTGTCTGTAGAAGGTCGGAGACGCGAATGAAGCACCATGGATTATATAATCAAATGCAATACCTAAGGGAAGTTTGTATTCTCCGATGTCTTTTCTTAGAACAACTAAGTCTTTTCTACCTTTTATTTCCTTTAGCCATTTGGGCATGCCCTTTTTAAAGGTACTTAACGCATAAAGTTTTATTTTTTTGTTTGGATTACTATCGTTCCACGCAAGAATGGATTTAACGAGATAAAATCCTAAGAAACCGTTTGCTCCTGTTAGAAGAACCGAATTCCCACCCAATACTTCAAACTCTTCTTTAGCTTTCGAATGAATATAGGCAATGTCTTTTTTTTCTATGTCGCTTTTAAGCACTATCACCGCTTCCACACTTTCCATGCTGGATTTTCGCCCCACAGTTTATTTAGACTATCCACGTCCGGATATGTATCCATTGAATGCCAAAACCCATCATGTATAAACACCGAGAGTTGTTTTTTCTTAACTAGCCGCTGTAGCGCGTTATGCTCAAATTCTCCTGGTTTTAAATAACTAAAAAAATCCCGTTTGAAGATCATGAATCCTCCGTTGGTTCTCTCTTTTAGAATCGGTTTTTCCGTAAAATTCTCTACAATATTATTTTCACCCAATTTTAAAAGGCCGTATTTACTTCTAGGATGAACTCCTGTGATTGTCCCTATCGTATTTTGTCTATTGTGAAATTTCACTAGCGCTTTAATGTTAATATCCGACAGACCATCACCATAAGTCACCATGAAATTTTTATCTTTTTTGGGAATATAATCTTTTATCCTCAATATTCTTTCTCCTGGCAGTGTTTCTTCCCCCGTATTCACAAACGTTATCTTAAAATCTTCCGACTTGGTATCATTTCTTATGATTTTTGTTTTACCGCTTAAAGTGTTTAGGCTAAAATCATAAACCATATTTTTTTCATTAAGAAAGTATTGCTTTATATAATCACCTTTGTATCCTAACGCTATGATAAAATCATTAAACCCGTAATGGGCATAAATTTTCATAATGTGCCACAGTATTGGCTTGCCGCCAATTTGCACCATTGGTTTTGGTTTAAATTCTGTTTCCTCTTTAAGTCTGTATCCTATCCCCCCGCACAAAATTACAGTTTTCACTTAAGTCCTTTCCATTTCTTTACCGGTAAAAGAAATTCTTCAACCATCCAAAAAGTTTCGTAATATATAAGCGCTATCGAGACAAAAGGCAACAGAAGTATACGGGGATCAGTAAGTGTTTTTTTAGTTGTATACATCTCTTTCATGTATATTAATGCAAATGCGATAATGGGCAGAAAATTATAAGGGAAAATAAATATAATCAATGAAAAAAAAGCCAAGAATGGCTTAACCAGCAATACTAACAACGCACCTAAGGGTAAATTTAATTTATGCATCCTTATTATTTTCCCATAAGATCTGGCAAACAGTTTTCTATTGCTTATCCAATTTATAATTGAATAATTTTGGCCTAAATAATGAAGATGGATTACCCTCGCATTGGTTTCAACTACTTTACCTAATTTTTTTAATTTAATTGCAAGATCTACATCTTCCCCTCCTATATCGGCATTGAAATTTTTTTCATCAAAACCCCCTGCTTCCAAGAATAACTTTTTATTGACGTAATTAAATTTACCGGTAAAACTTCTCTGATCTCTACTTAGCGCCGGGCAAAACAGACATTTCTCCCAAAAATTATACTTATTCCAAACGCTTCTGGGCATCAGTATGAATGGCGTACATGCGGAAACATTTTTTTCCTCAAGAACTGGCTTCATCATGATGCTAATCTCTCTTCTCGCAGGTAAAACTCCATCTGCGTGCATGACAATAACGTAATTAGACTTAGCGACTTTAACTCCCATGTTATAGCTATTACTAACTCCTGTGTCTGAATTTTTCGTTAAAATTCTAATCTGTAACGCTTTATTGTTTACGGAAAAGTTTTTTATCTTGCTCAAAGAATCATCGGTTGAATGGTTATCGACTATGATTATTTCTCTTATTGGATAATCTTGTTTTCTAATCCCCTCCAGCGCGTAGAGAATTGTGGACGAAGAGTTTCTTTGAATTATTACAATAGAAACGGGGGAAATAAATTTTTCATTTTTTTTTATCATAGATAAATAAAAGCAATGTTGATGATAAAGTATATCATATTAGTGTGTTTAGTCAAGGCTAAATATTTTCCAAAAACTTATATTTTTCCTTCGAATTTCTTAAGCAACAGCAAAAGATAAATTAAAGAGAAACTAAAATAGTTATTTATACTTCTAAAAATTCTGTGGATACTCCCTCTAATTCTTTCATTCCTTGGTGACGCCCGACTATTAATTCCCCCTGGCCAATTTTTTGTAGCTGGAATAAGTTGTCAATTGTCCATTTAGCTCTGTTTTTGTATTCATATTTAATTTCTTGAAGAATTTTTCCAAGAATATGTATGTCTTTCTTCCATTTACGACATGGTAGCTTGCAATCGCAAGGCTAATGTTTTTATTTTTTTTAATCGTTGTACGTGCGCCTTTCATCGCTTCGATTTCCGCTCCTTCAATATCCATTTTTATAAAGTCGACTGTATTAAGCCTAAGCCTAACAACTTCTTCGTCAAGGGGTGCAACATTGACCTTATTAATGGTTTTTCTATTATGAAATGCTGTGTTTATGGTAACAATATTTGAGCCGACTGATTGAATATCGAAGGGTACAGAATCATTCTTATCAAATAATCCTTTCCTAACTAAGGTGACATTGGAAAGCTGGTTTAGTTTGATATTCTTTTTTAGCATCATCATGGTGTATGGATCCGGTTCATAGGCGATGACTTTTCCTTTTGAGCCCACTTTTTTGGCCGCATATACTGTATATAGCCCTGTGTATGCTCCTGCATCAATGACAATATCTCCTTTTCGTAGAGAATAATATGTATTGTAACCGCTCACTTCCTTTACAAGACGCCTATTGTTAAAAACATTATCCTTGTGCATTTTTATGCTTATTCCATTTACCGTAACCAAGTCAACGGGACCGGGCATCACGTTAATGGAATAGCTTAAAATATTTTTTATGATAGATTTTATATACCCTTCAGGAAAAATGTTAAGTATGAGGCGTAAAGGATTCATAAAGTATTAAAAATATTTATTCAATAGCATATTATATAACATTTTATTGCGTAAATACTATATTTTTTAAAAAAATTAAACCTTTTCGGCTGCCGGTAATTTTTTGTGTATGATTCTTGCAAATTTTTAAATTTATCACTGAAGTATTTCTTTTTTTTAAAAAACGTGCTATATTTGCAAAATGGCAAGGAAGCGAGCATTAATTACTGGAATTACCGGACAAGACGGTTCATACTTAGCAGAGCTTCTGCTTGAAAAAGGTTATAAAGTATTCGGTCTGCAAAGGCATACCAGCTACCCTAATACATATCGCATAGACCATCTAATTAACAATGCCAAATTCCCCAACTTTCAGACTGCTTATGGAGATTTATCTGATAGCTCCAACATCGCCGCGCTAATTGAAAAGGCTGAACCCGATGAAATCTATAATCTTGGCGCTCTGAGTCATGTGGGCGTAAGCTTTTCCATGCCTGAATATACCGTAGATATTACGGGACTGGGCGCTTTACGCATTTTGGAAGCTATTCGTCAAATTAAAGCTCCTATCAAATTCTACCAGGCGGGATCTTCCGAGATGTTCGGCGACGTGGAGAAAAAAACCTTCCAAAATGAGAAAACACCGTTTAATCCACAATCACCATACGCTTTGTCAAAAGTATTTGCGTTTCATACTACGCGGATCTATCGAAAAAGTTACAATATATTCGCGGCAAACGGCATCCTCTTTAATCACGAATCGCCAAGACGAGGTATTACATTTGTAACAAGAAAAGTGACGCTGGGATTATCGCGTATAAAACTGGGATTGCAAGACGTTTTAATGCTTGGAAATCTAAATGCCAAGAGAGACTGGGGTTACTCCAAAGATTACGTTGAAGGAATTTATAAAATTTTAAATTATAAAAGTGCCGATGATTTCGTATTGGCAACCGGTCAAACACACACCGTTCGCGAATTTGTTGAGAACGTCGCAAAGCACCTAGACTATGACTTACAATGGAGGGGAAAAGGTTTAAAAGAAAAAGGCATCGATCGAAAAACGGGAAAAATAATTATTGGAATAGATCCCGTTCACTTTCGTCCTTCTGAGGTAGACTATCTGCTTGGTGACTCTTCTAAGGCGAGAAAACTTCTGGGATGGAAACCAAAAGTTAATTTTCAGGAGTTAGTTGAAATTATGATTAAGCATGATTACGATCAGGTTAAAAAAGAGACAGGGCTGGGACATAAAATAGTAACCAGACACCGATTCTATTAAAAAGTGGAAAAGATAATATCTAACAATACTGTAATCGCCATCCGAATTAAGAAACTCAAAAATGGCGTAATATCTCTTACGGATCCTAATGAACCGCTACAGCTTGTAACACACAAGCGCTCATCGGGTGAATGCACAAAGGCACACATTCACGTTCCAAAGAGACGCATTACGGAAAAACTTCAGGAATGTTTAGTAGTCATAAAGGGGAAAATAAAAATTGATTTTTATACACCGAAGAAAAAGTATTTCAAGTCTATATATCTTTCAGCTGGTGAAACTATAATATTTATGAATGGAGGACATGGAGTCCACATACTAAAAGATAGCGAAATTATAGAAATTAAAAACGGGCCGTTTATCGAAGATAAAATTTTGCTTTAAATTCAATTGAAAAACTCAAAAAGATTAGCAATCATAGGAAGCCACGGCATGGTAGGATCGGACTTAGTCCGATATCTGAAGCCACATTTTCAAGCAATCGTCGAAATAGACCGAGAGAGCTATGAGGAGCATAGAAACCAAAAATTTGACGTTGTTATTAATGCAAATGGAAATAGTAACAAAGTTTGGGCAAACGATAATGTCCTTGGCGATTTCGAAGCATCCACAATTTCTGTATACAAGACTCTTTTGGATTTTCCATGCAAAACATATATGTATATATCGTCAAGCGATGTTTACGAAGATCATACAAGCGAAAAATTTACTTCAGAGAAAGAACCAATAAATTTTGAAAAACTTGCCCCTTATGGATTCCATAAGTTTTTGAGCGAATGTATCGTGAGAAATTTCATAAAAAGTTACATAATCCTACGCTGTCCCATGATGCTCGGAGTTAACTTAAAAAAGGGACCGGTGTATGACATCTTGAATGACTCACATTTATTTATATCCAAGGAATCTGCTTTCCAAATGATAACAACGAAAGAGCTTGCTCAAATTATTTATTTTCTAATTGATAGAAACATCACGAGGGAAATATTTAACGTAGGCGGAATTGGTACTGTTTTATTTAAGGAATTAAACCAATACATAAAGAAGCAAATAAATTTCCCTAAAGACGGAAAAACACAAACCTACGAAACAGATGTCTCAAAACTAAATAAAATTTATTCTCTGAAAACATCTTCCGAGTATTTGAAAAGTTTCTTGAAAAACCATATAATGCCCATATCTTAATTACTTATGTTAGCTAAAAAATGCATTGTCTGCGATAACTCAAATTTAAAAAGAGTTATTAAATTAGGCTTTCACCCATTAGCGGATACATTCCTCAAGAAAGAACAATTACTTCTTCCCCTTAATACATATCCGCTTAATTGCTTATTATGTAAAAATTGCGGGCACTTACAAAATGAATATTTTACACCGGGAGATGAAAGATATGTCGAAAGTAACTACAGCTATACGTCCTTTAATTCAGATGCGGCAAAAAAACATTGGCTTGAATTCTTCGATTCTGTAAGTAAATATACACATGTGGAATCAACTGATCACGTTATAGAATTTGGATCAAATGACGGACATTTACTTTCGCATTTTAAGAAGAAAGGAATCAGAGTTACCGGAATTGACCCTTCCCCTATCATGATTCGTGAAGCAAGGAAAATTGGTGTTGATTCAATAGAAGGATTCGTCGGAAAAGATACAATCGCAGCTGCCGTAAAGAAGAAGGGAATGGCAAAAATAATCATGGGAAATAATGTAGTTAATCATATCGAGAACTTAAAAGAGGCAATGTTGGGAATAAAGTCAGGTCTTAAAAATGATGGCTATTTTATTTTTGAAGTACCATCTCTAAAGGATACAGTTGAAAAATATTTATTTGATATGATATTTCATGAACATATTTCAACATTTAGCGTACGCTCGGCAGACACCATGCTTAAAAGATACGGGCTGTATATAGTTCACGTTGAGAATGTAAATTATCATGGTGGATCACTAAGGATTATTTCTACGCCCAATGTTTCTGCCTACAACGCCGCTCTCGTCAGAAAATCTATCAAAGCCGAAGAAAATGCAAAGATATTTAATCCAAAAACATACGCTGCTTTTATGGCAAAAATAATTAAAGATAAAAATGATGTCTTAGCAAAAGTTTATGCACTCAAGAAAAAGGGTAAAAAAATAGCCGCGATCGGAGCCGGGGCACGAAGCAATACTCTTCTTAACTTTTATAGACTCGATAGCACTGTCATCGAATTTGTCACCGACGCCTCAAAATACAAAATCGGCAAATATACCCCCGGATCTCTTATTCCAATCAAGAATGATACCAGTCTTCAAGCTGAAAACATCGATGTTGCCTTAATAACCGCTTGGAATATCGGTAAATATTTAACTGAAAAAATAAGGAAAATAAATGATACAATAGAATTTATAGTTCCAGGAGAAAAAGAGCTACTATGATAAAAACAAAAATAAAAATTGCAACCAAGGATAATCGGGGAAATATCTCGGATATATTTTATAATCATCGCATTGATCACGTAGCGGTGATGAATTCAAAAAAGGGTGCGTTTCGCGGAGATCACTATCATAGATATACTACTCAGCACATATATATGACGAGGGGAAGTCTTAGGTATTACTATCGAAAACTTGACGAGGACAATAGTAAAGTAAAAAGCGTCGTTATTCACGAAGGCGAAATGGTAACAACTGGTCCAAATGAGGTACATGCGCTTGAAATTATTGAAGATAATCAATTTATTACCTTTTCGGAAGGAAAAAGAGGCGGAAATGATTATGAGTCTGACACTTTTCGCGTATCACCATCCATAATGAAAAAGTATCGAACAATACACCCTACAGGCTCTGCAGGAAGACCAAAGCGCAACAAAAAATAAAAATCTCCTTGGGTCACGCCACTTTTTCTAAAAATTTAAATCTTCTTTTGTAATAATCTTCGAAATAGAAATACCGATTGAACTTGTTAACGCCGTCTATATACTTTTGATAATTGTCCCTTATCTTTTTAAGAGCGTTACGAAGTGAGATTTCATTTCTGTCTACTATTTCTCCAGCATTAAATTTTCGAATATAAGGAGCTACGCTTGGAATATTGGACATAATAATCGGTAAACCAAGCTCCGCATAAGCCTTTACCTTCCCAGGATCCGCATAGTATGTGACACTAGATTTATTAGCATCATACAGTGCTATCCCTATTTGACACTCTTCGGAAATCTCATTTAGTTCTTTGTCTGAGAAAAATTTATTCGGGAAATACACTCGATCGCTAATATCATATCTTTTAATTATACTCATATATTTTGTGTATAATTTTTTTTCGCAAACACCAATTATTTTTAACTTATATTCTTTATTTTCCTTTAAAAAATCATAAAAAAACTCCAACCCCTGAGACTCTTTTATTAAACCTACAAATAGTATGTTAAAATTATTTCTATCAAAAGTTCTTGTAATTGACTTGGGTTTAACTCCCCACATTACAGTCTTACGATTATCGCTTTCTAAAATCTTTCCGTTCATTATTTCGTTAATTGCATCGCTTATGTAACAGGCATAAGTCCCTTGGCCATGGTAAAATTTTTTAAGCTTTTCAAACATTATAATCACCTTGCTAGTGTTCGGGAAATAATCTCCTACCCAATAAACAAAATTTACACTTCTCCATAGTTTTTGAGTACTCATTCCAAAAAAGAATATCGGATGAAATACGATGGCAAAGAAGGGTTCCTTTTTTGAATAGTACTTATTAAGTACTTTAAAATACTGAATATACCAACCCAGATAGTATAAAAAAATATTCTCAGAGAGACTAAAAGGCTTTTCCTCCATCAATTTCCCGTAGTTGTATTGCCTTATGACATTGCCTTTATTCTTAACTCTTGGCATAACAATAAATATAACTAATTTTTCTGTATGACTTACAAAATATTCTTCGATGTTTCCGCAAAATTGAAGACTTGATTGAAGAAAAATATTTTTATATCTAAAAAGGGATTTATTTTTTTTCATATTTAACAAATATTCCCATAAAACTATTTTCGTCCATACGGTATTCTTCATCTACCTTCCGTGATATCTCCTCTTCGAAGAAAGGTTGTCTTCGAAAAATCCATTTTGCTATATACAAATCCAATAAGCTGATTAGACTCCAAATTCTCCCTTTTATTTGTATTTCGCGAATTTTAAAATTATTTCCCTTTCCCAGCTTAATCAGTTTTTCCCTTGAATAATGCCGATGTCCTATCAACCAATAGGCAGGATCCAGATATTTTGAGCGCAAAGAATCATACGGAGTAGATAAATAAAATATACCGTTTTTTTTCAAAACTCTTTTAACCTCTTTAAACATTTTGTTTTCTGTATCTTTTGGAATATGCTCTATCACTTCCCACGCTACTACAGCATCAAAATAATTATCCTTAAAAGGAATTTTTAAGGCTCCCCCTATTTTAAATATCGCACGCTTATCTTTAATATTCTCCTTAGCAGGTTTTAAATCTAACGCACTTATTTCAACACCAGCTATCTCTTTAACTCCTTTCTTAAGCGTACTTAATTCAAACCATCCGAAACCACAACCTATATCTAATACTTTCTTTCCCTGTATGTCTTTGTTGTCTACAAATTTTGTTGAGAATTCCAATCTGCCTGTTAATTTTTCGCTTGGCTTTTCGTTTAAAATATTTTTCATTCTTTTAAGAGATATCCTAGCCCCACGACTGCAAATTCGCAAGTTTTCATAAACAACATTCCGATGCCGATCATGGGATTAGAGAATAATTTTTGAGGATTTGAAAAAAATAGTTCATATCTCTTAGCTATACTCGATTGTCTCTTCCAATCTTTATTGTTTTCTTCTTTCGAAGAATAATTTGTAATTTGTTTGCCATAATACATTTTTTTCTTAAGTAATTGCACAAGAGAGAGATTTCCTTCGTCGTGTTTAATAAAACTGCTTATTCTTAAAACTTTGTATTTTGCTTTTGCTTTTTGGCCTAAATCCCAATCTTCACCACTGATTAATTTTTCATCAAAACCCTTGAGCTCCATAAACACACTTTTGGAGAAAAATCTTGGAGCCTCTATCCACTTCACTTTAAGATAAAAGCTTCTCTCAAGGGCTTTGCAACTAGCCCAAAACCCTTCTCCAAAAGATTCTTCAGGAATTACAATTCCTCCTGGCTTCCGACTTCTGACTTCTGACTTCTGACTTAAAAGTACGCAGTCTCCAACAACATTTCTTGACAATACCATATCGCTGTCAATAAACAACAAGTATTCACCCTTGGCTTTACTTACTCCGAAGTTCCTCTGCGCGCTTCGCTCGGGCCCTTTGTTAAAAACCTGAGTTGTAAATTTGCTGGCAATTAATTTTGTTTTATCAATGGAATTATTATCAATAATAATAATTTCTATATTTTTGTACGATTGATTTTTGATGCTTTGTAAGCACCTACTTAAAACTTTTTCGGAGTTTTTTGTCGGGATAATAACAGATACTAGATTTTCTACTTTTGCAGATTTTTTATTTTTTAACAACATATAGTAAACCAGATGAAAGTGTAATAAATTTTGTAAAAAATTTATCCAATAGCGATATCGGGAAAGGAAAGAAAAAGGTAACTCCATGTTTATTGATAATCTTAAATTTCTCCCTTTCTAGAATTTCCGTCAGAGAATCGCTTGTAAAAATCTTCAGGTGTCCCTGAACCTTCGCGCCCTGTCCTAATATTGCGAGTTTTCTTCCCAAGTTTACTTCGTTACTCGTCTCGGTAAATAAAGGTTGAACTCCTAATAAAACTAATACTCTATTTGCCCAGGAGACAAGATTTGGAGTAGATATTATTAATATCCCATCTTTTTTTAAAACTCTATTTATCTCTCTTAATAGAAAATCCGGATTGGGAACGTGCTCAATCACTTCGCCTAGAACAACACATTCGAAAACTTTAGATTTAAAAGGTAATCCTTCTGTTATATCAGCTTGTTTGTAAATGATTTCCTTATTCAATTTTTTATTGGGATAGATATCTATTCCATAAAGTTTGGTGGATGAAAGTTTGCTATGTAAATTAGTTAATAAGTATCCCGAGCCACACCCAACGTCTAGAATACTATTTGGAGAAATATCTATAATTATTTTTATAATTTTACCTATTCTCATATCGGTAAAAGTTATAAAGGTTTTATTCTTTAAATAATATTTATCAAATTTCATATTTCATTACTGCTCATTATAATTTTTGATTGACCACATGCTTAAGAAAAAGATTATAACTAAAGAAACGTATGAGGTAAAGTATGAAAGCTTTTTGGTTTTAGGAATAAATAATGGTAGCGCCGATATGCCAAACAAAATCAAAAAGAATCTGAAAACAAGAAAAGAAAATCCTAAACTTTGAGCCCAGCTGAGCTGAAGCATTGAAAGTCCGGTAAATATTAAGAATAAAAAGGTCAATAAGTAATTCTTATTAAAATATTCTTTTAGGAAAAGCGCGGTTGAAATTGTCAAAAATGGATAAAAAGGATATCTGTACCAACCATGAGAAGGTTCGTTAGGAATTACGAAAATAAAAACTGCGAGATAGGCTAAAAACGGTAAAATAACGAAAATATTTTTCTTGATGTCCTTAACCAAAAGCAAAAAGACCGCGAACCAGCCAAAATATATCCAACCGTCAACCATAAACCTATCCACCAAATAAGGGGAAGTAAAAAGAGCAAAAAAACTATTAAAAGTAATGTCGAACCTTTGTAATTGTAACCCCCAAAGTCCTAAGAATATATTCCAATCCCAATAATACCCGTATGCAAAATAGATAAGAAAAATGGGCAAGACAATTGCCAAAAATTTGAGCGAATCTTTATATTTCTTAAGATAGAAAAGTACTAATACGATTGCCAAAGCTCCCGCAATCCACGGGACTTTCGCCAAAGTTAATAGTCCGCAAATCACAGCCGCAATATTTCTAAACCAGGGATTTTTTGTTTTAATAAATTTAGACATAAAAAATAATGCCAGCAGAAAAAATGGGATAAAGAAATTTTCGTTTTCAACAATTCTTGAACCAACAACAATTGTCGGCGTAATTGCATATAAAAATGACGACAAAAGGCCAATTCTAAAACCATAGACCTCCGCCGCCAAAACATAAACCATAAAAATACTTAAAACCCCTAATATTAGAGCTAACCCCCGAATATTTTGTAAGTTAACGTGATACATGTCCTTCGCACCACTAATCAAGGCAAATGAACCAACTACTAATCCAAAAAGCGGTGGGTGCTCAAGATACGGTTTGACTATAACAAAAGGGGTTTTTTGATAAACAATTGACTGCCGATAAATATACTGTGGATGACGGGACCAAGACATTGGAACGTGATTCTGAATTAAATTTATTCCAAGCCAAGTCCACGCGTACTCGTCAAATGTTGCGCCAAGGCGCGGCCAAGTGTAAAGATTATCATACCTTAGATAGAATCCTAGGATAAGCACGAATGCTAAGCTTACAAATTTGAAACTAAGAATAGCATTTTTATTTTTTATCACTTAAGTAATTATTTCTTTGAATTCCTTATAGCTTTTATCCCAGCTAAATTTTTTAGCCCAAGAGACGGCCTCTTTCGATATTTTATCCCTTAAGCTATTGTCTTCAACTATCCTAATCATTGATTCTGAAAGTTCCTTTATCGATGGTTCTTTTGACAGAATTAATCCCGTCTTATTCTTTACTACCGAATCTCTAAGTCCTGTTACGTCACTAACTATAGACGGCGTTCCACAAGCAGCAGCTTCCGTGACTACCATTCCCCATCCTTCCTTAACTGAAGGAAGAAGTAGGCACCAAGCTTTTTGCATCATTTTAATCTTTACATCTAATCTATTTTTTTTAAGAAAGAAGTTATTCTTATTTACAAAAGTGACGTTTTTAGACAGTTTAAGCTTTTCCTCTATGGCAAGTAATCTTTTCTCATCGGAGCCATTTCCTATGATTGCCATTTTTGCATGTTTATATTTTTTGGAAACATTCTTAAAGGCTCTTATGCATAAATCTACCCTTTTCATCTTAACCAGTCTTCCTACGTATATAAATAAAGGGTATTTTGTTTTTGCTCCGCCCGCTTTATATCTTTGATGATCAAGTCCCATCGGAAATATGCTTATATTTCTTTCGCTAATCCCCAATTTTTGCAAGTCCTTACTCGTACTATTTGAATAGCATAAAAAGTGAGTATTTTTATAAGTTAGGTATTGGATTTTTTCTAAAAGATAAGCTACATATGATATTGGTTTTGGCAGTTCAAAGAAAAAAACTTCTCTTGCTAATTGATTAACGTATGCAAATCTATTTTTTTTTGGCACATAGAGAGGCGTCTGCCAACATATAGTATTAATCATGTCGATTACTCTATCGGGCTTTTTTTTAAGACTTCTATAATATATAAAAGCTTCCAGGTAAACGCTTAATCTATTTCCTTTCCTTATTATTTTAACTCCGTCCATCATTTCTTCTTTTAGGCAATTAGGGAAAGATCTGGAAAAAAATGTGAGCTCGTGGCCTTCTTTTACGAGACGTTTGGCAAATTCAAACGCAATTACTTCAGCTCCGCCAACTTGAGGATTTTTGACATCTTTCCAATTTAGAATAAGAATTTCCATTAAACGTTGAATAACTCCTTATTTGAAGAAACCCAGTCATGAAGTTTTTTTATTCCCGTTTCAACATTAATTTTAGGCTCCCATCCAAAATCTTTCTTAGCCTTTCTTATGTCCGATACATATATTGGCTGGTCTCCTGGACGCCAATCTGAAAACTTAGGTTCTATTTTTCTTCCAAAAAGTTTTTCTAGAATTGGCTTAAAATCAAACCATATGGAAATTGTATTTTTTGCTCCTCCGCCAACATTATAGATTTGTCCTTTGGTAATTTTTATATTTTTTGCCGCCAAATCATAAGCCCTAACCAAATCTTCTACGAACAATAAATCTCGTACTTGTTTACCGTTGCCATAAATTGAAATTGTTTTACCCTTTGTTAGAGCTATAATAAACCAAGCGACCCAACCTTGGTCCTCAATGCCGAATTGATGTGGACCATAAATGCAGGATTGCCTAAAGACGATTGTATTAAGTCCATAAATTCTTGAATAATCTCTTACGTATTGATCTGCTGTTCCCTTGCTGCAACCATAAGGAGAATGAAAATCTGTAGCTCTGGCTTCCGATACCCCAAGAGGTAAATTTTTAAAAGCATATCTTGTTTTTTGTTCGACAATTTTTAGATCTTCTAAGCCTCCATAAACTTTGTTCGTAGAGCTGTAGATTAAAACCGGATTATTTCCTGACTTTCTTAAAGCTTCAAGAACATTGAAAGTACCACCTGCGTTAATTTCGAAATCTTCTCTTGGATTTTCTACTGATGTCGTTACTGCTACTTGTGCTGCAAGATGGAGAACGATATTTACGCCTTTTACTAATCTTTGAAGTTTACTTGAATCATATCTTACGTCACCTTTTATAACTCTTATGCTCCTTATGCCATACTCCTTCTTAAACCACGCTATATTACTCTTACTTCCCCTTCTTGAAAAATTGTCAAAAATAATAACTCCGTAACCTTTCGATAAATAGTAAGCAGCGGAATTAATTCCTATAAAACCTGCCCCACCTATAATAAGAATGCTTTTTTTCATAATTATTTTTTTATTCTATCATAATAGTGAAGAATTTTTAATCTGTAAAACACAGCAACGGTATCCCAAAGCATGGAGAGTATTACTTTCCAAAAACTCGTGGAAGTAATAGCATTTGCTCCGTTGAAGTTAAGCTTTACAGGCGCCTCGTAAATCCTCGTGTAACCTAATTTCTGGGCAACAGCTAAAACTTCTACGTCAAAAGCAAATCTCTTTACGATTATATGAGGAAACACATCTTTAGCAACTTTTCGCTTGAAGATTTTTAGACCAACTTGCGTATCCCTTACGCTAAACCCAAACATTAAATGAGTGAGGGTTCTATATCCCCAAGATAATATTTTCCTCCAGCAAGGATAACTAACTTTTGATTCGGGATGAAGCTTGCTTCCGATAACTATATCTGCCTTATTCCAACTCATAATATCTAACATTATTGAAATTTCCGTTGGGTCTAAATCCATGCCTGCATCGATAAAGCCAATTACATCTCCTTTTGCTTTTTCTACTCCATTCTTAATCGCAAAGCCCTTACCGATATTTCTATCGTATCCTACTACAACGATTTCTTTACCTCTTACGTTCTTCGCGTTTCTGAAAGTGCCATCTCCACCTCCATCCACGACGACAATAATTTCATACTTAAGAGGTAAAACCGACAATGCTTTCTGAAGATTTTTTAAATCTTGTGCAATCGTTTTTTCTTGTCTAAAAGCAGGGATTATGAGTGATAAAAATTTTACTCTTCCCATTGGAATTTATGAATTCTTATGCACAAGTATAGCACAAGACTAAACTCCTGTGGTATTCAAAAACGTGATAGTTTCCTTTAGATGCTTTGTGTTCCCGTAATTTTTAAAGAATATAAAAAGCAATGCTATAAAAAGTGAAACTGAAATCAACATAGAGACTCCTATTATTTGGTAAAAATTGGTGTGGAAGATGTAAATAAGAATTATTTGAGTAATTGCCGCAAAAACAACTAGCGCTGATACGTTTGTTTTATTTAATGAGAGGAAAAAACTGACACATACGTTAACCAAACTAAAAACAGTCAGATATACGCCGAATATCCCAAGATACTTTGCAACAGAAAGATATTCTCTTCCTCCTAGAAAAAGATTTATGACAAAATTTGGGAAAACAAAATAAAAAGCGGTAATAGCAACTGAAGGAAGTACGACCAAAAGAAGAGCAAGGTAAAATAAATTATTAAAATTTACGCCCGTTGCATGCCTCTTGACCAACAAGGGAAACATTACCATCGGTATTGGAGCTGTAAAGTAGAAAATTACTTTTCCGATTAGAGAAAGACCAGCATAGAATCCAGCATCGTGGGAATTAAAAAAATGCTTAACTAATATTACGTCCATTGAGGTAAAAGAGGTCAGAAATAGAACCGTAATAAACGTAGGGACAGCGTAAGTAAGCATTTGCTTGGTATTTAAAGCTATGCTTTTGTTTGAAGATTTTTGTTTAAGAATTTTTACCAGTGGTAAGTAAGCTATCAGAAACATCCCGAACGTCATAGAAAATATAGCGCCTAGCCCTCCAAAGGCTCTATATCCTAAAAATACTAAAAGTACACCAACAATTAATTTTATAGAGCTCCCTAAGATATTCAAAAGGGATATAAACTTAAATTTAAGTAAACTTTGTAGAAAAGCGCCATTTAATGTGCTCAAATAGAAGGATGAGATTACAAATCCTGTAATAATTACATACCAGACATTATCCATATGAAGATAATTCATTAGCGGCACAGAAAATATAGCAAACAAGAATATAATAAATATAGACAATCCCAAAACGAATTTGAAAAATAACATGTATAGAGTTTTTAGCCTATCATTTTCATTTTTTACAAAAAGATTGGTAGCGAATTTTACAATGACTGTATTAATTGATCCCGCCGGAATAGAGGCTAGCGTAATTACGGATAATAGCGAGGCAAAAATAGCATAATCTGAATATGAAAGACTTCTGGCTAAGAAGAGATTCAAAAGAAATGCAAAACCATTAGCAATCATTCCTCCAATAAAAACGTAAAAACTTCCGCTAATCAGTTCGTGACTAATCAGTTTTTTCCCAGTTTTTAAAAAAAGATCTTTCATCAGATGATGCTTTCGTAGACACTTAAGGTTTCACGAGCCACTTCTTTCCAGGAAAAACTTTTTACTCTTTCCAAACCTTTTTTCGATAATTCTTCTTGCAATTTTTGATCGTCAAAAACTTTTCTAATTCCTGACGCTACACTTCCCATATCGTAAGCGTCGACATAAAACGCGGAGTTTCCGGCCACTTCCGGGATTGAACCCTCTTTACTGGTTATAACCGGACAGCCGCAAGCCATCGCTTCCAAAATTGGCAAGCCAAAACCTTCATACAGAGAAGACATCACAAAAACCGTTGCTAAATTGTAAAGCTGTACTAATTCTTCCTGCGAAACGAAGCCCAATCTAATGATGTTTTTATCTCCACTGGCCAACTCATTTACTCTGTTTAGATCCGCGTTCCAAGGATTATTTTTATCGTAATCTTCGGAAACTAAACTTTTACCAACCATTACTAATGGTATTTTAACCTTTTTGACAGCGTCTATTAATCTCGGCAGATTCTTGTTCCACGTCACATCCCCAACGTATAGTAAAAACCTGTCTGGCAAATCATATCGCTTCTTAACTTCTGAGACCCAATTCCCAGTTTTTAATTGCTTGAACTGTTCACCAGCGGCGAGATAAACTACGTGAATTTTATTCTCCCGAACTCCGACATATTTCTGAATATCCTTTTTTGAAAACTTTGAATCTGTTAAGATGGCGTCCGCCCGCTTTAAAGCAAATCTCTGCATCTGCCATTTAATTTCCCCTTTTATACCTCTTGGAAAAGCCTCCGGAAAAACTATTGGTGTTAAATCATGAACAGTAACGACGGTTTTAAACTTTCTGTAGATGGGTAATGCTAAAAAAAATGGCTCAAAATAAGGAAAATGAACTATCTGGACATCTTTTGGCAACTTCTCGCCCCTTTGAAAAAAAACATAGTTGTTGTCGGGAAAATATTTCAGAAGAGTATTTCTAAGATTCTCCAAGTAAAACCCGACGCCTCTTACCCTATGCCCAGTTTGAAACGGCGAAATATCAATTGCTATCTTCATGCTTGTTTCTAATATACCATGTTTTTATCAATAGCGTAACTAGAGCCACAAACGAAATTAGCGAAATTAGTGTTGCAATTAATCTGATTGCAGTATCGCCAAAATTAACTTCCAGAGAATGTTTTCCCTCAGGCACGGAAAACGCAATAAGCCCCTCGCTATTTTTTTGAAGCAGAATTGCTTTACCGTCAATTTTCGCTTCCCAACCGGGAAAGTATGCTGTATTTAAAGTTAAAATTGATGGTTTTGAAACTATGATTTCAAATTTATAATTTGAGGGCTTAATAGCCGATTTATTTATAGCTACATTTTTATTATCTTCTATTTTTGCGGTAATTCTCACTGATTTTGCATTAAACCAAAGAGTATTAAAGGAATTTCCGATACTGTTGGTACCGTCAATAAAATTCGGTCTTGTCGCATAATAGCTATCCATCCTATCCATATAATATGCAGGATGTATGTAGCCAAGAGTAAGAACGATGGGCAGAAAAAGCATTGCTATGAAGAACAATTTTTGTTTAACTACGGAAAAAATTCCTGCTGCCAAAAACGAGCAAAACAGAATTGTTAGGCTTAAAAATCTCCATGGAAACTGGAAATAATTCATCAAAGGAAAGTTTTCCCATATTGGCAATGACATCCTTAACATCAAAAATATTACAATAAATAATGAAGCGAGAAAAAATCCTAAAAGCTTTGCTCTGAAATCCTTTTTTCTAAAAAGATTAATAAAAACTGCAATGCTTATGAATATCACCAGAAGGTTTGCGATTCCTATTTGAACAGACATTTGATTAGCTAGTCCCCCTCCATAGAATCCGGATCCCCATGATGGAGCAATCAATTGATAGAGATCAACAAAGTTGCTTTTATAATCAAATATTTGCAGACCTACTGTGTATTTTGTTTCAAGAATTGCCGGAAGCCAGAAGATTGCCGACAAACCAAGACCCAGCCCGAATAGAAATAAGCATTTTATAAAATTGGCTTTGGGGTTTTTCGATAAATAAACGAGTAGTAATGAATATAAAAAGGCAAAAGAAAAAAACATTAAAGCTAAAATATTGTGAGAAAAAATTATTAGCGCTAAAAAAACAACCGAAACCGGTAAGAATATCTTTTTGTCCTTATAGATAAACTCCATAACCGCCCACAAAAATGCCGGAAAAAGTGCCAATGCCCAAACTTCACCGACTGAACCCCTTATGTAAGTATCGACAAACATATAGGGAGAAAAAAGATAGAACACAGAACCCACCAGCGCCCCCTTTTCGTTAAAGAATGACTTTGTCCATAGATAGAAAAATAAACCTGCCAAAAGTATTGCGGTAAACATGTTTAATTTAAACGCGTCAATAAAGCTTATTCCGAAAAAATGGAGAAAAGAAGAAAAATAATTCGGTAAGGGATAGACATAATTAAACAAAGGAATACCATAGCCGTAATTTAAATCGGCTGCCCACCTCGGATATAAATTTCCGCCCCTTAAGGCCCTATCAAATTCTATAAATCTTATGACATGGTATTCCCCGTCATGCGTTGGAGGAAGCCCGGAATGCAAAAGCGCAAAGCCTGCAATGAATGCGAAAATTAAAACTATTAAAATCGGTTTGAAGATTTTTGCCATATAAATTTTTTAAGAGCTAGAAATAAAATCGTTACTCCCACCGGAATAAAAGTCATAAAATTTTTGATTAGAGGAGTAGTACCAAAATAAGTTCCTAATAGCATAAATGGCACATATCTAAATAAGAGTCCGAAAGAAAAGCTTAAGTAAATATATTTAATTAATTTATTTCGAATAAAAGGAAGGAAAATCAAAAACCAAATCGCGTACCAGGGATATATCTCTTCGCGTATTTGTGACAAGAGAAAGATCACAAGCATCGAAATTGAAAACCAGAGAAAAATTTTCTCCCACTCTAGTTTTTTATTCCTTAATTGATAAAACATTGCGTATAAAATAACGGGGAGCAAAAATACGGTTGAATATTTAATTAATATCGAGAGAATAATTAAAATAATTGACAATATCAGTTTTTTATTCTTTAGGAAGTAAATTGTAAGAATGGCAAAAAACATCATCACAATATCGTTATGACTACTTACCAAAGTTTCAAAAATAACCAGGGGGTTGAAGGCAAAAAATGAAAGATAGTAAATATTTTTCGACATTTTATAGAGAAGAGCTATTGACGCCAAATAAAAAATAGTATTAAAAAGCTTAAAAGCAAAAAGAGTTACTGCGAAATTTCCAAATCCCGACAAATATGGAATTCCGGTCAAAAATATCCAAAAAGGTCCGTATAGCGCGGTTTTATTGGCTGCCTGCATAAACAATAGTAGAGGATCGTGCAAGAATTGTATCGGCATAATGATGTACGGATTTTCATGATAAAAAAACAGTGCTTTTGCCGTAGCGACGTAATTGAAAATATCGTATGAAACCATCGCCGGATATGCTAAAAATAGAAAAACTACGGTGCTTATTAAGATAAACTTAAACTCGTTATTTCCGAAAACTTTTTGCCTAAACCAATATAAGAATAAAGTATAAAATCCAAAAAAAATAAGGACTAAAAAAATGAAAGCCAAAGTTACAAAAGGCCGGTTAGTCGCATATAAACCGGTATAGAGTTTTCTTAAAAATAAAAGATTGGGGTCGACAAAAGCATAGGAAAAAATAGCTAAGCAAACTAAAAAGATTGAGTAAACTCCAAGAAACATTTTTTTCATAGGTATTTATCTCTTATTGCTATTGAGGCGTCTATCGCCGCTTTAAGATTAAGTACGGTTAAAGCTGATTTTTCCGGAGTCCAATTAAAAACCGGCGGAACTTCTTGCTTTACCGTCAATAAAACCTCTTTATGTTTTAAGGCAGCCTGAGAAAGTAAATCCCGATTTGCCGAAATGTCCTTACCTTGTTTCTGAGCCTTTAAAAGATAAGGAAGCGTCTTGCTGAAATATACGTCTGACTTTTTTAAAGCTTCGTAGCCTAGCAGATATTGATTATATTCAAAAAGTGTTTTTGCTTCAACGAGATATTTATCAGATTCTTTAAGATTATAAGTAAATTGCCCAAAGTCGCCGAAATACCAATACCTTAAAACTGTTTCTTCAACCAAATGAATTTTATAAAAAATGCTTCCCGGCATGGTCGAAGGATATGGCAAGACGTATGTTGATGAAGCATAAGAAGGCAGAGCAGACAAGAACAAAATTGATATAAGGAAGGTAAAAAGTTTAACTTTTCTTATCATTTTTTACTGTGCCATTGCCATGCGGTTTTAATAATTGTCTCACGGTCGGAATACTTTGGACTAAAACCCAATTCTGATTTTATTTTTGTTGGGTCAGCAATTAATTCATCCGCGTCGCCGGGACGCCTTGGGGAGTTTTGAATATTTACTTTCTGTCCAGAGACTTTTTCTACCATTCCTATAATCTCCTTATTCGAAAAGCCCGCTCCGGTTCCGACGTTATAGACATAATTACCAGGCATCGTGCGTATTTTATTAATCGCCAAGATATGCGCCTCCACCAAATCTAAAACATGTATATAATCCCTAACGCAAGTCCCATCCTTAGTTTTATAATCGTTGCCAAAAAGATTAAAGGGTTTGTTTTCCAATAAAGCTTCTATGATCTTGGGAATGATGTGGCTCTCCGGCAGGTGCTCTTCTCCCATTAAGCCATCTAATGAGGCGCCGGCAGCATTAAAATATCTTAACGCGACGGTATTAAGTTTTTTGGTTTTTCCATACCAACCCATAAGCTTCTCGACCATTAATTTACTCTCTCCATATGGATTGGTTGGCGCTGTTACGCTACTTTCCGGAATGGGAATTTGTTCGGGGTTTCCATAAACGCCCGCGGATGAAGAAAATATAAAATTATTAGCACCGGTTTGCGACATTTGTTCCAAAATGTTAAGAGAGCTAAAGACGTTATTTTGAAAATATAAATAAGGATTCTCCATTGACTCACCCATTGAAATAAATCCCGCAAAGTGAATAACCGCGTGAAATCTATCCCTGAAAACCTCCTGTACGAAAGATTTATCAAGCAAATTACCAACCATTAGCTTAGCCCTTTGATCAACTACTTCCTTATGTCCTCTCTCCAAACTATCCGCCACTACCACCTCGTCGCCTTGCTCCAAAAGACGCTTTATCATGAAGCTTCCGATGTATCCCGCGCCGCCTGTAACTAAAATCTTCATAACGTTAGATATATTATATACGAAATAGGGAATCGTAAAGCGGAGAAAAGTGAAAACACAAACCCTTGCCACGAGTCCTTAAACCCTTTGTGTCTAAAAAATGTCAGCAAAAACCAATGGATAGGTAAGATAAGAACGTACTTTATGAAAGTTATCGGATCTTTAGATAACTTTTGATCTTTATACTGAGTTGCAATAAAAGCCGTATACCTCCTGTTTCTGGCAATATACTTTTTAAATGTTGGCGAATCATAATGCAGAAGATCATTTTGCATCCAGCCAACTCTCCCGTCGACCACTAATTGCTCATGAACATCTTTACAAGGTAAATAAGCTTTACCTTTTTTAAATAGTCTTATAACTCCATCTGGATATACTCCTCCCGATTTTAGAAATCTTCCTAAGAAGTAATTTGCTCTAGGCATAAAAAAGGCCACATATGGCCCGCTTGACTTACCGACCTGACCATCCCTTTCTTTTATTAATTTCTGATGACGTTCAAATAGTTCGCGGTTTGGGATATTTTTTTGATATTCTTCTCTCTCAGCATCATTCATATTTATAAATTTTTTTATTTCTGCTGTGAGTTTGGGGCTAACCCGTTCGTCCGCATCCAATTGCAAGATCCAATCACCCGTTGCCATATCTATAGCTTTTTGCTTATTGATGTGAAACATTTGCGGATTATCTTTGACTAGAACTTTCGCGCCGTAACCTTTGGCGATCTTAACGGTATTATCCGAAGAAGTTCCGTCAACGATTATTATTTCATCCGCTAACCCTTTAACGCTATCTAGACATGCAGCTAAGTTTTTACCTTCATTGTAAGTCGCCAGCACTACGGAAAGTGTTTGTTTCATAGATAATATGATACTAAGAAAGCTTTGTCTTTACAAACCCGAAGCCAAATAATCCGGCCAGAGATATTAAACTGATTAAAGATACTAAGTCGCAAATTAACCGTAATTTTGTCTCCGAATATTTTGCTTCGACGACATAATTTCCTTTATCTAAGATAAATAACATCGTTCCCCGATATTGCATGTCCTGAAATTCAATGCTAACCGGAACGTTATTGACTTTTATCTGCCAGCCCGGGAAATAAAGGGTGTTTTCTTCAAATAAAGTCCTCTTTGCGACATTAACCGTATAGAGATGATCCGTAGAAGTTCTTTTTATTCCCTTAATAGTGGCTTTTCCGTCAAGCATCTCCAAATGCGCTTTTGGTGCATGCTCCATGAACCGTACTGACCAGATAGGTGAACTTTCACCGGTATCGGTTGTACCATTATATATTCCTGTATAAAAACCTGCCGGTTTATACAAATAATCTTTGGCCTTTAGATAATCTTTACTTATAAACAAAACTACTGCGATTAAAATTAATACCGTGACAAGCTGTAACTTCTTGGGAAGTTTATAAATTAGCAAAGCCGCCAATATTGAGGTTGAAAGAACCGTAATAGCCAAAAAACGCCATGGAAATTGGAAGTTTTGCAAAAGCATTATTTTTGTCCAAAGAAAATTTGATATCGGTAGCATTAAAAATATCGCTAACAAAGTATACAGAAGACATGCTAAAACAAGTAGGTATCTTTTATCTTTTTTAAACCAAAAGAGAATAGCCAAAACCGGGGACAGAATTAAACCCAGCCATTGAATAATACCTAATTGAACAGTAAATTCACCGCTCCCGCCATAGCTCCATGGCCCGTAAATCAAAGCTTTAAAACTAACAAAACTATTTACATACGTGCCTTTTGTAACGATATTGCGAAGTGTGTATTTACCCTCTAACAATGCCGGCGCCCAGAAAAAGGCCGACAGGGCAAAACCGAAAATGATTAAGGATGAAAGATTAATGATTAATGATTTATTGAATTTGGACAACCAAATAAGGTATATAGCGTAAAATAAAATAAACGGTACGGTTATAAGAGCAATCGCATTATGCGAGAGTATCAAAAGCGCTAAAGACAAAGCACCCAGCAATGAATATATTAGCTTAGGCTTTTTATAAAGCTTGAAAATAAAATATAAAATCAGGGGTACAAAAGCAAAAGCCAAATTTTCGCCGATATCTCCTCTAACATAAAGATCAACGAATCTATAAGGGGCATAAGTGTACAAAAAGGCTCCCAGAAGCGCCGGCTCTTTGCCCAAAAATTGCTTAAGCCATAAAAACATAAAAGACAACGACAAAACCATCCCCAAACCATAAACAATTTTTGTCGCGTCAACCAAAGAAAAACCAACCAGATGAAAGAAAGAAGCGAAATAAGAAGGCAGGGGATATAAAAATTCCAAAATCGGGTGGCCGTATCCCCAGTTAAGATTGGCAGCCCATCTGGGAATTAAATTACCTTCCAAAAGATTTTGATAAAAATTGGCGATTCTTGCGACATGGTCCTGTCCGTCATGCGTTATCGGCAAACCGCTATGCGCTAAGGAAACAATCGGAACTAGCAATAAAAAAACCGTGACTAAGACAAAAAGTAAATTATTTTTTTTCTTAAAATTATTGAACATATCTTTTCTCTACGGTTAATATCCCGTATTTAAATTCATTCTCTTCTATTCCCCATTTGCTAACCGTGTCCCTAAGCCAATTGGTTTGATAAAGCTTAGTGCTTGGGTCATCCTGAATTATAACAAACAACAAACCCTTATTCGTTTGCTTGGGAAGATATCCATACTGTTTACCGTAATACCAGAAAAGATATTGCCACCCATCCTGCATCCAGTAAGGAATGGTATAAGCCTGATAATAAAAGGGTGTCCCGTTAGCCTCTTTGTATATTCTTTGTATAACTGCTTGCTGGTCTTTATATTTCAAATCGGGCTGAGTGGATTGAAAAAATACATTGAGATTATTAGGCAAATAAGCATGCAGTGACCATAAATTAAACGCGACCAATATGCCTATCGCAATTAAACCAACTCCTCTTTTGAGAGATGAGAGATAATCTACAAGAACGACAATCAAGATGATAATTGCAATAATGGAAGCGGTAAAATAATGATACAAAGGGTTATAGCGAAGAAGAATAAAGGCGACAAAAGGAGAAAACAACCAGATTAACATCAATGCCGTTCCGGTTTTATATTTATCTCTTAATTTAATCAGCGCAAAAAAGGCGGCGATAAAAATAACCGCGGCAACTAACAAATGCAACGGACTAACCACATCGGAAAAAACTTGCATAAACTGCCAGATTGAGCCAGTTAGGGTATGCAAAAAATAACCTACAAATTGCGGTCTGTGCGCCTGAGATTTTATTAGACTTCTGGTAATTAAAAAGTTATGTCTTAAATCAAAAAGAACAAAATTGAATATAGGTAGCAAAATCACCAAAGCAAGCGCAATAAGTAAACTGATTATTTTTTGTTCAAGAAATCTTTTCCTAAAAACAACCACCGCAAAAAAAGTAATGAAAGTAAAAATTATCAGGTTGGAAAATTCCGTTTGCGTCGCGACTCCATAAATAATAGCCGTTGGAATTAAATATTTATTATTTCCCTTTATAAACTTGGCTAAAAACAGAAAAAACAAACAGCAGACTGGAATAATTAGCGGAGGATGAGACAACCATCTCGCCATTACCACCGCGCCGAAAGAAAATGTAAAAAATAAAGACGCGATTAACCCTATTTTTCTGGAAAACAATTCTTTCCCGACCAGATACACTAAGAATACGGATAAAGCGTTAAGGAAAATAAAAAATAAGGCTATAAAAAGGGGATTACCTTTGCTAAAAAAGAAGGGGATTGTGGAAAGGTAATAATATAAGGGACCGTGGTAAATGCCTTCAACTGCAGTCGTTGGGCCGATTAGCACGAGTTTATGATCTATGACAATACTTTTAACCACCAGCATGTCTCTTCCCTGCTCCGGTCCGAAAAATAAATTCTGGCCAATCAAATAAATTCTCAGCAAAAATCCGATGACAAAAAGAATACATAAGCATAATGGGTTTCGATACTTAAAATTGTTTAAAGCAACTAGATATTTTTTCATTTGTTAAATTCTATCTATATTTTGATATATATACCGCTATCCCCTTTTGCCTCATGTAATAATAATATAAATAAGACTCGGGTACACCCACTTGGAATTCTATTCTTCTTCCGCTGTCGACTACCTGTTTTGCCGCTTGTTCATGCTTATATAAACTGCCTTCGTCTTTATAGGGAAGAAAGGTAATGAATCCGTACGCACAATAAATTATCAAAAATAAAACGACAAATAGTTTCGCGAGTATATTTTTAGTGTTCCAAACTAAGTAAATGAAGTAAGAAAGTATTATCAGCGCCACAAATCGGCTAATAATAAAATAGTAATCACTTATTTCCCCGCCATAAGTTGTAAATACCAGCCATGGGATTAAGAACCATAATAAAACCAAATAAACAAATTTCCTTCCAGCTGAATTAAATGATTTGAATAAATAAACCAACATGAAAACAGGTAAGATAATTACTTTTAGGGGCTTAATCTTAGCCAAAAGCAAGTATGGATCAAATTGAATTATGGCGTCGCCGGTTAACTGCAGCATTCTTCTAAGATGAAAGCCTAAAAAATAAGTTGTAAGATATCCTCCACCGGCTGAGGCAGAAGTCTTATTCAGTAAGAACGACGCTAAGTTGGGAATCAACCAAACAAAAAAACAAGGAAAAGAAATTAAAATGTACTTGAGCGTTTCTTTTGTCCGGGGGAATAATGGTAAAGTTAGTATTACAATGATTGGAAAAAATATCGCCGTAAAATGTAAGTTTAAAGCAACCCCGATCGCAATTGCCAAGGGAATTAATTTTTTGACATCACCTAGGATTACTCTATAAAGTAGATAAAAAATTATTAAAGAGACCGCGGGAAGTAATTGTACCGGCCATTGTATCCCGTCGAAAAGAATCGTATTAAAACAGAAAGTATTAATAAGTAGCGCAATAATTGCTATTTCCACGCAAAATAGTTTCTTAACTACATAGAATATTGTCCAAAAAGTAAAAACTGCACTGACAACGGCTATCGCTTCGGAAGCAATGGGATTTAAATTATATATCCAATAGAAAAAGGCGGCGAAATAATAGTATGCCGGGCCGATAAAAATTCCGCTGTCTGTCTTTGCCACCATTCCCACCAAAGGATACCAATGATTGATGATAATATTTTTAGCAGCCCAGGCATTATCAACCTGATCAAATCCGAAAGGATCTTTAAAACCTAAATTATAAGTTCTTAAAAATAATTCAAATAGGAAAATCCCAAAAACTAAAAGTAAATATTTCTTTCTAAAAAGTGATTTCCAATATGTTTGCGTTCTTTTCATAAATTAATGTATTCTTGTCTGGACAATAATTCCGCCCTTTACTTCTTGCGACCTGATTATTAGCCCATCTGCTTCCCTCTGTTTTAACCAATTGCTTAGCCTTGCGGAATCTTGGTAATCCGGCTCAAGAATAAAATATGCCAGATGTGATTGACTTGACGGTGAATAATGATAATTTTTAGGGCCATACCAGTTAAAAAGATATTGATAGGTGTAATCATAGACCGGCGGCGTGTAAACAACATACTTAAAAGACTTTCCGGCGGCTTGTTTATAGACATAATCAATAACGGCAACTTGGTTACGGTAAACGGATGCGTCCCCTTCCCACAAAGGTTTACTAAGATTTTGGATTTGAGAATAAGGATTTAGATTAGCAAGAAATACTATTAGCGCTATTAAAACCGCCAATTTTATCGAAACATTTTTCGCCAATAAATAAACGGCAATTGCAAAAAGTAAAAGGTAAAAAACCGGTAGGCCAACCAAATAATGCGGCCAAATATCATGACTAAAGAAAACTGTTCCCAATAAAAAAATCAAGATTACGGTTACGGAAGTTTTAATCAAATTCTTTATCTCTTCTGCAGATTTTTTATAAAAGACTGCTATAGAAAATATTATAAACAGCAGGATAATCAAACCGGCGAATTCATTACTTGCACCAATTGTTCCATTGAACTGATCCGAGAGCGCTCCCAACCGATTACCAAGAAGACTCAAAAGCGTACCGGACTGATGCACTCCTGTTTTCCCAAGCAATCCTAAGAAGGACTTTGTCATTAAAAACTGGTGTCTTAATTCAAAAATTATTCTTGGGGCAAGAATAATTAATCCGCCAAAAGCAAAAAAAACAATATCTTTTAAGCTTATTCTGCTTCTATTAATAATTAATACTGAAAAGATAATCCCCAACGCCAATAAAAGACCAAAAACTATTTCAAGGTCAATCACAAAAGCCAAAAGAAGTCCAAGTAGCAAATAATATTTTGGCTTGTCTTTTTTAACTTCTTTATGCAGCTTCTCTAGAACCAATAACCCTAGCATGACAAACATTGGCGAAATATTCGGGTTCCAGATTTGAGCGGACAAGGAAACCATTACGGAAGAAACACTAATTACTGCGGCAAGAATTAAGCCTAAAAGATTTCCTCCCAATCTTTTTCCCAAGACAAAACCAATCGCTATAGTCAAAATGCCTATTGATGACATCGTCAAGGCTATCCCTTGGGGATTTCCCGAAAATAGAATAAAAAACGGGGTCAAGAAATAATACCACCATGGACCATAGAAGATTCCGGGCAATCCGGTTGTTGCTCCGATGAGAGGAATTCTATGAAAGTGGACAATATTTGAAAGCGCCAACATATCTCTGCCAACGTCGTAGGTAAAAGCAAATGAATTGGTAAAAACTCCCTGCAATCTTAAAAAGGAACCTACCAAAATAATTGCAAGCAAAGCGTATGAGATAGGACTAAAGATATATATCCTGAGAAGATTTTTGAGTTTTGATTTTTGAGTTTTAATTCTTATCTTCATGTTCCAACAATTTTTATCGCCGGCGTCCCATCTAGATTATTTATTGTTTTAATTGTTCCCACGCCTTGGGGAATCTCCTTCGGGCTACCGATTATCAAAGCATCTTTGAGTTTTGAATCTTTGTTCCAATCAATTGGCCTAAAGGTGTATTTTCCGAAAGAATGATGGGAAACAAAACTTCCCGAGCTATTCTCACCAACTTGCTGATATAGCTGTGGCGGATATTGAAGATAGAACAGGAAAAACATATAGGATTTATCCAACGGCGCGTTATCGGAAATCAGGATTGTTTTGTAATTTTTTTGCAAAAGTTTGACTTCGTCAACCGCCTGTTTGTAACCGTATTGCCAAAAAGCGGAATCGTAATAATTAAGTTGGACAAAATACTGGTTAAGATAGTAACTGATATTAAACAGCGCAAATACCAGAAACACAGGGGCAAGCAGATACCACAGCTTAACCTTTGATACTTGGAATCTCATTTTAGAAAGCAGCAAATATCCCGAAACTAACCCCAACGCCGACAAGATTTGCCAAGTCGGTAAAAAGTTAAGCGTTCTGACCGCATGCGGGACTCCGGTTGTGATGGAGGCAGGAACCGGAGCAAGCAGTAACCAGCCAAAAATAATTAATTTTGTTTTTTTGTCAAATTCACCAAATAAAAGCGCGTATATCCCTAAAAGTATCAGCGGCAACTCGAAAAGATACAAAATCCCCATTCCCGGCGCGTGATGTCTATCAATATCCCCTGAGATAAACAACCAATTCGGGTCAAAATGTGAAATATAGCCGGAAACTGTGGTTACGGTATAGACAATTCTTCGGTTGTCCAAAACCAAACCCGATTTATCATTATTACTCTTATCCTGTTGCAGTTTCTGCGTATCCGTTTTTAAAAGCTCCGTCTGGTAGGAAAAAATGCTCGTCCCCGTTACTCTTAAAAGTGCTGCCCGGTTGGTAACTATATAAGTAAGCATCGGCGTCACGATGATTAAACCAAAAACTATTACCGCAAACAAATATTTTTTAGGGATTTTGAATAATTCCCTCCAATAAATTACGGCCAACAAAAGAATGAAAAGTGGCGTAAAGACTTTTTCGCTTTGATAAACATAAATACTCAGTCCGGCAAAAAGCGCCGACAAAAATAAGAACCACCGTCTGTTGTTTATGCCCTTGATGAAAAATAAAGCTGCTAAAAGATTTAGGCAATCCCCGACATTTGCTTCAAACCCAACTCTGGAGAATTGCAAAGACCAGGGAGAAATTGCCAGCATGAAACTTGCAGTCAAAGCTAACCAATCTTTGTACCGATAATTCCGGAAAAGCTCCCGAATTAAAAAGAAAACGGCAATCACCGAAATTATTCCGGAAACGGCCGAAGGAAGTCTAACTGCAAAAACACTCAAACCGAAAGTTACCACCGCCGGAACCGCAAGATAGGCATATAAAGCTGGTTTGTAATCGTCAAATGAACGAAGAACTACCGGCAGGAACTTTCCAAATTCATCACGCCCCGTATGACTAATCGAATAGGCATCATATCCCAACGCCACCTCGTCCCAGTCAGGCGAAGGCGGAATATTGCCAAGCTGCCAAAGCCTTAATCCGGCTGCCAAAATTATTATTCCCATCAGTATTATTAAAACTAATTTCTTATTCATATCGTATATGCAACCAAAACCGGTTGTCCGTTTAATAAATAAAATGTTTTAAGGATCTTAATGTTTTTGGGTAAGATATAAGGCGTATTAACGTAAAGCACTTTTTTTGTTTTGCTCAAACTATAATTATAATTAACGGGAAATCGATATTTGCCAAAACCCGTAACCGTGACAAACCCAAACGCGTCCCGCTGAATGACAGCAGTTTTCCGGTAATCGGATGGCAACGTTTTGGTGTAAAAAAGATAGTAGATATAAGGCCTTCCCAGTTCGCTGGTAACTTGGACGTAATCATAATTTTTCTCTACGGATTTCACGTAATCTATTGATTGTTTGTAGCCATATTGCCACTCGCCGGAAAACTCAGATGGATAATGGGCAAAATAATCGTGACAAAAATATGCTAGATTTATCAACAGTAAGCCAATTAAAACAGCCGCTACTACGTACCTAAAACGCTTAACCATTGATAGAAATATAATTAAACCGTAAGCGCTAATTATTTGAAACGTTGGCAAACTCGCTTCAATTCTCAAAGCATGCGGCGTTTGCTCGGCGGTTGCGGCAGGAATTATGCCGATTAAAAGCCACAACGGCACTAACCACCAATGCCCCTCTTTTTTCCTGATTAAGAATAAGATTCCGATGACGACAAACGGAATGTCCCAAAGATACATTTGCCCGACGCTTTGAATTGAGAATTTAGGATTACCATCTCCTTTGATAAAAAGGAAACTGGGACTTAAATTATCAAAATAGTGTTTGACATAATCCAGAGAATACAACACTCTTCGGTTGTGGATTATTTTTGACCAGAATGCGTTTTGGTCATTGGCAATTTCCTGATTGGCGGTTTTGACGATGCTTGGATCCGAAAAAATATTGACCTCTTGAAATCTCAAGGCCGCTTGCGGAGTAAGCAGAAACCGGAAAGTAGGCAAGAAAACCGCTAACCCAATGATAAACGCAATTAATACTTCTTTTTTTATTTGCCATAATCTTTTTCTGAATGCCAATACTAGAATAATTACCAAAAGCGGAGCAACGACTCTTGCCGTGTTAAAAGTGTACATTGACAGAGCAAAAGAAACGGCGGAAATTAAAAGGTACCATTTTTTATCCTGCGTTGCCGCCAGAAATCCCCAGATTCCTAAGACGAGGAAAAAAGTTGCCACATTGGCTTCAAAGGCGGCCCGTGACAACATAATGTGCCACGGGGAAATTGCCAAGATAAACGCTGACGCAAGCGCGTATTTCCGTTTATCTTTTGAGTTCCAGAAGATTCTTTGAACCAGAAAATAAGTTAAGAAAACTGTTAAAACTCCAAATAAAGCGGATGGAACTCTGGTGGCAAACTCATTTAGTCCTAGAGCTTTTACCGGAATAGCATCCAGATACACATACATCGGTGGTTTAAAATCGCCGAAAGACTCAAGATAATCGTGGGGCAAAAGCCGGCCAAATTCGTCTTTCCCGTCAATACCGATTGAATAAGCATTGTATCCCCAAGCCGCCTCATCCCAAGTTAAAGAAGGCGGATTGCTTCCCAATTGATAAAACCTTAAAAATGCCGCGATTATTACTACTAAAAGTAACAGTAATTTGTAATTAATAAATTTGAACATTTTCTTTAAGTCACAATTTTTCTTACTCCCTATTTATATATTCTAGCAAATCCGTTGATCTCACTGCTTCAAATATTACATTCCCTAATTTATCTTTTACGACAAATACAGGCTTTAGCGATTTGGGGAAATCGACTGGGTTGGAGATAAAAAGGACCGCAGAATTAGTTTCCGCAGATTGCGTAGAAACTGTGGGCAGATTCTGCACAAAATATATGTTCTCGACTCTATCTACAGATACCCATCCGTCTGCTCCTACACTATAACTGACGTCTTTTTTACTTTGATATTTTCGGGGATCATATTTCGTATAAAAAAGATAATAGATATATTGCTTAGCATCATTTAGGTGTCTGGAAATATAGATTTTAGTGTAATCATTTTTGCACGAGGAGATTTTCTTTACCAAATCTTTGTATCCGTATTGGGAATATATAGAATAATTATTTTTAAAGTAAGTGCTATAAATTATAAAAAAGGAAATGAGAGCAAAAGAAATAACCAGAAAAATTAAAGTGGTGAATAGATATTCTAACCATTTTTTTCTTCCTAAGAAATCCAGGCAATAATATATCCCTAACCCGCCGAATAAAGCTATAAACGGCTGCATCATGGAAGAGCGCGTATAGTTTCCGTCGCTGGTAAATGAATCGGGTACTGGAGCAAGTAAAAATAATATGAATAAAGCGCCGCTTAATTTACGCTGCTTATAATTTTTTAGAAAGAAGATAATTCCCGCGATTAACGGCAGGAAATTGAACAGATAATCTAAGCCCCGTTGGGGCAAAATGGAAAATTGCGTCGGTGTACCGCTGATGTATAAAAAGTTAGGGGAAAAATGAGATAAGTAATTTTTAACAAAAACGCTGGGGAAAAGAAGCGCTTTGTTATCGGTTATTTTACAAATAAAAGGATTGGATGCGGCTAAACACTGGCCTCTTTGATCATTAAGATTATTGATTAAACCGACGCTACTGACATTAGTTGTTAAACCTACTTGAGAAAATCTGACCGAAGCAGAATTTTTTTGAAATATAATTGGCGAAATGATAATTAAGAGCAATATTAAAGGTTTTAGTAAATACCCGTATCCTTTCCCCTTTTTGTAATTTACGCCTAGAACCACAACCAAAACTAAAGGCGCGTAAAGAATATAAGCGGAATAGGTATACATCGACAATGCGAGGAAAAAGACAGCAATCAATAAACTTTTGCCGGATTTTGGCACCAAGCCGAAAAAAAGCGCGGCAATCAAAAATAAAATGGCCAGATTAGATTCATGCCCTATTCGATTTAATCCAACTGCCCATGGCATGATTGCGAGAAGCAAAGCCGAGAAAAAAGCCGCCCTCCAATTAATTAATTTCTTCACTAGGAAATATAAAGCGGCGACAGATAAAACTCCGGCCAACGCGGACATAAACCTAACGGAAAACTCATTGGACCCGAAAATTTTGATAGGAAGCAGTTGTGAATACCGATTCACTGGAGGCTGAAAATCACCAAAACCAATAAAGTTATTGATAGGAAGGAAGTTATTCCATTGATCTTTACCGGTAAGCAGTATTGAATAAGCATCGTATCCGGCGTTAGCTTCATCGTTTAAAAAGCCGGCGGGAATATTTCCCAACTGGTAGAACCTTAAAAAAACCGCCAACAGGATTATCAGAAGTAATGCTAATTTCCAATTCAATAATTTCTTCATTACGTACTATTTTAAGGTAACTAACTGAAAAACTAAGGTATTGTCCGACCGTCTAATCTGGGATAATATTCTTACTTTACCGTTGGGCAATTTACATACTCCGTCATCAACATATAAAACTCTTTTTTCTCCGGTGATAAAAGCACTGCTTAACCCCGTCTTTTTGTCTGTTAAAATTTCTTCCCTTACCGGACACTCTTCGCCGGTAATTTGGTATTTGGCAAAAGACGTGTTGCCATAATCCACTCCTGGGCTTGATTGAATAACTTTTTGAATATTAGCCGGATCGTATTGATTATAAAAGAGAAGAAAAATTGTCGGATTGACTTGGGCATTGGTAATAATTACTTTTGGGTAGTTTCTGGCATATTTATTGATTTCCCCAACTAATTTTTGATATCCTTCTTGCCTATACCACGGCCGGTGAACTATCTGATGTACGTAATAAGCCTGCAGATAATAGAAAAAACTGCATACAATAATTAAAACTATACCAATAGTTATGGCGCGTAAAATTAGCACCTTCTTGATGTTTACCTTTAGAATACTCAGTAGATTGATAAAGCCTAGCGCCGTCAAAACCGATAGCGCCGGGAACACGATTAGAGTGCGCTGAAGGTTTGGGACATCATCAAAAGTTAAAGCGCTGCCTACGGGCGCCAGCAATATCCACCCGACTATAAATAGTCCAAGTTTTTGATTTCGCCTGAATAAGTACCAGATCCCTAAGACAATTAAAGGTAATTCAAAAAGATATAAAATCCCCATTCCCGGCACCCTGTATCTTTCGGGCAGACCGTTATCAGTGAATAAGAAATCGTAGGAGAAATGCTTAAAATAATTGGAGGAAAAAGTAAGCGAATAATCTACCAGCTTATTGTTAAACAGTCTTGCTTCAAATGAGTTTAAACCCATTACCCCATCCTCCCTTAATTGCTCATTTAACACCAATTGCGTTTGGGGATTTTGGAATATAGAAAGCGTTCTGATTCTGGTTGATAAATCAGGAGATTTAAGAATTAGCAGTACCGGAATAATGATTAACAAGATAAAACCGGCAATGGGGAAAATATTTCTTTTTACAAATATCCTCTTCGTAAAAACTAGAAAAAGCAAAGGCAAAAATAAAGGCAGGAAACTACGGGCGGCCTGATAAATAAGGATATTAACTGCAAAAGCCAATAAACTTAAAGCCAAAAAATAATACCGGTTACGCTCTTCCCAAAATAGATAGAACAGGACACCAAGTGACACAAAAAATACCACCAGCACACTTTCTGTAGAAACGCGGGACAAGTTTATATGCCAAGGAGATATTGCCAAAAAGAAAGCGGCGACTAAAGCAATCTGTTCTTTATTCTTAAAGACCTTGAAGAGTTGACGAATCAAGAAAAAAGCCACGATTATCGTCAAAGAACCAAACAGCGCAGAAGCAAAACGGGTAGAAAAAGCGCTCAAGCCAAAAATGACGATGAATGGAATTGACGCATACGAGTATCCTGCGGGGCTGAATAAAAATGATTTTAGATTTAGAGGTAAAAAATTTCCGGTTATTTCTCTGCCCGTCTTTAGAATTGAATAAGCATTATAGCCAAAATATGCTTCATCTGTGTGTAGGCCTACAGGAACTTCTCCTAATTTATAGAATCTTAGAAAAAGACCAAGTGCAAAGATTAAAATTAAAAAAAGATATGTTTTTTTCATTTCCGGATATATTTTTTTAGCCTATTTCCTAAGAGCAATACGGCAGCTACTAAAACTAATGATACCACGCTTACAATGTCTGACAAAAGTCTTATCAGGGTTTCCTTAAACTCTACTCTCACATTGTGTTTTCCGCTTGGTACATTAAACTCCATCAAACCTCTGTGGTCCATGTCCTGAAATTGGATGGAAGTTTTTTCTCCGTCGATTGTCACTTTCCACCCCGGGAAATAAGCCGTATTATCAAGAATTCCCATGGAAGTTATAGCGTTTACGCTAAACGTGTGGAGATTGGATTTCCGCGTCAGGTCAGAAATCGTTCCTTTTCCCGCAATAATTTCAACTTGTTTTTTAGAGTGGACTGAAAATTCTCCGGCGGTCCAAATAGTATCGGTCCGCAAACTATAATCAGTGGTACCAGGATAAGCAAGATAAAAACTGTCACTTTTACTGGGAATATATTTGTTGACGGTAACCAACGGCAGAGAAAAAATAAAGATAACTAAAACAATAAGAAATATGATGATTTTATTGTTCTTTAGGAAAAGGAAGCAATAAAAAATTAACATACATGAGGCAAAGCCTGACAAAGCCGTAAATCTCCAAGGATAACCAAGCAAGTTTAATAATGGAAGATGATCCCATAAAAACTTCGAATAGGAAGTTGTGACAAAAACCGATAGAATAAAAACCGCCAGCCAAAAAAGAGTTTTTCTCTGCTCTTTAATTTTATGCATAAGTAAAAAAACTAAACTTACAAAAGGAGCGATAAAATAGATAATGCCTATTTGAGGAGATAGTCCTCCCTTTACGTTGACCTCAGGATTAAAACCCCACTGGGAATAAAATAAGTTCCAAGGAGTAATGAAATTTTGCGTATACAATGAACCCAAAATAACTTTAGCCATCGTATACTTCGTTTCAAATATAAAAGGCAGCGTAAAAAAAGCGGACAGACAAATTCCAAGTAATAAAATTCCTAAAGGATAAATTAACTCTTTTCGTTTTCTGACAAAAATTAAGCCGTAGGTTAGAAAAACCAGAGAAAATATTATAGCCATTCCATTATGCGTCATAATAAACAAAGCATAAAAAATCCCGCCAAATAGCAAATCTCTTATTCTTTTTTTCTCTAAAGCTTTGTCAATATATAGAAAAACCAACGGGATAAAAACAAAACTGGCTATTTCTGCCACATCTCCCCTAACATACGCGTCTAAAAATCTATAGGGGAGCATCATATAGATAAGCGAGGCGGCAAAGGCGATTCCTTCGCTTGCTTGTCTTCTTAGCCACCAGAACAAACAAATCGGAGCCAAGATAAAACTCGTGCCCATTATTATTTTGAACACTGTTTCAAAATGAAATCCTACCAGATGCAGAAGTGTAGCGATAAATCCGGGCAAGGGATAGAAAAAAATAAAAATCGGAGTACCGTAACCGCTATTTAAATCCCCCGCCCATCTGGCCGGAAATTGTCCATCCATGTAACTTTTGAAATAAGCCGCGTATCTTGCCACATGAGCAAAACCATCATGAGACAGATAAAATCCCGGATGAAAAAGCGGAAATAAAAAAAACAGCCCAATTATTAAAAGCAGAATTAAATAAATGTTTCTTCTAATTAATTTGTAAACCTGTATTTTACGAGTGACCATAAAGCAATAGAACCATCTCTGATAGTATTCAATTTTTTGCCTTCATCATACCCTCTAGGATTTGTAGTTATTGAAACCTCTTTTATTTTATATCCTTGTTTTAATAATTTCGCTGTTACTTCCGGTTCAAATTCAAATCCCCTTGCGTTAAGCCTAATTGAAGAAACAGCCTTTTTAGGAAATAACTTATAACAGGTTTCCATATCAGTTAGCCACTGACCGTAAAGGGCGCTTGTCACAAGACTTAAGAATCTATTCCCGAAATAGTGGATAATAAATAAGTGTTTCGCCTCTTCCTTCTTAAGATGCGGCACCCTGTTTAATCTCGTTCCATAGACAACCTTTGCTTTATTTTCTAGAATTGGCTTTAACAAACCTTTTATTTCATCTGGGTTGTATTCCAAATCTGCATCTTGAATTAAAATATAATCGCCCGTCGCATTTTTGATACCCGTCTTTACCGCGGCCCCTTTGCCCTGATTATTTTTATGGAGAATAATTTTTACATTCCTAACAGTTTTTAACTTTTCTCTTGTACTATCCGTTGAACCATCATCAACCACAATGATTTCGTAAGGAACTGAAATATCGGCTTTTTTCAGTCTTTCTAAGATTTGCAGTATTGTCTTTTCCTCGTTAAATACCGGAACGACAATTGATAATTTCATTTATATTTTGTATAAGACAGACGTCCCCTCGTCATTTACTATTTTCAATTTGCTGAACTTCGAAGTACAACTATTTTTCTCCAATATTAAAAGATATTTATTATTAGTTTTTCTCATAATATTTATGATGTTTTGCTCGGCCGTAATTGGATTACTACAATTTACCATATTTTGGTATATTTTATCTACATTATCCTTTCTAGGATTAGTAATCTTATCTATTCCCTGAAATTCCGTGAGTTCATGCTCGTAATATATAGCATGACCGCTTAAAGCTGACACGATCGGGCTTGCAAGTACATCTTGGTATTTATCTTTTATCATAAACCTGTCCGCAACGATTACTCCCTCGTTTTGAGGAATGTTACTGATGATATTTGCCTTACTTACAATATCTGAACTAATGCGGCCAGGACTCCCAGAATACGTATTTATTATTCTAAGTGTATCTGGTAAGAATAAGACTATCAGAAATAGGAAAACTCCTGTTAGAATTATTTTATTCCGCTTTTCCAATTTTTCTCCTAAGATGGCTGCTGTCGGCACTAACAGGATAATATACCCAACCCAAAAAAATTGGATTATAGAAAATTCCGAAATAGACTGAATAAAAAAACTGGGGATTAATAAAGAGCCACTAATCCCTACCGACCAAAATATATTTTGGGGACTGTAAAATTTTTTATTAAAGACCTTTTTTATTCCAAGAAGAACTACGACTCTAATGCCCAAGCTGGTTATTAAAAAGACCGCTATTGCTACTGCGTAAAAAAAGGCTATATGAATATAATTATGCGCTTGAACGTAGATTGGAAAATTAACATTCCAGTGCCAATTGTTAAATATCCAGGCGCTGTCTATGAAATTTTTGTATATAACAAGGGGCGCAAACATGAGTCCTCCTGCTCCATAATTTAGCGGTAAATATACTAGAGCAGAAATGACACCGGAGAGAATCAAAATTTTTGAATAATGGGTATCCCTTTCCCTGCACAACTCCCATAAAGCAACCGCTGCCAAACCTAAGTAAAAAATAATTCCCGCATAAATCTTTATCTGGGGAATAACGCCAATAACTAAAACCGGGAGTAGAAATGACCATTTATTCCCCTTAGAAAATAACAGAACGAATCCGATAAAGATAAAGCTTGCAGAAATTACTATTGAAGGATCCAGCGCATTTCCAAGGGACTGGGTAATCCCTGCAGAATTATAATAATAATTAAATATTCTATATAAGTAATAGGCAAAAAAATCAAAACTTTGGACAAAATACATTAAAAAAATAAACAATAGAACTGTAATCTTTTTCCATTTAAGGAATTTCGCAAGAGATAGTGAGGAAAAACCAAGGATTAAAGAGATTAAAAATGAAAAATATCTGAAGAATAAATCCAAAGGATTAAAATGGTAAAATTGGGCAAAATTTGAGATTAAAAAGTCGTAAAAAAAGTTATATCCTCTTAATAAAACTCCTGCTAAGCCGGGGTGAAAAGGCGGAAAATTAGAAATTAAACTTCCAATCAAGGCCAAATGATACACTGAATCTCCCCCATTTACCCCATAAAGCAGCATTTCTCCATTCTTGTAGGTTCCGGAATTCCACGTAGTATAAGCCATTAGCGTTGATCCCAAAACAATAAGTAAAGCTTCGGGAGTAAAAAAATTTCTGATTTTTATATTCCTCTTAAATTCGGCGTACGAATTCTTAAATTCAAGAAGTAAAGCGATTGGAATTATTAGGTTATAAGTAAATGGAATTTTTATCCAGGACAAAAGATAAGCACCGAATAAAAAAACTGCCAAGCCAATAACTAAAGATGAAGAAATTGTAATCAGAAAACTGGCGAATTTATAACCGGAAAGCCTCAATAACAAACGCCCCGGTAAATAGACGACTAAAAATACCAGAACTAAAAAAAGGATAAAATTTAATAATTGCATTATTTGAACTTACCGATTACTTCTTTATCAGATAGGACAAACTGCCTTTTTACTCTTAAGCCGGAGATTATTATTTTCGGTAGGAGAATTAAAGCCTCAACAAACCCTAAGCAGAAAGCCCAATCTGAACCAGCTAACGCTTTTACGAAATGGTAAGGCAACCAAATGATATGAGCGGCCCGCAAAGAAAAATCCGTAGCGTTTTCCCAAACAAAAATAAATTGATTTCTGTAAGCGATTGTTTTTATTTTGAAGTCTGAGTATTTATTTTTAATCGCGCCTTTTTCATGCTCATGCACGACCATACTTTGTTTCTCAAATAAAACTTCGTAGCCCGATTTTAAAGCCTGATAAGATAAATCGATATCCTCCCAGTAAAATGGCTTATAAAGCTCGTTAAATCCTCCTAGCTTTTCCCAAATAGATTTCCGAAAAGCTCCGCTCCCGCCGCTGACCCAGAGAGTGTTTGACTTATCAACCTCTCCTCTTCGGTGAACTAAGAAGCCTCTTTTCCATTCACCCAAACCCCGGCCGCGAAGAATTGTTCCGCCGTTTTCAATACTTTTATCCAAGCATCCTACCGCGAATACTTTTGCATTTGAAAAATGACTAAGCAAGGGCTTTAAAAATCCTTTTTCTGGATAAACGTCCGTATTTAAAAGAATAACTACGTCTCCAATTGAAGTCTTAACGCCCTTATTAACCGTCGGCGCAAATCCAAGATTTTTTTCGTTGACTAAAATCTTAGTGCTCTGATGTGTTTTGGAAAATCCGTTTAAAAAACTTAGGCTCTCATCCGAAGAAGCATCGTCAACAACTATTATTTCCACTTTCCCCGATTTATAAGCTATGACTTCCTGATAAACTTTTTCCAAGTTTTTTTTAAGTAGAGTCTCGCCATTATAATTCGGGATGATTATACTGATATCCATATTAAAATAATGTATCGTAAAATACGATTGTGTGTTTTCCTTTCGGCGTTATTATACCTCTAAAATTATAGTCCGTAAGATAAATTGGCGTTTCTTTTCCATCAACCGTCGCGTGCCAACTGGGATAATAACTATCCGTCAGAACCAAAAAGCCGGCGCCGGGATTATTGATATCAATCGCAATTTTGTTGTCCTGATAATTAAGGATTTGCGCTTCTCCCAAATCCCAATTCGATTTAAATAAGGTTTTATTTTGCACATTTTCCACCACTGCCCTTTTGTTAAGCGGGAAGTTTAAATCAAACATGCCGTCAATCGCCTGCTGTTTGGAATCGGCAAGAAGCGTTGTGTTGACGAAAAATACCCTGGGCATTGCCATTGAATTTTCGTAAACTCTGACAAAGCCGTCGGTAAAAACCTGCGTTAGTTTTGAGTTTTTTATTTCTTCCAGACTTAAAACATATTTAACTCCCAATAGATCCGTCGTTCTTGATAAGGGATCCTGCGGAGTAATAATCCTGTTAAAACCAAAAGGCGTGCCTATATCCGGTATATTTCTGGCGGAGGCCGCCATTAGCTCGCCATATCTCTGTAGGTACAAAGGGTCGTAACCGTCAAGCGTTTGCAGGTTATACATGATGGAAAAATTGGGAGGAAAAATCTTTGAGTCGGTCGGCATAACTCTGAACACTCCCTTTTGATTTTGTAGAAATGAAGTTATAGAGGTGGATGGAAAAAGATATTGTTGATTCGTAAATGGCTCGAATTTCCAACCAAAACGGAAAAGATCAAAAACGGTAATCAAAATTAACAAACCGATTAATGCCGTTGTGAGCTTTTTATGAGAAGTTAGAACAAGAATTGATAACGCAATTAAAATTGCAATGAATAAAACGGTTGGTAAAATTAAATTTTGCTTGGCAACAGCCAAATTTTGAGACAATAAAATCTGTCCATGGAAAATTAGCACAAAAGACCAAAGTCCAATAAAGACAACTCCAAAAACTCCCAAGACATAAAGCATTAATTTTTTGTTTTTACTATTAATAAAATAGTCTAGTCCGAAAGCGGCTAAAACACTTAGTGAAAAATCGGTTACGAACAATAATCGCGTTGGCTGGGCGGTGGAAAGAAAAGGAATGTCTAATTTAAATGGCAGTTTGGCAAAAATTGTCGGCAGAGCAAAGATTAAAGACAGAAAAAAGGTCGCGCCAAAAATAAAAGTGTTTTTATCTCTTCTGAAAATAAGTGCGTAAAGCGCCATCACCAGTGGCACAATACCGATGTAGCCGATAAACTCGCCGTAATTCCAGATACCATAATAATTAAGTGTTGCCGGATTGCCAAAAAAATCCGGGGAGATAAATTGAATTAAGTTTTGCCAAGGAATAAACCAACCGGCCTGTTTCCAACCAGGGAGATCAACATTTCTGGCTGAAAGCATTATGAAATTTAATGTCGGCAGCCATTGGACAACCGTCAGAATCAAGAATAAGAAAGTAAGTATTGTGAATAGGCCAAGCGTTTTGAGACGTTTTCCATACTGGAAAAAACGGACCAGGAAATAAGCGCATGAGATAATTGAAAGATAAAAAAACGTCTGCAAATGCCCTGCAAAGAATGATGAAAGAAGAGAAAAAAGGAACACTGCTGGCCAAATTAAAAATTGAAAATTGAAAATTGAAAATTTCTTTACATTTGCTCCTGACAATATCTTATCTGTGCTTAATAAAATTAAAGGCAACCACATTGCCGTTGAGATTATTGTTCCCCATTCCATCCAGGCAGCAGAAAATCCGCAAAAAGAGAAGGCGATCGCCCCTAAAAGACTGGCGGATTTACTTAATTTTAGATTTGATAAGTAAAAAAACAGGAAAAGCCCGGCTAAAAAAGGTTGTAAGAAAATAAGCAAACTCCAAGCAGAAGCAAAAGGCAAAACGAAAAAAAGCAAATTAAAAGGGTGAAAAGTTCCGGACTGAAAATTAGCTAAAAGCGGCGTCCCGGCAAAATTATAGGGGTTCCAAATTGGCAACGTGAACTTTTTTTCCGCATTAATTACCAGTTGTTTCCAGGGGATTTGCTGTCGAACCGGATCGGTAATCAGAAAATTTTTGTAGGGTAAACCGTTAGGATTTGTTTTAAAATATGCGTCCCTAAATGGATAGTAAAGCCCTGTAATTGTATCCGCAGGAATTGGCAGCTGACCCTGCAAAAATAGCGCTTTAAAAAAGATAAGAGTTAATAAAAAGAAAAAAACGATCAATAATATTTTTAGCTTGTTCATTTATTGAAAATTGGGTCTAGTTTCTCACAAAATCTGTCCGTCGAAAACTCTCCTGCTTTTTCCCATGCGCTTTTTGCCAGTTTTTCCAGCAAAGAATTGTCTTTAATCAACTGCAGCGTTTTTTCTTTGAGCTCCTTTTCATTATCAAATAAAAACCCATCCTGACCATCCCGAACGATCTCTTTTTGCCCGCCGGCATTGATGGCCACCGGTACTAACCCGTTAAGCATCGCCTCTACGGTGGTGATACCGAAATGTTCTGCTCTTTCTGGATGAACCGTTAAGTTTTCTCCAAAACCTGACGCGTGCCAGTAAATCTTGGCTTGAGAATAAACTTCGTTTAGCTCTGCAAATGAGACATTAGCTAAGATCTTTATCGGGTAGCCTTTACTCTGTTTTTTTAAGTCTCCTAAAATCTTCTTATCTTTCTCCAAAAAACTCACGACTAAAATTAACTCCCAATTTTCAACGCCGCTATCAACAATTTCTTTAAAAACTTTAATAATAAAATCCTGTTTTTTAGATAATCCCCCATCGGGAAAAGCGGATAGTCTTCCAACGTTAAGAATCTGATTTTTTTTCTGCTTCAGTCCTATTCTGGGAAAATCCTTCTTGAAATAGGTGGGAGGATATAGGATTTCACTGTCCGCATTAAACTTTTTATCAATAAAGGCTTTTGTAAAATAAGAGTTACAGATAATTTTTGCGACCCTTAGCTCTTTTAGCTTACCCAATAAACTACTTGTGTTAACCCACTCAATCGGGAACTGGAAATGGACATATAATTTAGAACCCAAAAGCGGCAAACTACCATCGCTTAGAAAAAAAATAGCGTCGTATTTTTTACTTTCCAGATACCTTTTGTAAAGAGGCACTTTGGCGGAAAAAATATTCCTTACTGTTTTTACTTTAGATAAATCAAGATTAAACCTTTCGGCGCCCTTTTCCAAAACTCCATCTTGATCCCAAAAAACAGCCACCTCATGTTTTTGGGATAAATGCCAAGCGGCGGTGAGCATGTATTTTTCTCCGCCTCCGAGAGTATCAAGGTAAGGATCAAATACTCCGATTCTCATACTCCTATTCTAGCAAGTTTTTAAGTCAGTTGCATTTGCGCAGGGCAACACGCTATAATTTAAACAATGGATTTCCTTAATAACTTCGGTCAAAATCAAATGTGGCTATTTTTTATTTTATATCTTTGGTCTTTACTTTGGAAAGGATTAGCCCTCTGGAGAGCTGCGAACCTTAAGCAAAGAAACTAGTTTGTGGGAATTTTGATTCTAAATACGCTGGGCATTCTGGAAATTATTTATCTTTTTGTATTCGCTAAAAAGAAAATGACGCTAGGGGAACTTAAACTTTGGGCCACAAAATTAAACCCCCTTTCGAAACTACCGCTAAAAAAATAATAGTTAATAATCCTAAAACAGCCGCTAGGACACCAAAACTAAAACTTAATGGACTGTAAACAAATTCTACCTGATGTTTTCCGCTTGGAACAAAGATTGTCCGGAAAGTGAAATCGGCGCGGTATATTGGCGTCTTGCGCCCATCGACAAAAGCTTGCCAACCGGGATAGTAGGAATCCGAGAGGAAAAGTAAGTTATTGCCGGTTGAATTAGTGGTAATTAAAATTTTATCAGAAGAATAACTGTTAATATCGGCTGTCCCTTGTCCGCTGAGATTAAACTTTGAATCCTGCTCTAGCACAACTTCTTTTCTTAAATCGAAATTTGGATTAAACATTGTGTCTAGGATTTTTTGCGGGTTATTTTCTACCACGAAACTATTAACCAAAAACGCTCTAGGGAAAGCATTCGTATTTTCAAAAACTTGATAGACACCGTCATTATAAATAGTCGGAAAAGTTCCGGCAGGATAAGTCCAGAAAGGAAAAGCCCAAGGAGCATGTCCGTCGGCGACTTTGTGAACAATGTATTTTATTCCTAATAGATTTATTGCCTGTTTTGTATATAAACCGTTTAGTGGAAGCATAACCACCGACCTGGCGGATTCTGAAAGCTTACCATCGCTTAACGATGCGACAAATTCTCCATACCGCTTTATATAAACAGCGTCATATCCATCAAGCGCGGGCAGCCGGTAATATATTGTCCCTGTCCCACCCATATTGCTCATGACTCTCTCAAAGCCCGAAAGCTGCTTAAGCTCGTTTGCGATTGGAAGATTGGGAAACATTAAACTTCTTGGGTCAAACGGCATCCATTTGCCGGAAAATCTTAACAAGTCAAAAGCAACAATCAATATTAGGATTAGAGTTGTAAGATTGATGATTAAAGAAGGCTTTTTGTTCTTTAGCGATAATGAAAATGAAATTACCAGCAAAGCTGCGAAACATATAGCTGTCGGAAGTATCAGATTCTGCTTGGCAATCACTATTTTATCTAAGGGTAAAATTAGCTTAAGAAGAACTACTCCCCAAAGCAGCGCGAAGATTACAACAAATATGCTAAGCCATAGATAGATAGCTCTGATATTTTTTTGTTTGATGTCAAAAATTAATCTATCTAGTCCGTACCCTGCCAAAACAGCCAATGAAAAACTAAATAAAACAATTATCCGGCTGGCCGCGCTGGTTGATAAAACCGGAATCTTAAGCACTACCAGTAAGTCAAGTAGCGGAGTTTGAAAAGCAAGAAGAATTGCCAACAGTCCCATCATTCCAAAGAACAAAATCTCCTTTCCTCTGACTTTAAGCACAGCGTAGAATCCTAAAATTAGTGGAATAACTCCAATATAAGCATTCCACTCGGCGTAATGCCCGAACCAGTCGTTCCTGGTGACGGGATTGCCTAAAAAGTCAGGCACTAAAAAAGTTGATAAATATCCCCAGGGGATAATTTCATCTTTTGCAAAGATACTGCTTCTTAAGGATTGCGTATATGCTTCCACCGAAGGTAAAAGCTGGGGAAGCGAAAGCAAAATACCAAGGAACGTATAGAAAATGAGCATTAAAGCTTCTTTGACATTTCTTACTTGCAGAAATTTGAAAATTTGATAAGCAATAATGAATAGAAAAAAGTAAATACTGATTTGAAAATGTCCGCTGAAAAAAGACAGCGGCAAACAAAAAGAAAGCAGTATTAAAAAACGGTTCTTTTGTGTCTGGTAAAACTTCTCAATCGCCAGCAAGGCGAGGGGCAAAAACAAGATTGCGTAACCTAGCGTTGCATAAGCCATCCAAGTGGTGATAAAACCGCAAAACATAAAACCCAAAGAACCAATTAATGAACCTTCTTTGCTTATTTTTAAGGTTTTTAAATAGAGATACATAAAAATGCCGGCCAGCAACGGCTGCAATAACACCAACAAACTCCAGGCGTCAATAAACGGGAGAATGAAAAATAACAGATTAAAAGGCGACAAAACTGCTGATTGATAATTTGCCAGTTGCGGCGTTCCGGAAAAGCTGTAAGGATTCCAAAGGGGAATCTGTAAGTTTTTCAGAGTTTCTATGGTTAAAGTTTTCCAGGGGTAAATTTGATCAATTACATCCGGCATGGCATTATTTTTAACCGGCGACCCAAACCCGGGATAAGCGTTCCACGGGGAAAAAAAGTTGACAAGATAAGTTGACGAGAATGGTACTTTATGCTGGACAAAATATGGGCAAGCAAAAATAAACCAGACTATGAGAATTAGAATAACCGGCCAAAATCGTTTGAATAATTTCATCATGATTTTTTATTTTTAACTTGATGTTGCAATTCCCAAAGCTTGGCGTAAGTGACAAACATGCTAAATGATTGGTACATACTTTCCACGACTCCAGCCGCTCCCGCTTTATATCCTCCCTGCTTAATATACGAATCAAAAAACGCCGACAACATTACTCTTGGAAATCTCCACCAAGTCATTTGTGGATGTCCGCTATTGTAGCGAAGCAAAGCCTCCTGCGTTGACCATTCAATGGTTTTATTAAGCATGCTTTCTAAATCGCGGTGAGTAAAATGCAAAATAAATCCTTCGTTAATTTTTCCGATTTCTCCATCCACAGCTGGGCTTTCGTGTAGCTTTCCTTTCCACTCTTTTAATTTTTCTTTTTTGAATAGTCTCTCCAATTTTTCGATTTTGGGCCACTGATGTTTACCAAAATAAAAGTTTTTTCGTTTCAGGAAAAATGCCGCATATTTGGTTTCGTCCGCAATAATTTTTTTAATTGAGTTCTTAAGCTGGTCATCTATTCTTTCATCGGCATCAAGGTACAAAACCCAATCACTATCCGCCTTACTCAAGCCAAAATCCCGGAGTTCGGAAAAATCATTGGTTTTTATTGCATAAACCCTTGCGCCTTTTTTTTCGGCAATCTCTTTCGTTCTATCGGTTGAGCCGTTATCAATTACAATAATTTCGTCGCAAAAAGAAAGGCTCTCCAAAGCCTCCCCGATCATTTTTTCTTCATTTCTGGCAATGATGATGGCCGAAATTTTATTCACGATAACTTCCCTTTCCAAATCTTTTTAGGTAAAAATCCAAAACGCCTTTTTTTTGCCAAGATCTACCTGTTAACATAATTCTGAAACTTTCTTTGATCAGCGCAATCTTTGTTCTCAATGAAGAATAACAAAAGCCGAACAATAATCTGTTTCGGGTTATATAATAGTCGTGGAGTGATGAACCTGAGCCACCGGTGGAACCGGCATTTAAATGCCATAGCATCCCCTTTGGCTGATAAAAAACTTTGAAGCCCATTTTTTTTGCCCGCTGACTCAAATCATTGTCTTCATAGTAAAGAAAATATCTTTCGTCAAATAAACCGACTTTATCAAAAACTTTCCGTTTGATCATCGCACAACAACCGCTGGCAAAATCCGTCTGCTCTAATTTTTGATACTGACCTTTGTCTACCTCGTCAACTCCATGGTGCGAAGCAAGCATATTCTTCCAATCCATTTTACCGCCGGCATACCAAATCACTTTTCCCAACTCTGATTCTAAATATCTATCTTTATGAAACTCGTGGCTTTTGGCAAAATATATTTTCGGGGAAATTATCCCGCAGTCTTTTTCCTCTTGAAAAGTCTTGAGCAGTTCACTAATTAAATTCTTGTCAAGAATGACATCATTATTCAAAACAACGACATAATCCGCACCGTTATCTAACGCAAACTTGATTCCTAAATTTTGCCCGCCGGCAAACCCCAGGTTCTTCTCACTTCTGATTATTTTTAAAGTGAACTTCTCGTATTTTTTATCTTCGGTGAACTTTTCCTTTGAAGCATTATCAACAACAACCACACTTAAACTGAACCCGTCCGTATTTAATCCCTCCAACGAATCAAGACAGTCGTGAGTGGTCTCATTATTGTTATAATTTACCAGCGTGACAAAAACCTTCACCATATAAAACCCGCGCTTTTAACTCTAAACCTATTATATCATCAAGTGAAAAGATAATTTAATTAATCTTGGAGTCGAGTAAAAGCCTCGTGTATCTTCTTCTACTAGACTCTTCTGGCGAACATTAAGAATATTGGAAAGTTTAGGATAAAATCAGCTGCAAAAAGTCAAACCTAGTGGGAATTTTTATATGAGAAATACCCTAAATTATGCTATAATATAGCTATGGAAATAAAGGATGATATGTCGCTCCCTGAATCTCTACGATCATATTTTTGGGACGTTAAATTTGAAGAACTAGAAGTAAAAAAACACGCTTTTCTGATCATAAAAAGAGTCTTGGATAGGGGAAATTTAGGAGACATACGTTGGCTAGTAAAAACGTATGGAAAAGATGCAATTAAAGAAGTGGTTATGGAAACAAAAGATCTTGCGCGTCCCACGGGCAACTTTTGGGCAGACATGTTTGATCTTGATAAAAGTAAGCTCTTATGTTTACAAAAACCTTACTCCCCGATACATTTCGGGCTATCCAGTTAGTTTCAGGCATTACTGAAATTAAAAAAGCATATCTTGCCGGAGGGACTGCTTTGGCACTTCAATTGGGACATCGAATTTCCGTAGATTTGGATTTTTTTACAGAGTTGGAATTTAATGAAACAGAGCTCTCTACAAAGCTTGTAACTCTACCCGAATTTCTACAGGATGGCACTACGCAGGGAACTGTTTGGGGAAAAATTGGTGAAACAAAGTTTAGTATTTTTCATTACAAGTATCCATTACTTGAGCAAACTGTGTTATTCGAAGGAATTCAGTTGGCAAGCCTTGCGGACATTGCAGCTATGAAAATTCATGCAATTGAAGATAGGGGGACCAGACGGGATTTTGTGGATGTTTATTTTCTTTCCCAAAAATATTCCCTTGAAGAGATGCTTGGGTTTTATCAAAAAAAATATGCTCTCCTTGAAGATCATTTATATGCTATTCTTCGCTCATTAGATTATTTTGAGGACGCAGAACGAGAGCAGCAAATGCCTGAGATGTTAACCGCAGTTAATTGGGAGGAAGTAAAAGAATATTTTCGCAAAGAGACACGAAGACTCACAGAGCAACAACTATAAATATATCTTATATTCCGCGGAGTTTGTTGGAAACTCTTTGCAGGTGTCGTTGAATTGGATTTTTAATGTTCTCCAGTTTTTCTTTTGAAACCCAATACAAAATTTCCTGACCGGCTCTCTGGAATTCTTTTTCCGTGTCTTTGAGAAAATCCTCTTTGTCATATTCTTTAAAACCTTGTTTTTCCCAGATGAAGGCGAAGACCAGGAAATGATAAAAAGCCTGCATTAGAGCTAGCACTAATCCATAAAAACCGTCCTTATATCCTTTCCTAGCAAAAAACCAAGCCATAAAATCGCTCAGAGGAAAACGGATTACGTCAAAATATGAAAATTTATAATCGCCGCGTAAGTATTCTTCGGCTTCGTTTGGAGCATAAATCAAAATCTTTTTGACATATTGTTCGATTGAATCATAGTTATGATGAATTATATGCACCTGAAGTTTTTCCGTTTCTCCTTCAACGACCAAATCTTCATGAACCTTCTTACTTTCGTATTTCCCTTTACCCCTCCGAAAAAGCCTTAATTGATAATCAGGATACCAACCCGTATTTTCTTTTATCCACTTGCCAAACATCAGATTTTTTCGCGGAATCCAGAACCCGTTTATATTAGCTACGCTTGATGGTTTTGCCTTTAAGATATTTTTTACTTCTTCCGCTAGTTCTTTTGAGACTTCTTCATCTGCATCAATACTTAAAATCCACTCGTTGGTTGCCTTTTCAAAGCCGAAGTTTTTCTGTAAGTCTATTTCCGCCGGATTATTCTTTTGCGAAAAGACTTTGTCGGTATATTTTTTGGCGATCTCCGCAGTTTTATCGGTGGAACTATTATCAACCACTATTATTTCATCCGCAAAAGATAGGGACTTAAGACATCTTGCGATGTTTTTTTCTTCGTTGTAGGCCGAAATTACGGCTGAAACTTTGCTCATTTTATCTTCGTAAGTGACTTATGACTAATCTTGCATCCGCCAGAACCTCATTCCGTGCGAAAAGAAAGATACATAAAAAGTATAGCACTGCGCCCAGCAAAATCATAAAAATAAGCGAGATTAAATCTTTCACTAAAATTGGGCTTAGGAAATAAACTGCGACGCCCATTATCGCCGCTGCTAAGAAGGGGTACATTGTGGCCGCGAATACATTAAATTTGACGTATTTTTTCGTCAGATATATTACCAAAACTACCGAGCAGGCAATCAAAGCGGAGGCCGCGGCTACGCCATTGAAACCAAATAATACTATAAAAATCGGAGTTAAAACCCAAGTAGCGATGGTCCAACCGACCATTAAATACAACGAGACCTTTATTTTTCCGATGGCGTTAAGCGCGTTAGTTAAAGGCGTTGAGATGGAAGACAAAGCGGCATTAACCGCAAAAAGCGCTAAAGATAAAAGCGCCGGCTCCCATTTAAGATACTTGGGAATTAAATGGATAAAATAAGGCGAGAGCGAAACTAAGCCGACCAACGCCGGAAAAATCAAAAAACAGGCCGCAAAAATTGATTTTTCTATCGCCCTTTCCAGAACTTCCGTTTCGTGCTGCAGCCTTGAGAAAGACGGAAAAGTCACTCTGATTACATTGTCCATAATTAGTCTTAGCGGCGCATAAGCCCATTTTTGCGCAAAGCCAATAAAACCAACTTGCGCAATCGGCAAAGCTCTACCTAAGTAAGCGACAAATAAATCATCTTTCACTAAAGCCAAGAAGCTATTTAGCTGGAAGGGAATACCAAAAGATAGCAGCTTTCGCGCGGAATCTTTGGAAAACCCAATACCTGGTTTCCAAGGATTGATAATATAAATTGCGATGACGCCGGCAAGGCCTCTAGCTAAGACTGCATAGGTAAAGCTGGAAATACCAAAGCCTTTCATTGCCAAAACGACAGCAACAACACTAAAGAAGAAGGTTTCAACGATTTGCGGAATGACCAATTTTTCAAAATGCAAATCTCTCTCTAAAATTATTGAGGGAATAGTTTTTAAAGACGAGAGAAAAAAGGCAACCGCTAAAGCTTGAAATAGAAAAACTCCTTCCTGACCCAAATGATAGAAATTACCAACGAAATTAGACAACAGCAGCGCAATTATAACAACTGAAATTACTAATATTTGCTGCAGAGTAAAAGTGGTTATTAAATCTTCCCTGGTAATCGCTTCTTTTTTTTGAATAAGCGCGGCCGCCAAGCCGATATCCGAAAAATAAGCGAGAAAAGCAATTGCAGCCGAAACGACAAAATAGACACCAAAAATTGCGGGTGTCAAAAAAATAGTCAGCAGGAAATTGGCCAGAAAACTGACTATTTGGATAACAAAAGTTCGCGAAGTTAAAGCAAAAATACCGTGAATTGAACGCTTGGTAATTAACGCGATATCAACTTCTTCCATAATTAAAATTTAAATCTTTCCAAAGCCACAAACTCTCTTTAACGGCCCTTAAAATGACTCTTAAGTTTCCGCCGCTTTGGTTGCCGTAAATCCTTGGATAATGGTTTACTTCCACCTGCGCAATTTTAAGATGCACTTTTTTTGCTCTAGCCAAAATTTCAGTGGTAATCATTGCTCCCTCTGACTTAAGTGGTTGAATCTTATCTAATGCCTCTTTTTTGAAAAGTTTAAAGCCGCAATCAATATCCTTGAACTTAAAACCGAATAAAACCAAATCCCAAACTTTTAGCATATTCATTAGAATGTGTCGGAAAGGATTATCCAGCCTTTTCTTCCTGTACCCTATGACCATGTCCGCATTTTCAACCCTTTCCAAAAACTTTGTTATTTCGGAAAAATCAAACTGCCCATCACCGTCGTTAAAGACCACCAAATCATATTTCGCCGCTGCAAAACCGCTTTTTAACGCCGCTCCATATCCCCTATTTTTGACGTGAGAGACGACACTTAATCTTGGGCTTTGCTTGACCAACTCTTTAGCAATTTCTAAAGTTTTATCCGCTGAGCCGTCGTCAACCATAATGATTTCCCATTTGTCGGCCACTTTCTCAAGCACCGCAGTGGCTTTTTTGATAACGGATTCAATGTTTTCCTGCTCGTTCCAGAATGGAAAGAAAACTGATAACTGCGAGACTTTACGCATATTTTTTCTTTAAATGGATTATACCAGCAAAAAGCGCCAAGACGCCAGCGATTGAAATTAGATCGGCCAGTAGCTCCATCTGCGTTTGCTTAAAGATTAATTTTAGCTCATGTTGTCCTTTGGGAAAATTGATTTCTATGCCCTTGCTATTTTGGTGAAGAGAAACTTCTTTGTTATCTACATACGCATGCCAGGCTGGAAAATAGGCTAAAGGAAGAACTAGCTTTTCATCCGTAGCTGCATTTATAGTTAATGCTATTGCTTGAGTTTTCTTATTGACGTCTATGAGTTCACTGTTTTTTAAATTTAGATTTGAAAAGTTAGCAATTCCGTTTTGGTTTTGCGGACGCTGAAAATCTTTTGGCAGATATTCATCGGAGATTTTTGAAGTTGTCCATTCTATGGCATAAGTATTGGTGTAGTAATCTGAATTAACTCGAAGATATTTTTCCGGGACAAAAAACTTGACGCTCACCAAAATGAAAAGGCCTGAAAGTAAAATTATTGCCGCTATTGCGATTACTCTCTTTTTGACTAATTTCTCTATTATCCAGAACAGTGAACCGGAAATAAACGAAGCAAAGAAAACTGTCGTCAGTAAAAATCTCCACGGATATTGAAGGAAGGCCATCGGGCGCAGCATCTCCCAAACAGGCTGGGAAATCTGCAAAGTGAAGAAAGCGGAAATCAAAAAACCTAAGCAGGCAAGAACTAAAATTACTAATTTTTCTTTTGCGAAACTGTTGAAATATTTTCTAAGAGCCAAGGCAAGCAGCGCAAAAATGAATAGGAGTAAGGAGAGAAAAATATGATATTTCCCGATCATAAACGATAAGCCATCAACGCAACCTTTAGTTGAACCACCATATCCCCATGGGCTGGTCCAGAGCTGGCTAAGACAAACAAAATTATCGCGGAAATTTGAACCCCCTCCCAAAAGTGCGCTGACGTTTGTATATTGCATCTCCAAAATCGCCGGCAGCCAATAAAAAGCGGCTAGCAAGACTGCGATAATAAAAGCTGATAAAAGATAAAAAATAGCTTTTCTATTTCTTGCTTTAAGAGTTAAGTAAAGCGCAAATAATACGAGGAATGGCGAAACCATCAACGCGGTTAGATTATGGGAAATAATTATTAAAGCAAATGAGATTGCAGAGAGAACAACATAACGCCATTTTTCTTCTTTGTAAATTTTCCAAAGCCCCAAAAATACCAACGGAACAAAGGCATACGCCCAAAACTCTGCCACATCTCCCCTAACGTAAACATCCAAAGCGTGGTACGGAGCATACATGTAAAAAAGGGCGGAGAGAACTCCTCCGGATTTGCCCCAAAACTCTTTGGCTAAAAGATACATTGAAACTCCCGCTAGTATCACTCCAAACGCCATCATTATTTTTGTCGCCAAAAGAGCGTTTAACCCAATCAACTCAATGATGCCGCCGACATAATACGGTAATGGGTCGTAGAAATTAAAAACCGGATAGCCAAACCCATAGCCCAAATCGGCACTCCACCTTACCGGCAACATTCCATCGGTCAAACCGTTGGCCATTTCATAAACTCTGGCCACTTGCGTATTGTCGTGGATTGGGAAAAAACCGGATCTTAAAAAAGGCAGGATCGTAAAAACGGACAAGATTAAAACAAAAACAAGCGGCAATAAACTTCTGATAATTTTCATAGCTTAATTTTCTTTCTGAGCAGAACAAATGCTAATAGGCCACCAACACTAATTATAGAAATTAAATCTGAGAACAATCTGACCGGCGTTTCCATAAAGACGATTTGCACATTATTTAAACCCTTGTTTAAGCTTAAATCGATTAAACCCATTGGATTATTATATAAAATGTCCGTTGGTTTTCCGTTGACATAAGCATACCAACCAGGGAAATAAATCGTGTTAACCTGAATCGTTCTTTGTGTTGTTAAAAAAGTATTGAACACGGTTTTATTTGGAGTAACTTGCAAAAGATTAATCGTTTCTTTACCGGTCAGATTCTCGACTTTTGCCCCAGACATTGCTTGAGGAAGTTTTTGAACCCACCTTGGCATGTATTCATTTTTTACCGTAGTGGTATCCTGATTGGTCGAATAAAAACTGTCGGGGAAATTTTGATAATTCTTGGGGAACAGATAGGTAATTGCTGAAATCGAAATTAAAACTATGATTATTAAACTTAGTATGATTTTTATTTTGCCAGTAAAAATTGAAATCAGACAAGCGGCCAAAAAAGAAACGCTGGGAATTGTTAGCGATAAGAAACGGAACGGAAACTGCACGAAAGAACTGGGTAAGACTTTCCACCAGAATGCGCTTAAAGGACTAGCCAGATAAATTGAAAGTGTTGAAATGATAAGCATAATTAAAGTTAATCGGTGTTTTTTAATTTGTATTTTTCTAAGAAGTACAAATACAACCGCTAATAAAACTGTGAACATCGTCACCAACCCTATCAAATAAAAGTTCGCAAAATAATTACTGACATTCGAAACCTGCGTTTTGGCAAAAACCGTATATTGCAAATCAGATAGCGCCGGCAGCCAGAAAAAGGCTGAAACTCCTATTCCAAAAAGTGAGGTCACAAAATAGAACCGGCCGGTTTTGATTCTTTCTTTAGAAATGAAAATGTTCAACAGCATATAAGGAACTATTAAAAGCATGAATAATACTGCAAGAGTATTGTGAGCAACGATTAAACAGGCAATGCCGATTGAGATCCAGAACCAACTTCCTCTCTCTATCTGCCATAAAATGAATGGCAGAATTGTTAGTGATAAAACTTCGCCAACCGAACCTCTTTGATAAATATCAAATAGGTGGTATGGGAAAAATGTATAGACAGCTGCACCAATTAATGAAGAAAAATTATCAAACAATTTCCTTAGCCACAAGAAAGTAAACAACGAAGAAGTAAAAATGCAGAGCATTAATAAAGTTTTGATGGTATTAACAAAATTAATTCCCAAAAGATGAATCGGCACGGAAAGATACATAAATAGTGGATATAAGAAATCGGCGACCGGATAACCATAGCCGTTATTTAGCCGCATCAAAAACCGCACCGGGAATTCACCGCTTCTTAAAGTCTGGAAAAAAGCCGAAAACCGGATAACCATCCAACCGCCGTCATCAGTAACGGGAAATCCTAAATGCAATAAACCTAAGACTGCCGGAACCGCTACTGCAACAGCCAGCAACAAAAATATTAGATTATGATTTATTCTTCTGAACATAAATTGCCGTTAGGAATAATCCTAATAGGCCAATGACTGCAATTCCCAAGCCTAATTCAAAAGTTTTCGGACTGTAATAAAACTCCACCACATGATTTCCTTTTGGCACCGCTACTGCCCGAAACGCATAATCTGCCAACAGAAGCTCTACTGGTTTTCCGTCGATTGAGACTTTCCATTCGGGATAATAATTGTCCGAAAAGAATAAAAGTGAGTTTCCCGATGCGTTAGTTTTGAATGAAACTTTATTCGGCGTATACGACAAGAGATTTACTTGGCCAGTTGCGTTTTTATCTATGCTAAGACTCGGAGACTTTTCTAAAATGATTGTTTTCTGCAGATTTTCACTTCTTTCATAAATCAAGTCCAAGGCTTGAGCTTTATTTTTTGCCTGAATGAAATTATCGGCGAGAAAAAATCTTGGCAAAGCATTTTTATTTTCGTAAACTTGCCAGGGAAATATTTTATTAATCAACGTGTATTGCTCCAGAGGAAATGTATTTAGGTCTGTCTGATACCAAACATCAGGGACATCTTGATAATTCAGGATATATTTAACCCCCAACAAATCAAGCACTCTTTGGCGAAAATAATTTGTTTTTAAGTCGTTTATTCCGTAGCCAGGCGCTACGTTGGCGTCCGGACGGGGAAGCATTTGCGGCAATTTTCCGCTTACTGAAGATGCTAGCAACTCTCCGTATCTTGAAATATGCAACGGGTCGTTTCCCTCCGGAGAAAAAGTTTGGTCAACGCTTTGGTAGTTTGCCTGGATGTAGCCTGATCCATATCCCCAATACCGGTTAATGCCCGCGACATTTTGAAGATAGGAAATGATTGGTGTTTGCGGATAGGTCAAGGCGCTCGGCGCAAAAGGCGTAATCTTGTTGAAAAAGTAGAAAAGGTCAAATACTACCAGCGATGTTAGCAAAATCAAACTGATTTTAAGATTTATCTTTTTTAGAAAAACCGCTGGAATCGTGAATAGGATAAGTACGCTTGGAAGAATTAAGTTATGCTCGCTGATTTTAAGACTGACAGAAAGCGCCGGAGAAGTTTTAATTAACAATAGAACTGTTCCCCACGTCAATGCTAAAAAGGTGATGGCTCCAACTACGAATAGTTTCGGGAAAGATTTCTCTTTGAGAAACTGCTCCAGTCCGATTGCTCCCAAAACAATTAAACTGAAAATGAAAATACTAAACTCTCTAGTTGCAACCGTCGTTGAAATCACCGGAATTGGAATCAAATAAAAATATTTAACCAGAGGAAGATTGGTGGCAATCACCAAGGAAACCGCAGCAACTGTTAGGAAAAACTTTTTTTCGGCCAGATTAACTTTTTTGAAAACCGCATAAAGCGCGAAGAAAAGAATGACAATTCCCGGATACATTACTCTTTCAATGTAAGTTCCGTCAATCCAATAATTCCGGGTGGCCGGGTTACCAAAAAAATCCGGAAAAGCGATGGTTATCCAATATTGAAGCGGCGCCAAGTTTTTGACAATTTGCGCTAGTGTATAAGCACCACGGGTGGATTGGGAAAAAAGCTGCAGAGTCGGTAAAATCTGAAACGAAGTTAATAAAAACGGCAGCGCTAAAGAAAGCAAAAATAAAAGGTGGTTTCTGTACTGTTTGAGATTCTTCTGCGCGAAGATTAAATATAAATAGTAGAAAAAACAAAGCGCGTAAACATAAAAAACTCCCTGGATATAACCGGCCAGAATAGCCAGCGAAAAAGTCGTGACTAATGCCACGATATTTTTGACGTTTATTTTTTGCGCAAGATATTTGGTTAATAAAAGTGCCAGCGGAAGCCACAAAAGCGTGCTGCCGATATTTCCGTATTCAATCCAAACCGTCATGTACGAAGAGAAACCAAACGCAATCCCGCCGATAACTGCCGGAAAATCTTTAAGCCCAATGCCCTTCTTGAGGAATAAATACATGAAAATTGCGGCCAGTAGGGGCTGAAACATAATGATTAGCGTCCAAGAAAAATTAAACGGCAGTAGGAAGTACAAAAAGTTGAGCGGGTAAAAAACGGCTGTTTGAAAATCGGCCATTTGCGGATTACCCGAAAAATTATAGGGATTCCATGAAGGAACATTACCTTGTTTTAGCTGATTAATAGAAAAGTACCGCCACGGATAGATTTCGGTTATCACGTCCGAACCTTGCGCTTTATTCGGATATCCATTCGGAGCAAACCCTAAAAAAGACTGCGCCCGATAAGGATTAGTGTTGACCAAAAGGTCACCAGGGAAAGGAATTTGCCCCTTCAGAATTGGGTAGAAAAATACAAGGACGACAATTGTGATTAGAATAAAAGGCCAAAAACGTATAACCTTTTTCATTATCGGTTGGGCGGGATAATTTGATAAACTCTGTAATAAGTATTCGTATCTCCCTGCTGAACTTCAAAAACTAATTTGAGCGGAAAATCAATCGGAATTACGATGTGTTGCGACTGATAAAAAACGAAATAGGACGGCATTTTTTCGGCAAAGCTTAAGGCTTCTTTGGGGAAACTATCCACTGGCCAATAAGCTTTAATGGTGACGTTTTTATTGTTCACCATGTACATTTCCAAGGACTCCGGCAGAAGACCATATGTGCCTTCGGTAGCGACAAATATTTTTTGGCTTTGAGCTTGTTTTTCAAAAAACGCGACGCTTTCTTTAACTCCCCAACCGGCCGCCCAACTATCAACATACTGGCCATGATCGGCATCGGCGATTGGCGCTTTTAAGGGATTTACGGCAAAAAGCAGCGAAACATAAACCGGATAACTAATAACAACTACTAATAGTATAGCTTGCGTAATTCTTGCATAAATAGTGTTTTTTGAGAACAGTCTCTCTGTTTCTGCAAATAAGAAATTGAGTGACCAGGCAACGAGCGGCAGAAGCATTACGCTCATCAAAAATATATGTCTGGGATAAATTAATTTGCCAAAAAGCGCTAAAGCTAAAAATGGCAAAGCAAAATATAAAAGCAATAAAACTTTTTCTCTAAAAAACTTGTTAATGAATAAAATCGCCAGAAGAATCAAAATTAGATACGCAGGCGTTAAGTACTGAATGAGCCAACTGGTGAGACCGCTTAGATTGCTATTCAGATATAGGAATGGATGCTGTATCCATTCGGAAAACGGATAGACAAATGTGGCATTTTTTATTGCAATCATGTCGTACAAAGGAGAAAGCCTTAAGATACTGTATAATCCGTAGCTTATTCCCGCGGCGAAAACTGCAAACGCTGCGAATTCAAATAATTGTCTCTTGACGAATTTTTGTTTGAAGTTAAAAAGTAGCAAGAGAAACGGCAATAAGTAAATACTGAAAAAATCATTAGTCTTTGTCAAAACTCCTCCGCCGACAACAAAACCAAGCGTATAAGCAATATCTAATCTGACTTTTCTGACTAAAAGAATAGAGAAATAGAGCGCCCAAACATAAAAGGTCGCCACCATGCTATCGTATAACGCCATCCTATCTAAGACTTGCGCGAAAGGGTAAACAATATAAAGAATTGAAACAAGGAAAGCGGTCCGCTTATTTTTGAACAGTTCGTAGGTAAGTGCGAAAAGGCCGAGCATGGTGAAAAATCCGGTTAGAACCGAAACCAGTCTTCCGGCAATCAGCGGATCGTGAATAAACTTCATGAAAACCATCGCAAACCAAACAAACATCGGCTGTTTACCATCTGTTAGAGAAATGAACCGCCACGAAGCATCATTCAGGGCAATTTGCGCCCAGCGGACATAAATTGCTTCGTCGGTAAATATCGGCAGCCTGTTCAAAAAAATTAAACGAAGAACGAAATAAGCTGCGGCCAGAAGAAGCGAAAAGACTATTTCCCACTTATACTTTAAAACAAGCTTCATATAAAGATTATAGTGGAACTTGGGGCTTCAATCAATGTTTATATCTCACTAGCAGGTCTTATTACAGATACAGTATGCAGCAAACCAGCCGCATTCCTTGCATTGACCCGCGCTTGAGCTTCTTCTTCTAGCTCCGTTGCTTCTAACGCTATTTCCGCCTGCCTTCCGGCTGCCTCCGAGCATTCTTCATCGGAAAGTTCTACTAACCTATCCACTTCTTGATTAGGAAAAGCTACGATTCTTGATAGCCTTTGTAGTTCTTTTAGCTTCAACGTTCTTTCACAAAGGACCTGCCTACCATCTACAGAAAGAATCTCTCTTGCCATTTCTCGTTGTCCTTGTTGTCCTATGATGTCTCTCGGATGAAAAAAGACATTAACATTTGAGGAATTTATACCAAAACTACCGTCGAGATGGTATGTAACTGTATAAGGAAAACATCTTTGGGAAACCGCATGTCTGCGGGAACCAACTGCCTCAATTATACTATCAACGACGCTATTCGTAGCATCTGTTATTAAAGCTTGTTCCGCCGGACTTCTTTCTGCTTCCGTATTTGCCATGCAGTATTTATACACGAGGTGATATTATTTTGTCAATTGATTTTTTGGAAGAATTTAACCATCGCTAATGTAATAACCGTAACAATTGAAACCGTAATTAAGCCGGTAAGTTCGATGTTTTGGATTATTTGCGGATAGCCCTTGGCGTAATCGGTCATTAGGATGTAAGGAATATAAATTGATACGGCAAAGATTGACGCTACGAATGCGGGAATGGCAATATATTTTTTGCGAGCTACGAATGCCGCCATTGACAGAGGAAAAATTAAATACCAAGGCTGAAAAGTTGTCCGAATGCTGGCGACAAGAACCGTAGTCAAAGATAATAGAACTGCCGTGATAAAGAACTTCTCCCAGTTTATTTTCCTGCCAGTTTTATCAAAAAATTCGGCGAGAATGAATAGCGGTAAAAGTGCTCCGGTGGAGAATTTGATGCCGATTGAGAACAAATTACTTAACCATGATAATACTTTTTTCTTCTGCAAGAATAGATAAATTGATAATAAAATGAAGAATATCATCGGGATATCGTTATGCGCCGAAACCAAAGATTCGATTAAAACCAACGGGTTAAAAGCGAAAAATGCAACGTTGAGCAGTTTATTCTCGGGGAAAATCTTGGCGGAAATCTTGTAGGTTAAATAACAACTTCCTAAAAACGACATGCCCATTAAAATCTTGAACAGGAAAAAGGTTGGCAAAAAATAATCCATGCCGATAAAAGTTAAAGGCACGGTTAAAATGAGCCAACTTGGACCATATGGATAAAGCCGGTGGGTCCAGCGCATAAAGTTAAGCATCGGATCTTTTGGAAAATCCAAGGCGCTATAAAAGTACGGGAGCTGATGATAATGCGAAACAATTTTGGCGTCAAAAATATAGTTGAACAAATCGTAAGAAAAAGCGTTGTAGGACAATACCAAGATAACAGCAGTTAAAATTGTAAGAATCGCTAAGGTTTTGATTTTAAGCTGACCTTTTTTGGCAAGATACAGGAATGCACAATAAAAAATGAATAATAGAGACACGATGATAATAAAAATTAAGGTTGAAAGAGGCCGCTGGTAAAATCCGATGTGCTGCAGAGATTTTTCAATAGTTTGATAGACGGATAACCGCGAGAGGGTTAAGCTTAAATCAACTTGAGTAAAAGAGTAAGTGAAAAATCCTACCAACAGTAAAATGTAAGAGGAAAAAAGAAGCTTCAATTTGTTCATATGTTCTTGTATTTTCCCGAAATATCGTTTAACCTAATCCTGACTAAATCTTCCACCGCCTCCAGCGAATCTTTGACGGGACTGACTCTTCTACTCTCCACATACAGCCATTCAACCGGAACTTCTTTAATTTTGTAACCCATTTTTCGCGCCAACAGCAAAAGCTCAACGTCAAACCCGGCCTTAACCGAAGAGCCGGAAATCTTTTTAAAACCATTGTGCAAATTGCTAAGTTTGGTAAACAGTTTTTTGGCCCCGCTGTTTTTAAAGATTTTGAAGCCGCACTGAGTATCTTCAATTCCATTAAGCCCCACCAGAATTGTTCTTAAAATCATCATCCCCTTGGCCATTAGAATCCTCGTCCACGGCGCGCCTTTTCTTTGCGAACTGCGGCTGCCGATAACAATGTCAAACTTCTCAACGAAGGGCAAAAGTTTATTGATTTCTTCTATCGGCGTGGCCTGATCCATATCGGTGAACAACACATATTCGCCCTGGGCGTTAAGCATTCCCGCCGTTACCGCTCCCGCTTTCCCGGTATGCGGATTTTTGAGCAATTTGAACTTGGGGTTTTCTCTGACAAACTTTTCGGCAAACTCAACACTTCCGTCCGTTGAGCCGTCGTCAACGATGATTGCTTCGTATTCAAACTTTTGTTTCTCCAAAAAATGTTCTACTTTATCCAAAACGCCTTTTTGCAGGTTGGCCATTTCGTTGTAGGAGGGAATTACGACCGAAAGAAAAAGATTGCTCACAAAAAGATTATACAAGAAACATGATTTATAGACAAATCACTCTTGACAACATTAATCTTATATTATATAAAGTGTGACCTGCTCTTATTTATGTCTGCGGAAAATAAGATACATTGGTCCGAAGAAGATATACCAAGTCAAAAAGATAAGCGGGAAGGTATAAGAAACTCCGCCAAAGAATTTTATTCCAATCTTACCGGTAAAAAATTAGTGGCCGGTTTTCTTGGTCTGCAACTCTTGGACATCGCCATGACAAATGCGGATTTAACAATGTTTCATGGCGGTGAAACAAATTTTTTGGGAGGAGCTGAATTAATGAGCAGTCTTGGAACGGAGAATACAGAGCTTATAAAATTGGGAATTAGCACACTCCTGATTGGAGCATATATCCTTTCTTCAATACATGAAAAAGAGCTCCATATATTTAAATCAAGAATCAAATCAAAATATGTTACGGAAAAAACTCTTCAGGGACTAACGGCTCTTATGACCGGCATATTTCTATGGAATTCGTTTAATTTGGGCATCGATATAATTGCGAATATCAAATTCTAGGAATAATTATTACATCATTCCCTCACCCTGAACTTCTCTTCCGCCCATTTCCTTGGTAGTTTCCCTTAAAAATAGCGCTGAGAAAGCTCCGACGGCTGTAATGGCGGACGAGCAAAGGAAGACGACATTAAATGAAACCAGATTAGCTTTCATTGCCATCAAATACGCTGCCTGCCTTAAAACATTCGGGTCAAAAGTATTAATTACACTGTATCTTTGCACATTTACAATTCCCGCAGATACGCTGTTAGTAAGGATGGTGGCAAAAATTGCTACTCCAAAAGCGCCGGAGATATTCCGAACCAGCGCTAAAATGGAGGAGGCTACTCCAACTTCATGTAGCGGAACTGTTGATATTGCCGCATTGGTAATTGGCGCAAAAGTCAAACCAAGACCGAGGGCAAAAAGGGATAGTAAAATTGCGAAATGGGTAAAGGTCCAGGTTAAGTCAATGCCCGAAAAAAGAAATAAGATAAAGGCCGACCATGCTAGTCCGGCACAAACTACATACCGAGGAGAAAATCTGGCGGACAAACGGGCACCGCTTTGCGCGCCAATCATCATTCCCACCGCCATCGGCAAAAAAAGATAGCCGGTTTTTGTGACACTATAACCAAGATAGTTTTGGACGAAAATTGGCAGCAAAAATAACCCGCCAATCATTCCCATGAAGGTGATAAATGATACCAGTAGCGAAATGGCGAATTCCGGAATTTTGAAAAACTTTAAATCTACCACCGGCTCTTTCTGTCTTTGCTCAACCAGAATGAAGGCGACAAGCGAAACTGCGGTAACAACATATGCCGTTATGCTATTTATACTTAACCAACCCCAGCTTTGCCCTTGATCCAAAACCAAAACTAAAGTTCCCAAAGCAGCTCCCAATAAGAGTGATCCCCAGATGTCAAAATTCTTAATGCCCCTAATCTTTTTCACCGGTTCCTGAATATATTTCCAAGCCATAAAAGCACCCAGGATACCAATCGGAACGTTGATGTAGAAAACCGAACGCCAGGAAAAATTATCAATTAATGGACCACCCAATAAGGGACCAAAAACCGCTGCCACGCCAAAAACCGCCGACCACAGTCCCATCGCCTGAGCGCGTTTTTGCCTATCTTGAAAAGTATAAGCGATAATGGAAAGCGCCAATGGATAGTCTATGGAAACGGTGATTGCCTGTAAAATCCTAAAGATTATCATCTGTGGCAGGTTAGCCGAAAGCCCGGCGAAAACGGAGGAGATAATAAAGCCGATTATACCAAAAAGATATAACGGTTTCCGGCCGATTAAATCGCCCAGTTTGCCAAAGATCGGGACAAAAATCGCGTTGGCAATAATATAAGCGGTGGAAATCCAGCTGGCTTCGGAAATCGTAATACCAAAATCGGAGATCATCTTGGGTAAAGCCAGATTAACAACCGTGCCGTCAAGTCTGCCCAAGAAACTGGCGATCATTACGGTAAAAAGAATGATCCATTCGTGAGATTGGAATCCCCGTCTGGCTGTAGCTTTGACTTTCTTTTCCATAGGGCTTAAGGAGTATTGGTATAGACTGTCATTTTGGCAGACATACCATTTTTAATTTGCGGATAGCCAAAAGCATTAAATCTGGCGTAAACAATAAACTGTTGTGTCGGCCTTTCGCTGGAAACTGAGAACTGTAACTGTGTTTGCTTGGCGGTTGGACTGATTTCGTCAACGTATCCCCAAAATGTTTGTCCCGGGATTGCGTCCACCGTAAAAGAAACGACTTGTCCAACCTTTATCTTATCCAAGCCTTTATTTTCATCAATTGTTCCCGCGATGCGCATGTCGGCAAAATTAATCATTTCAACCACCGGAGTTTGGGAACTGGCAAGACTGCCAATGGCATTGTCGGTTGAAACGACTAAGCCGTCTTGATAGGCGTTTAACGAACTGGTTCCGACAATTGCTAAAGTATCGCCTTTTTTGACCCTTTCTCCTTCGTAGACTTTAACATCTATTATCGCTCCCGGCACTTCGGGAGAAATAGTGATAATCGGCGCCTGCACTAATGAATCTTCGATACTAACCCTGTCTCTTAACAACTGATAGCCAATATATCCGCCAATTAAGAGAACAGCGACTATTACCACTAATATCACTCTTAAGAATTGCGGATTTTTGATTTTGGCAATTAAGTTTTTCATATAATTGAATACAGTTTTGAAATAATTGATTGCGGATTAGTAATTACTTTATCGCTATCTAAAAGTCCGCTCATGACTTCCGTTTGTCCGTTAACCGTATCTCCGGTTGTAACTTTTTTAAGCACCGGCTTCCCATTTTCTAAAACCCAGACATAGGTATCCGAAAGCACAGTCCATGAAGGAACAAGAATTACTGATTGGTTAAAATTACTTTTGATAAGCACCGTTCCGCTTTGCCCCAATTTTACTGAACTTGGAAGATTATTGATTTTAACATCAACTCTGTAAACCTGGTCGCCGTTTGTAAGAGTTGTCTTTTGCGGATAGATTTTATCCACCACTCCCTGCAAAGTTTGGCCGCTTATTGCGTCCAGAGAAACCGTCACCGGATTGCCAACGCTGATAAAAGCGATTTCCTGTTGTCTGACGTTAGCACTAAAAACCATTGAAGTCGGATCTGCGACTACAAAACTGGTGACCGGTGTGATGCTAACTCCGGTCGTATTTACATCTTCATGTAAAACAATACCGTTGATGGGCGAAGTAAGCGTTGTCAGTTGCAGCGAATAATTGGCCAAATCAACACTTAATTGCGCTGAGTTTTGCGCCAAATTAGCGTTATCCACTAATCTTTTGACTGCGTCGTAAATAACTTGCGCTTCCGGAACCGCAGAATATCCTTGCTTATTGGTCTGATCCAACGTTGTTCTTTGCTGTCCCTCCAAAACGCCGGCGTTTTGGTTTTCCTGGACTTGACCGGTGGTATTTTGGCTAGCTTGATAGGTATTAGCCACAATTTGTAATTGTTTTTGCAAAGCGTAAGTATCCAGTTGGGCTATTGTTTGACCTTGGGAAATTGCGTCTCCTTCTTTAAACGGAAGATAAATTAATTTTCCGCCCATTTGGAAATTAAGAACAGCCTGGGTTTGCGCGGCGATACTGCCGGTTGCCAAAATCTGTTGGGAAATTGGATTGACGTTAACCGTTTCGGTTTTGGGCGAAGAAGCCGCATGAGCTAAAAATGTCACGGAAAAAATCCCGATAATTACCACAAAAATGGTGACAACGAGATATCTTAGAGTTTGTTTGTTGAATAATTTTTTCATAAACTTGCTGATTTTTGGGCTAAAGTTTCCAGAATTCTGAGCAAATCCAGTTTGTCTTGTTTTGAAAGATAGAATAAGAGCTTTTTCATTTTGCCCGCTCTTTGTTTTTCTACTTCTCTAAGTAATTTTTCTCCCGCTTTTGTCAAATTAATCCTGACAATTCTTCTGTCTTTAACGTCATTTTCTCTTCTGACTAGTTTTGCCAAGATTAATTTATCAACCAGCGCGGTTGCGGTTGGCATGGTGGTTGCAAAATGACTGGCAATATCTCCCATATGCGTTCCCGCTTTTTTCTTAATACACTCAAGCGCCTGACATTGCAACATGGTTGGATGGGAATGTTCAAAACCACCGGAGATACTGCCTTTGAAATCTCTGACTAATTTGAACATTGCTTCCAAAATCTGATCGTTTATTTCGTCTGCCATATTGTTAATTAGACTAATTGTTAGATAGTATAACTAATTTCACTCCAAAAGTCAATTGTTAGTTTTTAGATAGCTGTGATGATATAATATAGTTATGCCGCCATCGTCTAGTGGCCTAGGACGTCAGATTCTCATTCTGAAGATCGCGGGTTCAACTCCCGCTGGCGGTACCATATATAATTTTTAACGTAATTTTCAAGATTAGCTTGTTCTGACAAGCTAATCTTAGGGTCGAGCCGAGCAATTTCCCGCTTTGTCTTTTCTATGCCCTCTTTATACTTTAAAAACAGAAATCGAGGCTGGAATTGCAGTTTTTGATACAATAAGATCAGGTTCGAGCCGACGGTCTTAATAATCAATTTTTTATCATCAGTATTCCCATTTTTTAATTTTTCCAGAGCTTCTAGTGCGAAATTAAAACCGTTTCTCCCAATCCTTCCCCACTCAGGATTAGATAAATCAGTTTGATCTAACTCTTTAACTATTTTGTTTTTTTCCATAAGTAACACTTTTTTCTTTTCTTTAAATTCATCATCGGAAAGTAAGCTACCGTCTGAATTATCCGGAGATATTTTTAAAGCCAATAAGTTATTAATTCTTTTATTAAC
>Ga0182011_10000044_pt1 | contig 92285 bp, 84 predicted proteins | sample 711E1DmetaG_FD_120481 | JGI IMG/M metagenome (GOLD analysis project Ga0182011, IMG submission 120481) | Permafrost microbial communities from Stordalen Mire, Sweden - 711E1D metaG | ecosystem: Environmental > Terrestrial > Soil > Wetlands > Permafrost | place: Sweden: Stordalen | collected...
GGAAGAGTATTCGGGGAGAGCATGGCGGCACCGTTGGACCGTGGTAGCGGGAGAGGGATTCGAACCCCCGACACACGGATTATGATTCCGTTGCTCTAACCAGCTGAGCTATCCCGCCAAGTCCACGCAAGATACGCTTTTGGCGTCTAAAGAGCAACAGAAGTTGGGCTCCCACCGGTTCACACTTCGTTGTAGTTCGAAGAGAAAATGGATATATTTCTCACATTCACCTCGGAATAACTGCGGATGACCCGTAAGGACGCCCTGCTGTACCAGAATGCGAGGTTCTACGAAGCGTTCGAGCGCTCCAGCATCGAAATGATGGAGGAGATCTGGTCGGATTCGTCCGCTGTGCGATGCGTCCACCCGGGTTGGAGCATCGTCGAAGGTCGGCAGGCCGTTCTCGAGAGCTGGCAGAGGATATTCGAGGGAGATGTGCATATGAAAGTCACCCTCCGCAATGTCCGGGCGGACGTATACGGAAATATCGGCGTCGTCGTCCTTCAGGAGGAAGTCCTCTACACATCGGGAAAGCTGTCGAATACCGGTTCCGTCATGGCGACGAACATTTTCGAGAACGATGGGAAATACTGGAGGCTGATCCACCATCACGGCTCCCCGACGGTGGTCGTGGAGGAGCAGGAGGGGGAGAATTTCCGTTACAACTGACATCGCCGGCGCTTTCGCATGGTGCGAGCGGCTCACACGCCGCCATTACGAGAACTTCCCCGTTGCCTCCCTGTTCATCCCGCCGGGCAAGCGCCCCTATGTCTGTGCGGTGTATGCCTTCGCGCGGACTGCCGACGACTTCGCGGATGAGGGGGACGACCCGCCTTCCGCCAGGCTCCGGAAGCTCGACGACTGGGAGGAGAAACTCGACGCTTCCTATGAAGGGAGGGCGGACCACCCTGTCTTCATCGCGATCGCGGAAACGGTGTCGCGGACGGGAATACCGAAGTCCCTATTTTCCGACCTCCTCGCGGCATTTCGGATGGACGTGACAAAAGCGCGGTATGGTGATTCCGCCGAACTCCTCCAATACTGCGCATTTTCAGCCAATCCGGTCGGACGGATCGTCCTGCATATATTCAACGGGACAAATTCCCGCTCCTGTGCCCTTTCCGACAGCATATGTACAGGCCTGCAGCTTGCGAACTTCGCACAGGATGTCTCCGTGGACTGGCGCAAAGGGCGCCTGTATCTCCCGCTTGACGATCTAGCCCGTTTTGGTTATACTGAAGAGGACGTTGAGCAGGGGACGGTCGATAGGCGATTCAGGGAGATCATGAAGCTTCAGGTCGACCGTGCCCGGAGCTTCCTTCTTGCGGGTTCTCCCCTTGTCGGGGAGGCTCCCCGGGCAATCCGGTTCGAGCTCGCGCTGACAGTCCTTGGAGGATTGGCGATTTTGAAGAGAGTTGAACGGACCGGGTTCGACGTCCTCCGCCGGAGGCCCGTCATCCCCGTCCTGGAAAAAGCGCGCATCGTCCTCATGGCTCTCTCACGCAGGAACGCATGGATCTTACAGCCTCCGCGATAACAAAGAGCAGTAACACGAGCTTTTACTACTCGTTTTCGCTCCTGCCCAGGCAAAAGCGGGAGGCGATCCACACCGTGTATGCATTCTGCCGGTACACGGACGATATCGTCGACGAAGGGACCGATCAGCAAAGCAAAGTCCTCCGGTTACGCCGCTGGCGCATGGAACTGGGGCGTGCGCTCCGGGGAAGATCCTCCTATGTGATACTCAACCAGCTCGGCGCGACGGCCCGCAAATTTAACATCCCCGTCGATCACTTCTACGACCTGATCCGCGGGATGGAGATGGATCTGATCAAGACGCGGTACGAGACGTATGACGAGCTGTACCGCTACTGCTATCTCGTCGCTTCCACCGTCGGACTCATGTGCCGCCAGATATTCGGGTACCGGAACGATTCGACACGCGACTACGCGGTCAACCTCGGCATTGCGCTCCAGCTGACGAACATACTCCGGGACATTAAAGAAGACGCAAAAAGGGGACGGATCTACATCCCCGCGGAGGACCTTCGCCGCTTCAGCTACACGGAGGAAGATCTTCTCGCATGCCGGTATACGCCGGAGTTTGTGAACCTGATGCGCTTCGAGTGCGAGAGGGCGAGCAGGTACTTCGACATCGCCCGCGCCGCGCTCGGCAATGAAGACAAGAGGTTCTTCTTTGCGGCGCGCATCATGTGGTCGATCTACGCGCACACGCTCCAGCGGATCAAGCGTTCCAACTACAACGTGTTCGAGAGGCGCATCTCCGTTCCCGGGCTCCTGAAGGTCCTCATCGCCTTCCGCTACTTGCTCAGCAACACGCTGAAATACTCCTGGCTCGGCCGCTCGTGGCGTCCTGACCACCCCAGCCCTCAAATCGAGTGAACCCTGTTGTCATCGTCGGCGGAGGCCTCAGCGGCCTGGCTGCCGCAGTGTATCTCTCCTCCCGCCGGATCCCGGTTCTTCTCCTCGAGCAGCGCAGGTTCCTCGGGGGGCGTGCGTATTCGTTTGTCGATGAATCCACGGGAACCGTCATCGACAACGGACAACACGTCCTGATCGCCGGCTACACGCGCACGATGGAATTCCTCGGGACGATCGGGACGCGCGGCCGTCTCGCGGTCCAGAGCGCCCCGGAGCTCGTGTTCCACCATCCGGAGCGGGGATTCTGTTCGTTCCGGCTCCCGCTCCTTCCGTCGCCGCTTCATCTCATCAGCGGTATTATCACGACCGATCTTTTTTCAGCCGCGGACAAGCTCCGCATGCTGCGTGCCGGGGCGGCGCTCAGGTCGTTCCGGAGGGAAGCAGTCGGGGGGATGACGATCGATGCCTGGCTTGACTCGCTCGGGCAATCGGCGGAGACGAAGCGCTCCTTCTGGGAGCCGCTGGCCGTCGCCGTCATGAACGAGCGGATCGGCGTCGCCTCTGCGCTCGTGTTCATCCGGGCGCTGCGCACGGCGTTTCTCTCCGGCCGGCGCGGGGCCGCGCTTGCCGTCCCGACCGTCGGCCTCAGCGATCTGTACGTCGAGCCTGCCCGTGCGCTCATTGAACGGCTGGGGGGGGTCATCCGCTGCGGCGCCGATGTCGCCGGGAGCGTCGGGGACGGAGAGAATGTCGCCGGCGTTCGGCTCAAGGAGGGGGAGACGATTCCGTGCTCGGCCCTGATCCTGGCCGTGCCGTCATACAGAGCCCCTGCGCTCCTCCCGGCGGTGCTCCGCGAAACGGGGTACATGGCACCGGCCGCTTCCATACCCCTCTCGCCGATCGTTTCAGTCCATCTCTGGTTCGAAAAAGAGGTCATGCCGCAGGAAATCCTGGGGGTCATCGGCCGGCGCATTCAGTGGGTGTTTAACCGGAGGAAGATCAGTCATGAGAAGGGGCATGAGCAAGGGAGAGGAGGCCACCTCTCCGCCGTCATCAGCGCCGCACACGCGATGGTCGACATGGGGAACGACGAGCTGATCCGTATAGTCCTTGAAGATCTCGAGTCGATCTACGGTGCGAACGCCGGCCACACGACGCGCGCCCTGGTGATTCGCGAGAAAAGGGGGACATTTTCCTGTACGCCTGAGGTCGAGCAGATCCGTCCCGGATGCGGGACTCCCGTCCCGAACCTCTTCATCGCGGGGGACTGGACGGACACTGGCTACCCCGCGACGATCGAAGGTGCGATCATGAGTGGTGAACGCTCCGCGGGGCGCGTCGCGGCGCTCGTGGAGGGCAGGAAGTGACGCCGCCGCCATTTTGCTTTTCTCACGCGCAATTGGCATATTACATGCATGCTGAAAGACAAACTTGTCCTTCTTGTTGACGACGAGCCCTCGATCCTCCGTGCGACGAGCACCGGGCTGAAAAACCGCGGCTTCAACGTCCACACGGTGTGCGGCGCGGCCGAAGCGCTCAGGGAAATCCACAATCTCAAGCCGAGCATCATCGTCTCCGATCTCGTCATGCCCGGGACGAACGGATTCGAGCTCTTTCAGGAGATAAAGAAGGACGGACAATTCAAATCGCTCCCGTTCGTCTTCCTGACAGGCGTCGACGATTACTACGCGAAAAAATTCGGCAAGGATCTCGGCGGGGCCGCCTACATGACCAAGCCCGTCGATCTGGACGAACTGGAGCAAATCATCAAGGAAAAGATCGGCGAATAGCCGATCGCCTACCCTCCCCGCGACCTCCCGAGATGCAGCAGCCCGTGACAAAGAAAAGGATCGAGTTCATCGACCTCCTGCGAGGATGGGCGGTGATCGTCATGATCCAGACGCACGTGTTCAACGCGACGCTCGCCCCCGGGATCGCCGACAGCGGGTTCTTCCAGGTTCTCCGGTTCATCGACGGGCTCGTCGCTCCTTCGTTCCTTTTCGCTTCCGGCATGGCCTATGCCGTCACCACGCGGAGAAAAATCAACGACTACCTCTCGTTCGGCCGGCCTCTCTTCAGGCAGTTCGGGCGCCTCCTGTTCGTCCTCCTCATCGGGTACATTCTCCACATCCCGAAATTCAATTATTACCACCTCCGCTACGAAGCGGGGGAGACTGCCTGGCAGGTCTTCTGGCAGGTCGATGTCCTGCAGTGCATCGCCATCAGCCTCCTGTTCCTCCAGGTGATGCTCCTCCTCCTCCGGTCAGAGAAGCGGCTCTACATGACGATGATCGGGGTAACGCTCTTCGTGGTGTTCGCGACTCCCTTCGCGTGGGGCATCGATTTCTGGAACACGCTCCCTGTGCCGATTGCGTCGTACCTGAACGGTCTGCACTACTCGCTCTTCCCCGTATTCCCCTGGTCTGCGTTCCTGTTCGCGGGCGCTCTCTGCGGGTATTTCTACCTGAGGGCGAAAGACGCGGGAGGGGGTGATCCCGGGTCGGAATCCATCGGCAGGATGATGACGAAATCCTCCCGGTATGCGGTCGGGATGATCGCTCTCTCGTTCCTTATTCACCCCCTTGCGGCGATGATCTATCCGAGTTACAACTACTGGCTCGGCCCGAGCTTCTACATGCTCCGGCTCGGCCTCGTGTTGCTCCTGTGCGTCGTCATGTACCTCTATGAACGGAACAAAGGGGTGTCCCCCCGGTCGTTCGTGTCACTGATGGGAAGAGAATCCCTCCTCGTCTACGCAACGCACCTGATGCTCGTGTTCGGGAAATTCGGCTACTTCACGTTCACGGACAGGGTGAACCGGCAGTTCGGGTACGGCGAGGCGATCATAACGACGCTCATACTTGCAGGCATGATGTACCTTCTTGCCCTGGGCTGGACCCGCGTCAAATCCGCCCCCCCACACGTCAAGCGCATCACACAAGGTGTCGTCCTGGCCGGATTTATTCTGGTCTTTTTCTTCGGCCCCAGATGACCTCTCCACAACAACAATGAGGAATAACATCATATGACCACGTTAGTTCTTCTCCGCCACGGCGAATCGCAGTGGAACCTTGAAAACCGCTTCACCGGCTGGATCGACGTCCCGCTTTCCGAGAAGGGGGTCGAGGAGGCAAAGTCCGCCGGTGAGAAGCTGAAAGGGTATACATTCGATCACGCATTCACGTCGGTTCTCAAGCGCGCCAAGGATACGCTCGACATCGTGCTCGATATCACCGGCCAGAAGAACATCCCCATCGACTATAACCAGGCGTTGAACGAACGGCACTACGGCGACCTGCAGGGACTCAACAAAGCGGAAACCGCGAAGAAATACGGCGACGCGCAGGTCAAGCTGTGGCGCCGCAGTTTCGACGTCCAGCCTCCCAACGGCGAGAGCCTGAAGAACACGCTCGAACGTGTGCTCCCCTACTGGGAATCAAAAATCCTCCCGTGCGTGAAGAAAGGTGAACGGCTGATCATCTCCGCGCACGGGAACAGCCTCCGGTCGCTCGTCATGCACCTTGACAATCTCTCGAAGGAAGCCGTCCTGGAGCTCAACATCCCGACCGGCGTCCCCCTGGTGTACGAGTTCGACGGTGACGCCAGGCCCGTTTCTCACAGGTATCTCTGAGGCGGTCCCCTATGATCAAGCTTCTTCCGATCGTCCTTCTGGCGGTGATGGTGGTCTCCGTGTCCTCTCAGGAATCCGCATTCCGTCTTAGCCTCGACGGCGAATGGCTCTTCAGGGTGGATTCCACGAAGGCGGGGATCGCCGGGGGGTGGTATCTCGATTCTCTCGACCGGTCCGGTTGGGAGCGGGTGCAGACGCCGAAGTACTGGGAAGAATATCCCGGCCTCGCCAGCTATGACGGCTGGGGCTGGTTCTTCCGCACATTCGTCCTCGAGAGGCCGGGAGGATCGATCAGCCTCTATTTTGCGGGGGTCGATGACGATGCCGTCGTCTGGGTGAACGGCATCGAAGTGGGGGGACACACCGGATACACCGATCCTTTCGCTCTCGACATCACGTCCGCGCTCCGTCCGGGGCTCAACGCTCTGGTGGTTCTCGTGAAGGATAACGGAGGGGGGGGAGGGATCTACAAGCCGGTAACGCTCATCCCCACGCGCTCGCTGGATGAGCTTCTCAAGAGCCCCTGGTACGGAACACCGGCGCTCAAGAGTGCCGACTGGGTGAAGGATGCCGTCATCTACTCTGTCTATCTCCGGTCGTTTTCACCCACGGGGAATTTTGAGGGGCTGGAGAGGCGGCTTCCAGAGCTCAAGGATCTCGGCGTGTCTGTGCTCTGGCTACTGCCGGTGAACCCTGTCGGCGAGCTGAACCGGAAAGGCCCGCTCGGCAGCCCGTACGCAGTGCGTGACTACTACGGGATCAACCCGGAGTTCGGAACGCTGCGGGACTTCAAGAGGCTCCTGGCGGCGGCCAAGAGGGAAGGGATGCGCCTGATCGTCGATCTCGTCGCCAACCACACGTCGTGGGACAGCCGGCTGATCACGGAGCACCCGGATTGGTTCAAAAGAGACGCCCGTGGAAATATCGTCCCGCCGAATGCCGATTGGACCGATGTCGCCGGGCTGGACTACACAAAGCCGGCGCTCCGCAGGTACATGATTGACATGATGCGCTGGTGGGTGAAGGACGTGGGCATAGACGGGTTCAGGTGCGATGTCGCAGAGCGCGTGCCGAACGATTTCTGGGAGGATGCGCGCGCGCAGCTCAACCGGATCAAGCCCGTGATGATGCTCGCCGAAGGCTCGCTCCCCCAGGAACATGTCAAGGCGTTCGACCTCACGTATTCCTGGAATGTGTACGACGTGCTCGACCCGCTTCTCCAGGGAAAACGCCCCGTGACGCTGCTCGACCAGATACTGAAGAATGAACGCCTCCAGTTCCCGACCGGATCCCTCAGGATGCGCTTCACGACGAATCACGACAAGAATGCGTCGGACGCCCCCGCGGTGCTGAAATTTGGGAAAGACGGACTCCGCCTGGCGACCGTGCTCGTCAACACGCTCCCGGGTGTTCCGATGATGTACACGGGGGAGGAAGTCGCCAATGACAGGAAGCTGAGTCTCTTCGAAAGGGTGGGAGTCGATTGGAGCCGGCCCCGCGACATGGGGGACCTCTGGAAATTCCTGATCGCGTTACGGCGCGGGCACATGGCCCTCTCCCGCGGGGACATGCTCCGCGTCCCTTCGATGCCCGACGGCGACATCTTTTCCTTCTTCCGCGCCGCAGGAACGGACAAGGTTCTTGTAGTTCTCAATTTCTCCGGAGAACCCCGCACGGCGTCCCTTGCGGTCCCCATGGACCGGATATTTCCCCGGCAGGGATCTGTGAAGATGAGGGAAGTAACGACCGGGAAGACCATCGTGCTTCAGCCGGGTCAGCCGCAGGAAATGTCTCTTGAGGCCCGGGGGTACAGGATCTTCACGATCGAACCCCCCGGCAAGAAATAGAGTCCCCTCCTGATATATCGGCAGGCGGTTTTTCGATCGTTCTCCGGCCAGGCGCAAACGACCCGGGGCCGGAGATCTCGCGTGATTCCTTTCAGTAACGATTTTGACCACTCATGCGGCCGGGTTGCGTCGTTTTGGTCTCGTTCTATCTTTGTCCTCGTTGCGCCCCCTCTTTTCCGTTGCAACATCACCTCTTCGACTCCTGGCCATTCGTACCTTGTCTTGAGTGAAACGTTCATTCGTTGCTTTTTCTATCCCGATGGCTTTGAGCGTTTCCGACTGCTCGGCTTCGAATTCGGCTCGCAGCACGACAATCTGAGCTTCCATTGCTTCCCGCTTACGCTCCAGACCAAACTGTTTGCGTCCTATCTCCTGTTGACGCAATAATTGCTCCGCTGTGTCCTTTGTCTCTTGTGACAATCGCGCAGAGCCCGTCAGGACGCCGTCCGCACCGACATAGACATCAAGTAGTTCGATGCCGTGGCTTGTGAGCCTGAATTCCCGAATCTGATTGGAGTGCGCCATCCCGCGCGATTTCAGCACGTACAATCCCCTGTTCCGTTCGCCTCCGATTTCAATATCACGCAGAAGCAACCATGTATCCATCAGGGACGAGATGTATACGTCGGTACTCTCCAGATTATCGTCGCCGGAAGTGAGACTTGTGCAGAACGCGGTGATCCGGTTCATCTTCAAAAAATCCACGAGGCGCAATAACATTGATTTTACTTCAGATTGGTTCTCTCCCGCCATGAATGAATTAATAGGGTCGAGGACAACGACGGTCGGTTTGAATTTATTGATCAATTTGATACAGGTCGTCAGGTGATTTTCCAGGCCATAGAGTGTCGGACGCGTGGCAAGAAACTGCAGCATCCCTTTCTTCAGCCACGGCTCCAAATTTATCCCGATTGAACGCATATTGCGCACAAGCTGGCTGGGGGATTCTTCGAAAGTAAAATAGAGAACCCGTTCTTTTCTCCTGCATGCCGCATCGACAAATTGTGCGGCAATGCTCGTCTTACCCGTGCCGGCGGTGCCGGAGACAAGAACAGTGCTGCCGCGATAGTAGCCTTTACCGGAGAGCATCGTATCAAGACGCGGAATCCCGGTTGAAATTCTCTTTGGCGATGAATTGTAATTCAGCCCGAGAGAAGTCACAGGCAGAACGGAAAAGCCGTCTTCATCTATAAGGAAAGGATACTCGTTCGTGCCGTGCGTCGATCCACGGTATTTGACAATGCGCAACCGTCGTATGGACGATTGATCATTCACGCGATGATCGAGCAGGATGACACAATCGGAGACGTATTCTTCCAAACCCTGGCGCGTCAAGGTACCGTCGCCCCGCTCTGCGGTAATGATGGCCGTTACGCCTTTCCTTTTCAGCCAGCACAGCAAGAGGCGGAGTTCAGAGCGCACTGCCCGCGGATTCGGCAACGCTGAAAAGAGTGTTTCTATGGTATCCAGCACAAGGCGCCTGGCACCGATGTTTTCAATTGCCTGATGAATCCTGATGAACAGACCTTCCAGGTCGTATTCACCGCTTTGTTCGACTTCACTCCGCTCAATGTGAATATGCTCAAGCCAGAGCTTTTTCCGTTCTACGAGGGTGGCCAGATCAAACCCCAGTGAAGCAACGTTTGCGGTGAGTTCTTTCTCTGTCTCCTCGAACGAAACAAAGACGCCGGGCTCGTTGTACTGCGTCGCACCGCGAACGAGAAACTCCATTGCAAAAAGGGTCTTTCCGCAACCGGCCCCGCCGCATACCAGGGTCGGCCTCCCTTTCGGCAAGCCCCCGCCGGTGATTTCGTCCAATCCCTGGATACTTGTGGGGGATTTTGGAAGTTTCGTTCGTTGGGATTCTGCACCCAGTTTCTTCATGACCATTAAGCCGGGATATGTTTTAGTTTTTACTCGGATCCTTTTGACGCGTGGCCTTGACACCCTTCACGACCGCGATGCCCAGCAGCACGAGTGAGCCCACCGCAATCCATTGCGGGGGTACATGCAACAGGACAGCACCGTAGATCAATCCACCGATTATGATCAAAAACCCTACAACGTAAAGTCCGTATGACATGCCATGTCCTTCTCGTCAAAGTCGCCGCTACTGAGCGAAGTCATTCTGATGTTGGTCGTTCAATATTGATTTCATAAAAGTACAACAGGCTACCGATTTGTGACTGTGAAATACGTCAGCCCAAAGGATGAAAAAGGAGTTAATCCCTGCAATTGCTCATCTCCCCTGACTCTGTTATCTTGCATATGATCGCCCGTTTTCGGCCTCCGATCCGGCTCCCCATCAATCCAGGAGAGAACTAAATGGGAATTATCCTTGCACCCGTCCTCATCGGCATGGCCCTGGTCCTGTATGACGGATCCGAACGTACCGGAAACGCGCCTGAAGGGTCGGGCGTCTTTGACGTCAAATCGTTCGGAGCGACGGGCGACGGCACATCGCTCGACGTCGCTCCCATCAACAGGGCAATTGAGGCTGCAAGTGCTGCCGGCGGGGGCACAGTGCGATTCCCCGCAGGGAGGTATCTCTCAAGTTCCATCCACCTCAGGAGCAACGTCGGCCTCTTTCTCGAACATGGTGCTGTCATCGAGGCTGTCTCCTGGACTCAGGCGGCGTATGACCCTCCGGAATCCAACGCATGGACGAAATACCAGGACTTCGGTCACAGCCATTGGCATAACAGCCTCATTTGGGGTGAGAACGTCGAGAATGTTTCCATCACGGGGCCCGGGCTCATCTACGGCAAAGGATTGAGCAGAGGCCTGGAAAGCGGAACGTACAAGGATCCCCCCGTGAACGCAGGGAACAAGGCAATCGCCCTCAAGAATTGCCACAACATCGTGATGCGGGACATCTCTATCCTGCACGGGGGCCACTTCGCAATACTGGCGACGGGTGCCGACAATCTCACTATCGACAACGTCCGGATCGACACGGATCGGGATGGCATGGATATCGATTGCTGTCGCAATGTCCGGATTTCCAATTGCAGCGTGAACTCACCCTGGGACGATGGGATATGCCTGAAGAGCAGTTACGGACTGGGACGCATGCGGGCAACGGAAAACGTGACGATAAATGGTTGCTACGTGACAGGCGGGTTCATCGAAGGGACACTGCTCGATGGCACGTTTCAGCGGGCGCCCTCGGGGTATGCGGGATATACCGGTCGGATAAAATTTGGCACCGAATCGAACGGCGGCTTCAAGAACATCACGATCACCAATTGCATTTTTGAAGACTGCGGCGGACTCGCTATCGAAAGCGTCGACGGCGGCGTGATCGAGGACGTCACGATCGACAATATCGCCATGCGGAATATCGTGAATGCACCGATATTCATCCGGCTCGGCAATCGGGCACGCGGCCCTGACAGTCCCTCCCCGGGCTTCATCCGGAGGGTCAACATCAGCAACATCGTCGTCTCCGGTGCTCACCGGCAGCTCGGCTCAATACTCAGCGGCATTCCTGGCCGGTCCATCGAACAGGTGCGCATCAGCAACGTGCAGATTCTGCAGGAGGGAGGGGGGACACACCAAGACGCAGCCCTTCATCCCCCGGAGAAAGAAACGGATTATCCCGAGCCGGACATGTTCGGCACTATGCCTTCCTACGGATTCTACATCCGTCACGTCACGAGTGTGGACCTCACGGATGTGGAGATCCGAACGGAGAAGGAAGATTTCCGCCCGGCATTCTTCCTGGAAGATGTGCAGGGGGCTGATTTTGAGCATGTCAGGTGGAGTCACCAGCCAGCCGCCCCCTCCTTCCGGTTGCGGAGCGTTTCCGATTTCAACGTCCGTCGATGCGCTCCGGTCCCGGACATGCATATTGATCGTTCGGAAGAGAAGGAGTTTTGAATTCCGTGACATCTTGACAATCGCCGCAGAACAAAGTACACTGTGACGGTTCACATTCTCAAGCGACGGGGGTTTGATCGACCAATGCGACGTGCCTTGATTTTGCAGAGCGTGTTCGTCATTGCGTTCCAGGGACTTCTTGCCCAGGGACCGGACCATCCCACGCTCCGGCTGGGCTCCCCTGCACCGGATTTCAACCTGCCCGGCACGGACGGGCGAACCTGGTCGCTGAAGGACTTTGCGGAAGCGAAGGTCCTCGCAGTGATCTTCACCTGCAATCACTGTCCCACGGCACAGGCCTACGAGGGACGCATCAAGAAGTTGGTCGCCGAATACCGTCCGCGGGGAATCGCCTTCGTCGCCATCAATCCGAATCATGCCGAGTCGGTCAGGCTCGACGAGCTTGGCTACACCGACCTTGACGACAGATTTGAGTCGATGAAAACCCGCGCGGCGGACCGCCGGTTCAATTTTCCCTATCTCGATGATGGCCCGACGGAAGCGGTGGCCCGGCTGTACGGGCCCGTCGCCACGCCGCACGTTTTCGTCTTCGATGCCGCGCGCCGGCTCCGCTTCCAGGGACGCATCGACGACTCCGAACGCGAGGACCTGGTGAAGAACAGCGACACCCGCAATGCGCTCGAGGCACTGCTCGCCGGCGGGGAACCTCCGGTGACCGAGACCAGGGTCTTCGGTTGCTCGATCAAGTGGGCCGAAAAGGCCGAATCGAACCGTGAGTGGGAGGAGAAAGTCCACCGCGAGCCGGTGACAATCGAGGCTGCTGACGCCGCAGCACTGCGGGAACTGCGCACCGGCAAGTCGGGCAAAATCCGCGTTGTGAACGTCTGGGCGACCTGGTGCGGACCGTGCGCCGCGGAATTCGACGATCTGATCGAGACAAACCTCCGATTCCGGCATCGCGATTTCGAACTGATCACTGTTGCGGCACAGTTCCCCGACGAGAAGGAAAAAGTCCTGAGATTCCTGCAACGCCACCACGCCTCGACCCGCAACCTGATTTTTGGCGGGACCGACAAGTACACAATGATGGAAGCGCTCGATCCCGAGTGGAACGGCGCGCTCCCGCACACGCTCGTGCTGGGTGCTGACGGCGAAGTGCTTTACCGCCAAACGGGAGAAGTGGACTTCCTCAAACTCCGCCGGGTTCTCGTCCCGGCGCTCAACAGTCTTGCCCCCTGGGGCGGGCTGAGCCCCATCAAGTGAATCTGATGCGGAACGGAAACATGCCGGCATTAACCCGACAATACTAATGTTCAGTGCAGGTCACGCTATGTGGAAATACTTCGTGCGGTACATTTTCTTTGTCGCCAGTGTGTTCCTCCCGGCGGTCGTCCCGAGCTTCGGTGGGACTGTCGTGTTTTTTGAGAAGGACTTCCCGTCGGCCGAGAACAGCGCGATCACCCGTTCGGCGCTCGAGAGCGCATTAGCCTCATTACATCCCAGGTTTATCGGACTCGCCGATCTGCGGAAGGAGAATGCACTGGGTGAGGGGGATCTTCTTGTCCTCCCCTACGGGTCCGCTTTTCCGGCTGATGCGTGGGAGGCAATCCATCGCCATCTTGACCAGGGCGATCTCCTCATACTTGGTGGCCGGCCTCTCTTCGTGCCCGTCTACCGCGACAGCAGTGGCTGGCGGGTCGATCCGCCGTCGAACGCATATGCCCGAAGCGTCGGGATCGAGCATGCGTATGCAGTGCCGCAGCACGGGCCCTGGACTCTCCAGTGGGATGAAGATGCCCCGTTCTTCCAGGGAAGCGTGCTCACTCCGCGCCGGGTCTTCGTCAACGCAGGCCATGGAGGGAGATATCGCGGGCTCGGTTTTCTCGTTGATGAGCGGGGAGACCGCCTGGCCGCTCCCGTGGTGGCAGAGGATCTCGTGGGACGCGGAAGGACTCCGCGTCGGCGTGTCTACCTCAGCTTCGATGCGGAGCCGGGCTTCTGGGAATCCACGGATGGGACGGGACTTATGCGGCGCGCTGCCGTTTACGCTTCACAGGGAGGCATCCGGCTCTGGCTTGATCTCGAGCATCTCTCGCTGAAGCCGGGCGAGCCTGTCTCCGGCGCTGTGGATGTCCTGCGGAGAGGAGGATCTGCGAGACTCACGCTCGAGCTGCTCTCCGGTTCGAAGGTTCTCGCATCGAAGACGTTTGACTGCGGCGGCACGCTGCACGAAGCATTCGATCTGGCGCTCCCGTTGAACGAACGGGGGGTCATCAGGGTGCGCGCGACACTCTCCGCGGGAGACACGGTGCTGGAGAGATACACGTCGGGAGTCTCCGTTCGTGACCTCTCTCTCCTCCACTCGGGGGCGCACCTCGAGGCAGGACGCGACTACTTCCGGCTGGACGGAAAGCCTTACCTGATGGTAGGCGCAAACTACTTCTCGACCGATGAGTATACCCGGGGCTTCTTCGTCGGCGGGAGCATTGGCGGGAACGGGTGGAACTGGGAGCGTGATTTCGCGGCGATGGAGCGGCAGGGTTTCACCGCAGTGCGCACGGGTATCTGGCTCAACCGCGAGCGTTACCTGGATGTGGTGAGCGGAGCAGCGGATGATCGTCTGCTGAGCGCCGTGGAGGCGTTCCTCTCGGCTGCTGCCCGCCATCATATGCAGGTCATCTTTACATTTTTTGCATTTAATCCCCAGGTCGAACTGCATGAGGGTGGGGGGCAGGAAGGTGATCGTAGCGGGCCGGGGCCCAATCCTTACCTCGATCCCGCGGCAATTGAAGCGGAGGGCACCTACGTTCGCGCGATCGCTTCCCGGTTCCGGGACGTGCCGTTCCTGAGCTACGACCTCATCAACGAACCGAGTGTCACCAATCCCAGGCGACCCTGGAAGGGGAATTCGCCGAACGGGGATCCCGTGGAACTGGCTGCCTGGCAGCATTGGCTCGAAAAGAAGTATACCACAACCGACCGCCTTGCGCGAGCCTGGCACACAATTCCTGCCGAGCTTGGTGCATTTGACAGGGTGCCCCTCCCCGCGTTTGCCGATCTGGAGCCCGCGCGTTCCGGCAACCCGAGGATCGTTCGGGCGGTCGACTACAACCTCTTTGCGCAGGAGGCGTTCTGCCGGTGGATCGACGCGATGATCGGGGCCATCCGGTCCGTGGGCGCACATCAGGCTGTCACCGTGGGCCAGGACGAAGGGGGGGTTGTCGATCGGGTCTTGAATCAGTTCTGGGCGGAATCCGGCGTCAGCTTTACGGTGAACCATAGCTGGTGGCGCGACGACGCGCTTCTGTGGAACTCTGTGGCGGCCAAAACCCCCGACAAACCCAACATCATCGGCGAAACAGGACCGCAACCCGTCTGGAGCATGGACGGGTCATGGCGCTGGGACGACGTACAGGGGATGGGACTGGAGGAACGGAAGCTTGTCCTCGGCTTCGCCAATGCGAATACGGGAGTCCTCCATTGGGATTGGTCGCGGGATGAGGACTACAGTCTCCTGAGGCGGGACGGCTCGTACAAACAATGGATGAGTGCGGCGGGGGGGATCGCGGCATTCGCCCGCGACGCACAGGCGCACGCAACGGAGGCGACTCCGCCGGAAATCGCGCTTGTCTTGCCGCAGTCGCTGCAACTCTCCCCCTTCGGGAGCTGGGCGCTGACAGTTCAGCAGAATGCTGTCCGTGCTCTGTACAACCATGCAAGGGCAACCGCCGTCGCGACAGGCGAATATCAACTTTCGCGGATGCCCGGGGTGAAACTGATCATCCTTCCCGCTCCCTGGGTGATATGTCAGGAGGCCTGGGATCAGCTCATGGTCAGAGTGAGGGCCGGAGCAACGCTCCTTGTCTCGGGGAGGATTGACGCCGACGAACACTGGATGCCGGTTCCGGAACGGACGCGGGGGTGGAACGTGGGGTACAGCCCGGAGGCAATGACCGCACGGGAGGTGAGTTTGAACTGGCCCGGGGGGAACGCTCGACTCAGTTACGGGGGGGAGAGGACAACGTATGCTGAACGCGGGGTCCTCGGCGAAGGGCGGACGTTCGTCGAAGTCCCGCTCGGCACCGGCCGCATCCTGTATTTCGCGTCCCCGCTGGAGCTGGCGGATCAGCTTGATGAAATCGGGCGCGTATACAGGTTTGCAATGAAACGCGCGGGGGTCAGTGCACTCTATGAGACCGCGTGCGACGATCCCGGCATACTGATCTGCCCGACCAGGTTGCCGGACGCGACGCTCTATGTGCTGACATCCGAGAGCGCCGCGACCGCGCCGGTATCGTTCCGGGACAATCTGAGCGGCGCCGATATCCGCGTCAGCATCTCCCCGGGGAGAGGTGCGCTCGTTCTCGTGGGGCGTGACGGAGGCGTCATTGCATCGTACAATGCGGAGGGCGCGATGAAGGCGCGGTGAGGGATCTTCCCGTCACCGCGTGAGACATTTGAATCCGGAATCCCGAGTGGAATCCTCGGTGCACTGTCAGTGCTCCGGGGGAATGAATTGCATGCTCTGCATCCATTCCGCCAGACGCGAAGGCCACCTGCTCACCGGCAAACGGGAGGGACGTAACCCGTAACCGTGCCCGCCCGCTTCATACAAATGCACTTCCGCCGGCACACCGGCGTGCGCAAGCGCTCTGTAGTATGCGATGCTGTTGTTCACGCCTTCCGGGTCGTGCTGCGTCTGCACGAGGAATGCAGGGGGCGTCTCCCTGGTCACATGAAACGCCGGATCAAGCGTTGATGCACTGTCTCCGGTCGCCAGATACGAGGGATAGATCAACACGGCAAAGTCAGGACGACAGGAGAGACGGTCGGCATCATCCCGCAGAGCGTACGCCCGCTTCTGGAAACCACAGCTCAGAGAAACCGCAAGATGCCCCCCCGCGGAAAATCCAAGGACGCCTATCCGATGAGGGTCGATGTTCCATTCTCCCGCGCGGGACCTGATCATCCCGAGCGCGCGCTGCGCATCCTGAAACGGCCTGGTGTGAGGGGAGGGATCAGGGACACGGTATTTGAGGAGAATGGCAGTCACACCGATGGAATTGAGCCACTCGCACACTTCGGTTCCCTCGAGATCCATTGCCAGAATATGGTATCCGCCGCCGGGGAACACGACGACTGCCGTCCCGGTCTCCCGCGTTCGTGCCGGTCTGTACACTGTTATCGTGGGATCCGATATATCCGTCAGGTGAATGACCGGCCGTCCTCCGATCAGGCCATCCTTCGGCGTGGTCGCATCGTGTTCCCGCGCGTGCAACGCCGCGACGCCGGGAGTCTCTGCGGGCCATAAGAGGAGTGTGACCGGCGCGCTGCTGTCAGGGGGATCTGTCACTGCAGCCCCGGCAGCCAGCGGGAGCAGCCCGGCGATGGAAATGAAGCAGAGCGAAAGTGTGGTCATTCTGTTTGTCCGCGCGATTCGTGTTTTGCCGGGATACCTTTGGTGTGGCAATCGAGGCACCGGACGAAATGAATATTGTTGGGACTGCGACTCTCGACGTACGTCGTGTTCATTTTCGTCACGTCGAGCCCGCAGTTCGAGATTGCCGGATGGCAATTAATGCAGCTCCGCCGTGATTCGTTGCTGTGACTGTCATGGCACGCAAGACAACTCAGCCCCTCGTGAACCCCCCTCGGGGTCCGGTCGTCCCCTGTCCCCGCCTGGTGAAACGCATTGGGCGCGTGGCACTGAAAGCAGACCCTCTGGCGGGGATCGTCCGAGACATCCACATCCCGTTCCCCCTCCCTGAGCGTCAGGATCGGCAGGGCCGATGCCTGGACGTGCGTCTTTTCATACCTGTCATAGAACAGGACCGTTGACGGGCCCCCCCGCCGGCCGTAAAAAATCTTCCCCGGATCGGTATAGTCCGCAGGAACTGCGGGAGAACCTTCCTGATGTGCCCTGTGGCATGTCAGGCACGGGATGACGGGCTGGTTCGATTGTCCGACCGCCGCCAGCTTCCAGGGACCCTTCCGGCTTACAGGCGTCACCAGGTCCTCGATCGTACCCCCGAAGAACATGCCATGGCAGCGCAAACAGTCCGCGTTGAGCTGCTCGGCCGTATTGTGTTTTTCATTCAGAAAAATTGCCGCGTACGTCGTCGAGTGTCCGCCCGAAATCCACCGCGCATATTCTGCGCCGTGGCAGCGCCTGCAATTCTCCGTCATTTCCAGGACCTGTTCCTCGTCCAGCCCGATTCGTTCGGGTCCGGTTCCGGTGAAGTGGTGAACAAACATCATCCCCTTTTCTTTCAGGCTGTGAAGTCCGCTGCTGAGGGCCGTGCCGTGACATTCCTTGCAGGCAAAATCCCGGTGGCCGCTGTGCGCCCACATGTCCGATGAACTCTCAATTTCATGGCAACTCTCACAGGTCGATCGGGGAGAGGCCGCGCCCCAGTAGTAATAGAAGCCGCCGCACGCGACGACCGCCAGAGTAAACGCCACCGCAAGGATGCGAAGGGGGGGAGAGACCTTTTTCACGGGTATGACCTGCTCACGTATCTGTGTGTGTTTCCGGTCTATTTGAACCGGTTCCCTTTTTGCCATTCCCCCGCAATATGCTCCCCGACCCGGTAGCCAAGAGCCATAATTGTCAGCGCGGGGTTGAACCCCCCGTTCGTCACATGGAGACTGGCATCCGATACGAACACGTTTGGCGTGTCATGAACGCGTCCAAACCTGTCGGTCACGGAAGTTTGCGGGTCCTCCCCCATGCGGCACGTTCCCGCCTGATGTTGTCCGCCGCTCAAACCGGAACCGGGGAGGTGCCGCCATGTCTGAAATGCTCCGGCTTCCTTGAGTATCGCCTCAGCTTTGCGCGAAAGGAATTCAGTCCCTTCGGCATCCTTGGGGTGCCTGTGGCCGGACAGCCGGACGACGGGAATCCCCCAGGAGTCCCTGACAGCAGGATCAACCTGCACACGGGAATCGAAGAACGGCATTTCCTGTATCGGACCGACGACCTGGACGTTCCGCCGGAAATACTTCCGCTGGAATTCCTTGTGCTCTTCCCCCCACAGGGGGGAACCGGGAGGACGGATGTTTGAAAACAGGTAGGGGAGTCTTGTGAACTCGTTCGCCAGTATCCCGCCGCCGACGATTCCCGGATTGTGGTGACTGAAGTCGCTTATGGCGAGTGTCGCACCCGGACCGACATCGTCGAATATGTCCTCCTCGAACAGCCCGAACGCTCCGGTGTAGGCATGCCCTTGGAGGTTTCTCCCGACCCAGTCATACCGGTTGCCGACGCCGGAGGGGAAGTGTTTCGACGTGGAATTCAACAGGAGCCTGGGGGTCTCGGTCGCGGAGGCGGCGACGACAATGACGTCCGCAGTCTGTTCCTGTTTCGTGTTCTCCCTGTCGAAGTACTCCACCCCGGTGATCCTCCCCGACGCGTCGATGATCAGGCTCCCCACGACGCACCTGGTCCGCAACTCGCAGTTCCCGGTCGAGAGGGCCGCCGGGATCACCGTGTTGTGTGTCCCGCATTTGGCGTTGATCGGACATGCGAAGCCGCAGCAGGTCCGCCTCCTGACGCATGCCGGACGGCCGCTGTACGGCACCGAGTTCCGCAGCATCGGGATAGGAAATGGATGAAGCCCCATCCTCTTCATGGCGGACTCGAGCATTGTTGCCTCCCTGTTGTAGGAGAAGGGAGGCATCGGGTAGTGTTTCTTCCGGGGGGCGGCGAATGGATTCAGCGATGAGTCTCCCGCGACGCCGATCTCCCATTCCGCTTTCTCGTAGCAGTGCTCCAGATCGTCGTAGCTTACCGGCCAGTCTTCAAGCGTGGATCCCTCGACAGTGCCGTAGGTGCTCTTCATCCTGAAGTCTTCTGCCATGAACCGCCAGGCCATTGCCCCGTAGCTCACCGTGCCGGATCCCACACACGCAGCGATGTTGCTGTACGCTCCATCGCTCGGGTACACGATTTCCGTCGAGCCGTCGCCGCCGACGACGACACGACGGTACCTGTCGTCATCCGGTCCGAACGCATTCCCCAGCACGGTGGTACGCTGGGAGAGGAGCTCGTCGTTATCATGATCTTCAAACGACACCCAGTCCCCCCTTTCGAACAGAACCACGGAGAGTCCCGCCGTGCTCAGTTCTTTTGCGACAACTCCCCCGCCGGCCCCGGCGCCGACAACCACGGCATTGACATGATTGTTTCTCATGGGTCAGAACCTGTACCGGTTTTGGCCGATAATCGGCGGATAATCGATCCCCATCATTTTGTAGCTTGCGTAGTTCGGGTTGCCGCCGTGACGGGGGCTCCCGTAGTAAGCCTGCATCGCGTGGCTCCGGAGCATCTCAAAGAAGCGATTGCTGAACCCCCCCTTCCAATCCCCATCCCGGAGCCTGCCGGATTCCATCTCCCTCAGAAACGAATTCTGCTCCTCCGTGGAGAGTGCCTCGAATCTCTTCCGGTATTTTTCCAGACAGGTCCCAGTCATGGCATCGAGACCTCTCCGGTACTCCCGTCGGAAACGGCGATAGGGTCCGGCAAGCTGCCTGTCGATGAACGAGACGACGCCGTTTTCGCGCCCCCCGGGCCATGCATCGGCAGGGATGATCCGGTCAGCGATCGCCCCCAGCAGGCCGGCATCGTCATCGGAAAGAACGGCCCTGCCTGCCGGATGCTGCGGGGCACACCCCGCGGCCAGACTCAGGCTCCCGAATCCCAGTGTCGCAAGTTTGATGAAATCTCTGCGCGAGAGTTTCGAACCGGTGTCCATGAATTCATCCGTTGCTTGTTTTTCCCGTACCGGTGCCCGTCCCCGGAGTGACTCCGGGGCGACGCGTGATTTGTCGTCAAAATATAAGTGTAAGGTGGTGTACATTCAAGGATTGGAACCGGGATAATACTACAACCTGAAGAGCGGGACTTCTTGCGTCTCTCCGCGTGTTTCTTTAGGTTGAGCAGACTCTCAAACGGGGTAAATCCATGGAAAAATTGAACCGCTTTCCCTTCCGCCTCCTCTGGGTTTCCTTGCCGCTCATGGTCCTGGACCCCGGCCGGGCGGCGCCGCAACAGGGGAAGGAGGAAGGACCGGCGCCAAACACGTTGAGCCGGGAGGAGAAGCAGGAGGGGTGGAAACTTCTCTTTGACGGCACGACAATGAACGGGTGGCGTGGCGCCTACCTTGATTCGCTTCCGGCGAAGGGATGGGAGGTGAAGGACGGCATACTGATCGTACAGGCATCCGGCGGAGGAGAGGCGGCCTACGGAGGAGACATTGTCACTCTGGAACAGTATAGCAGCTTCGAGCTCGTCGTCGATTTTAAGATGACCGAAGGCGCCAACAGCGGCATCAAGTACTTTGTGACCGAACAACGGCCAAAGACCCCCGGATCCGCCAAAGGGCTTGAGTACCAGCTTCTTGATGATGCGCGCCATCCCGACGCGAAACTGGGGATCAACGGGAACCGGACGCTCGCTTCATTGTATGATCTGATTCCGGCAACGAACAAGACCGTCCACCCGATCGGCCGGTGGAACCGTGCCCGGATCGTCGTACGTGGGAATCATGTCGAGCACTGGCTGAACGGGATCAGGGTGCTCGCGTATGAGCGGGGGGGGAAGGAATTCCTCGCGCACAAGGCCGAAAGCAAATTCAGAGACCTAGAGGGATTCGGTGAGGCGCCGAAAGGCCACATTCTCCTTCAGGATCACGGTGATCGGGTCTTCTTCAGGAACATCAAAATCCGCATTTTGTAAATCTGTCCCACGAGTCCGTGGAAGGTCCGCCAATGGTTACTTCCTCCCGTCGCAACTTCCTCAAAATGGCCGGCATGGCTGCTGCAGCCGGCGCGCTTCCCCTCTCGGTCCCCCTGACCCAGGACGAGCCGGGAAAAAGTAAGAAGAAGTTGCTCCCGTTCGGGCTGGGCGTGGCATCGTACAGTTTCCGTGCGTTCACGCTCGACCAGACCATCGCGATGACGAAACGGCTCGGGATCGGAAAGCTGTGCTTGAAGGAGATGCATCTGCCGCTGACAAGCCCCGCGCCGGAGATAGCAGCAGCGTTGTCGAAGATGCGGGATGCCGGCGTGGCGCTTTCAACCTGCGGCGTCGTCTACATGACGTCGGAGACCGAGGTGGAGCGGGCGTTCACGTACGCGAAAGCAGCCAGGCTGAAGTTCCTCGTGGGCGCGCCGGATGAATCACTGTTGCCTGCGGCCGAGAGGGCGGTGAAGGCGACGGACATCGCACTCGCGATTCATAACCACGGACCGACGGACAACCGGTACCCGAGCCCGGAAAGCATCCACAGGCTCATCGCGAAAATGGACAAACGGATGGGACTCTGCATTGATTGCGGGCATACGCAGCGACTGGGGCTTGACCCGTCGAACGAGGCGGAACGCTTCTTTGACAGGCTCTTCGATCTTCATATAAAAGACGTCACTGCTCCGGAAGCGGCGGGGACCACCGTGGAGATCGGGCGCGGAGTGATCGATATCCCGAAGCTCCTCGGAACGCTGATCCGGCTCAGGTATTCCGGAACACTCCACGTCGAATTCGAAAAGGACGAAAATGATCCGCTGGCCGGCGTCGCCGAATCAGTCGGATACCTGCGCGGCGTGCTGGCGGCACTGTAGTCTGACAATTCGGGGAGACTCACATGAGTACGCGACGTGAATTTTTGAAAGAGATCGGCCTTGGCACGGCGGCGGCGGTTATCGGAGTGAGCGCGAAAAGCTACACCGGGATCCCCGGCGCCAACGACCGGGTGAATTGTGCGGTGATAGGTCTGCACGGACGCGCCTATGCCCACCTCGAGTCAATACACGCCAACCGGAATGCACTCGTGTCCCACGTGTGCGACGTCGACAGCAGGGAGCTCGACAAATTTGCGGAAGCTGTGAAGGGGAAATTCGGCCGGAGCCCCGTCAGAGAAAAGGACTTCAGGAAGGTGCTGGAGTCGCCCGATGTCGATGCCGTCACGATCGCGACCCCCGAGCACTGGCACGCCCCCATGGCGATCATGGCCCTGCAGGCGGGGAAGCATGTCTATGTAGAAAAGCCGTGCAGTCATAATCCGCATGAAGGGGAACTCCTTGTTCAGGCCCAGAAAAAGTACGGCAAACTGGTACAGCTGGGGACCCAGCAGCGCTCATCCCCCCATACAATTGCAATCGTGAAGAAGATCCATCAGGGGCTCATCGGGAAGCCGTACTTCGGGAAGGCATGGTACTGCAACACGCGGAAGTCGATCGGAAACGGCAATCACGTTCCCGTCCCCGGATACCTTGATTGGGATCTCTGGCAGGGCCCGGCGCCGCGGCGTCCTTACAGGGACAACGTGCATCCTTACAATTGGCACTGGTTCTGGGACTGGGGGACGGGGGAGACGCTCAATAACGGCACGCACGAAGTGGATGTGTGCCGGTGGGCGCTCGGCGTCGATTTCCCCGACAGGGTGACCGCCTCGGGCGGTCGCTACCATTTCAAGGATGACTGGGAGTTTTACGATACTCTGGTGACAAGCTATGAATATGACGGCAGGATGATCACGTGGGAAGGAATGAGCTGTCAGGGGAAGGAATACTACGGCAGGAGCCGGGGGTCAACCATTCATGGGACTGACGGCACGGTGCTGATAGACCGGGACGGGTACCAGGTGTTCAGTCTCGACGACAAGAAGATCGATGAATACGCGGTGGGAAGGACGAGCACCAGTCAGGACCTTATCAGCGCCGATTCGATGACCGATGATCATTTCCGTAATTTCTTCGACGCGATCCGGGAGGGCCAGCAGCTGCGCGCACCGATCGGGGAAGGAAACAAGAGCGTCACTATTCTTCAGCTTTCGAACATCGCGTGGAAAGTAGGCCGTTCCCTCAATCTGAACAAAGACAACGGCCATGTGGTCGGAGACCCCGGGGCCATGCAACTCTGGCAGCGGGAATACGAAAAGGGCTGGGAGCCGAAGATGTAGGCCCGGAACACGCTCAGGTCTGAACACACTCACGAGGCTCTTCGGCGAAGAGAGGCACCTGCGTTTACCGCCGCGGGCCTTACCCTCCCTGAACCAGCCGTCTGATTTCCGCCGCCACTTCCTCCGGCTTCCACTCATTCCCGGTGATCACTTTCACAAGCCTCCCCTCCGGGTCGATCAGCACGGTTCTCAGGTTGTGGTCGATCAACCCTTCGTCCTGGGAATACTCCAGCCCCAGCCCGTCTGCGAGGCGGCGTATCACCGGGCCCGCAGTATCCGGGTCGGTGACAAAATCCCACGACGAGAAGTCGGCCCCGTATTCCGCGGCATAGCGTTTCAACACCGCGGGCCGGTCGAATTTCGGATCGAAGCTCACACTCATGAGATGCCACCTGCCGTTCAGGATTCCGTCTCCCTTCAGGGACTTCTGGACCCGGGCAAACTGGTTGCTCATCCTGATGCAGAAATCGGGGAGGGGACAGCGCGTGTAGATGAATGTCAGCGCGAGCACGCTCCCTCTGAACGAGCTCAACCGCACGGTCTTCCCGTCCTGGTTGAGGAGTGACTCGTCCGGAAAGACTTCCCCCGTTCTGAACACTCGGGCCGTGATGATCTGGTCGGCCGAGAGTGTCGGCAACGTCTCCCCCTTTCCCACCAGAACGATCTGCTCGAGCCAGCTTTCTGTCCGCGACACCGCAAGTGTTGCCTGTATACTGTCCCCGACAGCGAGCGGCCGGAGCAGGTCCTTGTCCCGCACTTTGAACGGCATCGTCATGGCGTTCATATAATTCGGGATCGCCTGGTGGGCGACTGTGAGCGTGAGTTTCGCGGTGTCAATTCTGAGGACTTCCCCCCGGAGGGGGAACGTCACGAGGTCGGTTTCTTTGATCTTTGTGCATCCTGCCGCCAGGAGCGGGAGAAGGCAGAAGAGCGGAAGCGTGCGGGAGTTCATGTGAGGCCGGGGAGAGAGCGAGTATTCAGTGCATTCGGATGTAAACTCGCAATACTTAGCCAGGAAATCAACTTCAAGCTCCCATATGCGGGGACTCGCCGTCGCCTTGATTTCGCACCCCCATTCCCGTACATTACATAATCATGGCATTCTGGCTGCTGAAAACTGAACCCTCGGAGTTCTCGTACAGCGACCTCGAGAAGCGGAAACGCGCGGTCTGGGACGGTGTCAAAAACAACACCGCCCTCATGCACATCCGTGCGATGCGGAAGGGGGACAGGGCGCTGATATACCATTCAGGCGGGGAAAAATCGCTCGTCGGCCTCGCGGATATCGTTTCAGATCCGTATCCCGGCCCGAATGCAGGGGACGCAAAGATCGTCGTGTTTGATATCGCCCCGGCCGGAAGGCTCTCCCGGCCTGTCCCTCTCGGTGCCATAAAGAAAGAGAAGGAATTCGCCTCCTTCGAACTCGTCCGCATCTCCCGCCTCTCCGTGATGCCCGTGCCGCCGACCCTGTGGAAGAAGCTTCTCGCGATGGCAAACTGAGTGACCCGACATACGTGATGTTCGTTCTTCTTGAAATAGCCGGCGTGGGATGTCTTATCCTGCTCAACGGCCTGTTCGTCGCCGCGGAATTCGCCATTGTAAAAGTACGCTCCACCCAGATTGAGCCACTCCTGAAATCCGGGCATTCCCGCGCCAGGATTGTGGAGCATGTGATCAACCACCTCGATCGGTATATTTCCGCCACACAGCTCGGCATCACCGTGACAAATCTCGCGCTTGGCTGGCTGGGGGAACCTCTGGTGGCGGGGTTGATCGAGCCCCTCATGGGGCTTATCGGCCTTACCGGGAAGGCGGCCGTGGGGACGGTCGCTCTGGTGCTTGCCTTCGGGCTCATCACGTTCCTCCAGATCGTCATCGGGGAGCTGGCGCCGAAGCACCTTGCCATCCGGCGTCCGCAAAGGATCGCCCTGGCACTTGCACGCCCTCTCAACGCGTTCTTCCTCGTCTTTCGTCCCTTCATCTGGCTCCTGAACGTCTCCGCGACCGGCTTCCTCAGGTTTCTGGGAATCCAGCCCGCACGCGAGGGGGACATCGCGCATTCCGAAGAAGAGCTCCGTTTGCTCCTGGGGAAAGGGAAGATATTTTCCAGCACGGGGAAGAACATACTTCTGAACGCCATGGAGATGCACAAGCGATCAGTCCGCGAGATCATGGTACCGCGGACCGCAGTCGTATTTCTCTCGACCGGGAAGAGTATGGAGGAAAACATCGCGCTGGCGCTCGACAGTCAGTTCACGCGATATCCCCTCTGCGAAGGTGATCTGGACAACGTGCTCGGCATGGTGCACATGAAGGACCTCTTCCGGCTCAAAGATCTCCGGGGGGACGGCTCGCGCCTCATGGAGGTCAAGCGCGAAATGCCGTTCGTTCCCGAAACGATGCCGCTGGAGAGGATACTCAATACGTTTCTCGCCAAACGCGTTCTCATGGCGATCGCGGTGGATGAGTACGGGGGGACTGCCGGACTGGTGACGCTGGAAAACGTGCTGGAAGAACTGGTTGGCGAGATCAGCGACGAATTCGACGTGGAACAGCTTCCGGTGCAGAAGGTGAACGAAAATGAATTTCTTGTCGACGGAGGGATGCCGTTGCACGATTTCGCGCGGATGTTCGACATAGAACCCGATTCGAAGGATGTCGTCACCGTCAGCGGGTACGCCATCCATATCCTCGGGCGTGTCCCCGAAAGGGGGGCGCAGCTCAGGATCGCACCCTGGACCGGGACCGTGGAGGCGATGGAGGGGAGGCGCGTCAAGTCACTCCGGCTGAAAAGAATTCCAGTGGAGGATGAACACCATGCGTAGAGAGTGTTTACGGATTCTGTGGAGTGGGGTGACGGCCGCGTTTATCCTCTCGTGTGCCCCGCGACCGGCGGCGGCGCAGTACCTTGAACCGTCCCGCTCGTATGCGCCTTCGGACGCACGGTACGTGAATGCCGGCATATTCGCGCGGGATTTCAGGCCCCGGGGCAGCAACACTGCCCCCGAGTCGCTGTCGGTGTCGTATACCCGGGTGATGCCGTTCGTCGGGTTCAGGCAGGGACCTGTCGACTTCCTTTTCGGCTACACCACATACGATCTTCACGGGGCGTCCCGCGCGGCTGTCTATTTCGGCGTCACGTTCACCGGAGAATACGTCCTCTCCGGGAACCGGGATCGTGCCCTCGTGCTTCCCTTCCTCGTCGACGCGGACTTTACGAAATCGGAATCCGCCGGCACGCTGCATGATAATTTCGACGTCGGGAGCATCGGGATCGGGACCGGGATTAAGTACCGCAGTAACGGCGAGTGGGTCGACTTCTCCGTGATGGCTGCCGCGGTCATCCACTACAGTTTCGATGGATACAGCCTCCAGACAGGGTCTTCCCCCGCCGCAGTTGCCGAGGCCGTGGCTCTCCTGCCGGACATCGGGATACTCAACGGACTTGCTCTGGGCTACCGGTTCCGCTTCCAGGCCTGGACGCTGGGTAACGGCAGGTACGACTACAGGACTCTCAACAACGGCGTATTCGTCGGGGTCATGTTCTGACCTCCGCCGGCCCCAGATTTTGCCCCTTTCTGCTTTCCGGCTATTGCAATTTTCATTCTGACTGCCTACATTTCTAAATAACGGCTTAACCGCTGAAGGCCCTTCTCGGACGGGCTTGTCCTGCCACTCGCGGGACAGGCGCCTCCTGCGTCGCGAAAACGACCACGATAACCCAGCGAAGCTGCGAAAGACCCAACGGCTCTTGTTCTCTGACCCTTGAATTGCCGGCTTGCACCCCTGCTCTGAGTTATCCACTGACGTCCGCGGGGGAGGTGTCAGCATCCCGGCGGATCCACCTACTCAACAGTTCAGATACTCGGAGGTACCATGGCAGTCAAGACTAGCACGCTACAGGATGGGAAGATCGGTGTCATCGATGTAAAAGGATCGTTGGTAGGCGGAGAGGAGACTGATGAGCTCCGCAACGCGGTGGCGGATTTTGTGCAGCAGGGAACCAAGAAACTGATCATTGACCTGAGCAAAGTGACATACCTGAACAGCACGGCGATCGGGGTTCTGGTGTCGGCGCACACAACATTCTCCAAGAACAAGGGGCATGTCAAAGTGTGCGGGATCAACAAGAACATCAACAATATCTTCGTGATCACGAAGCTGACACTGGTGTTCGACACGTGCGAGACCCGAGAGGATGCGGTGGCGGGCTTTGGCAAGGAAAACTAATCCCACAATCAACAAGCAAAGGAGTTCTCGATGAAGCAGTCAGTCTTCCTCTCGTCGGTTATCGTGATCACCGCCGTGGTCGCGGTATGCATCTACTGGTTCGTCCTCGGGAATCCAGGCAACTTCCGGAACGGTGAGACCCGCACCCTGTCGAATAACCTGCTGGGCACCGTGTACACCGGAGGGATCGTCGTGCCTATCCTGATCACGCTGACCCTGATGGATCTCACGCTGGTATTCGAGAGGCTCTTTTCGCTGCGCAAAGCAAATGGACGCTCGTCGATTACCGCGTTCCTGAAAGCCGTCCAGGGTAACCTCATGGCCGGGAGAATTGATGAGGCAATAAAAGCCTGCGACGCCCAGCGGGGCTCGGCGGCCAACATCATCCGGACGGGCCTCGAACGATACAAGCTTGTGACGGGGGATAAAAAATTCGATGCGGAGAAGAGACTGTCCGAAACACAGCGTGCGATCGAGGAGGCCACCAGTCTTGAGACGCCGCTCCTCGAACGCAACCTGGTTGCGCTTTCGACGATCGCGTCCATCGCCACCATGTTCGGCCTTCTCGGAACGGTTGTCGGGATGATCCGTGCATTCACGGCTCTGGCCGCGGTCGGCGGCACGCCTGACGCAATCCAGCTTTCGATCGGAATCTCCGAAGCCCTCATCAATACGGCGCTCGGTCTGCTGGCCGCGATCATCGGCATCGTTGCCTACAACTACTTTGTGACCAAGGTGGACAACTTCACGTACATGATCGACGAAGCCAGCTACAACGTTGTCCAGATTCTCCACGCGCGGACGAACGACTAAGAAGGGGGGGGGAAAACTCCCATGCCCAAATTCAAACCGCACCGACAGGGGTACCGTATCGACATGACCCCGCTGGTGGACGTCGCGTTCCTGCTCCTGACGTTCTTCATGCTGACGACGACGTTCAAACCCACGGAAGAAGTGACGATCGTGCTCCCGGCGTCCCACTCGGAATACAAGCTCCCCGAGTCCGATGTGATGACAATCAATATCGCCAAAGACGGACGCCTGTTTCTTTCCCTTGATTCCCAGATCCTCCGCAGAAGGCTCTTCGGCGCGGCCAACGAGAACAGGGCCAGCGTCGAGGTGCCCAAGGAACAGCTCGCAAAGTACCTCGTGAACGCACGGACCGCGAACCCCAAGCTCCGGACCGTCATCAAGGGGGACAAAGAGTCCGAGTACGGGGTTGCAGAGGACGTCATGAATACCCTTCAGGAAACACAGATAACCCGTTTCAATCTCGTCACGGAGCTTGCCCGGTGATTCGGGAACAAAACATAGCTTGAGGAGGTACAACCAATGGCCGGCGGAGATGTAGCTGAGAGGAAATCGCACGGTAAGAGTAAGAAGAAGAAAGGGAGAAGGTTGGGCGTTCGCATCGACATGACGCCGCTCGTGGACGTCGCATTCCTGCTCCTGACTTTCTTCATGTACACGACGTCCATGTCGCGGCCTCAGACGATGGAAATCAATCTCCCCCCTGATAAGAACATCAAGGTGGAGATTGCGGAGTCGAATCTTATGACGCTACGGGTCAATGACAAGGGGACGATCTACTGGAATTTCGGTTTGGACGCGCCGAAACTCATCGATTTCAAGGACTTGCGGGCGTTTCTTGTCGACAAACAGACAGCGATCCCGAAGCTCACGGTGCTGCTCAAAATTGACCGTCTCGGAAAATACAAGACGATGGTGGACCTGATCGACGAGCTCAATCTTGCCCGGGTGCAACGGTTCAGCCTTGCCCCCATGGGGGATCCGGACAAAGCGCTGATAGCAAAGGTCCAGGGTTAACGAACGGAGGAGAAGATCATGGCAACAGCTGTCGCTGCCGGTGCTTTCAACGCCGGAATCAATTACGGCGCCGTAGAACTCAAAGCGGTCTACCAGAAGTACCGCATGTGGGGTCTCGGCATCGCGGTCGCCATTCACGCCCTCATCATCGGCTCGTACTACATCGTCGGCCTGCTCCAGAGCGAGGAACCGCCGATGGTGCAGGTCAGGCTCATGAAGTACAGCGACCTCGGCCCGCCCCCGTCGATGACGAGCGCCAATACCCCGCCTCCGATCTCGGTCACCGCCCCGACGGCGAAGCCGAGTGTCGGCGCGCCCGTACCGGTTCCCGATGCGGAGGTGAGCGCGGAACAGACCATGGCGACCCAGGCGGAAATGAGCCAGGTGACGCCGATCGGCGATGCCACGGGTGCCGGAGAAGTCGCTGTTCAGCAGGATATCAAGATCGACGACGATGCTCCCCCCGCCGATTTCGTGGCGGTGGAAAAAGAGCCTGTCGTTGTGAAAAAGGTGGAGCCGAAATATCCCGAGCTCGCTATGCGTGCGGGACTCGAAGGGAAAGTCTGGGTAAAGATCTGGGTCGACAAGGAAGGGAAAGCGAAGCAGGTGCTCGTCATGAAAAGCGACGCCGAGATCTTCAACGAACCCGCGATCGAGGCGGCGAAGCAATTCGTGTTCACGCCCGCGTACATGAACAACGGGCCGGTGTCAGTATGGGTCTCCGTGCCGTTCAAGTTCAGGCTCGCGGACAAGAAGTAAACTGACGGGGGAAGACTCTGTGCGGGGAAGGATCGCGTCTCTTTCCCGCGCTCATTACATATGACGGTCGAAAGGATCGTTCGGTTCACAGTCATGATCCTCGCCGCGGCTGTTGCAATGGCGGGGATTCTTGTCATGACGGGGGTCCTCATCAACGCCGGCATCACGGGACAGATTCGCGTCGTGATGGGGGCGGTCATATTCCTCTACGGTGTCTACAGGTTTACGGTCGCGTTTTTCCGGCGGCCGGAGAGAAAGGACTCATGAAACGCCTTTCGGTCCCCGTCCGCATGTTTTTCACGGCGGTCTTCCTGGCGGCCCTCCTGATGCCGGGCTGCGCGGGGAAGGAGCCCGGCTCGACGTCGATTACAAAGGGGTCTTTCCGGCTCGGGTGTGATGAAGCCCTCCTCCCGGTGATGCAGCACGAAATCCGGGAGTTCACCGGTCTCTACACGGAGGCGAAAGTGGCTCTTCGTGATGCGGAGGCCCGCGAGGTCATCGCCGAATTCGCCGTCGACAGCATCAGGACCATCGTCTGCGCGCGGGAGCTTAACAAAGAGGAGCGTGATGCCCTGGCCGCGGCGAAAGTCACGATACAGGAGTATCTCGTCGCCCGGTCGGCCGTCGCGGTGATCGCCCACAAGGGTGTCCTCGTGACAGAACTCCGGGTCGGCGAACTCGACTCGATGTTCAGCGGGAGGATCACGCACTGGTCCGGCAAGCGTGGCACGATGATCGAGCTCGCTGTCGGCGGGCTCAACTCGAGCGCCAACGAAGTGTTCCGCAAGAGCGTCCTCAGGGGCGGTGGGTTCGACCCCGCGGCCAGATCGTTCCCCGCGAGCAAGGATCTGCTCTCGTACGTCAGCGGCACCCCGGGCGCTCTCGGCATTCTCGCGCTCAACCGGCTCACGGGGAATGACGGGGGCGTGAACGTCATTTCGGTTGCGACATCCGCGATGCGCCCTGATTCGACATATGCTCCCGGAGCATACTATTCGCCCCACCCGGCATACGTCTACCAGGGGTACTACCCTGTGATTGCCCCGGTCTATGTCTATACCCGCAATATCGAACAGGACGTCAGCATGGGGTTCATCGCGTTCCTGACAAGCGGGGCGGGTCAGAAAGTGTTTCAGAACGACGGACTGGTCCCGGCCACGATGCCGGTGCGGCTGGTTCACCTCACATCACAGCAGGTCAACTGAGAATGAAACTTCTCCTCCTCCTCCTCGTCGCTCTTTTGATCTTTCAGGCGGCATACGCACAGGATCCGTTCGACAAGGCAAAAGCGTCGCTTGCGGTGCGCGACACCAACGACGCGATCACGCATTTCAAGGAAGCCCTGAAAGCAGGGCGGAAGCCGGCGGAATCGAATACCTACCTGGGGGCAATTGCACTCGCCCGTCACCGGGTGGATGAAGCGGTAGGGTACCTCCAGGCGGCGATCGAGCGTGAGAGCGACAACGTCGAAGCCCTGGGCCAGCTGGGGTACGCTCTTCTGGAGAAGAAAGACAATGCCGGAGCGCTTGCCCAGTTCCGCCGTGCGGGAAAGCTGGCGCCGAAGGACATATCCATAAGTGAAGGGTTTGGGAGGGCGCTCCTTGCAGCGGACTCGGTTGATGCCGCGATCGTGCAGCTTTCCCGCGCCAAGGAGGCCGCGCCGGGCAACCCTTCGCTGTATGTGCTGCTCGGTGACGCGTACCTGAAGCAGAACGTCTTCGTCCTGGCCGTATCGAACTATCAGAAGGCCATCGAGCTTGATCCGAAGAATATTGCCACCCGCTCGAAGCTTGCACGGGTCTTTTACAAGAGCAAACAATACGTTGAATCGGTGAAAGAATGGGATGGCGTGGTGGCGATCGATTCGACGCTACCGGAGCCCTACCTCGAGATCGGCCGCACGTACATGCTCGCCAAGCAGTACCGCAACGCGGTACGCCCCCTCTATAAACTTACGCAGCTGCAGCCGAAGTCCGTCGAAGGCTGGGCGATGTACGCCCGGACGCTGTACGGGGGTGACGATTTCCCCGATGCGGCGAAGGCGGCACAAACCTCTTTGAAGCTCGATTCGGCGAACGTGGAGATCTGGCGCGTGCTCGCCCGGTCGCTGACAAAGACCAAGGACTGGAGCGGGGCTCTGGCGGCATTTGCGGGCCTGAAACGTCACGGGAGCCTGAATGCCGAGGACCTTGGCGACTACGGGGCGGCGTTGCAGAGCGTCGGACGCGAAGAAGAGGCGATACAGGTGCTCCTGGAAGCGGTCAAAGCCGACTCGGCGAATTGCGATGTCTACTTCCCGCTCGGTTTCATCTACATGAAACGGCGTGATTACGAACATGCCGCCGGGATGTTTGAGAAGAGGATCGTCTGCGACCCCCGGTCGTTGAGCGCCTACGTAAACGGGGCCGCCTGCTACATGGCATTGAAAAGCTGGCCCCGCTGCAGGGAGCTGCTTGTCCGTTCCCTCGAGTTGAAACCCGACTACCTCGCCGGGCACCTCAACCTGGGGCGATACTATGCGCAGGTCGATTCTCTTGATAACGCCGTCGCGCAGTACGACACGGTGCTGGCGATCATCGGCACGGATGTGGAGAAACACAAAGGCGAAGCGGGCGAGGCGTACCTCCAGAAAGGGCAGCTTTATTTCAGGGACAAAAGATTTGACCGGGCAATCGAGAGCTTCCGCAAGGCGCTGGGGGCAGGGATTGAGAATTCCTCCATTCACCTGATGTGGGGACAGGGCGTGTTGCAGCAACTGGATCCGAACGGCGCCCCGGAAGAGAACATGAAGAAAAAGGGGGACGCCGTGGCGCATTTCAGGAAGACCGTGGCGCTTGAGCCGGGCCTTGCCGTGGGCCATTTCTGGCTGGGGACCGGGCTCGTCCTGATGCGCGTGGAGGGGGACAACGATGGGAACAAGAGACTCGTTGAGGAGGCATGCGCAGAGTTCGGCAAGTGTCTCCGTCTGGATCCGAAAAACGAAGACGCCCGCAAAGCGAAAGAACGGATCAGCTGCAAGTAAACAGGCGCCTGTTCCAGACCGCCTCTTTCCCCCGCCGCTCGGCAATGAAAACGCGGAGCGGCGGGTTTGTTTTATGGCACAAGGAATGTCATGAAAACCCGTCTCTGGGCGGCGATTCTGGCCGCCGCGATGTTCCTCGCCGGCTCGGCGTCCACGCAGACCCTCTTTGGGCCTGACAGCAGCGCCCGCCGTAACCGCGAGTTCCATGCGCTTCACTACAGGCTCGAGCTCTCATTCGACCACCGGGCGAAGAAGGTTTCCGGGAACGTCTCGATCCGGTTGACGCCGCTCTCGGGGGCTCTCGATTCCGTCCTGCTCGATGCGGTTGCCATGGAGATACGAGCGGTCCGGCTTGCGGGAGGGCGCACGCTGGAATTCCACGAAAGGAGCCCGTGGCTTTCCATCAGGCTCGACCGGACATATGCTTTCGGAGAAACGCTCGCGGTGAGCATCGACTATACGTGCAGTCCCGCGAAAGGCCTCTACTTCATCTACGCGGACAGCGGGGGAGGAAGGCATGACCAGATCTGGAGCCAGGGGGAGGACATGGACAACCGGTACTGGTTCCCGTGTTATGATTACCCGAACGACAAGGCCACTTCCGAGGTGATAGGAACAGTCGCGGCGGACTGGACGCTCCTCTCCAACGGGCGCCTTGCGGGCGAACTATACGACAAAAAGAACAACACGAGGACATTCCACTGGGTCGAGTCGAAACCTCACTCAACGTACCTCATTATGGTTGCCGCGGGACGGTATGCGATCCTCCGGGGGAAGTACCGGAATATCCCTCTGGCATATTATATGTACCCGGAAGATACGGCGAAGGCGGAAGAGACGTTCGGCCGGACTCCCGCGATGATTCAGTTCTTTGAGACGAAAACCGGCGTCCCCTACCCCTGGGAAAAGTTCGACCAGATCATCATCGACGATTTCATGTGGGGGGGGATGGAAAACACAACTGCGGTGACACTCAACGATGGGTGCGTGGTGGATTCAAGAGCGGCACTCGATTTTCCCTCCGACCCGGTGGTTGCGCACGAGCTTGCCCACATGTGGTTCGGGGATATCGTGACTGCACGTGACTGGACGCACCTCTGGCTGAATGAAGGATTTGCGACATACTGTGAGACCCTCTGGATGGAATTCACGAAAGGGAGGGATGAATTCCAGTACGAGATGATGCAGGCGTCGTCGGCCGTGAGGGGCAACGACAGGATGCAGGGACGAAAGCCGATCGTGAGTCACGACAGCCACCCTGCAAACCTGTACGCCCGGGGGGCCTGGGTGCTCCACATGTTGCGCAGTCTTCTGGGCGATCAGGCCTTCTGGCGCGGCATTCACTACTACCTGACAAGATACCGGTTCGCCTCAGCGGAGACTGATGAGTTCCGGCTTGCACTCGAGGATGCGACGGGACAGAACCTTGACTGGTTCTTCCGCCAGTGGGTATTCGGCGCGGGCTATCCGAAGCTGAAGGTGACAAAAGCATGGGACGACAGCACCCACCTGTTGCGCCTCACCGTCGAGCAGGACCAGCAGATCGACAGCCTTACGGGATACTTCCGATTCCCCCTTGTCGTGGAATGTACAACGGATTCTGGAAATGCAACCCGGAAGTCCTGCCGGACGTTCTGGGTGAACCGGAAAGAGGAGAGTTTCTTCATGAAACTCGATGGCCCCCCCCTCATGGTCATCGCCGACAAAGGATCCCGGGTGCTCAAGGAATTGCAATTCCCCAAGACCGAACAGGAGCACATCTACGAGCTCACTCACGCAGCCGATGTTGCAGACAGGATTACTGCCGCCAGGTCGCTCCCGGAGTACGGGACCGATCCCGCTATGAGAGCCGCACTTGCCGGATCGGCATCATCCGACCCGTTCTGGGGAGTAAGGGCATCGGCGCTGACGGCACTCGCAGAAATCAGGAACGACTCCACGGCAGGCGTATTCCTCCGGGCGACAAGGGACCCCATCTCATTCGTGCGCTACACCGCCGCGCGCCACCTTTCGAATTTCAAAGGGGTGGAAATCGGGGCAAGGCTCGACTCGATGGCACGTAATGACTCGAGCTACCTCGTTGCTTCCACTGCCCTCCGGGAGCTCTCCTCCGTCGATACCGCCCGGGCTTTTGATGTTGCGCAGGCGCTCATCTCCCGCGATTCCTACAGGGGACGCCTCCGTATCTCCTCATTGTCTGCGCTCGGCGTACTACGCGACCCCCGGGGGATCAGTCTCGCCCTTCCATATACGGACCGCCGGTACGACAGCAAGGTGCGGAAGATGGCTGTGTCGGTTCTGGGAAGCGGAGGGAAGGATTCGGCTTCGGCCAGGGGAAGGTTGAAGGTTCTTCTCTCGGATCCCGATCCGGGTTTACGGGCCGCTGCGGTGTCGGCTGTGCTCGGCTGGAAGGACCCGGAATTCGATCATCTGCTCGGCGGGATGGAATCCAGGGAATCATCCCCCGAGGTACTTTCGGCGTTGAAAAAGGCCCTTCATCCCGATCCCGGCGAAAAATCGGATGAAGAGAAATGATCCGTCCGGAATCTCTCACCTGTAACTGCTAATCCCACAGTAGGTTAGAGGCAGTCCGCCTCTCCACTCTGTTGTTGAGAAAGGAGGAGAGAAGGAGTCTGCGCCCCCTTTCCGAGTTCTCTGCATCAAACCAATAGGGCAAACTGACAGATTTTTTTAATGATTTCTCTTGACTATTCCAGCAGGGAATACTATAATTTAATCGGACAAAACGTCTATATCGTAGATAACAATCTCAATCACCCGTAGACGTTGAGAGCCGGAGAGGACGTGGATGACTGCTCCCAGGGAAACGAAGCAAGAGTTGTTCAACAAGGACATGCTGCCGTTCATGGACCTTATGTACGGATATGCAATGTATCTGACGGGCAACCGGGATGAGTCGAATGATCTGCTGCAGGAAACCTTCCTGAAGGCCTTCAGGTTCTTCGACAAATTCGAACGGGGGACGAACGCCAAGGCGTGGTTGTACAGGATCATGCGCAACACGTTCATCAACGAGTACCGGCGCGTGAAACGTACTCCCGACCTGGTGGAATACGACGAGCAGATATCGGCGTACCAGATGATGCCGCGCGCAACGGAGAGACCTGACCAGATCGAAGGGGAGATATTCGAAGACGAGATTGCCGTGGCAATCGCGTCGCTCCCGGAGAAATTCAAGAGCGTTATTATTTTGCGGGACGTGCAGGATTTGCCCTACGAAGAGATTGCGGACGCTCTCGAGATCCCCATCGGCACGGTCCGGTCGCGGCTCCACCGCGCCAGGGCGATTCTGTTTGACAGGCTGAAGAAATACGCCAAGGATCATGGATACAAAGTGGAGGAGCGTTTCGTCCCCGACGATTTCGCCCTTGCTACGTAACTCAACTTTCCAACACACCCAGATTCAGGAGCAGCAACCGAACAATCATTGCCGTCGCTCCCCAGATAATGTGCTCGCCGTGTTGGTAGAACCAGACCTCCCTTTTTCCTCCCCGGTAGTCCCGTAACTCCGATCGTCCGTTTGCAGGGTTGCAGAAAAACGCGAGCGGGACTGTAAAGGCCTCGGCCACCTCCTGCGGGTTCGGCGTCAACAAAGGAAGCGCGCGCAGGGTTCCTACAACCGGCGTAATGATGAAACCGGAGGGGACAGCGATGTCGTCCAGTATGCCTTTGATCTCGACGTACTTTGCAGCGATGCCGAGCTCCTCCTCGGCCTCCCGCAGCGCGGTGTGCACGATATCGGTATCACCCTCGTCCGTCATCCCGCCGGGGAAAGAGATCTGTCCCTTGTGCGTCTCGACATGGTCCGTTCGTCGTGTAAAGAGGAGATCGGCCCCCCGGCCCCTCAGGATCAAGGGGACAAGCACACCGGCCCGGCGAAACCCCTCGATTGCCAGAGCATCTCGTTCCCCGGTCAGCGACAGGTGTGTGAGTCCGCGGAGTAGCGCGGATTGTAAAGTGGAAGACATGCATGAATGTAGTAAACCCATCTCTCACCCGCAAAGCGCGTATTGATTCTCCCCCGCGTGGGGGCTATATTACGTGTGAGCCACATGCGTTCGGCCCGGAGCCCCTCGCTGATCCTTGTTTTCAATCGGCGAGGTTCTGGCGATGAGGTTTTGGCGGCAAGACGCTGACTGCTTGTTGAAACGCGGACCCTTTGCATGTGCCTGTCGCATCATACAGAGAGAGTACAAGGGGGGGGACAAAGTGAAAAATGAAGAGCTGAAAATCACAGGCATGACCTGCCATCATTGCGTCATGTCCGTCAGGAAAGAACTCGCAAAGCTGCCCGGTGTCGAGATCAAAGACGTCCGCATCGGATCCGCCCTGATCGAGTACGACGAATCGAAAGTCTCGTTGTCCCAGTTCAAGAGCGCAGTCGAGGAAGCCGGCTTTACGGTAATGTAGACATTTTGTGTCACCTGATTTCTCCGCCGGACTCCGGCACCACTTTTTTGCCAGGGCCCGGCGTGTGCATTTTCGGAGGGAACGGTCATTCATGGCTGAAATGCATGACATCACAGACCTTCAGGGAACGATCACGGTCCCCGTGGAAGGGATGAGCTGCGCAAGTTGCGTCTTGCGCGTGGAAAAGGCTCTGAAGAAGGTGGAAGGGGTACGCGCCGCAACGGTAAACCTTGCCACGGAACAGACGACGATCACATTCGATCCCGCGCGCGTCACTCTGGACCGGCTCCGCCAGGCTGTCTCGGACGCGGGATACGCCCTCGGGAAACCGGTCGGGCAGGACCTGCCGGAGGAAGGCGCAGGGCGCTATAACGCCGGTCTTCATCGGCTGAAAACAGAGCTGGTGGTGAGCGTCGCACTGACAGTCCCGGTGATGGTCATCAGCATGCTCTCGATGACGTCCTGGTTTCACGACATGGTTCCGCTGGGCATGCATGCGACAAACATTCTGCTCCTTCTTCTCACCACACCCGTTCTGCTGTTTTCGGGGCGGAGGTTCTTCGCCGGCTTCTGGAAGACCGCGAGGCATGCCACCGCGGATATGAACACGCTTGTCGCAGTCGGCACAGGAGCGGCATTTCTCTACAGCGGGGCGGCGGTCCTGTTTCCGGCCTGGCTGGAAGGCGCCGCGGAAGCCGGAACCGTGTATTTCGACACGGCTGCCGCAATCATAACGCTGATTCTGATCGGACGATATATTGAGGCGCGGGCCAAGCGGCGTGCATCGGACGCCATACGGAGCCTTCTCGGGCTTCAGCCTCCCACGGCCCGCGTAGTACGGGAAGGAACCGAATCCGACATTCCCGTCAATCAGGTCATACTCGACGACATCGTGATTGTCCGTCCGGGGGAACGGGTACCGGTGGACGGACTTGTCGCCTCCGGATCGACGACGGTCGACGAGTCCATGGTCACGGGGGAGAGCCTTCCAGTTGAGAAATCGCCCGGCGACCGGATCGTCGGAGGAACCGTCAACAGGAACGGAAGCGTCACGCTCCGGGCGACGGCAGTCGGAGCCCACACGCTGCTCGCCCAGATCGTGAAGCTTGTGGAAGAGGCCCAGGGGTCGAAAGCTCCCATACAGAGTCTTGCCGACCGGATCGCCTCGGTCTTCGTCCCGTCGGTCATTGCCCTGGCTGTGCTTACATTTGCAGGCTGGCAGTTCGCCGCGGGCGCGACATTTACTCATTCTCTTGTCAACTTCATTGCCGTCCTCATCATCGCCTGCCCGTGCGCTCTCGGGCTCGCAACGCCGACCGCGATGACCGTGGGGATAGGCGTCGCGGCATCGCACGGCATACTGATTCGGAATGCCGCAAGTCTCGAGAAGGCAAGATCTGTCACGACAATCGTGATGGACAAAACCGGGACCGTCACCGAGGGAAAACCGGCGGTGACCGATGTGATTCCGCTGCGGCAGAATACCCGCGAGGGCCTTCTCCGTTACGCCGCCGCCGTCGAGCGGCAATCGGAGCATCCTCTTGCCGAAGCGGTCCTGGAGAGCGCACGCCGCTCTCCCCTGGAGATACCCCGCTCTGAGTCCTTTCGCTCAATCACGGGTCTCGGGGTCACCGGGATTGTCGACGGCCGTCGGGTGGTCGCCGGGAACGCCGCGATGATGAGGGAAGAGGGGATCGACATCTCAGAGTCGCTTGCGACCTGTGAGAGGCTCACAGGGGAGGGGAAGGCGCTCCTTCTCGTGGCGATCGACGGGGCCGCTGCCGGGATCATCGCGGTGGCCGACAGAATCAAACCGACTTCTGAGGAGGCGGTCAGGGATCTCCGGAAGCTGGGAATCGAAGTCATCATGCTGACCGGGGACAACGAAACCACGGCCCGGGCGATCGCATCCCGGGCCGGGATAGAGAACGTTCTCGCCGGGGTTCTCCCCGCGGGGAAGGCCGACCGCATTCGCCGGTTGCAGGCGGAGGGGAAGACCGTCGCCATGGTGGGTGACGGGGTCAATGATGCCCCTGCCCTTGCGCAGGCCGACGTTGGCATCGCCCTCGGCACCGGGACCGATATCGCGATGGAGGCGGCAGACATCACGCTGATGAAGGGAGACCTGGCAACGATCGCTCTTGCAATCAGGCTCTCTTCGGGAACGCTCAGGATAATCCGACAGAATCTCTTCTGGGCGTTCTTTTATAACGTCATCGCGATCCCGCTCGCCGCATTCGGCCTGCTTACACCGGTCGTTGCCGCGGGCGCAATGGCGCTCAGTTCCGTCAGCGTGGTCACGAATTCACTCCGCCTTCGCCGGTTCGTCCCATGAGCTCCGTTCTGCTGACAATTGACGTCGCTCACCCGCCCCGGCGGCCTGAGGAGGTCGAGGGCGCCCTTCTCGACGCGTGGGAAACCGTCAGGAATTCCCCGGCTCTCCGCCTCGTCAAAATCATCCATGGATATGGGAGCGGGGGAAAGGGTGGGGCGACGCGCGAATCGGTCAGGAACTGGGCCTTCAGCCACCGGGGGCGGTTCCGCGGGATACTCAACGGAGAAGACTACACGCTGCACGACCCGACTACGCAGGAACTTCGCAGGGAGATTGGCCAATACCCCGACACAGACTTGACAATGGCAAACCCTGGTATTACCATTATCTGGGTCAAATGATGCTCCGGCGTCTTGCCCCCCGACATCTGATGATAGTTGTCACGTCGTGTTGCCGTTCTAACCCATATATTGAGTCCATAACGCATAAAAAGCCGACATTTCCATGGCAATCCATCTCCTCTATGCTGACGACGAGCCGGATCTTCGGGACCTGGTCCAAAACCATCTCTCCCTCGAGGGGTTTGAGGTGGAGACGGCGGGAGACGGTGCCCAGGCGGTGAAGATGCTGAGCAGCAAGAAATTCGATCTGGTTCTCCTCGACGTCCACATGCCGGTCATGGACGGTCTGGAGGTCCTGAAATTCATCAGGGAAAAAAAACTGACCCCGCGGTTGATCATGTTGACGGGGGATGGCGATCCCCATGTGATCAGCGAGTGCGCAAAGTACGGCGCGACCGACTACCTCACAAAACCCTATAACTACCACGAACTCATCGAAGCGATCGACCGCGCCCTTTCCTGAGAGGCCCGGTCTCCCGCCCGGCTGGCGTGTCTGACACCTGCTTTCGCCCGCTCCCGTGCTCCCGTAAAATTCCCAAATTTTCCCGGTTCAAACGAGAAATTTCTTCTGATACCGGGAGAATCAGGTAGAAGGCTCAGCGAGGACTTCCGCATAGATCCTCTCCAGGCGATCAATCTGGGTGCGCCTGTCGAAGAGCTCCAGGACCCGCTTCCTCCCAGCCAGTCCGAGGCGACGGCGGAGGGCCGGATCGTCGATGAGGCGAAGGAGGGCTGAGGCGAGCTCCGCTGACTCGCGCGGAGGGACGTAGAGACCCGTTTCACCACCGACGACGATATCGAGCACCCCGTCGCAGTTCGTTGCAACGACGGGAAGCTCCATAGCCATTGCTTCGATAAGCACGACGCCGAATGACTCCGCGTGGGAGGGGAATGCGAGCAGGTCGAACGCGGCCATGACGTCCGGTATGTCTCGTCTGAACCCCGCGAACGTCACAGCACCGTCAATTCCCAGCGACGTGCACAGGTGCCGGATCTCCCGTTCATAAGCCTCCTCACCTGCACTTGCCTCACCGGCCACCAGGAAGCGCACATTTGGCCGGATCCGCACAACCTCTGCTGCGGCACGGAGCAGATCCTCGTGCCCCTTCCCCGGCGAGAACCGTCCCACAAAGCCTACGACGATATTCTTCTTTGTGTAGCCGAACCCGGCGCGAACGCGATTCCCGTTTCCACTGGCGGGGGAAAACTCTTCGGCGTCAATCGCATCGTGAAGCGTGATGACCCGCCCGGGAAGCATGGGGGTCGTCTCGAGGACGTTCCTGTGTATCACCTCCGAGATCGCAAGCACACGGGCGACCCGCGAGTAGGTGTACCGGTGAAGGGGATCACGCTTCCCCACGTACGAACCGACACGCTTGCTCAGAAGTATTTTCGGCGCAATGCCCGACAGATCCGCCGCCGGGACCACCACCGAGAGGTCCCGGGAGTGCTGGCAGTGGATGATGCGGAATTTTGATGTACGGATGTACCGGGAGAGCCTCCAGATGGTTGCGGGATGGAAGTATCCGGACACGGCATATTCGACAACCTGCAGTCCCCTGGCTTTCGCCTCGGAGGCAAGCCTGCTTGCAGAACAGCATGCGAGCGTCACGGGATACCCGCGCTGCCCGATCTGGTGTGTGACTTCGAGAGCCTGCAATTCGAGCCCTCCCCAGGAGCGGGAAAAACATGTCTGGAGTATCGGGACGGGGGTTGTCACGGAGGGGAGTTCATTATTGAAACAATGTACGCAATTCGTCCCGGACGCACAATCCTTGCTTTTCGGGAGTGCGTTGACTACAATGGCGCAATGAATATCCTCCTCGTTTTCGTCGGCGGCGGGCTCGGCGCCGCGGCCAGATACCTTCTGCAGGGAGCCGTCTACCGGTTTGCCGGTGCGACGTTCCCGTACGGCACGATCGTGGTAAACATACTGGGGTGCTTCCTCATTGGTCTCATCATGTCGTCGATGGAAGAACGGTTTCTGGCCGCCCCCTCGCTCCGGATTTTTCTCACGATCGGCATACTCGGCGGGTTCACGACGTTCTCTTCTTTCAGCTATGAAACAATGGTCCTCCTGCGGGAAGGGGACCTTCTGACAGGGGGGGTCAATATCATCGCAAGCATGGTGATCTGCCTCGGGGCGACATGGCTCGGTCTGGGCCTGGGCAGATACGTGTAAGACGAGTAAAGGGACGGACACTATGAAACTCGAAGGTGACGGTAAACTGCTCCGCATATTCCTCGGTGAATCCGACAAGGTGGACGGAAGGATGATGTACGAGGCCATCGTGCGGGCGGCGAGAGAATCAGGCCTTGCCGGTGCCACTGTTCTCAGGGGAATCGAAGGGTTCGGCGCCAGGAGCAGGATTCACACCGCGAAGATCCTCCGGCTCTCGGAGGATCTCCCGATCATCGTGGAAATCGTGGACACCGAGGAGAAAATAATGGCGTTCATGCCCCTGGTGGACGAACTCTTCAGCAGGAGCGGGGGCGGGGGACTCATTACGGTCGAAAAGGCACAGGTGATTCACTACACGCCCGGTGGTGCCCCTTCCTAAGGAATGCGGCCCGCGTTTTTCATCGCGGGCCGCATTTGAGAGGGATCGATTACGATCGCTGGCTCAGCATCACCACGTCCCGTTTCCCATGGCCGAGATAGACCTGCCGTGGCCGCGCGATCTTCTGGTCTTCGTCCAGCAGCATCTCCTGCCACTGTGAGAGCCATCCCGACATGCGGCCGATGGCAAACAGGACGGGGAACATGTCCACCGGGAACTTGAGTGCCTGGTAGATCAGGCCGGAGTAGAAGTCGACGTTCGGATAGAGCTTCCGCTTGATGAAGTAGTCATCCTGGAGCGCAATCTTCTCCAGCTCCAGGGCGATATCCAGCTTCGGATTCCGTCCCGTCACCTCGAACACCTGGTCAGCGAGCTTTTTGATGATCGTGGCACGCGGGTCAAAGTTCTTGTAGACCCTGTGGCCGAACCCCATCAGGCGCCCTCGTCCTTCCTTCACTTCCTTGATGAACCCCGGAATATTATTGATGCTTCCGATGTGGTCGAGCATCCGGAGCACCTCCTCGTTTGCGCCGCCGTGGAGCGGGCCGTAAAGTGCCGCCGCCGCCGCCGCGGCCGCGCTGTAGGGATCGACCTTCGAGCTGCCGACGCCGCGCATTGCCGAGGTGCTGCAGTTCTGCTCATGATCGGCATGAAGTATGAAAAGGACATCGAGCGCTTTCGCCAGCGTCGGATCGGGCTTGTACTTCGGTTCCGCGATCTTGAACATCATGCTCAGAAAATTGGACGCGTAGTCAAGCTCGTTGTCCGGATGGACGTACGGCATGCCGATGCTGTGCCTGTACGCGAAAGCGGCGAGCGTCGGTACCTTGCCGATCAGCCGGTATATCGTCAACTTCCGCTCGGCGGGATCGGTGATCTTCTTTGCGCTCGGGTAGAAAGTCGACAGCGCGGCGAGGGCGCTCACGAACATCCCCATCGGGTGGGCGTCGTGGTGGAAGCCGTCCATGAACTTCTTCAGGTTTTCGTGGACAAACGTGTGTTCCGTGATCTGTTTCGACCAGTCGGATTCCTGCGCCTTCGTCGGCAGTTCGCCGTTGACGAGGAGATACGCCACCTCGAGATAACTGCACTTCTCTGCAAGCTGTTCAATCGGATATCCCCGGTACTGGAGTATCCCCTTGTCGCCATCAATGAACGTGATCGAGCTCTTGCATGCGGCCGTATTCATGAATGCAGGATCATACGTCATCATCCCGAAGTCGTCTTCCTTCACTTTGATCTGACGGAGATCGATAGCTTTGATCGTGTCATGCTCTATCGGCAGCTCGTACTGCTTTCCAGTCCTGTTGTCAACGATCGAGAGCGTGTTGGGTTTTCCGGCATTCTTCGCATCGGCAGTGGGTTGTGCCATGGGTTCTCCTCGGTCTTTCGGTCAAGTATGAGAATCAGAGGGAATGAGCGGCGTGCAATAGCTATTGTAGACAAAATAAGCAATAATTCTCATTCCTGCAAAACCCCACTTGCGTCCGGACCCCCCGCACACCGGCCGCCCCGGATTGGTTGATTTTCAGCCACAGGATAGTTAGGTTTACTGCAACTGCGGCCGTATGTTCCATGCCACCGGTTCCCGGCCTGTCCGCCGGTGATCGCGGTCCTGCAAAGTCCCTACTCGCGTGCGGACCAGAGTCCTGCAATCCATGCGTACCTATTCGCCCGAAGAAATACGGCAATGTTTCTCTTCGTCGACGGATTTTAACGAGATTTTCGACGTTTTTCAGTCGGCTCTGGCCCAGCGGGTCACCGAGTTTGAACCCTATCGGCTTCTTTTCTGGAACCCCTCTCTTACTCCCGACGAAGTACGGCTTTTCGGTGAAAAACTCGCCGGGGAGTTCCCCCAGGTTGCCTACGAAGTCTTCCTCTGGCTTGCCGGCATGTTTGAAGCTACATACTCCACGAGCGACAACCACGAGCTGGCGGTCCATTATTACAGGAAAGCAGCGGCCGTCAACCCCGCGGAACCCGAACCTTATATCAAAGCCTGCGACTGCCATGAACCCGATCTCAACATCCCGCCGGCAGCCGGGCTCATCGAATTCCTGAAGTCCGGCATTCCGCATGTAGCGGACCCGTCCCCCCTGTTCAAACGGCTGGGAGATCTCTACACGTACATCGGCGACGCGGGGCAGGGGCTCTCCTACCGCCTCAAGGCGGAGAAGCCTCCCGAGGGCCCCGGGGAGCCCCCTGCGAAACCGGAGGAAGGAGAACAGCCCGCCGCATGAAGCAGTTGAGGGGCTACGCGTTGGTCGCCTCGGGTGCGCTCGTGGCCGGAGAGAGATTTGCACTCCTCCAGGGAGTCGGCGCAGGTCTCGTCCTGGCTGCCATCCTTACGCTTCAGGTGCGCCAGGAAAAGGGGGGGGGAGAGATCGGGGAGGAATCGCATGCCTCCCGGTGAAAGGCGGGCGGAAAAATTCAGGCGCGCCCTCAGTCTGCGCCAGCCCGACCTGACAGTCGTGCTGGAGAACATCCATGATCCTCACAATGTGAGCGCCATTCTCCGGTCCTGCGATGCCGTGGGAGTTCTCCGCGTTGAGCTGCTGTATAACACCGAGAAATTCCCGCGCATCGGAAAAAAGAGCTCGTCCAGTGCGAACAAATGGCTCGATTGCCGCCGACACACCTCGGTGGCCGATTGCTACGCCAGGCTCAGGGAGGAAGGGTTCCGCGTGTACGCGACCCGTCTCGGCGGATCGACGACATCGCTCTATGACCTTGATCTCTCCCGGCCGTCGGCGCTCGTGTTCGGGAATGAACACCGGGGCGTCTCCGGCGAGGCGGCGGAGATGGCCGACGGCAAGTTCCACATCCCCATGATGGGGATGATTCAAAGCCTCAATGTCAGTGTTGCGGCCGCCGTGACGCTGTACGAGGCGCACAGGCAGAGACGCGCCGCAGGGACCTACGGGAAAACGGGCCTGGGGGAGGAAGAATTGGCACGCCTGTATAATGATTGGATCAGCCGGTGAAATGGGCAGGTTTCCGCCTTGCGTGTGCATCGCGCATTATTTATATTGCACGGGGAACTATTTCCTCTCTGTGCCGTAAACAAAACGACGGCGAACGATAGCCACCTACTCATGAGCCAGAATCCCGAGGGCGTCAATTTCATCGGTCTGAATATCATTTTGATCGGCGTCGTTGCGCTCGCGATATTCGCCTACCTGGTTATGTTGATCCGCAAGCGATGGAAGAAAGGATTCCTCCACGACTCCCAGGTTCGCCCGAAGGGCAAGAAATGACTGTCAATGGTTTTTTGCTTGTTCCAAGGTGGCTCCCCGGCCACCTTTTCAGTTTCACGGCGCGTCCTCTTCCCCTGGCTGCGCGCCGTGCCGCGGGGAAAACCTTCTGTGCGTTTCTTCTGACGATCGGCTGCGTTTCAACGGCGCCCGCGCAGTCGAGTGATCCTCAGCCCCGCCACACGCATGTACGTCTCATCGCCGATGTCCGCGGCATCGTTCCTGGAAAAAGCTTTACAGTCGGCGTCCTGATGAAGATGGATCCCGGATGGCACACATACTGGAAGAATCCCGGTGACGCAGGTCTCGCCACGCAGATCCGGTGGGACATTCCGGAGGGGTTCACTGCGGATCCGGTGCGCTGGCCTCTTCCGCACAAGTATACCGACAGCGGCGATGTCCTCAGTTATGGGTACTCAAAAGAAAACATGCTTCTCGTCCCTGTCACCGCGCCGGCTTCGCTCGCGCCCGGGGCATCAATAACATTGAAAGCCAAAGTGTCCTGGCTGGAGTGCGAGAGGGAATGCGTCCCGGGTGAAGCGGCGCTCCGCATCACGCTTCCCGTCCTGATAGGGCCGGCCGTTCCGGACAACACCGAACTCTTCACTTCGTATAAAAAACAGGTCCCTCCGCCGATTGTGGCGCAGAGCAATATATCTCTGGCGGCATCGCCGGGGAAAGATCAGGTGACCATCCGGCTCTCCGCCGGGGGGGATGTGCAATTCGAAACGGCCGGTCCGGGGTCGCCGGATTTCTACCCTGAGGAAACGGGGGAGCTCATTCCGGGGCGCACAGCGGTGTCCGCCGGTCCGAAACTCATCGCCATGACTGTGCCTCTGACGATCGGGGAACCGGTGACGCACACGGTGACGGTGCGGGGGACCCTCCTCTATACGGTGGTAGGGGGTGGGTTGCGCACCGGGGTCATTGAAATTGCGCTCCCGCCGGAATCCCTGGCAGTCGGAACCTCACCCGGAACACAGGCAGGATCTATTCTCGACCGGAATTTTGATATCTCCCGGACAGGCGGGGGCCGGCAGCCGCTCTACCTGTACGTGTTCTTCGCTTTTCTGGGGGGGCTCCTTCTGAACGTGATGCCGTGCGTCCTCCCGGTCATCGCGCTCAAAGTCTTCGGACTCGTCAAGATGGCGGGGGACAAGCCTGCGCGCATCAAGGGGCTCGGGCTTTCGTTTGCGGCCGGGATACTCGCATCCTTCCTCGCCCTTGCCCTTCTGGTCATCATTTTGCAGCTCGCCGGGCAGCAGGTGGGCTGGGGATTCCAATTCCAGGAACCCCGGTTCGTCATCGCCATGGCCGCGATCGTCTTTGCGTTCGGTTTGAGTCTCTTCGGTGTCTTCGAAATCACGCTCCCCGGTGCCGTGGTGACGGGAATCAGCTCCACTATCGCACGTCGGAATGGGAATGGGGAGGAGCGGGGCAGTGGTTACGGCGCATCGTTCGGCGAAGGAGTCTTCGCGACGGTTCTCGCGACTCCCTGTACCGCCCCCTTTCTGGGGAGCGCACTTGGGTTCGCATTTGCCCAGCCATGGTGGGTCATCCTTCTGATATTCACATGCGTCGCGACCGGCATGGCTCTTCCGTATGTCGTGTTGACCGCCAGGCCGGCCTGGATCAGGTTTCTCCCCAGGCCGGGCGCATGGATGGTCAGTGCCCAGCAGTTCATGGGCTTTCTGATGATGGCGACGCTCCTCTGGCTGCTGTATATACTCGGGAAGCAGATGGGGATGGAAGCGGTGATATGGACCGGGGCGTTCCTCCTTTCCGTCGGCCTTGCGTGCTGGCTTATCGGGAAGTTTGCGACGCTCACCGCCTCGCGTCGGGCGTACTGGCTGACATGGATCATGGCCGTGCTTCTGGTGATCGGCGGTTATCTTCTCTTCCTCGTGTCCGCCCTGGACATCAACACGGCGATTGCGGTCGAATCCTCCGGGTCCCCCGCCCCGACCGCCGGGGACGGGATAGAGTGGAAACAGTTTTCTCTGGCGGGGCTCCAGGAGGATATCAAAGGGGCCCGCCCGGTCTTCCTCGATTTTACGGCCGAATGGTGTCTCACATGCAAGGTGAACGAGAAGACTGTCCTCGACACAAAAGAGGTTATCGGGAAGTTCCACGCATTGAACGTCCTCCCGGTTCGCGCCGACTGGACGAACCGGAATCCCGATATCACAAAACTCCTCTCGAAGTTCGGCCGCTCCGGCGTGCCGCTCTATGTCATATTCCCTCCGGGAAGGTCCGCCACTCCCATCGTTCTCCCCGAAGTAATCACCGCGGGCATCGTTCTTGATGCGCTCGATAATGCCAGGTAGCGTCCGCCACTTTATTGATCTGCGCCTCTTGGGGGAGGCTTACTACCACGAGAAGCCAGGATTCTGCGAAGGGCGTTCTTCGTTGACTCCGGGAAATCCCCCTCCAGCATCCACTCCGCATAGCCGGGGTCGTCAAGGACCCGTTTCCCTCTGTTTTTCCCGAACGCGAACACGATCTCTCCCTTGTCGTTGCGCATCAGTTTCCGGGCGTAATCCACAATCGAGTCACTGTTGCTGTACCGGTGGAGCTCCTCGAGTGTCGTTCCGATATCGTCGTATTTCTCGAGCTGCTCCCTGAACACCTCCAGCGTGGCACGGACATCCGCCTCCGCGTCGTGGGCTCCCTCCAGCGTCTTGCTGCAATAGAACTTGTACGCTGCAGCGAGCGTCCGTTCCTCCTTCCTGTGATAGATTACCTGCACGTCGACAAGTTTTGCCTCCGGGTCCGGGAACGGGATGGAGCATCGGCCGAACTCCTCGACAAGTATCGGGATGTCGAATCTGTTGGAATTGAAACCTGCGATATCCGCGCCGCGGAAGAATTCCGCAAGTCCTTTCGCGATGTCGGGAAATTTCGGTGCCTCTGCCACCGCCTCGTTGGTGATCCGATGCACCGCGGTGGCGGATGCCGGTATGAGGATGCCGGGATTGATGAGCCGTGTCCTCACTTCTTCCCGCGCGTCCGGGTGAAGCTTCAGGACGGAGATTTGCACGATCCGGTCCCTGGCGATGTCCGTTCCTGTCGTTTCGAGGTCGAAAAAGACCAGTGGTCGCTTGAGTGTGAGCTTCATTTGTCCATTCCCGGTGAGGAGCAGGTGAATTTCAGGCAAATTACCCATACGGCCGGAGAACCGCAACAGAACGCGGGTATTCTCCGCGGAATCTGCATATATTTCAATCGAATAGTCTGAGGAGCCCTATGACGCCGACTCGCACACAAACGCCCGCATGGAAGGCACTTCGTGATCACCATGCGTCCCTGGCGGCCGCGCACATGCGCGACCTGTTCGCCGCGGACCCCGATCGATTCGAGCGTTTTTCCGTTCCCTGGGAGGACATGATTGTGGATTACTCGAAACACCGGATAACGGCGGAAACCATGTCGCTGCTCCTGTCGCTCGCGCGCGAGTCGGAGGTTGCAGGGTGGCGCGACCGGATGTTTGCCGGGGAGAAGATCAATTTCACCGAGGGGCGCGCCGTGCTCCACATCGCGCTCCGGAACAGGTCCTCCAGGCCTGTCACCGTGGACGGGGCGGACGTTATGCCCGGTGTCCGCAGGGTGCTCTCCCACATGCGCGAATTCAGCGATGCGGTCCGGTCCGGGAGATGGCGCGGCTGTACGGGGAAGAAGATTACGGATGTCGTGAACATCGGCATCGGCGGCTCGGACCTCGGCCCCGTCATGGTGACCGAAGCACTGAAGCCGTACGCGACCCCCGGGTTGCGCACCCATTTTGTCTCCAACGTGGACGGGACGCATATTGCCGAGACCCTGAAGCCGCTTGCCCCCGACACGACACTCTTCATCATCGCTTCCAAGACATTTACAACCCAGGAAACGATCGCCAACGCCGGCACGGCGCGCGAGTGGTTTCTCCGTGAGGTCCGTGACGAAGGTGCGGTCGCGAAACATTTTGTCGCTCTCTCGACGAACGAAAAAGAGGCGGTGAAATTCGGGATCGACAGGAACAACATGTTCGAGTTCTGGGACTGGGTCGGGGGGCGCTACTCCCTCTGGTCGGCGATCGGGCTCTCGATCGCCGTCGCGATCGGTATGGACAACTTTGAGGAGCTGCTTGCCGGGGCGTATGCGATGGACGAGCACTTCCGCACCGCCCCGCCGGAGAGGAACATCCCTCTCATACTGGCTCTCCTCGGGATCTGGTACAACAACTTCTTCGGTGCCGCGACGCACGCGATACTCCCGTATGACCAGTACCTTCACCGGTTCCCGGCGTATTTTCAGCAGGGGGACATGGAGAGCAACGGCAAGCGGACGTCGCGCTCCGGAGAGACCGTCGACTATGCGACGGGACCGGTTATCTGGGGGGAGCCCGGGACGAACGGCCAGCATGCGTTCTACCAGCTCATTCACCAGGGGACGAGACTGATCCCGGTCGATTTCATAGCTCCGCTCATCTCCCACAACCCGGTCGGCGATCACCACGCGCTCCTCCTCTCCAACGTGTTCGCGCAGGCCGAGGCGCTGATGAGGGGGAAGACCGCCGCCGAGGTGCGGCAGGAGCTTCTCTCCGCCGGGATGGAAGGGGAAGCACTCGAACGGCTTCTCCCTCACAAAGTGTTCGAGGGGAACCGGCCGAGCACGACAATACTGATGCACAAAATCACTCCCCGCTCGCTCGGCAAGCTGGTCGCCATGTACGAGCACAAAATATTCGTCCAGGGGATAATCTGGAACATCAATTCCTTCGACCAGTGGGGGGTGGAGCTCGGAAAACAGCTTGCCGGGAAGATATTGCCGGAGCTCTCCTCTGCCGGCGTGGTGACGACCCATGACTCCTCAACCCGGGGTCTGATGAACTACTACAAGAAGCACAGGGGCTGATCTGTATGGAGATCCGCATGGAATTTTCAGAATTTATCCCTATCTTACAATTTATTCACAACACCGTTCCTCCTGAAGCATGACTACTGCCGTTGTCCAGGGCCCGGAGGGGATGCTCCCCCGCAATCCCAGCCTCTCAGAGCTTGACGCGATGTGCATCGACGCCATCCGATGTCTTTCGATTGATGCGATCCAGAAGGCGAAATCGGGCCATCCCGGCATGCCCATGGGAATGGCCCCTGCGGCCTACGTGCTCTGGACCGAATTCATGAAGTACAATCCGCATGACCCGAAATGGGTGAATCGCGACCGGTTCGTCCTCTCCGCGGGGCACGGATGCATGCTTCTGTATTCGCTCCTTCACCTGACGGGATATGATCTGCCCCTGGACGAGCTGAAGAACTTCCGGCAGTGGGGGAGCCGCACCCCGGGCCATCCCGAGTACGGTCACACACCCGGTGTCGAGGTCACGACCGGACCTCTCGGTCAGGGGATTGCCAACGCGGTCGGGATGGCGATCGCGGCAAAGTATCTTGCGAACAGGTACAATCGTGAGGACTTCCGGCTGCTGAACTACAGGATCTTCGTGATAGCCGGAGACGGTTGCATGATGGAAGGGGTCTCGTCTGAGGCCTCCTCCCTGGCGGGACATCTCAAGCTCGACAACCTCATCGTCGTGTACGACGACAATCATATAAGCATTGACGGCGACACGGCGCTGGCGTTCGATGAGGATGTCGCGAAGAGGTACGAGGCATACGGCTGGTTCGTGCAGACGGTCGGCGGTGACGGCAATGACATGAATGCGTTCCGCACGGCAATAGGCGCTGCACGGAAGGAAAAGACGCGTCCCTCGCTCATAAAGCTGCGGACGCATATCGGTTACGGCAGCCCCCACAGGCAGGACACCCCGGAGGCGCATGGCCAGCCCCTCGGCGAGGATGAAGTGGCCCTGACAAAGCGCCGTTACGGATGGGATCCGGAAAAGAAATTCTACGTTCCCCCCGAGGTCGCCGAATACATGCACGGTCAGGCCGCAAAGGGGGAGGCGCTGGAGAAGGAATGGAATGCCCTCTTTGACCGGTATGCTTCACGGTATCCGGCGGAAGCGGAAGAATTCCGTCGAGCTGCGGCACGGCAGCTCCCCGCTGATTGGGAGAGGATCTGGCGCGAATCCGTCCCATCGTTCGATCCCACCGCGCCCGTTGCCACGCGCGAGGCACAGGGGAAACTCCTCGATGCGCTCATGCCGAAACTCCCGCTCGTGATCGGCGGCTCGGCCGACCTGACCCCCTCGAACAATACCCGCTTCAAGGGTGCCGTGGACTTCAGCCCTGCGCACCGCGAGGGACGGTACATCCGGTACGGTGTGCGGGAACATGCCATGGGCGCGGTGATGAACGGGATCTCCGTGAGCGATATGGTGATCCCCTACGGCGGGACCTTTTTCGTTTTCAGCGACTACATGCGGCCGGCGCTCCGTCTGGCCGCTCTCTCGAAGTACCCTGTGATATTTGATTATACCCACGATTCAATCGGGCTCGGGGAAGACGGGCCGACCCACCAAGCCGTCGAGCATCTTGCCGCGCTCCGTGCCATGCCCGGTCTCATAACCATCCGTCCCTCCGACGCGACGGAGACGATGGCGGCCTGGAAGTTCGCTCTCGAGCACCGGACGGGACCGGTCGCGATCGTGCTCACCCGACAGAAGCTTCCCGTGATCGACAGAACGGAATTCCCTCCCGCTCATAACCTCGCCCGCGGAGGCTACATCCTCGCCGGTGCTCCGGATCCATCGATAATACTAATCGGGACAGGCTCCGAAGTATCGCTTGCCTTGAGCGCCTACGAGACTCTGACCGCCGAAGGCGTGAAGGCCAGAGTCGTGAGCCTCCCCTCGTGGGATCTTTTCGAGAAACAGCCGGACGCGTACAGGGAAAGCGTCTTGCCGCCGGCGGTGACGGCCCGCGTCGCGGTCGAGGCGGGCGTGAGACTGGGATGGGAGCGATACATCGGCCTGCGGGGAGAGTTTGTGGGGATGAGTTCGTACGGCGCTTCGGCACCGGCTGATGCCGCCTACAAGGGGTTCGGCATCACCGTCGGGGCGGTGGTGGCCGCAGCACGAAAGGTCCTTCAATGAAAGTCGCCTTCGCCGCGGATCACGCCGGGTTCGACATGAAACAGTGGCTTATCGCCGCCCTGGCGGAGGACGGGTACGAGCTTATCGACCTGGGGACGCACAACCGGGAACCTGTCGACTATCCGGATTATGCAAGGGCGCTCGGCGAGGCGATCCTCGGGGGACGGGCCGAACGGGGGATATTTGTGTGCGGGAGCGGCGTCGGCGCCTGTGTTGCGGCAAACAAGATAAAGGGAATACGCGCCGGAACGTGTCATGACAATTATTCCGGCCACCAGGGGGTCGAGCACGACAACATGAACGTCCTCTGTCTGGGCGCACGTGTCATCGGGACGGCTCCCGCGCTTGAAATTTCCAGGGCATTCCTGGCCGCACAATTTTCGAATGAGGAGCGGCATGCACGCCGCGTCGCGAAAACAAGAGACATTGAACTGAACCAGCGGTAAAAGGGCCCGCGAATGAAGAATGCATTGAAGGAGCTCGAAGAACTCGGCCAGAGCATCTGGTACGACAACATCAGTCGTTCGCTCGTCACGAGCGGCGCGCTGCGCCGGCTTGTTGACGAGGGGTTGCTCGGGATGACGTCCAACCCGACAATATTCGACAAGGCGATAACGGGGAGTGCCGACTACGACACGCAGCTCCGCGACATCCTCGTGAAGAACCCGGGCGCCGCGACCGCGGAGATCATTCAGGCGCTCATGGTGAAAGACATACAGATGGCGGCCGATGTCCTCAGCGTCGCCTACGACCGGACCGGAGGAGGGGACGGCTACGTCAGCGTGGAAGTGACGCCGACAAAGGCACGGGACACTGAGGCCACGAACGCAGAGGTCCGGCAGCTTGCTTCCCGGATCGACCGGAAAAATGTCATGGTCAAGATCCCTGCGACAAAAGAGGGACTCCCGGCAATCACCCGGGCGATCAGCGAAGGGTACAACATCAACGTCACGCTCATATTCTCGGTCCGTCGGTACAAGGAAGTGGCCGAAGCCTACATCGCCGGACTTGAACAGCGGGCGAAAGAGGGGAAAACAGTCTCCGGTATCGCCTCCGTCGCCAGCATATTTGTCAGCCGCATCGACACGCTCGTCGATGATCTCCTGGGGAAGAAAATCGCCGGAGAGAAAGACCCGGCCGCCGTCTCCCCCTTGAAAGGATTGCTCGGCAAGGTCGCGGTGGCGAATACGAAACTGGTCTATCAGGCATTCAAGGAAATCTTTGAAGGCCCGCGTTTTGCCCCCCTCCGCGCGAAAGGAGCGAAAGTCCAGAGGCCGCTCTGGGCCAGTACCGGGACGAAGAATCCCGCCTACAGCGATCTCCTGTACGTCGAGACGCTCATCGGCCCCGACACCGTCAATACGGTTCCCCCGGCGGCGTACACGGCCATACTCGATCACCTGCATCCCGCCCGCACGGTCGAGAGCGACCTCGAAGGAGCGAAGAATGTCCTCGCCGGGCTCGCTGCCTCGGGGATCGACATCAATGCCGTGACGGATACGCTGGAGGAGGACGGGGTGGCGGCGTTCGAAAAATCGTTCGACGGCCTTGAGAAATTCCTCCAGCAGAAGAAAGTCCGGTCCGCCGAAGTTACCGCGGGCTGATTCTTACGAATGAAGATCGTAACCTGGAACGTCAACGGCATACGGGCGCGCGCGACCGCCTTCGAACATTGGGTCCAGGCCCACCAGCCCGACGTCCTTTGCCTGCAGGAAATCAAAGCCCACCCTGACCAGATCCCCGGAGGGATACGGGAGATCCGTGGTTACACGTCTCACTGGCACGGTGCCCGCGGCGGCTACAGCGGCGTCAGCATCCACGTGAGCGAATCCCTCGGCGAGGCGGAATACAGCGTTCCCCACTTTGATGAGGAGACACGCGTTCTCCAGGCGCGCGTCGGAGGGTTGACCGTCGTGAACGTCTACACACCCCTCGGACAGAAAAGCTACAGTCAGAAGATCGAATTTCTCGGTTCGCTCGTGCATTACATCGACGCGCTCTGTTATGAGGGGGAAAACGTGATCCTGTGCGGGGATCTGAACGTCGCGCACCGCAACGCCGATATCCACCCGGAAATGTACGTCGAGGACATGCTCTGTACCCGGCCCGACGAGCGTTCAATGATCGATGCACTGCATCGCCTCGGCCTGAAAGATCTCTTCCGTCACCATCATCCCGATGACGCTCATGCGTATTCCTGGTGGCCATACTACGGCGGGGCGAGGGCGCGAAACGTGGGGTGGCGGATCGACTACATATTTGCCCCTTCCGCCATAGCAGGGACCTCCACCGGGTGCTGGATTCAGCGTGAGGAATCGAGTTCGGACCACTCTCCCGTCATTGCGGAGATCGGACCCCCGCCCACGCCCGGGAAGACTTCAAGAAAAACCTCCAGAAATGTGAAATGATGGACCCGCACGACCGTCTGCTCGGTTACTACTATTTCGGGTTCCATTCCGCGCTTGTACGGTACAGGGTGCTGACGATCCAGGGGTGGGTAGTGACAGCGTTCGGCGCGGCGGGACTCCTTGTATTCTGGCGGGATGGGAGCGATCTCTTCACCATCGCGGTTGCTCTTTGTGCCGCGGTCGCCGGACTCTCGCTCGTCCACCAGAGTGTCGCCGCTCTTGACCAGTACGTCCGAGTTCCCTACCCCGGGCCGGCTCACGGGTCATGTCCCGCCGAAATCGCGGAAGGCGTCGGGGAGTGCGCACGGCTCATGGAGGAGATCGACAGGGGAGGATGGCAGGAAGCGTATGCCGCATTCCGTGCGCTGAATGATATGGCGGAACGCTTCTCATTCCCCCCCCTCCGGTAGTCGCGCTCGATCGCGTTTTCATAGCGGGCGGAACCGACAGTCCCGGCCCGCCACAAAGACAATCCATCGGAGAATCCCATGGGCAGCCGCGTAGAGGAGTTCAACGAGTTCCGCTCAAGAATGAACAGCCGGATACTCGGGATCGACAACCGTGCGATCAAGCGGTTCTTCGGCGTCGATACGCTCACGTACGAGCCGGGGGCGCTTGACACGAAAACAAAAGAGATGCTCGGGCTCGTTGCATCCATGGTCCTCCGCTGCGACGACTGCATCTCCTACCATGTCCAGCAGTGCAAAAAGGAAGGAGTCACCGACCCGGAAATGCATGATATCTTCAGTGTTGCCCTCGTCGTGGGGGGTTCGATCGTCATCCCGCACATGCGCAGGGCGGTGGCCTTTCTTGATGAGCTGAACGAACGGGGTCCTGCATGACGGGGGGGAGACGTGCCGCGGCGACCCTGGCATGGGTGGCGATCTTTTCTGTCGCCTTTGCCTTTGTGGAGGCGAGCGTTGTGATCTACCTGCGGGCCCTCTACTACCCCGAAGGGTTCGCTTTTCCGCTGAAGCTGATCCCGGCCGGCTATCTTCGTGTTGAGACTGCGCGGGAAGCCGCCACGATCATCATGCTGGCGACGCTCGGCGTCATCGCAGGGTGGAGGCCATGGGAGAAATTCGGATTCTTTCTCTTTGCATTCGGCATCTGGGATATTGCATTCTATGCCTGGCTTCTCGGCACGGTCGGTTGGCCAGGGTCCCCGTTCGAATGGGACATTTTGTTCCTCATTCCGCTTCCCTGGATCGGCCCGGTGATTGCCCCGCTGGCGATATCCCTGCTCATGACGATCTTCGGCGGGATGATGGTGCTCCGCTCGGCGGGAGAGAGGCGTTTTCATCCCGGCGCGGTCTCATGGGTCCTCGGGGGGGTGGGTACCTCGCTTATCCTCTATTCCTTCATGGTTGACACGGATGCCGGAATGAGGGGCGCATCCCCGGCCCCCTATCATTACGGGCTCTTTGTTGCAGGTCTGATCGCATTCATCGCCGGGTTTGTTTTTGCATGCCGTCCACCCCGGACCGTTCCGGGTCGTGGGAACGCACAATGAACCCCTGTTGACAGGTTCTCTCCCATGAAACCCCTCCGTGTGCCACTTTTGGCCTTAGCCCTTTTCATTGCTCCGTTTGCCTCCTCCCAGTCTCCTGACGGTCCGTGGGTAGGATCGATAAGCGTGCTGGGGACAGAATTGAAGATAATGGTGACATTCGCAACGAAAGGGGATTCAGTTTCGGCAAGCATTGACATCCCTCAGCAGATGGCGCTGGGTCTTCTGCTCCGGAATGTCTCCTGGCGACCGCCGAAAACACATTTCGAGCTCCCCGCCGGTCCGGGACTCGCGGTGTTTGACGGGACCATTGTGAAGGAGACCATAAACGGGGAATTCACGCAGGCCGGAATATCAGGGACATTCCGCCTTGAAAGGGGAAAGGACGTCCGTGCGGCTGCACCCCCCGCGCCTCCGGAGCCCCCTCCTCCGTACAGTGTGGAAGAAATCACATTCAATGCCGACAGTGTGAGAATTGCAGGGACGCTTACCATCCCTCCCGGAAAGGGACGGCATCCCGCGGTCGTGTTGATAACCGGGAGCGGTCCCCATAACAGGGACGAGGAGCTACTCGGGTTCAAGACGTTCCGGATTATCGCGGACCATTTCACGAGACACGGACTGGCGGTCCTCCGGTGTGATGACCGGGGCGTGGGTGGATCGACGGGAAGCAAGACTCTTTCAACAACCGCTGATCACGCTGACGACGTGCTGGCAGCCGTGAAACTTCTTCAGGGACGTCCCGACATCAATCCGGCGCAGGTCGGTCTGTGCGGACACAGCGAAGGAGGGATCATTGCCCCCATCGTCGCTGCGAAGTCGAAGGACGTTGCATTCATTGTTCTGATTGCCGGCCCTGCGGTTACCGGGGACAAGTTGATTCTGTTCCAGCTTGAGGTGCTGATGAGGGGGGGCGGAGCAGGCGAGGAGCAGATTCGAAAGTCGCTCGATCAGCAGCGCCGATTGATCGAATGTGTCCGCACCGGGAGAGGATGGGATCTGATGGCCGAAGAACTCAGGAAGGAGATTGCCGCCAGCTTTGCATCACTCCCCCCGGGAACACGGGAGGGGATCGCCGATTCCGCGGCGTTCGTGAATAAGAATGTGGAAACGAGCCTTGCGGCTGCGCGGACCCCCTGGGTCAGGTATTTGATCGAATGCGATCCCGTGCCGACGCTCCATGATGTTTCGTGTCCTGTGCTGGCGATATTCGGCGAGCTGGACATGCAGGTCCCGGTCAGTTTGAACAGAAAGCCGATGGAAGCAGCGCTGGCGAAGAGCAAAACAAAGGACTGGAAGGTTGAAGTTTTGCCGAAGGCCAATCACCTGTTTCTCACGGCTGTGACCGGCTCTCCGGCGGAATACGCGACCCTCGAAAAGAAATTCGTTCCCGGTTTTCTTGACCTTATGACGGACTGGATTACGAAGAGGGTATCCGTTTTGTCTGGCGGCGCTGGGGGACGGGGAAACTGACCGAATTGAGACGGGACTGATTCAACGCGCGATGGCTTGCCGCTCCGCTTGCAGGGACAAGGTACATTGCCGCCAGCTCCCCCCGAATCCCCATGCTGTGTTCGTAGCGGAACCCCCCCTTGAGCGCGGTCCCTTCCGGGGGGAAGCACTCCTTGAACCACTCTTCCCCCACGCAGTACAGGTTGCAGAGGTGCCACAGTACACCCGGTTTCGGGACGCACTGGTTCTTCTCCCAGCGCTCGACTCCCACCCAGGTGTAACCTATCATTGAACCGACTTCCTTGAGCGTGTACCCTGCGGATATTCTGGCCGCCCGCAGCCTGTCTCCAAATGTGCGAACATGCGACCTCTCCTCGATGATGCGATCGACGGCCTTCTCGATTTCAAGCGCCTTTGCCCGCGAGAGTACCGTCCTGTAATGGATGATTTGCCAGGCATATTGCCTGGAAACCCCGAGATTCTGCGCCAGATACGAGAGCGTGAGCCCCCACGGCTTCATTTTCTTGACGATCCTCTGCACCACTTCATCCACTTCCGGTACTCTCCTCATCGCGGCCATCGCTCCTTCATCTGCACTTCGGCACTCGCTCTTTAAGCACGCGCCGTTTGGTCCCGCCCCAATTGATAGTTATACGTTGATTCATGACAGAAGTTGGGAATGGACATATTACCTTTATGTAAAATTTACAGGTTATTCTTACCCCGGTTCTTTCTACAAAATGTTCCTGAATGCTGTTAATCATGTCAGTAAAGCGGGAAAACGCGCCCCTTCTGTGCCCGAATGTCGTGGTATGCTTTTTGCGGTAACCCGCTGTGTTGAAACGTTTTCGGCCACCAAAATGATTCGACGGGGGAAACCTGATGGGACTTGGACAAACAATGATGTCAGTATTGGCGATGGGGATGCTTGCCACCGTCTTGTTGACAGTCAACACGAATTCCGGGGACTGCAATCAAGCCGTCCAGATGTCCGAGTACCGCATCATGGCGGCCTCGCTGGCCACCTCCACGCTTGAACGGGCGACCGGTCTCGCGTTCGATGAGGCCACGGTCTCGAGCGATGTCCCGGGTGTGTCTTCCTTGACTGCCGCGAACGCCCTGGGGGTGGAAACCGGTGAAACGGACTCACTCGAAAATACATTCGACGACTTTGACGACTACGCCCACTTTCACAAGATGGTCAAGGGTGATACGGTCTTCTTCCGTTCCGCTGATTTTTATGTCTGGTCATGGGTTGATTATGTGACGATTTTGGGGGACTCCGTGAGTCATGCGACCACGCAGACGTACAACAAGCGGATCATGGTGTATGTCACGAGTCCCTACATGAATGATACGCTCCGGTATTCCACACTGTACAGTTACTGGTATTTCCGTTAACCCGGCAAAGGAAGCGCGACGATGGGACTTCAAACAGTCATAGACCTGATCGGATCGACGGTAATATTCGGCTGGCTCTTTCTGATCACGATCACCGCCAACGGTGCAAACAAGGAAGACTTCCAGACGAACCAGGGGGAACTCCTGTGCCAGCAGAACCTGGTCGAGTTGACGAAGCTGCTGGAGTATGACTTCCGGAAGATCGGCTTCTGCAAGGAACCGAACCGGCTGCCGAATCCCACGCTGGCCATTCTCCTTGCCGATAGCACGAGGATCAAGTTCCTCACGGACCTGGATCTCGACGGGAGCGGACCGGATGGGTTTCCGGATTCGCTCTACTACTATCTCGGCCCTCCCGGCGTGGCCGGTGCGGGAAACAATCCCCGGGTCTGCATTCTCTACCGGGTTGTCAACGATCAGCCTGCGGCCGGGTCAAACCTTGGTGTGACCAATTTTAAGCTCACGTATTACGACAGGTTTAACAACGTGATCCCTGTCCCCGTCTCGCAGGCAAATCTTCAGTCCATTTTTTCGATCCAGATCTCGATGAGCGTGGAGAACACGATCGCGAGCGCGCTCGCCGAAACTTCTCCGCAGAACACCCAGTACCAGTCCGCATTCTGGCAGCAGCGGCGGCTTTCATCGAGAAATTATCAAAATCGCTAAGGGGGGGGTATGGGCAAGCAGGCGCTCTTGATGGTCATCGGGTACAGTCTCATTTTCCTCATGAGCGGCGCGATGATGTCGAACGGCACCGTCGACGCGTTCAACAACGCGATGAACTACTACGAGGGGAACATCGTTCGCGATATCGCGATCTCCGGGGCGAACATGGGGGCGAATTACATATTCGTCAACAGGCCGCTCATGAACAGCAACCCCTGGTGGAACGGCTGGGTCACGCCGATCAAGCTGAACGGCGGGACGTTCACGGTGACGATGGATTCGGTTCAGGACAACTACGGCAACTGGGGACGCATCAGGATGACGACAACGGCCCACTACGGTGACAGTACGTGTGTCGTGACGGTGCTTTTTCACCCCAGCCAGTTCTCGAAGTTTTGCATGTATGCGGGTGCGATGACCGGGGTCTATTTCGAACCATCGGACTCCGTCTTCGGTCCCTGCCACATCGAAAGCACCTTGAATTACGGAAATCCCTCCGGCGGTACCATGGCGGGTGGCGCCTACTTCGGGGGGAAGGTCACGACGAAGAGCGGCATAGCCGCGCTCACGAATCCCGCGATGCTCCCCACGTTCGCGCAGGGTCGTGAGGACGGCGTCAGCATCCCCCTCTCGCTCAACACTGCGCAGTTGGTGACGGAAGCCGCCGGGAACCTCTTCAGCGGGGGAGAGCTCTGGGTAACGTTGAAGGATGACAGCGTTGCATGGAAGAGGTCGAAGACCGGTGCAGTGACGACCCAGGCAATCTCTCAGATCGCACCGAACGGTGTGCTCGCCATCGACAAGGGGACACTCTATATTCAGGGAGAAGTGAGCACCAGGCTGACAGTCGCCTCACTCCGGACATCGGGTTCGACAGGCGGGACCGTCATCGTCAAAGACAATGTTACGTACAAGACCGATCCCCGTGTCGATCCGCTCTGCCATGCCATGCTCGGAGTGGTGGGATACGGCTCGATCAGCATCGACACGACCGCAGCACATAACAATTTTACGGTTCAGGGCTCTATGTACTCCCAGACGGACGGGATCCAGGTGGTGAACTACAACACCAGGCCCCGCGGAAACCTGTATGTCCTGGGGGGGTGGATCGGCACGCAAATATACGCGACATCAAATGGGACAACGGCCGGCTTGCCCGTAAACGTGACATACGATGAACGGTTCCGCGTTGATGCACCACCCTACTTCCCGGGGACGAACGGGTATGAGATTCTTGCATGGTATGAATGATCTTCGCGCGGTCCGGTGACGGGCTCACGTGGGGGGGCTGGCAGGCAAGTGCTGTCAGCCCCTCCGTTTTTTCCCTAGGGAAGAGCGCAAAGCCCGCCATGGGCTGGCCTGAAGTGAAAGCCCGACGTAAGCGGATCTAATAAAGAACCCGCCTGCGGCGGGTCAGGTGTGGACGCTGTAGGGTTCGAACCTACGACCTCCGCCTTGTAAGGGCGGCGCTCTGAACCAGCTGAGCTAAGCGTCCGTTTGTCCCGCAAGATACCGAATTTCATCACCCGGTGCAATTCTCCGGTCGAATCCGCATATTGCCTCACGATCCCCCCCCCACATTACCCTGCAATGGACCCGCTCCCCATCGAGGAATCACTTCCGCGCCTTCTTTCAGAACTGGAGGATTCGCGCCCCGTGGTACTGAGCGCTCCCCCGGGTGCCGGAAAAACCACACGCGTTCCACTTGCGCTCCTCGATACCGCCTGGATGGCCGGGAAAAAGCTTCTCATGCTCGAACCCCGCAGACTGGCCGCCCGGCGCGCCGCATCGTACATGGCGTCGCAACTCGGAGAGAATGTGGGGGAAACCGTCGGCTACAGGATCAGGGGGGAATACGTGGCAGGGAGGAACACGCGCATCGAGGTCGTGACGGAGGGGATCCTCACCCGTCTCCTCCACTCCAGCCCCGATCTCCCCGGGGTGGCGCTTGTCATTTTCGACGAGTTTCACGAGCGGAGCATTCACGCCGATCTCGGCCTCGCATTGACGCTTGATGTTCGTGACCACCTCCGCAGGGATCTCCGATTACTCGTCATGTCGGCAACTCTCGACGGGGTCTCCCTCGCCCGTGTGCTGGGGGATGTGCCCGTCGTCGTCGGTGCGGGGCGGAGCTATCCCGTGGAAACACGCTATCTTGCGCATCATTATAGGGGTGTCATTGAACGGGAGACAGCGCGGATCATCCGCCGTGCTCTCGGCGAAACCGAGGGGGACATTCTCGTCTTTCTGCCGGGCGTTCGGGAAATCCGTCGTGCCGGGATAATGCTCGGGGAAGGGGGGCTCCCCGATGACGTCGTCGTTCACACCCTCTTCGGTGACGCGGACCCGGAGACACAGCGTGTCGCCCTGGGTCCCGTTGCGCCGGGAAAACGGAAGATCCTCCTTTCGACGAGCATTGCCGAAACCAGCCTGACGATCGACGGAGTCCGGGTTGTCGTCGACTCCGGTCTCTCCCGCGTTCCGCGGTTTGATCCTAAACGGGGGATGTCGGGACTGGAAACGGTTCCCGTGTCCCTTGCCTCCGCTGACCAGAGGCGGGGCCGGGCGGGTCGCCAGGCTCCGGGAACCTGCTACCGGGTCTGGACGGAGGATCAGCATCGGTCACTGACTCCCTTTTCCACGCCTGAAATACTTGTGGCCGACCTTGCCCCGCTGGCGCTTGACATCGCACGTTGGGGCGGAGGAGACGGGCTCCGTTTCATCGATCCACCCCCCGCGTCCCACCTCTCACAGGCCCGCTCGATGCTTCTGTTGCTCGGAGCGCTTGATGACAGGGGCGCCCTCACCTCCCATGGGAAGGCGATGGCCGATCTCCCGATCCACCCGAGACTTGCTCATATGATTCTTCGCGGCAAAGACCTGTCACTCGGTCTCCTCTCCTGTGAGCTCGGCGCGCTCCTCGAGGAGCGGGACATACTCCATGGTCCTGCGAGAAACGATGTCGATATCGCCTCACGGTTGCAGGCGCTCCAGACGGGAGCCGGCGTAGGACACGCTCTTCGAATTCGTTTGAACGCAGAAGCGCGCCGTCTGCAGAAGCTGGCGGGTGCGGAGGGGGACTCTCAAGACCTTTCCCGGCTCGGCCTGCTCGTTGCATTTGCATACCCCGAGCGTGTCGCCCGCCGCAGGGGGGAGGGCCCGGGAAGATACCTCATGGTGAACGGCGCGGGTGCAGTCCTGCCGGAGGGGAGTTTGCTGACGAGGGAAGAGTTTCTCGCAGTGGCGGACGTGGACGGGATCGGTACAGACGTCAGGGTTTTCCTCGCTGCACCCCTTCACAGGGAAGACCTTGTCGAGGCGTTCCATGAGAGGATCGTGGAAGAGGAACAGGTCTTCTGGGACAAGGCGGATGAATCCGTTGTGGCCCGGCAGGTCCGTCGGCTCGGGGCGATCACGGTGGAGGAGCGGGCTTCGGTCCCGCGTGGTGAGGCTGTTCGTGAGGCCATGGTGGAAGGAATCAGACTGATGGGGCTCGCGGTTCTTCCGTGGGGAAAGGAACCGGAATCGGTGAAGAGCCGGGGCGAATGGCTTCGCGTGCGCGGACTGGCTCCGGCGGACTGGCCGGACCTGAGCGATACACATCTCATGGCAACGCTCCCCGGCTGGCTCGGCCCATTTCTCGACGGCATCACGCGAAGGTCACACCTCGGGAAGCTGAACATGGAATCCGTCCTTCGCGTCCTCTTCACCGTGCGAGGGTGGAATGAACTTTCACGGCTTGCACCGGAGACGATCACCGTCCCGACCGGGTCGAGGATCCGGCTCGACTACACGGCCGGAGACTTGCCCGTGCTCTCGGTGCGGCTGCAGGAGATGTTCGGGCAAACAGACACGCCGGTGATTGCCGGAGGTCGCGTGAGCGTCCTGATTCATCTTCTCTCCCCCGCGGGAAGACCGCTCGCCGTCACACAGGATCTGAGAAGTTTCTGGTCGAATGCCTATCGGGAGGTGCGGAAGGAGATGCGCGGGAGGTACCCCCGGCACGTCTGGCCGGAGGATCCTCTCGGTGCGAAGCCCACACGGAGGACGAAAAGATCCACACGCCGGGGCTGAAAGTCCCGCCCTCTATTGAAATTTGATCGCAATTCAGTATCTTGGGCATCAACGCCCGTCTGATGACATTCAACCATAAGAGGCGATAATGGGATTGTTCGGAGATATTCTGGGTACGCTCGCAGGAGGGAGCGCAACTCCTGGCGGTACGGAAGGTCAGATCATGAGGGCCGTCGCGGGAATGCTCTCGGACAAGCAGTCCGGTGGCCTCGCCGGACTGGTGACCAATTTCCAGAAGAATGGACTTGGTGACGTCGTCTCTTCCTGGATCGGCACGGGCAAGAACCTCCCGATTTCGGCGGACCAGATACAGCGGGTGTTCGGCAACCAGCAGGTCAGCCAGATTGCGCAGAAGGTCGGAATCGACCCCGAGAAAGTCACAACGACACTTGCGAGTGTTCTCCCCGGGCTGGTGGATAAGCTTACGCCGAACGGGAAACTCCCGAGCGAAGATGTTCTCCTGGAGGGAATAAACCTCCTCAAGAAGAAGCTGGGTCGTTAAGCTTGCTCCTGCTGTAAGAACTGTTCTACGCCCCGCCCCGCGGGGCTTTGCTTTTCTAGAATTGTTACAATTTCGTGACAACCGCCGGTCAGACCTGCACAACCTCACGTCGCTGAAAGAGAAGGCTGAGAGAAAAATCACCCCAACTTCGGCGGGGGTTCCATGACCCGTTCGCAGGCGTCCTGCAACTCGAAGAGTATCGGGACCAATGAATCGATTCTGGTCTTGGTGAGAATCAGGTGCACGACCTGGTTCGGGCTCAGAAAGACCATGTTCCCGCCCCGCCCCCGAAGAGCCTTCACGACCCGGACGAGAGCCCCGATCCCGATCGATGACATGAAGTCAACTTTCGCAAGATCCATGACCACGAATGTCCTGTCCGATGTCGTGAGATGGGTCAGCTGTGGCTCAAGCGCCGCGGTCCCCTCAATATCCAGCGTTCCCTCCAGCATCACGTGTATGATTCCCCCCTCGAGTTGCTCCTGTTTCAGTGTCATGCGCCTGACCCCGTGGTGTTGGTGCGGCAATTGCGGTTGTCTGTGAACTCGTGATACAAAATATAGAACGGGCGGCCTGGCATTGCAAGGAGAGGGGAGATATTTAACAATTTGGTAACAGCCTGGACTGAGCGGCTCACCCGAATGCGGGTTACCGTTGCCGTGCCCGTTCGAGGAAGTCCCGTACCGCCGGAAAAAACTGCGCGGGCGCCTCGATGAAAGGAAAATGTCCGCAGTTCTTCATGACGACATACCGGGAGCCGGCTATGTGGCTATGGATCCGCTCATTCGCCTCGGGGGGCGCCGGGTCATAGTCGCTGCCGATGATCAGGACCGGGCACGTGATCGTCTCGAGCCGGCTCAGCACGTCATAGGCCTGAAGCTGAGGGTCTTTCGCGAAGTACTGGACCAGCTTGCTTCTGGCCCCGTAGTCCGGACCAAAGGTCAATGTGAGCTCATCCGCCTTTTTTGGATCGCGGAATGAACCTCTGAAGAGAAGTCTGAAGAAATTCTGCATCGCAGCAGGATCGCGGCGCTTGAACCCGGGGGTCTGTGCCAGTGACGCCTGTGCGATGCTGTCCTCGCGTGATGTCCTCTCTCCGATGATTTTGAATGATGCGGATCGGAGCTCGGACGTGGGGGGCGTGCTGTTGACGAGTATCAGGGAGTTGAGCCGGTCCCCGTGTTTGATTGCGTAGAACATGGCAAGCAATCCCCCCCAGGAGTGCCCCATCAGGTTCATCGTATTCAGGTTGTACGCGTCTCGCACCCTGTCGATGTCCTCGACGAGCGCGTCGAGTGTCATCGCAGTGGAATCCACACGGGGTGACGATTTGCCGGATCCTCTCTGATCGAAGAAAATAAGCTCGTAAGTGTCCGCGAGCTTCTCCATCTGGGGGAGGAAATATGAATGATCGAGACCCGGCCCGCCGTGGAGGATCATCAGGGGGATCCCTGTACCGATGCTCTTGCAGAAGAGGTGGGTCCCGTTGATGAGGCGCAGCCCCTCCACGACGAGGGGTGCCTTGTCGTCCTGGGCCGGCGCAACGAGAGTCGCGGGGAGCGACAGGAGCATCCCCGACAGAACTGTGATCCATATGAGTCGCGTAATTCTCGGCAAATTGTTCTCAGGTGATCAAGGAAAGCCCGGAGGGCGCTGACGCATTAGGAAGATAACGCTCCGGCACCTCATAACAAAACAGGAACGGTCTCCGTCGGCCTCGAGTTCCCCCTCCTGCCGCCGTCCGGTTTGTGTTTCATCCGTGTTTTTGACAGATTGCCTTCACTCGCCACTGAGGCGGTCTCTCTTGAGTGTGAATGTGAATCCCGTGGTCCCGTCCTCCCCCATGTTCATCACGTGGGCATTGATGTTCCTGGCGCAATTCTCGCTGGCACAGGTTCCGGAGGGAGCTGACTCTATGGCGCACGCGCTGAAGCCCCCCTACCTGAACAAGGTGGGTGCCCGCGGACGCATAACGATATGGGTGGTGGACGGGACGTACGTCCGCACGCAGATCGACGAAGAATTTACAAACTTCGGACAGCACTATGCGTTCAAGTTCATCCCCGAAAACGAATTCTGGATCGACAGGGAGGGGAAACCGGACGAGGTGCCGTTTTTCATCGACCATCTGCTGGTCGAGCATCGGCTCATGGCAAAGGGGATGCCGTACGACAACGCGCTTGAAGCGGCGGACAAGGCCGAGCAGAAGGAAAGAAAAAGGTCGGGTGACGTCGACAGCCTGACGAGAGGCGGAAGTCTGCCGGATCCGACCAGGGTGCATGTGACCCTCTGGAAACATCTCACCTCCGGCGTCAGCGTATGGATTGTCAACGGGCGGCTGGTCCGGAGCGTGTTCGACATTGATTTCACGGAAGGGGGGCACGATCACGTCTACGAATTCGTCCCGGAAAACGAAGTCTGGATTGATAACGACCTGGAGGACGCCGAGCGTCCATACGTTCTCTTGCACGAGCTGCACGAACGAAACCTGATGGCGAAGGGCTGGGACTACGACCACGCACACGAGGATTCAAGCAAGCTTGAATACCACTGCAGGCATAATCCCGATGAACTCCATCCTGCTCTCGCAAAAGAGGGGTGGGAATAGTACGCAGACTCATTCCGCCTCCCCGGACCCCAAGATATCGTTTTCCGTCTCTCGTCTCGTTGTTATTCCCTGAGGAAGTGCGGCATCTGATCCGGTATCGGGACCGAGATCTCCACAAATCCGCGGTACTTTCCATCCTCGAACCAGGGTGACTGGAATACGAGCTTCTTTGTCCCCCCTTTCTCGATCGTGTAGCAATTGGGGGATCCTGAAGCCAGCAAAGCCGCCACCTTCTCGCGGGCCACCCCCGGGTGGCAATCGTACAGGTTCTTACCGATCAATTCGACCCCCCCGTCCTTTGCGAACGTCGACGAGGAGCGGTCATTCATCTCCAGTATGATTCCCGATGCGTCGCAGACCGTAATGGAAGCTGGAAACTCCTTTACCCACGCGGCTTCTTTCATCGCCCTGGATCCCCTTGCTAGTGTTTCTTTCCCCCCCTTTTCTTACATTTACACTGGCGATAATATACGGGATTTTTTCCTTTCGAAGGGGACGCGCCATGAAGAGTCAGATTCTCTTTCTCCTTGCCGTAAGTCTGATTGCGGCCGGATGCGTCGTCGGTGACACGTCGACGCGAGCTCCGCAGACCTCTTCCTCGTACGGATCATCCGATGAACAGTTTCCGGTTCTGAACGCGTACGGGAACTGGATCGACGTTGGCACGTACGGGCGTGTCTGGCAGCCCTCGGTCATGTCTGATTGGAGGCCCTACACCAACGGCCAGTGGGTATGGTCCGACCGCGGGTGGATGTGGGACTCGGACGAGCCTTTCGGCTGGGTTGTCTATCACTACGGCGAGTGGATTCAGATGGACGCCCTGGGCTGGGTCTGGATTCCTGGAAACGATTGGTCTCCCGCGCGCGTAAATTGGTACTCGGAGAATGACTACATCGGTTGGGCGCCGATGGCTCCCCCCAGGGCATCGTATCCCGAGGCGTATCAGCCGGGTTATGAGAACTACTGGGTGGTTGTCCCGGCACCACAATTCACCCGGTTGAACGTCGGTGCATACAGGACCACTCCTCCCCATCAGGCCCCTCCGGCAGCCACGCGTGGGAAGGCGCCAGAGCGTCCGCCCGACATCATCACCATTCAGGGAGCAACCCATCAGTTGATCGCCCCCCGCAAGACCGAGCAGGATCAGGTCCGGATTGGCCCCCGTACTGTCACCCGGGTGAGGGTGGCTCCGGATGTCAGGGTTGCACCTCCGGCACAAGTGTACGCTTCCCCTACCGCTCCCGACGTTGCACCCCCCCCTTCCACGCCGGCGGTTCTTCCCGGAGGAGGGCGCACGATACCGCGTCCCGTCGCTCCCGCCGTTGTTTCCCCCCCACCGGTGCAAGCGCGGACCCCCTCCCCGGTGAGGATTACTCCGACCCCCGCTCCGGTGAGGGTTGCCCCCCAACCGGTTGTGCCGGCTGAAAGGAGAGTAACTGTTCCGGATAGGCCCCAGGAAAAAAGAGAAGTGAGGAGTGCAGTGAAACCGGAAGAGAAAAAGGATTCGCGGTAACCGAAGCCCTGCTTCTCCTCTCACGATGATCCGCGCTCACCACTCCGGAGTCCACGTGGTCCCGAGACCGGGGCCGAAGAGGATGGCATTGGTCAGGAGCCGCTCGGTCCCCCGGAAGTACGCCCGGAAGTCCGGCTGCCCTGCAAAGAGTATCACCTGCCCCATTCCCGACTGTTCCCGCGTACAGTACGGCGTGTTTGCGAGTCGAAGTCGCGCCTCCGGCCAGAGCAAACCCGAGATTCGCAGAGACGGCGAAGGGGCGAACCGGCCGACCGTCCTCACCGGCGGATACTTGGAGACGAACGCCGTCGGGGACGTCATCATTGCCGGCACGCTTTTCCCCAACCCGAAGGTGAGCCACTCATCCCTGTCACAATCGACACGGAGAATTGCCCCGTGGGGAGCGAAGAGGCGGGCGAGCTCGTCGGCCCGATCAAGCTCCTCGGGTTTCAGCGACGGTTTGGGCGGAATTCGACCGGCGGTGTCGGATTTTTCCGGGTAGGACCAGATATGCAGTTTATCGAGGGAAGGAGATTCGCTTGCAATTTCGTCCATTGCGGACTGTTCGTACTCGCTCAGTTTTGCCAGGACCTGTGATCGCTGTCGAACTGACGTGAGTCCGGTGGATGAATCGGCGCAGAACATCGCTGAACCGCCCATGGCAATGAGCGTCCCCCCCTCCTGCACCCAGCGGCGGATCTTCTCGATTACCGGCCGGCCGATGACACTGGGGAAGGAATATCCATCCGGCAGCACCAGGACATTATAGATCGAGAGGTCGACCATGCCGAGCTGGGCGATATCCAGCAGTGCGAGCGGAAGACCGATCTTCTGATCAAGCAGATGCCACACAGCACCCATGCTGGCGAAGTCGGTGTTCCCGCCCGCGACGAGCGCCGCCTTCGGCTTGCGGAGGACGCCGAGTTCGCCGCCGCCGAGGTCCGGTCCATTGGGTGCCAGCCCGCTGCTTATGCCGACGACCTGAATGCCGGTCTCACGGGCAACGCTCTCCAGCGTCCGGGAAACATCCGGCGGGTTGGCGCGCAGTGGGAGGAATATCGATCCCCGGGGGAAGTTCTTTCCCTCGAGGTTGAGGTCTTTCTTCGCGGCATACATCGTCAATCCGCGGCCATACAAAAGTGCCACTGCCCGAAGTGCCCCGTCACCGCTGCAGTCAAAAAGGAAGCCCTGCTGGGGCCGGGTTCCGTCCACACGACCCTGGCGCGGCACATATTTCCAGGGTTCCGACGGTGACGTCACCGCCGATTCCGATGAGTAGGCATCCAGCCCGTATGCAGCCAGGAGCGACCACGATGTCACTTCGTAGAGTTTTGACTCCCTGCGCTTCAGGAGTTCACGGCGCTCAAACGTGAGAAAAGTATCCGAGAGCTGCATGTCGAATGTCAGGATGGTCTGGGCCAGGAAGCCGAGCGGCTGGTTTGTCGGGACAATCAGCGTCCCCACCGGGAACACGCGGGTGACTGACCCCGGGTCGTAATAGCTTTTCACATGAGCGGAGAATTCCTCTTTTGCCACCGACACCTCGATTCCCTGGCGCGAGAGTGTTTGCGCGAAATGTGTCAGCCGGTCCGTATTATTGTCGGGTGCAACAATATATGCCTTCACCTTTCCGCCGCCATACTCCGAAACCGCGCGCTCCCGATGCGCATAGTAGTCGCTCAGAAGCTCTCTCCGGTTATTGGCCGCCGTGGTGAGATTGGCCATCGAGCTCACATAGTGGTGTTCCACAGTTTCGGAATATGTCAGAACGGTCCCGTCGTGCCGCGATACGCGTGAACCCGACACGCCGGCCTGCTCGTACAATATTCCCAGGCCCCCTGTATACAGGGGCCACGAGGATCCGTACCCGGGGTAGAGTTCTTCGTTCCATTCGCGCGTGTAGTATGCCCAGCCGTGCTGGTCGAACGACCTGGCCTGGTCGGCGGCAAAGACCCCCCACCAGTGCTTGACACGGTCGGTGAGGTAGGGGTTGAATGGATGACGCGGCGGGGAGAACAGGTATGTGTCCCACTGTCCCATCTCGTGCGCATCCACGACGAGCTGGGGGTGCCACGAGACAATCGCCTCGATCCTGGCCTTGGTCTCCCGAAGTTCCTCGGAAAACCAGTCGCGATTCATATCGAAGAGATAGTGGTTTCCCCGTCCCCAAGGCCAGAAGCCCCCTTTCTGGAGACTCTGCCCGTCGGCCAGCGGCACTGCAGTCGCGAACGCTTCCATTTGCGCAAGGAACCGTTCGCGACCGTCCGGGTTCTCGGAAGGGTCGATGATGACCACCAGGTCTCTCCGCAAACGCTCTGTCAGCGAGTCGGTTCCCGCCGCCAGTCGATACGCGACGGCAAGAGATGCATCAACGCCCGAGATCTCGTCGCCGTGAATCGAGTAGGCCAACCAGGCCACGGCAGGGGTGGAATCGATGACGGCATTGAGTCGGCTCTGTGCGAGCTTCCGTGGATCACCGATGCGGCGGAGGTTCTCCTTGATCTCCTCAAGCCGGGCGATATTGGCTTCATCGGAGATCACGAGGTAGACGAGCGGCCGGTCCTCATACGTCTTTCCCATATCGAAAAGCCTTACCCGCTTCGAAGCCGTCGCAAGCACGTGGAGGTAGTCAAGGACCATGGCGTGTCTGGCAGGGCGCTCACCCAGGGCAAAGTGGAGCGTCTGCTCCGGCGCAGGGACGGAAGGATCGTACTCTCCCGGTGCCAGCACTAACCCGCCGTTGCTTCCAAAAAATCGTACGGGTGTGTCGCCGGCCGTTCCTTTGCATGCGATGCACAAGCTCAATGTCAAAAGCGCGAGACAGAGGCGATATCTGAGCATGAGCTCCTCAGCAGTTGTTATAAGTGTTTGGGGCCGATCAGGGGTCGCACCAAAGGTATCCCCTCCGGAATCGAGAATCAAGTTCTCGCATCCCCTTTCTCCCGCCCCTTTCTTCCGGTAGAAACAACAAAGCCCCGACCATTCCTGGCCGGGGCTCGTGTGTGATACTCACAAAGTCAGCAATAGCAGAAGCTTCTTCGTCTCCGTATACGCTCCTGCCTGTAGTCGGTAGAAATACACACCGCTTGCCGGGTTCGTCCCATCGAACCGCTCTGAATAGCTCCCTGCCGACTTCTCCTCGTCCACGAACGTGCAGACCTGTTTCCCGAGAATGTTGAAAACCTCACCGTGTTTTCCGATGCAGATTTTGGCCAACTTGACAGACTTTTGACGAGAGAAAGGTGGAAAAAGTGTAGTCTGTTCCGGAAAAATGTTGCGGGCCAGAAAAATAGGGAATTCGATTCTCGGGAATCGTACATTATAAGGGAGTAAGTCACACTTATACAGGGAGCGACCAAAATGAAAACCAGTAGTTCCCGGATCTGGTGGCTGGTCCCGGTCGGTCTTTCATTGACAGCGGCGGGTTGCGTGACGTCAGAGACGTACACGCTCAATGAAGTCTCATTAAGCGGGCCGATTGCCAGAACACCCATAAACGTGACGATCGATCCTGTCCCGGGCACAGTCCAGTTGATTCCGGGGTTTGCGGTGGACAACGCCCCTGTCATCAAGGGGACCATAACCCCGGTGCCCGGACCTGACGCTCAGCCGGCGAAAACCCGCGTGACCGCATCGTCCGGAGGAAATCTCACGTGGGACGTCCCCGCGAGCGAATACAGTCTTGATCTCCAGTGGACTGCGACGCAGCATTTCGGGCTGGGGGTGGGAGGAGTGTATGCGACCGCCGGGGGGTATCAGTTTACGAATTTTCGTGGCGGGATAAGCTTCTTCACAGTAGACAACCAGTTCGGAATCCGGCTGGATGCGGGGGTGCAGTTCAACGCCGTCCGGTTCCGGTCCCGGGCGACCGTCACAGAGCTGGTCGAGCCGCTCTTCACGTCGCCGCGCACGTACGTGTCGAACTTCGACGATACGGGAGTCGAGCAGTCGATTGGTGCGGCACTCGGTCTCACGATCAACAGCGCCTACAGCGAATCCTTTGTGAACGGGTTCCTCCATCTTGGGGTGGCCTGGCAGCCACTCATCGACTACCGCCCGACGAGACCCGACTCCATTGCGGGGCCCGGGGACGGCCGTGCGGCCATCGGGAACCTCAAAAGCACGAGTGCGGTACTTTCCTTCGGAGGAGGGATTGCGATCGAGCTGGGGAGAGGAAACCGCGCCCTCCTCGGTATTCGTGGTGCCCAGCTCCTTGAGGTTGACTCCCCTGCACCCGGGCCGGTGTGGCAGCCCTTCGTCGAGTTTGTTTTCTCGTTCTGAGAAAAATGCCTGTCAAACGGTTGAACAATTCCCCCTAACATAGTATCTTAGCACTCAATGGTGAATCGTCGCTGAATCGTCCACGCCTCTGATCCCGTCGCGCAGTGCTGCCAGTTTCGACGAACAATACCGCCCCCGCAGTCGCAGCTCCATTGAAGAAACAGGGGGCCGGGATCGCCGTTTCCCCCCTCCTTGTTGAATCGTCCCGCAGAGAATCCGCTCAGGTTCTTGAATCCCTCAATACATCAGCCGCGGGCCTGACCCAGGCCGAGGCTGATGTACGTCTCGAACAGCACGGCCCAAACGAAGTTGCGCAGGAGGTACACCACGGATGGCTGTTCCGGATGATGGTCACTCTCCGCAACCCGCTCGTCATCCTCCTTTCCGCGCTCGCCACGATTTCGTTTGTCACCGGCGATTTGCGTGCAGGGACAGTGATGGCGCTGATGGTGGTGCTGGGCGTCATGCTCCGGTTCGTGCAGGAAAGCCGCGCAGATACAGCCGCGGCGAAGCTGAAGGCGATGATAAAGGTCACGGCCACTGTTGTCCGGGAAGGCCAGCAGGCCGAGATTCCCCTGGCACACCTCGTTCCGGGTGACCTGGTCGCGCTCGCAGCGGGGGACATGATCCCGGCCGACATTCGCGTGGTGACGTCAAAGGATCTGTTCATTGTGCAGGCAAGCCTGACGGGCGAATCGATGCCTGTCGAAAAATTCGATGCCCGGGAGGGTCGGGAAAACATCTCCCCCCTCGAGCTCTCCAATGTGTGCTTCCTTGGCACAAGCGTGGAGAGCGGGTCAGCGACGGCCGTGGTTGTCGCCACGGGAAAGACGACGTATTTTGGGAGCATGGCGGGCACCATCGCCGGCGCCCAGGTGGAGACGAGCTTTGACAAGGGAATCAAGCGATTCACCTGGCTCATGATCCAGTTCATGATGGTGATGGTCCCGCTGGTGTTTCTTATCAATGGGATCACGAAGAGTAACTGGGGGGAGGCGTTCTTCTTTGCGCTTGCGGTGGCGGTCGGACTCACACCCGAGATGCTCCCCATGATAGTCTCGGTGTGCCTTTCCAAGGGCGCCCTCCTGATGTCGCGCAAGAAGGTGATCGTCAAACGCCTCAACTCGATACAGAACCTCGGTGCGATGGACATCCTCTGCACCGACAAGACCGGAACGCTCACAATGGACCGGGTGATACTCGAGCACCACTGTGACGTCGTTCAGAAAGAAAGCGATGCGGTTCTCGTCGATGCATACCTCATCAGCCACTTCCAGACCGGATTGAGGAACGTCCTCGATCGCGCGATACTCGATCACCATGAGGTGATGGAGCAGACCGCCCTCGGCGCCTACAAGAAAATCGACGAGATACCGTTTGACTTCAAGCGGCGCCTGATGTCGGTCATCGTGGCGACCCCCGAGGGGAACCACCGTCTCCTCACGAAGGGAGCTCCCGAAGAAGTCTTCCCCCGGTGTACCCGGTTCGAGCTTGAGGGAGATCTCCTCCCCATGGACCCGATTCTCATCGAAGACCTGAAGGAGGAGTACGAGCGCCTGAGCACCAACGGTTTCCGTGTCCTTGCCGTAGCATACAAGGAGCCGGAGCTGAAGCCGGCGTATTCGAAGGACGATGAGTGCGAACTGGTATTGATCGGCTACGTCGCGTTCCTGGATCCCCCCAAGGATAGCGCTGCGCCCGCGATTGCGGCGCTCCAGAAACACGGGGTTGTCGTAAAGATCCTTACCGGTGACAATGACCTCGTGAGCAAAAAGGTCTGTCACGATGTCGGCATGCCGACGGATAAGGTGGTGCTGGGGACGGGGATTGACAAGCTGACGGACGCGGAGTTGGCGGATGCCGTCGAAAATGCCACACTGTTCGCCCGTCTCTCCCCGGCGCACAAGCAGCGGATCATCCGCATACTGCGGGAGAGGGGTCACGTCGTCGGGTTCATGGGAGACGGGATCAACGACGCGCCGGCCCTCAAAGCGGCCGACGTCGGAATTTCAGTGGATTCGGCTGTCGACATCGCCAAGGAGTCTGCGGACATCATCCTTCTCGAAAAGAGCCTGATGATACTGGAAGAGGGGGTCCTGGAGGGGCGGAAGGTCTTTGCGAACATCATCAAATATGTCCGGATGGGTGCCAGCTCAAACTTCGGCAATATGTTCAGCGTGCTCGGGGCGAGCGCGTTCCTCCCGTACGTCCCGATGGCGCCCATCCAGGTGCTGACAAACAACCTGCTGTACGACTTCTCCCAGGTGCCGATCCCGACCGACAACGTCGATCCGGAACAGATAACGAGGCCGCGCCCCTGGTCCATGGATGAACTGAAGAAGTTCATCCTGTACATCGGGCCCATCAGCTCGATCTTCGACTACACGACCTACTTCATCATGTTGTACGTGTTTCACTGTTGGGATCCTTCCCGTGCCTCCCTTTTTCAGACGGGATGGTTTGTGGAATCGCTGATGACGCAGACCCTCATCATCCACATCATCCGCACGAACAAGATCCCGTTCCTGCAGAGCCGCGCGAGCCTTCCCCTCGTCATCACGTCGTCGCTGATCATGTGTTTCGGGATGTACCTGCCGTACTCTCCCTTCGCGGCGTCGCTGGGGTTCACGGGACTCCCCGAACTCTACTGGCCCCTTCTCCTCCTCACGCTCCTCTGCTACGTGTCGCTCACGCAACTTGTGAAAGTCGTCCTCCTCCGCCGGGCGTGGATCTGACGTTTATTGACAGATTTATTCATCTCGCCACGGTAATCTCCACGTGGTCCCATTTTCGTTGTCATCCGGCGGACCATTCCCTACACCTTCACCGACCGGTAGGCGTAATCGAACGTGATGTTCGTTGATCCCAGCGCCGTGTGTATGCCGGCGCCGAACGTCGGCCCGGAGATGTACGCGAGATCGGCAGACTCCTTCTGCGCGAGATCTGCAGGGGCGAAACGGATTAAAAGGCTCCCGGGACGGAGCGGGAGAGGGAAGGAGCGCGGGACGAGGAGGACCGGCGTTTGGATCAGGGGGAGAAGCGTGCTGCAGACCGGGGACGGTTCAGGAGAGTTTCCCCAGGTGGCGGGGAAGCCGGGACTTGTAGTTCCGGCTCAGCATCAGCCTCGTGCTGTTCATCAGTATGACGGTAATGTCGCCGTGAAACAGCGGCTGCATCTCCCTGATCCTGTCAATGTTCACGATTGTCGAGCGGTGGATGCGGATGAACTGCGCCGGGTCGAGCTGGGATTCGAGATCGTTCATCGTCCCGCGGATCAGGTGTGACGCCGTCCCGACATGGAGTGTAAGGTAGTTCCCGGCGGCCTCGATCCAGTCGATTTCCTCGACCTTCAGGAACACAATGCGGCCGCCGGTTTTCACAACGAGCCGCTTCATGTAGCGGGAATCGCCGCCGACGCTCCCCAGAAGCGTCATCAGTTGCCTTTTGAACGGGCCTGCCGGCTCCGAGAGAATCTGTGCTTTGGCGCGGGTCAGCGCGTCCTGGAAACGGGTGGCGGCAAAGGGTTTAAGCAGGTAGTCGAGGGCATGATACTCGAATGCGCGGAGCGCATGCTCGTCGTAGGCGGTGACAAAAATGACGGCTGCGACGCGGTCGACGCCGACGGTTCGGAGCACTTCGAACCCGTCTTTCCCCGGCATCTGTATATCGAGAAACAGGAGATCAGGGCTCGACTCCTCGATCAACGCAACTGCATGCAATCCGTCCACACACTCACCGATGATGTCGATCTCAGGATCCCGTTCCAGGAACATTCTGAGCTTGTCCCTTGCGAGGGGTTCGTCATCAACGATGAGCGTCCGGATTTTCTGACTGGTGACCCTGGTCGACGACGGGGGGCTCATACGAATCAATACGGAGAGGAATCTGCAATGTTACACACAACCCTCCTGAAGCCCCTTCCGTCATCAGAAATGAATGGTTCATCCCGTACAGTTGCCGGAGCCGGGCCTTCGTGTTTCGAAGTCCGATCCCTTCCTCAAAGTTTTCCGGGAGGCCCGGCCCGTCGTCCGACACCCGTAATTCCAGTTTCGCCTCAGCGTACCGGGCGCTTACCATGACTGTCCCGGTCCTGCTTTGCGTTGCAACGCCGTACCGGATCGCGTTTTCGACGATCGGCTGCAACAGAAGATTGGGAACCATCGCTTGATTTGCCTCCTGCTGGACGTCCATCGTCACTCTCAACCTCTCCCCCAGCCTCAGTCTTTCGATTTCGATGTACTGTTTCAGCAGGTCCAGCTCCTGTCTCAGCGTCACCTCCTGTGCGCCGTTCACCTCGAGCGTCGCCCTCAGGAGGTCCGCCAGGCGCGAGATCGCCTCGTCCGCCGCCTCCACGTCCTTGTGCATCAGCGAAGAAATTGCATTCAGTGTATTGAAGAGGAAATGGGGATGGATCTGGCTCTTCAGTGCCTGGAGCTGGGCCTCCACGAGCTTGGCCTCGAGCCGTGATGTCCTCAGCTCCCTGTCCTTGTAGTGACGGTAGTAGTCGATGCTGTAGCTTGTCGCCAGGAGGAACGCATACGTCAGGTAGCGGAAGAAAAGACCGCTCTTCATGAGCATAATCGAGGTTTTCAGGTACGGTCTCTCGTCGCCGTCAACGGCATGAAGGAACAGGGCGTAGAGTGCGATGTGGAGTACGGGGACAAAAATGAATGCGGGGATGTGCCAGCCGAGGATCCTCGTCGTGGGTCCGGCCTCGAGCGGGTTGTGCCTCGCGAGCCAGACGATAAACGGAAACAGGAGCGCCCACACATACCAGTAGCTGAGGAGTCCGACAACAAGCTCGTTCCACTTGTATTGGGTCGTTTCCTGTGACATCCCAACATAGTTCTGGAAGACAAACAGGAGACCGATCCCCGTGAAGACGCCGAATACGATCAGCCATTCCTTCAACCGCCATGACCTGAAGGGGTTTTCCTCGCCATGAATCATTTCCGTACCCGAATTCCTTTGATTTTCCTGCCGAGAGAAGTGATAGGTGGTGGCGCCAGGGCGCCATCATTGATGGTGCCTGCGGCGCCATCGTTGATCCGGCCTGATGGCGACCGGGCTGTTGGCATCCGCCCCCGGGGGGGAACGCGGGACGGAGGACGGTCGCAACGACTATACGGGGAATCTGATTCGGAAGCAAATCCTCTGGGACGAAGTGGAGATAGGGGGGGACGAATTGCCCCGTTCCGGCATGGCCGGGATGACACGAGTGATCCGGTTTCCACAGGGTTCTTCCCTCTTCGTTCACCGGAAAATCCTGCATCCTCGGTATCACCCGCAATCGGTCTCCGATCATGCCTCCCGTCATCAGTATAGTCCCTCCTGTCACATTTTTGCATCCCGGCACTTCAATTTTCCGTATCTCTCATCAGAGAATAGAGGGAAGATTCGTTCATCAAAAAGGAGGGTGCTATGAAAACCATGCTTGTTGTCGGTGTCGCAATACTGAGCGCGGCGCTGGGATATGCCGCGCCGAGGGACGTCTCTCGTCCCGCTCCCGATCTGGAGCTCACCGAGGCGAAGCTCCTCGATGATGTTCACTGCGACGACTGCCAGACAAAGGGAAGTGCCATTTTCGATCTCGGCGAGTTACGATCTGAAAAGGCGGTCATTCCCCTGATGGATGTCCTTCACAGGGATGGGGACGAGTTCTCTCGTATAGTGGCTGCACTCGCGCTCTGCCGTATAGGCGATGCACGCGGTACATACGCTGTAAAGCGTGCAGCGACATTTGACAGGAGCGACAAAGTGCGGACGGTTGCCGCCTGGTTCTACAATACATACGTGAAAGAGGGAAGCTTCGAGTTCGAGCCCGCCCAGCCGGCGATGGCGAGCAAGAACTGATCCGCGTATCGTGTGCCAAAAGGGCTCCCCGGCTTTCCTGGCTCCGGGGGGCCCCGTTGGTTCATCTTCCCCCGTTTCTGGTTCCGTCCCCTTTCGCTTGACCCATGGCCTCATTCAAGAATCGATTCTGAAGAGTGCCCACCCCTCACATGCCCACCCCTCGACTGCATACCCCACGGCTGATTGAGAATCTCCTGAAATAGTGGTATCCTACATGTCTAAAGGAGTTCGCGATGGTCGGCCAGACGATCTTGAAATATAAGATCCTCGAGAAACTCGGTGAAGGGAGCATGGGCGTGGTGTACAAGGCCCATGACCTCGCCCTCGGGCAGATGGTGGCCCTAAGGTTCCTGCCAGTTCAGTTTTCCCGCTCAGAAGTCGATCGCGCCCGTTCAATCCTGGAGGCAAGGGCCGCCTCGACATTGACCCACCCGAACATCTGCACTGTCCATGCGATAAAGGAATACGAACGACAGATGTTCATTGTCATGGACTATGTGGAGGGGGAAAACCTCAGGAAGAAACTGAGGGCGGGACCCGTGCAGGTCAGACGGGCGATCGAGATCGGGATGCAGGTTGCTGAGGGTCTCGCGATCCTCCATGAGCACGGGATGATCCATCGGAACATCAAACCCGAGAACATCATGATCCGGAAAGACGGTGTCGTCCAGGTCATGGATTTCGGGCTCATCAGAAGAGGAGGTCTCTCCGCGGAGGCGAGGGAAGGGAGTGCCATCGGCACAGCCGCCTACATGTCCCCCGAGTTGATCCAGGGGCACGCATCGGATCAGAGAACCGACATTTTCTCTCTCGGCGTGGTGCTCTATGAGATGCTGTCGGGACACCCCCCTTTCAGGGGGGCGGACGAAGCAGCGCTCATCCAGGAAATATTGAACGCGGAACCCCGGCCTCTTTCATCGGCCGTCGAGGGGATCGACAATGCGCTTGATGTCATTGTCATTGAATGCCTCATGAAGGACCAGGAAGAGAGATATCAATCGGCAAGGGAACTGGCAAAAGACCTTCGCCGATACATCAGGGGAGCGGGTGGGCCCGGTGCCGAGCGCATGGTGAAGATTGGACCGTACAAGGTAGTAGAGCCTTTCACGAGCAGCCCCATCGGCCCCGGGAGGATGAAAGCCGGGTTGGTGAAGTACATAAGATTCCCGACGGCGCAGCCGGAGAATCCCCAGGTCGGAACAGAAGGGGGATCCGGATCCGTTCCGGTTCACGCTTCTTCTTCCCTGACACTGACAAGAATTCTCCCTTGGGGTCTCGTTTTCGTTGTTACGGCCGCGTCATTCGCGTTCCTGTATTTCCGGGGAACAGTCTTCCACACACGAACAGTCCGCTCATTCATCCGCCCGCCGGAGAACGCCACATTTGCCCGGGTGTCCGGCGGTGTAAACGGAGGACATTTTGCACTCGCGCCGGATGGGAAGAGGCTGACATTTGCCGCGACAGACTCCGCCGGGGTCACTCGTCTGTGGGTTCGCGCGCTCAATTCTCTTCAGTGTGTCCCGCTTGCGGGGACTGACGAAGCATCATACCCGTTCTGGTCGCCGGACGGCAGGTTTATTGGTTTCTTCTCGGGGGGCAAGCTCAGAAAGATTGACGCCTCCGGAGGAGCGGTCAACACGTTGTGCGAGGCGGCGTCAGGCCGGGGGGCGAGTTGGGGCGGCGATGACATAATCGTGTTTTCGCCCTCTTCGTCAGAACCCCTCAGTCAGGTTCCGGCCGCAGGGGGGACTCCCTCGCCGGTCACGACGCTTGATGCGTCGAAGCTCGAGCATTCGCACCGTTGGCCATGGTTCCTGCCGGATGGCAGGCATTTTCTCTACATGGCGCGCTCCTCATCCACGGATATCATCTACGTCGCCTCGCTCGACGGGAAGGAAAACAAAGAGTTGCTGCGCAAGCACTCGAACGTCGTTCACGGGAACCGTTGCCTTCTCTTCATAGAAGAGGGAGCCCTGATAGCCCAGCCGTTCGATGTGCGTGGGCTGGAGTTACAGGGCCTTCCTGCCACCGTGGCAGAGGGGGTACTGTACGATCCGGGATACGGACGGGGAGATTTCTCCATTTCCGGCCACGGAGAGCTCCTCTACGGAGAAGGGGTGTCGGAGAACGCGGGACTGGCATGGTTCGATCGATCCGGGAATTTCAGCGGGTTTGTCGCGCGCTCGGTGAAAAACCTCGATGCGCGTATTTCTTCTGACGGCTCCAAAGTCGCGTATTCAAACGACACTGAGGACAGGACCAGCAGGCACCTGACGACGGATCTCTGGACTTATGACCGGGTCCGGGGAGTCACAACGCGGTTGACAATGGATCCGGGGGACGAGGTGGATCCCGTCTGGTCACCGGACGGCAAACAGATCGCGTTTGCGTCCAACCGGAGCGGCAGAGCGAACCCCTACCGCATCAATGCCGACGGGACTGCGGGTGAGGAGTCGCTTGCGGCTTCGGACTATGACCTCTTCCCGACGGATTGGTCCGCAGACGGAAAGCTCATCGCGCTCCAGAGGGGCCCCTCGAAGGAGGAAAAGTGGAGCATCTGGATTCTTCCTCTTGCCGGCGGCGGGAAACCCTACCTCTGGCTGAAAAGCGACGTGGCCCTGCAGTTCGGGAAGTTCTCCCCCGACGATCGCTGGATGGCATTCGTTTCCGACGAATCCGGCGAGCAGCAGGTCTATCTCCGGCCATTCCCTGGCCCCGGTAGCACGACGCAAGTGTCGTTGCACGGGTGCAACGGTGAGGCCTTCTGGCGTCACGATGGCAAAGAAATCTATTTCATGTCGCTGGACTCCAGGGTGATGGCGGCGGACGTATCGTTCTCGGGTTCCAGCGTGAAAGTGGGGAAGCTGCGGGAGATATTTGATGCTCGCTCACGCGGCATCAGGTTCGTTCGGGGTTTTACGCCCGACAATCAGCGGCTGCTCGGTGTGTACAAACTTCCCGATGCCCGGCCGGCCGATCTTACACTCGTCACCGAATGGACAGCAGATGCGCGAAAGCCGTAGCCGCCGGCTGTGACCCGCAGGCCGAACCCCGAACTCGATTGTATCCCAGCGTATATTGATGAGGAGGCCACGATGGTAGGAAAAACAATCTCGCACTACAAAATCCTCGAGAAGCTCGGGGAAGGGGCCACCGGGACAGTCTACAAGGCCCAGGACACAAAGCGTGACCGTCTTGTCGCGCTCAAACTTCTTCCGATCCATATGAAACTGTCCCAGTCAGACAAGCTCAAACTGAAGCAGGATGCAACAAATGCCGCGCTCCTTACCCATCCCTACATATGCGCGTTCTATTCGTTGAAGACGGAGGAGAACGACTATTTCATCGTGATGGAGTTCGTTGACGGCACGAGTCTGAAGCAGAGCATGCCGATCATGAACAACCAGGTCGCCATCAATTTCGCCATTGCCATCTGTTCGGCCTTTCAGGAAGCTCACAACAATGGCATTCTACACAGAAACGTCCGGTGCGACAGCATCATGGTGACATCAAAGAGACGGCTCAAGGTTCTCGGATTTGGACTGGCGAACCTGAAGGAAATATTGAAGCTCGACAAAACGACAGGCACAGCGGAGGACGCCGCATATATGTCCCCCGAACAGATACAGGGAACAGCACTTGATCCGAGGTCCGACATATTCTCGCTGGGGGTTCTCTTTTACCATATGCTTTCGGAAAAGCTTCCGTTCCGGGGAGAGCACGAGGCGGCGATGTTCCATTCGGTCCAGAACGAGGCACCCATTCCCATCCGCCAGTATCGCCCGGACCTGTCCCCCGGGTTTGTCTCGATTATCGAGCGGGCGCTCGAAAAGCTACCGGCGGACAGGTATCAATCAGTGGATGAGATGCTCGCCGAACTCCGGCATCTGAAACGTGCCTCATTCTCGATGTCGAAAGTCTTCTCCCGTCCGTCGGGTGATACAAAGAGGCCTGTGACGAAGCCGTTCATACGTTTTCAGGGAAAGACGGCAGGGATGCCATTGAGGACAATGATCCCCCTTCTCCTGGGGATACTCGTGTTGATCCTTGTTGCGATCATCGTCATGCGGACTCTTGTCAGTCCGTAATGCGCTTCCGGCCTGACCCTGACGCGCCTCCGACCAGGCCATAACGCGCCTCCGACCCTTAGTCATAACACGCCCTCGGGCTGGCCTACCCACTCCACCAGTGGTGAACAATCGGACAGTGCCGGGCGGGCAGGCGTCGGGACACAAGGGTGGTCTTTCGTGGCGACACGGGCACCCGGATGGTCAGGATGGAGGCGAAAATGCGACATTTCTGTCCTCTCCGCGACGCCGGCTCCGCGGCTGCTGTTGCTTTTCATGTTTGCCGTCTCTATCTTCGCATCACGCTTTTCTGCAGGTGTATCAGTTCCTGAGAGTAACTCCTTCAAAACAGGGCGACACCATGCCTTCTATGAGTATGCCGCAACCCCCTAAAGCTTACCCGTTTCACCCCCGTACGTATTCATGAATTCTGTTTTCTTGAATCGGACCGACAAGGCAGACTGATCAGGTTCACACAGAATCACACGTCCCGGCATTGACTTCAGAAAGAGCTCCCGTTTTTCGATGAGGCACTTCAGAGAGCGATCGCCCCGCAGTCGGGCGCGACGTAGTGGTGCATAAATTCGTTCTCTGAGCTGAATTCAATTCATGTACATCATTCAACCACATGGAGGGCCGGATTATGTCCGCCGGTGACAAGAGCAGTACACCAAAAGGCGAAGTGTATTCCCCTTCCGCTGACGTCATTGCACAGGCAAATGTGCGGGATCCCGAGGCGTTGCGGAAAGAGGCATCGGAGAACCTCGAGGCGTACTGGGCGAAGCGCGCAGAAGAACTGACATGGTTCAAAAAATGGGACAAGGTTCTCGACGACTCCAACAAGCCGTTCTTCAAATGGTTTGTCGGAGGAAGAACGAACATCGTTGCCAATGCCATCGACCGCCACGTGCGGACGTGGCGGAGGAACAAGCTTGCCCTCATCTGGGAAAGTGAGAGAGGGGAGGTGCGGACGTTCTCCTACCACGCCCTTGCGCGGGAGGTGTGTAAGTTTTCCAACGTCCTGAAGAGCATGGGCGTCAGCAAAGGGGACCGCGTCACGATCTACATGCCGCGAATCCCGGAGACGGTGATCGCGATGCTGGCCACGGCGAAGATCGGCGCAGTGCATTCCGTCGTCTATGGAGGCTTCTCGGTTGAAGCCTTGCACGGACGTATCGAGGACAGTGAGTCGAAAGTGATTGTGACCGCGGACGGCGGCTATATGAACGGCAAAGTCATCGAGCTGAAGAAAATTGTCGACGAGGCATTGAGACGCACGGCAGCCCCCGAAAACGTCGTTGTCGTCCGGCACACGGGAAAGGAAGTGGCGATGGAAGCGGGTCGCGACTACTGGTATCACGACCTGATGTCGATGCCGCTCGTCCGGACCTCCCAGCGCTGCGAGACGGAAGAGATGGATGCGGAGGATCCGCTCTATATCCTTTATACATCCGGGACGACGGGGAAACCGAAGGCGATAGTGCACACACACGGGGGCTACCAGGTCGGCGTGTACGCCACATTCAAAGATGTGTTCGACATCAAGGAAGAGGACAGGTGGTGGTGCACCGCAGATCCCGGGTGGGTCACCGGCCATTCCTATATCGTCTACGCCCCCCTCATCGCGGGGGCGACATCGGTGATGTACGAAGGGGCGCCGACCTTTCCGTTCCCCGACAGGTGGTGGGCCATCGTGGAGAAGTACGGCGTGTCGGTGATGTACACGACTCCCACCGCGATCCGCGGCCTCATGCGTTTTGGTCATGCATGGCCGAACCGCCACGATCTCTCATCGCTCCGGCTTCTCGGCTCTGTGGGTGAGCCGATCAATCCCGAGGCGTGGCGCTGGTTCTACAAGAACATCGGCAAAGAGAAGTGCCCGATCATGGACACTTGGTGGCAGACTGAGACGGGCATGTTCATGATCACCCCGATGCCGGCGATGACGCTGAAACCCGGGTCGGCCTCGCGGCCGTATCCCGGCGTTGAAGCCGATGTCGTCGGAGAGGATGGGAAGCCGGTCAAGCCGGGAGAGGAAGGGTTCCTCGTGCTGAAAAAGCCGTGGCCGGCAATGCTCCGGACGGTCTACAAGGATCCCGACCGTTATGTGAAGACATACTGGAGCCGCTACCCCGGGATGTACACGGCCGGCGATTCCGCCAGGAAAGACGAAGACGGTTACTTCTGGATCATCGGGCGCGTCGATGATGTAATAAAGGTAAGCGGCTACCGTCTGGGGACGGCCGAGCTCGAATCTGCGTTCGTGAGTCATCCCTCGGTCGCCGAGGCGGCCGTTATCGGCCTCCCCCACGAGATCAAGGGAGTCGCCATTCACGCATACGTCATTCTGAAAGCGAACGCAACACAAACCGACACGCTGGTGGATGAGCTCAAGGCGCATATCGCCCACGAGGTAGGGCCGATTGCAAAGCCGGAAACCATCGAGTTTGTCCAATCGCTGCCGAAGACCCGATCGGGCAAGATCATGCGCAGGGTGCTGAAGGCCCGCGCGCTCGGCATGGATGAGGGGGATCTGACGACGCTCGAAGAGTAGTTTCACATCACCTAATCCACACATACACCACAATCACCAGAAGGGTCAGCCCATGGAACGACATTGTTCCCGTTGGATCGCGATAGCCCTCCTTGCCTTTGCCGTCGGGGGACCGGCGAATGCACAGGAAGGGACGCCGGTGACGTACGACGACGGTTCACTCCGGCTGAACAAGGATGTCTCCATACGAATCGGCGGACTTCTCCAGCCTTCTCTGGAGCTTCAGCAGGACTTGCCGACCGCAGCGCAGGATTCTTCATCCGCCTACAACCGGAGGTGGCAGCACCAGATGTTCATACGGAGGATGAGGCTTCTCTTCAGTGGGAAGGTGACCCCGTCGTTCACGTTCTTTTTCGATTTCGAGGTCGCAACCGTCGGAAGGATCACCTCCGGGGTGAAGAACATGACGCCGTCAGTCAACCTCCTCGACGCGCAGATGGCGTACATCGCATCTCAGGAATTCAGCATCATGTCGGGACTGATGCTGATCGGCCCGACGCGCAACGGACTCCAGGGGGCGATATCTCTCATGCCGGTGAACTACGGTGCGTACACGTTCGGAGCGAACAACGGTTCCCCGAACGGTCTCGACAACTTCGTGGGACGGGACGTGGCGGTGATGGCCCGCGGGCTCTTCAATGAGAACCGGCTCGAATACCGTCTCAGTGTCTCCGACGGCCGGTCCCGTGCCAACCCCGGCGGCCCCGCCCCCCTCGAGGCGTTGTACTCCCCCTTCCGCACGACGCTCCGCCTCCAGTATGATTTCTGTGACAAGCAGACGCCGGATCTGTTTGGAGGGATCGGGTACTATTACTATACAGGGACATACTTCGGCAAGAAAGACGTGCTCGCGCTCGGAGGGGGAGTCGACCTTCAGGGGAACTACAGCAGTTACGCCGCCGATCTCTTCCTGGATCACCCGATGGGGGAGGGGGACGGATTGACTGTGAGCCTCGGGTATCAGATGCTGGACGGCGGTTACCCCGACGGGTCGGAGATCTCTAACGGTGTCGCCCGCGCGGATGCGATTTCGAGACTCGTCCCGAAGCAAAACGTGTTGTTTGCAGAAGCCGGCTACTATATCAAGAGCCTCAACCTGCAGCCGGTGGCGAAGTTTGAATCCAGGATGGTCACGTCCAAGAATCCATACGCGTATGCACTTTCACCCGTTGCGGCGATAACCGATGCGCAGTACACGTATCTCCAGGACCTCAAGTCCGAGACACGGTTCGGCCTGGGCCTGAATTACGTGCCGCGCTGGCACAACTTCAACGTCAAGGCGATGTGGGAAATGGTCTCGGACACGCAGGCGGGTCTTGTCTCCGCCGTGAACGCGTCGAATCCGTATCCCGAATTCAAGAAGAGCTTTATGCTGTTTACACTCCAGGGGCAATGGATGTTCTTCTGAGGCCCCGCACCTTCATCACGCATTACTCCTATACACGAGGTCGTTATGGATGACCGCAAAGAAGAACTCAAGAAGGTCTCTGCTGAGCGCTGGCGGGTCGCGCTCACGTTGAGCGTGTGCATGCTGGTGATCTACTTCGGCTTTATCCTGCTCATCGCTTTTGACAAGCCGCTTATGGGATCAATCCTGACTCCCGGGCTCAGTCTTGGAATCCTCCTGGGGGTGGTTGTGATCCTGTCTGCGTGGGTGCTCACGACGATCTACGTGCGATGGGCAAACCGTGTCTACGATGGAAAAATCGCAAAGCTGAGGAGATAACACATGAATCCAGCACAGACCCCCCTTCCATCGACGTCACTCGGTCAGGTGAGCGTGGAAGCGATCATCTTCTTTTTCATCTTCATTGCCATTTCTCTCGGGATCACGTACTGGGCGGCCCGTCGCACGAAAAGCACGGTGCAGTACTATGCCGCAGGGCACGGGATCACCGGGTTCCAGAACGGTCTGGCTCTTGCCGGTGATTACATGAGCGCGGCGAGCTTTCTCGGCATCGCCGGACTCGTGTCACTCTCCGGGTTCGACGGCTTGATTTACTCCACGGGTTGGCTTGTCGGGTGGCCTCTCATAGTGTTCCTTATCGCCGAGCCCCTTCGCAACCTCGGGAAATACACGTTTGCCGATGTCGTCGCGTTCCGTCTGAGGGCGACCCCAGCCCGGATCGCCGCAGCGGTCGGGACGCTCGCAACCGTCTCATTTTACCTCATAGCGCAGATGGTCGGTGCGGGAAATCTGATCAGGCTGATGTTCGGCCTCCCGTACGAGGTTGCGGTGGTGATCGTGGGGTGCGTCATGCTCCTGTACGTCCTCTTCGGAGGGATGCTCGCCACGACATGGGTCCAGATCATCAAGGCGGTCCTTCTTCTCGGAGGGGCGGTGATCCTTGCGTTCATGACGCTCTGGTCGTTCGGGATGAACCCCCTCGCGCTCTTCCAGGCGGCGGTGGCGAAGTACCCGGCCCAGAACGTCCTTGCCCCGGGAAAACTCGTCTCCAATCCCTGGGAGGCCATCTCCCTTGGTCTTGCGCTCATGCTCGGAACCGCGGGACTGCCCCACATCCTGATGCGCTTCTACACCGTTCCCGATTCCAGGGCGGCACGGACCTCCGTGTTCTACGCCACCGGGTTTATCGGGTTCTTTTATCTCCTCACATTCATCCTGGGATTCGGCGCGATGGTGCACGTCGGCCAGGCCGTGATCAGCGCCGTCGACAAAGGAGGGAACATGGCGGCTCCCCTTCTTGCGGAATCTCTCGGCGGGACTGCGTTTCTCGGCTTCATCGCCGCGGTGGCTTTTGCGACGATCCTCGCCGTTGTGGCCGGCCTGACCCTCTCGGGAGCGGCGGCGCTCTCGCACGATCTCTGGGTGAACGTGGTACGGAAGGGAGAAGTGCCGGAGGCGGAACAGCTCAAAGTCGCCAGGTATGCGTCGGTTGCACTGGCGATCCTCGCCATGGTCCTTGGCATCACGTTCAAGGGGCAGAATGTCGCGTACATGGTCGGGCTTGCGTTCGCCATCGCGGCGAGCGCCAATTTCCCGGCTCTCATCCTCTCGATATTTTGGAAGAAATTCACCACCAACGGCGCCCTCTGGAGCATGGTGTTCGGGACTGTGTCGACCATAGTGCTGATATACTTTTCACCGACAGTGCAGATCGACATATTGAAAAACACTTCGGCCCTGTTCCCCCTGAAGAATCCGGGCATTGTGACGATCCCCCTCTCGTTCCTTGTCGGGATTGTGGTTTCTTTGCTGAAGGCCGAGCAATCAGCACAGGACAAATTCGCCATCGTGGAAGAGCGTGTCCACTTCGGCGCTGAAACGACGCCTCAGAAATGATCTGACGCCAGGCGGTGTATTCCACACCTTCTGCCCCTCCGGCGCGTGCCCGCAGTAGCGCCGGAGGGGCTTTACATTGTTGCCGCCCGAGGGGTCTTCATATGAACCTTTTGCCCGGATGACAGGAACCTTTCCCGTCGATATTGTATATTCCGTCGATATGGATCAACCCGATTCCACCAAATCCGGCCCCGGCTCCGACCGTTGGTCCGCCTCAGCTTCAGACCCCGGCTCACGCCCGGGCTCAGGCCCCGGCTCACGCCCTGGCTTACGCCCGGACTCACGCCCCGACTCACGCCCCGACTCACGCCCCGACTCACGCCCCGACTCACGAATGACCGACGACGGCATGCTTCCCGTCACCCCCGCGCGGGAGCTCGTGACATGCGGCGCAGATGCCAGCATTCACGCGGCCGCGGCCCTGATGTCGGAGCGGAACGTCGGCTCCATTGTCGTGGTGGATGATGAACGCCGCCCCCTCGGGATCGTCACCGACACCGACCTGAGGAAAAAAGTCGTCGCCGGCGGGCTCCCGGCGGAGGGGCTGGTGCGTTCGATCATGAGCACACCGGTCGTTACCGTCCCGGTCAGGAGCACTGCCTCCGGCACCATCATCACGATGATGAGAAGGGGGATCAGGCATCTGTGCATCACCGAAGACGGGACTCCCGGTTCCACCGTTATCGGGATCATTTCCGAGCACGATGTCGTCCTGCTCCACGGGAACAACCCCGCCGTGCTCGCCAAAGAGATCGCGCAGGCGGAGGATGTGGCCGGGCTTGCCGGATTGCGGGGAAGGGGTGAGGAGCTTGTCACTCAGTACGTTGCCCGCGGGATCAACGTCCGCTTTGTCGCCGACATGATCGCCGAGATCAATGACGCCCTTGTCGCACGGTTGATCGCGCTGACGGAACGCGGGCTCGAGGCCGGGGGGCTTGCTAGACCCGCGTCGAAGTACTGCTGGCTTTCGCTCGGGAGCGACGGGAGGAGGGAGCAACTCATTCAAACTGACCAGGACTCTGCGCTGGTGTACGAGGATCCTGCAGAGACAGAACGGGATCTGACGGCGGCCTACTTCGCGCGGCTCGCTTCCGAGGTCACTCAGGCACTCGCCTCATGCGGGTTTGCCCTCTGTCCGGGAAACAACATGGCCAGCAACCCTGAGTGGTGCCAACCCATCTCAAGGTGGCAAGAGTACTTCCGCGCGTGGATCCGGGTGCCGAAGGAAGAAGCACTCCTCAACGCGGCCACCTTTTTCGATTTCAGGCCGGTCCACGGCGATTTTGCGCTTGCCCATGCACTCAGGGAGTGTATCACAGGCGAGCTGGCATCCGACAGGACCGCGCTCATCCTTCTGGCGAAGAATGCAGCTCACAACCCCCCCGCCACTGGTCTCTGGGGGCGGATGAACGTCGAGAGGAAAAGCCCCCACAGGGGGTTCTTCGACCTGAAACTTCGTGCCATGAAACCCGTTACCGAGGCGGTGCGTGTCCTTGCCCTCGACAGCGGGGTTCATCCCCTCACGGGGACACTCGATCGCATCGAGCGGATGGCCGCCGATGACCGGTCGATTGAAGGTATCAGGGCCGACATCGTCGAAGCGTACGAGCTCTTTATGCGCTACCGGGTTCTGTACGGAACGCGGGGGGGAGACGCGGGGAGGTATCTCGACCTCAGGAAGATGAGCATACAGGAGCTGCGTCGTCTCAAGTATCTGTTCAGTTCCGTTTCATCACTCGTCAAGCTCGTGCAGGTCCGCTACCAGCTCGACGCCCTCGGTCTCCGTTGAACCGGCCATTTCCCCTCGGCTGTCATTCAATTTTCTTTGCCTGAGCACTCCCCAGCTGGGTCAAGATGAGACCCGTGACGGAACCTTTGGAGTTCTTAATGAACTCGATCGTCGCGTCCGGTGTCCTGGAAAAGAAGCGGGTTTCACTTTCGGGGAAGATCTCTCCAATCGTGTCCATGTAGATGCGTAAACTGTCAACGCGTATCTTCACAAAATCATCCCCCGAGAACGTGTACTTTCCGATATAGGCGTTGAGGATCTTTTCGTCGAGAACTACGGGGACCTTCACTTTTGGGAGTGGAAGCTCAGTCTTTATCTCGAATCGGGTTGGTCCCCAGAGCCACGGCTCTGCGTAAACCTCCATCGACATGATTGTGCGATTCCTGCCACGATGGAACCGCGCGTACGTCATCGATCCTTCGAACATGAACAGATCCCCGCCCACGTTCAACAATGTTGTCTTGCCTCCGCCGGTCCTTTGCGCGACCAGGAGAGTGTCTTGAACCGTAACATACCGGTAGGCCTTAGCGCGGGTGTAATTGGCGAGCATATGAAGCCCGCTAAAGCGCGTCTCATAAACCCCCGAATACTCGTTCAATTGTTCCGGCGTCAGGCGTTGGAAGGATGGTGTCACCAGCGGTTTTCCGGTCACTTTAAGAGCAATGTCCCTTGCGCGGGAGATGACCGCATTGGTTGCGCCGTTATTGGACATCGCTATCACAAACAGGTGCTGCGAAGGGATACGGATGGAGGTGCTGCGGAAGCCCTGGATCCCTCCAGTATGCCAGATCATCTGCACATCCTGATACTGCGATACCGCCCAGCCATATCCGTAATTCGTCTTGCGACC
>Ga0182011_10000048_pt1 | contig 90462 bp, 58 predicted proteins | sample 711E1DmetaG_FD_120481 | JGI IMG/M metagenome (GOLD analysis project Ga0182011, IMG submission 120481) | Permafrost microbial communities from Stordalen Mire, Sweden - 711E1D metaG | ecosystem: Environmental > Terrestrial > Soil > Wetlands > Permafrost | place: Sweden: Stordalen | collected...
CGGCGTTTCTTGCGGTCTATCTCGACGCCAGAGACAGATTCGCCAAGGGCTCACGCGATGTGGTCTTCCCTGCGGGCACCTGGGGGTTGCGCAGATACGTGAACGTGCAGTGTTCAGAAGCCAATCCGACCCCTGCACCGGAGTAGAGAGACGCGTTCTCCCGTGCCCTAACCTTGGCGCCGAGCGGGTCAGGGCGGAGTTGCGTCCGGCGTCCGTTTCTGCCCGGGTTCTGGACCGCAAGAACCCCACAATTGACCTGACGTCGTCGATTTCTGGTCCCAAAGTCGCCATCTTGGCGGAACGCCCGCCTACTCTTCGTCGTGGGCTGCCGGCTCTTTTCGTCGCCGACTGCCTCCCAGAAAAGCAACCTGGGTCGGGGATCAGGCAACCTGGGTCGGGGATCAGGGAGGACATTTTCACTGACCTTCAACAGCACTGACCTAAGACAGCAACATCAAGCCGCCTTGACAGTTCCTGCATCCAAGCACTAGCATCCGCCGTGGCAATTTCGCTGCAGCTCGCTTGTGTTTTCATGAGCGTGAGCCTCAACTGAAAGGGGGCACTGCGATGCGAGTCCTCGGGACAATCTGCTGCGTTTTCAGCCTGCTGTTCGCGGTGCACCTCGCCTGCGGGAACGCCCCGCTCGACGTGGGCGGCAGGCACGGCGGCTCGGATGCTGCCGGAGACGTGCAGGCGCCCCGCGATGTGGCCGATGACGGCAGTAACTTCGTTCCCGTGTCTCCGGATTGTCCAGGCTGTACGTTTCCCCCAGCCACGGCTTCTTCTTGTGCCGCGAGCGCGCCCCCCATCTCGCTCGTCTATCCTCCGGACGGGGCGCTCGTACCACCCAACATGGGTGTCATCTCGGTGCAATGGACGCCCTACGGCTCCTCCTTCGTACGCTTCGAAGTACACTTCAACAGTGCCAATTCCGATTGGGGCATCGTCACCAAGTGTGCGGCACAAACCATCGATGCCCAGTCCGGGGCGCCGTCAGGGGGATGCGAGCTGGTGGTGGACCCCCTGTCCTGGAGCACGCTGGCAAGCGAAAATCGCGGTGGAGATCCAGTCACCATCACCGTACGCGGCACGACGAACGGCGACTGTGTCACCTCGTCGAACAGCGTTCGCCTGTCGTTCGCGGAGCAAGATCTGAGCGGCACCTATTCCTATTGGAAATCGAACATCCAGGTTGTCGACATCACGGGTCAGGTCTGGGCCAAGACGTTTGGCCAGGTGGAGGCGTCCGAAGGCCAAGCGGCATCCGCGCTTTCAGCGACGTGCACCGGCTGTCACGTGCCCTCGCGCGACGGCTCGCGCATGGTGGTCTACCAGAACCCGCTCGACTCGGACACTGTCGATACCGACGTCTTCGGGGTGCTGCTCGACATGACCGCGTTTCCCGATGCGAAACCTATTGGCCCCGGCGCGGACCCCAACGCGGGGGTGCCTGCGGGGTTCAGCGCTATCTTTCCGACCGCGAGCATCTACGTAACTTCGAATGGTATCCCGCAAACGACGGATCCGTTCGCCGCGCCGGCCAACGGATTCACGGTCTGGGATGCGCAAACGGGGGCCTTCATCGGTCCAGCGACCATCGGAGCTGTGGGCACCCGTCCCACCATGCCGGACTGGTCGGCCGACGGAACGTCGCTGGTGTACGTGCAGCCGACCGCGGTGGCGAGCTGGCGCCAGGGCCAACTCAACGACGACAACCACATTTTCGGCGGTAGCCTCTATACCGTGCCGTATGCCAGCGGAACCGGATTCGGACCGCCCTCTTTGCTCCTGCAATCCGGCGGTGAAAACAACTACTACCCGAGCTATTCGCCGGACGTGCCCTCCTCGTTTGTCCTCTTCGACCGCGCACCGCTTGACACGAACGTCAGCACGCTCACCGGTTGCACGGGCACCTTCCCGAAGATCGTGTGTCCCAACGACAGCTACTACAACCCGGCGGCACGACTGATGGTGATTTCGGCGGCTGGCGGCTCGGAGCTAGTCGATCTGGAGCTGGCGAACGGCTCGCCGGCCTCGTCCCCGGATACGCTTTCCAACTCGTTTCCGCGCTGGGTCCCAGTCGCACAGACGTACAAGGGCCAGCCGCTCATGTGGGTCGTGTTCTCATCCACGCGAGACTACGGGCTGCGCGTACTCAACCACAAGGCGACCGGGATGTACCCGTGCTACCCATCGGATTCGTACCAAGGGGGCGGCCGAGGCCTGCATACGTACACGTTCAGCTCCCAGTGCCAAGAGCCCCAGCTCTGGCTCGCTCCGGTGTTTCCCTCCGAGGTGCGGGCTGGCAATGACCCTTCAGGCGTCGCGATTTGGCTTCCCTACCAGGATCCCAGCAAACACAACCACATGCCTCAGTGGTCAATGAGCGAGTAACACGGAATTCTCGGACAGGATGAGAAGCCCTCCTGAATTCGTGAGGGCGAGCCCAAGGGGAAAGGTAATCTGCGCCGGTAGCGGTCCCAAAGCAACGCCTCCAGTCAGCGGCGTTCCAACGGTTGTCGTCACCTCGTCGGTTGCGACATCGATGTGGCGCACGGTATTATTCACCGTGTCCGAAACGAACAGGTCGCCCAGAGCGTTAGCGGCCACCGCGACGGGGTGGTTGAATAAGGCTGCCGCAGCAATCCCGTCGCTGTTGCCCAGGCTGCCGCTGCCGGCGACGGTGGATACGGTGGCGGTGGCAATCTCGATCTTGCGAATCGCAAGGTTCAGCTCGTCCGCGACATAAAGATTGCCGAGCCCATCGGCCGCGATACCGAACGGGGAATAGAACCTGGCGGCCGAGCCCACACCGTCAGCGAAGCCGCGCACGTCGGGCTGGCCCGCAACCGTCGACAGCAGACCTTGCTTGAGATCGATGGCAGCGACAACGTGCCGGTCGTAGTCGGTCACGAACAGGCTCCCGCCGAAAAGCGCGACGCCCGAAGGAGAACGAAAGCCAGAGAACGCGTCACCTGGCGCCAGCGTCGGGGTGAGCGTCGTCACCGTGCCTGCGCGGAGATTCATCTGACGAATGCGCTGGTTCTGGACGTCGGCCACGTAGAGCAACTGATTCTTGTCATCGAGGGCGAGCCCTGACGGGTTGTTGAAGCGAGCATCCGCCAGCGCGCCGTCCCCTGACCCGACCTGGCCCGCGGCGCCGGCCAGGGTCGTAACCTGCCCCTTGCCGAGGGAGACCTTGCGGATGGTGCTGCTGCCCGTGTCCGCGACGTAGGCAATCTCGCCGCTGGCGGCAGCAACAATCCCCTGCGGCCCCGTGAATCGCGCCTGGGTCCCAGTTCCATCGGAGCTCCCCACGGACGTGCCGCCCGCGTAGGTGCTCACCGTCCCGGTTGCGAGATCGATGGTGCGAATCGCGTAGTTTACTTCATCCGCAACGTATAGCGTTCCGGCGCCATCGTTCCACAGGCCGGCCGGGCCCCAGAATCGGGCCTCGCTCCCCACACCGTCGACAAAACCTTTCGCCTCGGCCCCTGCCACCGTGGTCATGGTGCCGTCAGCGGCGAGGCGCACGATACGGTCATCGAACGTGCTTCCGTCGGCAAAGAGCGAGACCAAGAGGTCGGCCCCGTCGATGGCGATGCCTTGCGGCACAGGCCCCAGGGGCACGGTGCCAAACGTGGCCACGGTCGACACGGCGAGCGTGCTGGTGTCGATCTTGCGAATGCTTTGGTTGTAGTCGTCGGCGAGGTACAAACTTCCTCTACCATCATCGACCACGGCCCTCGGCCCGAAAAGGAGCGCAGCCGCGCCCACGCCATCTGTGTTACCGCCATTTTGAGCCACACCAGCCACAGTCGTGACCTCGGCGCTATCGGGCGTCATCCTCCGAATCGTCTGGTTGTCCGTGTCGGCAATGTACAAGTTTCCATCCGGGTCCAGAGCAATACCCTCGGGCTCGTCGAAGCCGGCGGTGCTGCCAATGCCGTCAGCGGTACCGGCTTGTCCCTGACCGGCTACGGTGGTCACGAGCCCGGTCGCGACGTCGACTTTGCGTATCAAATGGTTCTCAGTGTCCGTGAGGTAAAGCGAACCAGCCAAGTAAGCCAGACCGCTCGGCTGATTGAAACGCGCCTGGGCGCCAGGGCCGTCGGCCGTTCCAACCTGGGTGGCGGAGCCGGCCAGCGTCGTGATGATCCCGGTCCCCAAGTCAATGGCGCGGATGCCGTTCCCATCGGCGAGATAGAGGTGCCCTTGTCCATCGCTGGCAAAGCTCCACGGGTCCACGAAGTGCGCTGCGGCCCGTGGTCCATCCACCCAACCCACACCGCCCGGTTGTCCGGCAATCAAGTCGAGCCGGGTGAGCTTCGATGGGACACAAACGCTTGCGCAATTGGGCGACTTCTTTGACGAACCGCACCCGGTTACGGCAAAACCTGCCACGAGTAGAAGAACTCTCACGATCAATGCCGGGGCTGCGAGCGCTCTCAAACGCGCGTGCCGCTTCGACGCGACCACTTCTCCCGCTGCCAGCCACCCAACCGACCGAATCGCGCTGGGATTGCTCATGAGAGACCTCCAGAACGGACGACACCATAGCACAAAAGTTGAGCGCGTAACCCTGCCCACACAGCCGTCCGACTCATACAGGCGCGCCAACTCGTCGAGAGCCTGTAGGTTGGACTCGTCGCTCTCGCGCCCTGCCTTCCAGGCGGCAATGGCCAGCGCAACATCGCCACGCTCTTCGCGCAGCTTGGCAGCCTCACCGTAGAGCGCCAGAAACGTAGTGCGTGCTCCTTTACCCAGGCATGCCCACTGGCTACTTGGGTAGGCCCGCCAGCGCCCGCCGCAAGGCCTCGTTCCTGCTGTCGATCTCCAACCCGCGCTCGAACATGTTGCGCGCCTTGGGCAACTCGCCCGCTTCCTGGTGCAGCTTGCCGAGCGCGAGATAGATCTGGGCCTTGCTCAGGCCCACCGCCTTTTCGTCAAAGCTCTGCAAGAGCAAAGTCCGATAGTACTTGCGCGCATTCTCGCTGTCATTCTGTGCCACCGCCAGATGCGCGAGCGCGGCCAAGGTGGTCGCCTGGGTGGGATCGATCTGATATGCGGCCAAGAAGCGCTGCTTGGCCATGGCCAGATCGCCCCGGGTCTCGGCGAACCCGCCCAGCAAGAACTGCAAGCGCGCTACGTTCTTGGGCTGCTTGGCCCGGCCGAACTGCTCTGCCAAGTGCGACAGCGCAAATTCGCCCTCGTCGACTCGACCGGCCGCAATCAGCGCCGTGCCCAGCCTTTCCTGCACCGCCACGTCCCCAGGCGACAGGCTGAGCAAGCGTTCCAGCGCAGCCACCCCCTGCTCCGGTGCCGCCAACGGCCCGACGTACAGTGATGCGATCTCCGAGAGCAGCGCCTTACGCTTGCCTTCGTCAGTCTCGATCCCTTCACGCGCCTCCAGTAGCTTCACCAGTTGACCCTGGTCGTTCGCCGCCCGCGCCATCTCTTCCAAGGCCACCACCGCGCCGAGGCAGGTGGGATCCTGGTCCAGGGCCGAGTGGTAGAGAGCGGACACCTCGTCGGCAGGGGCTACGCTGGCCGCCCGCACCTTGGCCATGCGGCACAGGAGCATCGCCCGATCTTGCGGCGACGAAGCGAGCTCGGTGGCCTTCTGCAAGGCTTCGCCCGCCTCGGTCCAACGTTCTTCGCTCTCGTAGATCTGAGCCACCGCCAGTAGCGAAGGGAAGTGACGTGGATTGCGTGCCAGCACCGCCTGCAGGGCCTGTAGCGCGCTGTCCGCGGCGCCCAGCTTCTCGCCCCAGATTCTCGCCACGGAAACCCGACAAGCCAATTCCAACTCGGCGTGGCCAGCGGCAGCCTCGATGTCAGCCCGACGCTCCAGCACGTCAATCAGCTCGTGCCAGCGCTCGAGCGAAGCCAATATCCGCTCGGTTTCGGCAAAGGCTTCGCGATTCTCGCGATCGGCATCCAGCACTTGGTGCAGGTACACCAGGGCGCGGTCCGCATCGTTGAGCTTGTCAGCCGCATTGCGCGCCAGGCGGGTCAGGACGGGAACCGAGTCAAGGCCACTCCTGGCAGACAACTGACGCAGCAACGCCTCCTCCAGCGCGGCAAAATCGCCGCGCTTCTCCTCGATGTCAGCCAGGGCTGCAAGGGCGACCGGATCTTCTGGTGCCAGGTCGAGCGCCTCGCGAAAGGCCGCTGCGGCGCCATCGGGGTCGGCCAAGGGCCCGGCCTTGAGCGTACCAATGCGCACGTAGAGTGCCGCACGCTCGGCATTGTCCTCGATCACCTGCGACTTGTCGGCCAGCGCCTCGGCCAAGCCGTCAAGTTGGCCCGCCTTCTCATACAGGCGCGCCAGCTCGTCGAGAGCCTGCAGGTTGGATTCGTCGCCCTCGCGCCCCGCCTTCCAGGCGGCAATGGCCAGCGCAACATCGCCACGCTCTTCGTGCAGCTTGGCAGCCTCAGCATAGAGCGCCAACCGGATATTCGGGTCCAGTTCCAGCGCCCCGCGCCGCTCCAAAATCGCAGCCAATCGCTGCCCGTCACCCCGACGGCGATAGAGCGCCTCTACCGCCTCCAGTGCAACCGTGCTCTCGGGCTCGGCTTGTAGAACCCGCGCATAGAGCCCCTCGGCCGCGTCCTCGTTCTGCACGCCCCCGGCCAGCAGGTACTGGCGTGCCGCCCGCATGCCCATCTCCACCAACTCCGATCCGTCAAGCGCGTCCAACACCGCCTCCAGCCAGCGAGCAGCCTCGACCGGCGTGCCCGCCCGCTCGGCCACCCGTTCGATCTGATCCGCGGTTTCGAAGGCATGGGGATCTTCCTTGAACGCGTGGCCCAGGGCATCCACCGCACGCGGCAAGTCGTCCAGACGCGTCTCCGCCAGTTCCGCGATTCGCCGCCACAATCCAGCCCTCTCGCCCGCATCCTCGCTGCATGAAATCCGCGCCTCGGCCAGTGCCGCCAGCTCGACGAAGTCACCCCGCGCCTCAGCCAGTGGTTCCAAGATGTCGAGCACGCTGAGCGGCGGTTCCGCGCTGGCCGCCATCGCGCGCAGGGCGGCCAAGGCCACGCCGTGCGTGGGCACGCGTTCGAGCGCAGCCCGGAAAGCATCAACGGCACCATCGGGATCGGATAGGTGCTGCAGGCGCAGCTCGCCCAAGGCGGCCCAGGCGTCCGCCTGAGCCGGCCCGTGCAGTGCGAGCTCGGCCCGGCGGGCCAACACCCCTTCCAGATCGGAGTTCCGGCCCAGCCCGCGCAGAAGGACCTCCAGGTGCCCCAGCGCCTCAGCCTCGCCGCCCGGCATGCCCGCGACCTCACGCCACAGTTCGACCGCCCGTTCCGGGTTGGCCAGCGACTGTTCGTACAGTGCAGCCAGACGCGAGGCCAGCCAGCGCTGCACCTCAGTGTCGTAGCTGTCTTTCAGGCGCTCCTCGTAGATCTTGGCCAACTCGGGGAGCGCGCCTCTGGCAGACGCCAGACGTTCCAGCGCCTCGCGCACGCTGGCATCACCAGCATTTTCGGCCAGGGCTCGCGCCCAGATGGCAAAGGCCGCCGCCGCATCGTGGACATCCTGCTCCTCCACCCGCGCCATCTCGGCCAAGGTCGGCATGCGCTGGGCGGGTGCGTCCTCGCCGAGCAAACGTAGTTCCAGAAGCTCCACCAACGACCGCCATTCCTGCCCGGCCCGCAGCACTGGCTCAAGGGCTGCAATAGCCGTCGCGCGTTGGTCATCGTGGCGCGCCAGCTCCCAAAGAGCCGCGCGTGCCTTTTCCTGCTTCGGGCTCTGCTCGAGGATGGCGCGATATCGTCCGACCGCGCCCACCACATCGCTGAGCTCCGTCTGCACAAGTTGCGCGGCCTGCAGCGCGAGCGCGTCTCGCACCTCGGCGCTGCGGGCCCCGCGCGCCCGCGCATCCAGCACTTCGACCAACTCGGCGTGCTTGCCCTCACGGCCGTAGATTTGACCGATGAACTCGAGCGCCTCGGCATCGTCGGGATCGATGTCCAGGATCGCGCGCAGTTGGCTGGCCGCTTCCGAAGCGTCATGCAGTTTCTCGTCATGAAGCTGGGCCGCCTGCAGATACAGGCGGCGCAAACTCACAACGTCGCGACAGGCCTCGACCTTACGCTGCAGTACCTCGGCCAGGCTCGTCCAGTCGCCTAGGGCGCTGTACAGTCGTTCGAGGGCATCGAGCGCCTCTGCGCTTTCCTCGTCTAGATCCAAAACCGAACGCCAAGCCGCGATGGCCTTTTCCGGCTGGCCAAGCACCTTCTCATGCAACCCAGCCACCCGCTTGGCCAGTTGCTCACGCTCGCTCGCCTCCACCGCCACCTCGGCGTGCCTCTCCAGGGTCTCGGCCAGCTCAGCCGCACGGCCCGCGGCCTCAAGCAATCGCTCGACGGCCACAAATGCCTCCTGATGGTCGGGCCGGCAAGCGATGGTTTCGCGCCACGCCTCGATGGCCAAATCTGGCGCTGCCAACCGCTCCTCGAGAATCTTGGCCTTGCGCGCGTACAGATCGGCGCGTAGGTCCGGAATCAAGGTTGCATCAACCCCCTTGTCCAAAACGGCCACCAACCGTTGCCAGCCGTTGGTAGCGGCGGCCAAGCTGTCCAACTCGGCCAGGGTCGAAACGTCCGTCACATCCTCGAGCCAGGCTCGTCCCAGCGCCTCCAGCGCCTCGGCGCGACGACCGAGCTGGGCCTCAGCCGCAGCCTTTTCCCGCAGGGCGGCCACGCGGCGAGGTGGATCCTCGACGGTCTCCAGCCGAACCTCGAGGATATCGGCCAATTTGCGCAAGTTGCGCATGGTCCGGTAGGCCGGTTCCAGCAACTCGGCCACCCGCGCCCGCAGCTCCAGTTCCCCCAGCATTCCCTCCAGTGCCGCGATGGCATTGGGATGACCTGGGGTTCGCCCCAGCACCTCGCCGTACAAATCGACCGCGCCCGAGGCGCGACCAAGGCGCTTGCCTTCCACCTCGGCCAGCTCCAGGGTGATGGCATCTTTGGCGGTGGTTTCCTCTGCCCGCGCCAACATCCAGACCAGATGGTCTCGTAGATCTTCCCAACGTTCCTCGGCGGCCAGAAGATGCTCCAGCGACGCGGCAGACAGGGCGTCGTCGGGATCGATTTCCAAGACCGCACGCAACGAATCCACCGCCGCGCTCGCCTCCGACAGGTTCTCCTCACTGATGCGCGCGCTCCGACGCAAGAGATCGGCACGTTCGCCGGGCGACTCGACCATGCGCACCTGTTCGTCGAGCAGGTCGCGCAACTCTCTCCACGCCTCCCAACGCTCCAACGCCTCCTCGAAGATTTCCGCAGCCGCACGGTTGCCCGGCTGGGCCTCGAGGTAGCGCCGGTAGTGCCGGCGGGCGGCTTCGCGATTGCCCAGCTCCTGGTCATAGACGCGAATGGCGATGCGGACCAACGCCAACACCTCGTCGGGGTTGGATAGCTCATTTTCGAGGAACTCGTCCAGGAGCTTGCCCACATCACGCCAACGACCCAGCTTGGGGGCCAGCCGCAGCAACTGCTCCTGCGCCGCCCGATCCGTGGCCTTCTCCTCGAACACGCGTCCGTACCAATTGAAGGCCTCGTCCAGATCCTCTATCTGCTCCTCGTAGACCTGGGCAATCCGCCGCGTCCAGACCAGGCGCTGCTCGGGATCCTCGCTGTACTTGAGTCGCAGGCTGTCGATTCCCACCAACTCCCTCCAAGCGCCGCGTCGGATGTAGACCGGCTCGAGCAGAGTGGCGGCCGTCATGCGCGCCTCGGGATCTTCCAGCAGCTCTTGCAGGATCTTGATGCTCGCCGCGTGGTCTGGCTCCCGCTGCAAAACCTGGCCCAGACACTCGAGGGCGCGCTCGCGGTTGGCCAACTCGATACGCTGGATCTCCGCCAGTCGGAAGCGCAACTCGATGTCTTCGTCTCGGCTCAGCTCCCGCTCCAAGCGCCGCTCGATCAGGTTCACCAGATCGTCCCAACGGCGCAACTCGAGGTAGAGCGCATCCAGCGCCGCCACCGCTTCCGCGTCGCCCGGCTGCAACGTCCAGACCCGCTCCCAGGCCGCGATGGCCTCGTCTTTCCGTGCCAAGCGGGCTGCCAGGCTGCCCGCCTCCCGCCGTAAGGTAACCTCAGCCTCGGGTGTGGCGGCCAAGTCCGCCCGCCGCAAGATGACTTCATAGAGAGACCCGAGATCCTCCTGCTGACGGTAGATTCGTTCCAGGGCGGCAAGGGCCGCGTCGTCGTCTGGCCGCCGCTCAGCGATGCGACCAAAGTAGTCAATGGCCAGAGGCAAGTCGCCCAGGCCGAGGGCGTGCTCTGCGATGGCCCTCTGCAGCCGCAGGCGCGTCTCCTCGGCCAAGACGTCAGGCTCCACCGCGCGATACAGATCGATGATCTCGATCACATGCTCGGTCCCAGGCATGAGCGCGAGTCGTTCGTAGTTGTCGAGCAACCGGCCCAAATCGGGATCGGATGTCCCATCGCGAATCGCTGCCGCCCAGGTCTGCAGGGCGGCCTGCTTGTCGCCAAGCTTGCTTTCCTCGATCTCAGCCAGGCGCGCCCGGTAGCCGGCCCGCGCTCGCGAATCCTCGGCCAAAGCGATGAAGACGCGCAGGACGCGGGCCAACCGCGGTCCATCGCCCGCCGCCCGGTAGATGGGCTCTAGGGTATCGGCCGCCGCGAAACGCAGAGCCAAGTCCGGATCGTCGAGCAGGCGCTCCATCTCGGCCAACGCGTCGGCTTCTTTGGGAGCCAGCTTGAGAATCTCCCGCCAGCGTTCCAGCGCCTCGGTGCGCCGGCCAAGAGGCCCTTGCAGAAGCCCCGCGATTACGCGCAACAGATTGATGCGATCCCGGTCAGCAACTGCCAGCAAGAGCAGCCGTTCCAAGATCTCGAGGTGCTCGGCCGCCGCCCCCTTGCTGTGATAGAGGCGCGCCAGGGTCCGCAAGACCTCCACGTCGTCGGGTGTGTCGTCGAGCACCGGGCGGATCGTGGCAATGGCCTCGTCCACATCATGCAGCTCGGTTTCCAGGATAGCAGCCATGCGGTGGCGCAACTGGTTGCGAGCCGCCGCCTCGACCATGTCCGCCCGACGACGAAGAAGCTCGACCCGCTCGCGCGCCTGACCCGACTGCTGGAAAATGCGTTCCAGGTTCTCGAATGCCTTGTCAGCCGCTTCACCCTCGCCGTCGAGCAAGCTGCGGTAGGTGGCCACCGCCGCCGCGAGATCGCGAAGGGCGTTTTCTTCTAGGTCAGCGATACGCAGACCAAGAATGGCTTGCTCACGATGATCCTCGGCCCACCCACTCCGTGCCCGCAGTACGTAGACCAGACCCTGGATGTCCCCTATCTCGGCGTAGAGAGCCTCCAGTGCCGCAGCGGCCGCCGCACCGGTCCGCGAGTTGCTGAGGTCCAAGTCGAGCACGCGGCGCCAGGTGCGGATGGCAGCGCTGCGATCCGCAAGCGGGCCCTGAAAGAGCCGGGCCGCACGCGACAACAAGTCGGCAATTCCAGCGATATCCGAGGGATCGCGTTTGCCTGCGAGATCTTGGTAGAGGGCCTGCAGATCGTTCCAGCATCCCAGCACGCCCGCCAGCCGCTCGGCCTCCCGCAAGGCCGCCTCGGACTGCGGGTCACACGCAAGCACCGCGCGCCGGGTGTCCCAGGCCGCAGCCGGTGCCTGCAGGTTGCTCTCCTGCACCTCGGCCTTGCGCACCAACAACGCAACCGCCGCCGGCCCCTCTTGCCCCTCGCGCTCGACGTCGAGGATTTCCACCAGGCGTGCCCAGTTTCCCGCCGCCGCGTACAGCGGTTCCAGCATGATGGCGGCGCGTCGGCGCTGGTCCGGATCGTCAAGCACGCGTTCGGTGAGTCCGACCGCTCGAGCGTGACCAGGCGCCATTTGCAGGACTTCAGCCAAAAGGTCGAGCGCCGCACCAGCGTTGTTGAAGCGCACCAACGCGAGTTCAGCCCGGCGTAGTCTCAGCTCGGGCAGCTCCTCGCTCGGCACCAAGTCAGCTTCATGGACAAGCAGGTCATCCAGATCCCGCCAGCGCTCAGCCGCCGCATAATTTCGTTCAAGCACGCGACAGGCGCGCAGATCCGTCGGATCCAACTCCTTGATCCGGCGCAGAATTCCGGTCGCGTGGTCGCGGTCATAGAGCAACGCCTCGTCGATCTCGACCGCCTGCCACAGCAGGACCAACCGTTCCTTCACGTCGGGCAGGTGCTGCTCGCGCGCCTCGATCAGATCGCGCAATGCCGCCCAACGCTCGCCATCACGTACCAGGCGCGCCAGCGCACGATAGGCTCCCATATGCAGCGGATCGAGTTGCAGGACCGCGCGCAAGGCCGCCTCGGCCTCGTTCTTGCGAGCAGGCTGGCGCTCCTCGACCTCGGCGATGAGCATCAGGATCTCTTGCTGCAGGGATGGCTCTGGGGTGGCGGCCAGCACCTGCCGCGCCGCCTCGGCGAGGGCAGGCAGCTTGCCGGCGTCCGCTGCCAACGGCACCAGGCGTCCGCGCACCGACGGATTGGCGGGCTCCATTTCAAACACCCGCAGCACGGCACCAAAGGCGGCTGCCGCATCGGCCAGGGGGCCTTGGTACAAATCGGCAAGTAGCTCCAGATGCCCGCGTCGCTCGTTCCGGTCCGCGGTCACTGAACCCAACGCCTCGAGCATGCCGGCCCACTTGTCAAACCGTTCGGTCAGCTCGTAGTAGGGCAGCAGCCGGGCTGCCACCTTGGCAATGTCTTCTGAGCGTACCGAGCCTGCGCCAAACAACCGCTCCAAGCCCTCGACCGCCTCGGCCGAGATGGGGTCAGCCTCCAGTGCCCGCAAATACGCGTCGGTGGCCGACGCCGGCTCGGCCAGCGCCGTTTCCAGCAGCCGCCCCATGCGCAAGAGAACCGCGGCCCGCTCATCTTCGGCACACAAGCCCACCTGACGGACGAGCGCCTCGACCAACCCACGGACATCCCCTACCGCATCCAGAACGCGCGCCAGCTCACGCACAAGGCGCAGGTTTGCAGGCTCGACCTCGCAAGCCTCGCGCAGCGTGGCCACCGCGGCGGCGCGGTCACCCAGACGCTCCTCCTGCATGTGCGCCATGCGCAGCAGAATCTCAGCGCGCAAGGCCGGGTCTTGCATACGCCCCTGGCGCACGTGCTGCAAAGCGATCAGCGCAGCCCAGCGCTCAGTGCGCGTGTAGAGCTTGAGCAGGGCAGTCTCGGCCTCCTCGTCGGCGGGGACCAGGGCCAAGATGTGCTCGGCGAATCGCTGGAGATCATCGGGGCGGTCCACTCGCTCACTGGCAATGGACAAGCACCGGCGCAGAAGGGAGAGTTGCTCCTCCGGGTCCGGCCGCTCCCCGACCTCGCTGTCCAGCCGGGCAGCCAGCAGGCCCAGCAACGCCTCCCACTCTTCAGCCGCTTCGCCCGTACGTTCCAAATCGGCTCGCACGTCGGCGTTGGTGGGTGCCAGGCGGTAGGCCCGAGCGCACCACTTGAAGGCCAGCGATTTGGCCTCCAGCTTGGTCTCGCAGACGAAACGCGCCCGTTCGAGGATGGCCAGGCTCTCGCCCACAGACAGGGCTGGGGTTGACTCGGGACCAAGCAGGATCTCGTAAGTCGCCACCAGGCGGCCCCAGCGCTCGGTCGCCTCGTACAATTCAGCCGCGGCCCGCGCCACTGTCCGGTTTTCCGGGTCGGTCGCCAAAATGCCCTCATAAGCCTTGAGCACGCGCTCGGGCTGATTGAGCTTGCCCCGGGCCGCATCGGCCACGCGACCGAGCAGGCGGGTGCGCACCGCCATGTCGCTGGTGCGTTCCGCCACCTGCGAGAGCACCTCACACAGCTCTTCCCAAGCGCCCCGACTCGAATAGAGAGCCTCCAGCGAATCGAAATCGCCCATCTCGGTGTAGGCATCGCGCAGGGCTCGCAGCACCCGTGGGTTCTCGCCTTGGCTGCGCCGCACGCGCGAGAGCACGTCGACCGCGGCCGCCGGCGCGCCTAGCTTCTCGAACAAGATGAGGCCGCGCTTCTCCAAAAGAGTGCACCCTTCGGGCGTCGACTCCCCGCCCGCTGACTCGGCCAGGCGCCCGAGCATCTCCGCCAAAGCGGGCCACCGCTTCTCGCGTTCGTAAAGGACAGACAGCACCACGGCTGCGTCGCGGTCGTGCGGCGCGGCCTGCAGCACCTCGTTCCACAGACCGATAGCCTGGCGCAGGTCGGCCAGGCGATCGGCCGCCAAGACGGCCATCTCGGCCAGCCGGGCCTGCCGGGCACCCCCGTCCAGCAGGGGAAGCTCACGGCGCATGAAATCCAGCAACGCGCGCCAGGAGCGTGCGCGCGTGTAGATCTCACGCAAGGTGGCCCGCGCCTTCTCTTCGCTCGGCACCAGCTCGAGCACCTTTTCCAGCGCCGCCACGGCGTTGTGGTGGTTGTTGAACTTGTCCATCCACAACTGCGCCACGCGGTGGTATAGCGCCACCTTCTCGGCAGGCTGCGAACTCGCCTGCGCCTGGCGCGTCAAGATACTGGCCAGATCGCCCCACCGTCCCTGCGCTTGGTAGCGCTCAGCCAGCGCCGCGAGCGCCTCGGGATGGTCGGGGCGCAAGCCAAGGATGGCCACGTGGGTGTTGACCACCATCACGTCAAGCTTGAGGTGGTCGCGGTAGATGGGGATCATCTCCAAGTAAAGCGCGACCTTCTCATCCACTGCCTCGGACGGTAGCGATTCGCAGCGCTCCTTGAGCAGCTCGAGCAGCGCGTTCCACTTTTCGGTCTTGGTGTACAGGCGGCGCAAGGCGGTCACCGCCTCGGGCAACCCAGGCTTGAGACGGCGGAGTGCCTTCCAGGTGTCCACTGCCTTTTCCAGCAACTGCGGCCGGCGCTCGGCCAGCTCAGCCATCTCGATGCCATAGCGCACGCGGGCTTCGGGGTCGGCTTCGGCCTTCTGGGCCTGGCCAAGGAGCGCGAACAACTGGGGGATCTCGTCGCGCGACAGGTGGTATTCGCGGTAGAAGTCAAGCACGGGCTCGGCCGCAGGCATGGTTTTGCGCGCCCGACGGAAGCACGCCTCGGCCTGGGCGATCTGACCCAGGCGCTTCCAATAGAGGGTGCCCAACCCAACCAGGATGGGCCCCTCGGCCACCCCGCGCTTGCCGGTGCGCAGCGCCTCCTCGTACACCGTGACCAATTCGGCCCAGCTCTCGCGTGCGGTCAGGATGCGCGCCACGCCGTGAAGCGCGCGCTCGAGTCCCGGAGAAGCGGTCAGCGCCACGCGGTAGTGCGCGAGGGCCTGGTCGGTGCGGTTCATCTGCTCGGCCAAACGTCCCGCCGCCGCCCGGGCTGCAGCAAGGTCCTGGGGGCTGCCCGCGGCTTCGATGCGCCGCTGGAGGTGCTCGGCCAACTGGTCGCTCCGGCCGGCCCTGCGCAGCAGACGTTCCAGCAACACGTCAGCGCGACGCTGGTGTGCATCGAGGGCGAAGCTCTTGCGCAAAAAGGCTTCGCCTTCATCGGTCAGCGGGCGGTAGCGCAAATACAGCTCGCCGGCTGCCGCCAGCAAGGGAGCCGCGGCCGGGCTGTCGCCCGCCTCGTTCGCTTGCTTCACTAGCGCGTCTGCCCGTTCCTGCCAGCCGCCCTCCTCCTCCTCGAGAACCCGCTTGAACTCGATGGCCGCCGGGTGGTTGCGCGCGATCTCCAACGCCTCGTCCACGCACGCGTGGGCCGTTTCCCACTGACACATCTCACGGTGGAGCAGGCGCGCCTTCTCCACGAACAGGGTCGCGCGGCGAATCGGGTCTTGCGCCCAAGCCACCTCCAGGTCGATCAAACGCAAGCAAGGCTCGACGTTCTCCCGGTCGGTGTGCCAGGCCCGTTCGGCAGCCAGCGCCACCTGAACGGCATCGCGCTCGGCTGCGGTCGCATCGCCTGGTTGCAGTCCGGCGAGCAACCCTAGCGCCTGGCCATCTTCTGGATCCAATCTCAGCGTCGCGAGTGCGGTCGAAAGGTCGTTGTTCATGGTTGCGATCCAAGCCTCCCGCGCCCGGAATGGGCCACTGGTAGGGCGGGCCTCTGACTATACCTCTTTCGGCTCGCGCCAAATCGGAATCAAGCGCGTCCCCGACGCGTTTTGCCGCAAGCGGGAATGTTGGGTATGCCTCCCGAAAACTCGAAAGCATTCGCGGTTCCCCCAGCCCGCCTCTCTGTGTATGCTGCCGGCTGCTTCTCCCCCAAAACGGAGGTCCCCATCATGAAACCAGGGATGCATGGCAAGTCTGCTTTTTCTGCGGCCGTTCTTGGCGCAATGCTTCTACTTCCAAGCTGCGAGAGAAAGGGAGAAGGGCCCAAGCCCTGCTGTGATCAGCCTGACATTCCCGCGGGTGTCGCCAAGTTCAAGATCGTGGCCGATGATGTGTCGGGCCCCGGCGACGGCCTGAAGGTCATGCTGCGCGCGGGGCTAACCCAGCCTGCCAAGCGCGACCAGATCTATGGCCCGCTCAAGGTGCTCTACGCCTATGCCATGAAGCGGACGCCTCTCGAACCCATTCACGTCGAAGCTTGGCTGTATGTCAACGAGAGCGCCGCCCAGGAGGGTGGCGAGGCGAGTGCCATCGCCAAGGTCATCCGCGAACAGAAAGATCAGGCGCCCCGGTGTGAGAACAGGTTCAAATACGACTTCCCCGAGCAGGTGGAGCGAGCGTACATCTGGAGCACCCGCGGCGAGCAGGAACTGCAGGAGGATCTCAACGACACCTGTCACATCGCCGAAAAGAAGAAGGTGGTTCGCTACGACGAGAAGTTCACCCACAAGACCACCTACGCGCTCGACCCGGCCCGTGCAGGAGTCGAGATCACCTATCCGTATCTGGAGATGGGCAAGGACGAATACGTGGCCGAGCTGAAACTGAACTCAGCGCTCGGCACCTGGGCCGAGTTCATGACCAGTATGTTCAGCAAGGTCGACGGGTTGAAGGAAATGGCGTTCAACGGCGTCTACAAGGATGAGCCCGCGGTGAAGATCCGGGTGACCCGAGACCAGTTCGAGAACATCCTGGCGCGCCTGCAGGAGCAGATCGCCTCCCACGCCGCCTTCACCTTCCAGGTCATCGGCATGGGCAAGAAGACCAGCGAAGCGGCCGAGAAAGAGCAAGAGAAGTTCAAGAGCAAGAGCTACAAGGCCGCGCTCGAAAAGCTGCCCAAGGAGCAGGTGTCTATCTCGCCCAAGCTGAAATGGGTGAAGTAGGGACAGCTCTTCTCAAGCTCAGTTCGCCTGCACGATCACGTCGTCAACGTACACGCCGTCGAACTGCTGGTTGCCGTTCGAGGTGAAGCGGAAACGGATCTGCAGGCTGGTCGTGCCAGCGGAAAACGTGCCGGGCCCTGGACCTGGAGGGATGGTCTGGAGGTGCTGAGCCCAGTCGAGGGTGCCCGACCAACTCGCCAGATTGTTCCAGTTGAAGCCATTGGTCGAATACTCCACCAGGAGGAAGTCGAAGTTGGCCTGGGTTTGTCCACTCAGCCAATAGCTCAAGGAAACCGACGCGACGTTGGTGACGTCGAACAAGACACTGGTGGCCGAGGTGTTCGCGAAAGTTGCGTAGTTTCCACCCGGGCTGTCAGTCAGGCTGTGGTTCGGGCTCATGTACGAGCTCGTGGTCAGGCCCCACGGCGGACTCAGCGTCCAGTTGGCGGTGCCTGACTCGAACGAGTCGGAAAAGAGAATCTTGGCCGTGGTGAAGGTCGAGGTGAACCCCGCGGTCATGGCATTGCCCGCCAGGTCTTTCACGCCAGCCACCGTGACTGTGTAGAGAGTCTGGCTGGCCAAGACGGCCGACGGGACAAAGGTAGCCACCTGGTTGGCCGCATCGCAGCTCACGCTGCCCGCCACCGTGGTGGTACCGGCGGTCACTTGGATGCCGGCTGGAAGCGTGGTCGGATCGACCGGCTCGCTGAAGGTCACGACCACGCCCGTTCTCACAGACACATGGGTGGCTCCGGATGCAGGTGACACCGCCACCACCGTGGGGGGTGTGGTATTGGAATTCCTTCCGGTGGTGAAACTCCAATTCGAGTTGGAAGGGTTGCCCGACAGATCTTCGATGCCGGTAACCACCACGTTGTAGGTGGTTAGGGTCGTCAGGGGGGCGGCAGGGACGAACGTGACGGTAGATGTCGTGGCATCGTACGATAGGGTCCCGGCCACATTGCCGGAAACGGTCGAGACGGCGAAGTTGGTAGCCGTCACGGTGGCTGGGTCGAGCGTCTCGCTGAAGGTTGCCGACACGCTGGTGTTGGTGCCCACCCCCGTTGCCAACGGAGACGGGCTGCGAGAGACGATGGTCGGCGCGGACGTGTCGGAAGTGGACGTAGTCGTGAAACTGACCACGACGTCGTCCGGCAAGCGCTGCGGCCGGAGAGCATCGTTGGAAACGATTCCCGAGGCGCCCCCAACCAACGTCAGCGTGTACTGCGCCACGCTCGGGTTGTAAGTCGGCATGATGGTGAGCGTACGCAGAGGCGGGTTGTTGGTGTAGGAGAAGGGCACCGGGGTGCCGCTGGTGGACTCACGCAAGAGCACGGTATCGGTCGAAATCGACGAGGTCTTGACGGTGGCGCCGAACTGTACGAGCAAGGACGCTGACCTCGGGTATGCGGGTTCGCCGTCTGGTGGTGTGGTGCTCACCGGCAGGTTCACCCAAGCCGTGGTGCTGTCGCTGGCAGCGCAACCCCCGGAGCTGGTCACCGCCACGGTGTACATCGTCGACAGTCTCGGGTTTACCGTCGGCTGAGCCGCCGTCGCATCTGACAGGGCACAGGTCGACCGGTCGCAGGTCCAGGCATAGGTGTAGCCGGGCAAGGCCGGCGTACCGATGCGGACCGATGCGCCGGGATCGATCGAGACCTCAGGGCCGGCGTCGGCCACTGGGTTCACCACCGTTATGGTGACCGAGTCAGTCGCAACCGCGCTCAGCGAGTCGTGCGCCGTCACGGTGAACGTCGTCGTGGCAGTTGGAACGACATCCGTTTGCGCCGTCGCGGCGCTAGCGATGCAGCCCGAACAGGTGGCCGACCAGGCGTAGGCATAGGGTGGTGTGCCACCCTGGGCCTGCGCAACAAGGTGAGCCGGCCAGCCGGCACAGATGCTCTGGTCGGCTCCCGCATTGACCGTCAAGGGAGCGCTCGCGACCTCGGGAGCGCTCGCAACATCTGGCTGCATGGCCGCATCCGCGCCCGCGGCGTCGTCCGCCACGGAGACGTTGCCGTCAAGCCCGGCGCCTTCGCCGTGGCCGTCAGCCACAAACTCAATTCCTTCGTTGCCAGCCGCGACGTCCACGACAGAAAAGCTATCTGCGTGGCCGGCACTGCCATGGTCGGCGGGAATGTTGGCGTCCGGCACTCCCGAAGAGGCGTCGCCCGTCACGCCAGCCGTGCCTCCTCCGCCACCCGTCCCCGCCGCCCCACCGAAACCGCCAGCCGCATCGAGGCCGGTGGCCGGCCCGGCTGCATCATGGCCAAACTCCTCGACGATGTCGGCCGGCTGTGCATCAGCCACGAAGACCGGACCGCCGTCTGCCTGGTCGCCGCCGGCCACGTCGGAGCTGTAGCCCGTTTCTACTGGCCCGGCGCTGTCAAGCGTGACCGTGTCGCGCCCGCCATCGAGAGACGCGGACGGGGCGCCAGTCAGGCTGCTACAGCCTCCTGCGAGGAATACGACGACCATCCGCCAACCCGCGACCCCCAACCGTGGAAATCGCGTTAGTTCCATCGTCTAGTGATTGTAGTCAAGAGTACAGGTCCGGTCAAACTAGATTCACGGGTGCACCCTCCTCTTGCCGTCAAGAGAATTCAGGACGAGTCGCGGACGTTGCAAACGCGCGCCGGTCGCGCCAGTCTGCAGCCGGTTCACGATGTCCATCCTCTCCCTGCCCGGTGCCTCTGCCCTAACCCCTGCTAGGCTGGCCAAGCGGCTGGCCAAGATTCAGGCCGCCAACCCGCAGGTGTCGGCTCTTGCCGCCGAGTTTGTCCATTTCGTGGAGCTGACTTCGCCCCTGCCCGAGGCTGAGCAGCTCGTGTTGACGCGCGTGCTGCGCTACGGCCCGCGCGCCACGGCCAGTCGCGTGGGGAGCCCGCCGGCCCTTCGGGACGGACAGCCCACCCTGCCCGCCCCGCGGGCTTCGCCCGCGCCCTCGCCGGCGGCGCACCATCGCGGGAGGGTTGGCGAGGCCGAGCGCGAGGGCGCGAGCGTAGCGAGCGGGTGTGGTGGGGAAGGTGCAGGTCCCGAAGTCCCCGAAGGGGGAAGCGAGCGGGGTGGGGGTGGCGGGTCGGGGGCCGAAGGGCGAAGCGAACCCTCTCAGGGTTCCCATGAAAGTGGTCGCCTGCTGGTGGTTCCGCGCATCGGCACCATCTCGCCCTGGTCGTCCAAGGCCACTGACGTAGCCCACAACTGCGGTCTTGGGCGAGTGCGCCGTGTCGAGCGCGGCATCTGGTACACAGTCGCTGGCCAGGTGCACGACGAGCCCGCGCTGCGGGCCGCCCTGCACGACCGCATGACCGAGTCCGTGCTGGCGAGCGAGACTGAGGCTGAGCACCTGTTCGCCCACGCCCAGCCGAGGCCGCTGCAGTCCATTGACCTGCTGGGGGGTGGCCGGGGGGCCATCGAAGTCGCCAACCTGAGCCTGGGCCTAGCCCTGGCGCCCGACGAGATCGACTACTTGGCGGAGAGCTTCCGGGCGCTGGGCCGCAACCCGACGGATGTCGAGCTGATGATGTTCGCCCAGGCCAACAGCGAGCACTGCCGCCACAAGATCTTCAACGCCGATTTCATTCTCGACGGCGAAAAGCAGCCCCAGTCACTTTTCCAGATGATCCGACGCAGCACCCTAGCCAGCCCGACCGGCGTGCTGTCGGCCTACAAAGACAATGCTGCCGTGGTCGAGGGCCCGGAGGCTGACCGTTTCTTCCCTGACCCCAACACGAATGTCTACGCCTTCCACCACGAGCCGGTCGGCATCCTGATGAAGGTCGAGACGCACAACCACCCAACCGCGATCTCGCCTCACCCGGGCGCGTCTACGGGCTCGGGCGGCGAAATTCGCGACGAAGGCGCGGTCGGCCGCGGGTCCAAGCCCAAGGCTGGGCTCACCGGATTTGTGGTCTCAAATCTGCGCCTACCTGGGGCGGTGCGACCCTGGGAGACGGATTTCGGCAAGCCGGGCCGCATCGCCTCGGCTCTCGACATCATGCTGGAGGGACCCATCGGCGGCGCGGCCTTCAACAATGAGTACGGCCGCCCCAACCTGGCCGGCTGTTTCCGCACTTTCGAGATGGAAGTGCCCGGTCCGGCTGGTCCTGAGGTGCGCGGCTACCACAAGCCCATCATGGTCGCGGGCGGGTTCGGCAACATCCGCTTGCCCCACGTGAAAAAGGCCGAGGTACCGCCGGGCGCGGCGATCGTTGTCATGGGAGGGCCGGCCATGCTCATCGGTTTGGGCGGCGGCGCGGCCTCATCCATGGCCTCGGGCGCGTCCGAGGAGGATCTCGATTTCGCGTCGGTTCAGCGCGACAACCCCGAAATGCAGCGTCGCTGTCAGGAGGTGATCGATCGCTGCTGGGCGCTGGGCGAAGCCAATCCCATCTATTCGATCCACGACGTGGGCGCGGGTGGTCTGTCCAATGCCCTACCCGAGCTGGTGCACGACAGCGGCCGCGGCGCCGTATTCGAACTGCGCAAGATCCCCAACGACGAGCCCGGCATGTCGCCCAAGGAAATCTGGTGCAACGAGGCGCAGGAGCGCTACGTGCTGGCGATTGCAACGGAAGCTATCGACCGTTTCGCCGAACTGTGCCGCCGCGAGCGTTGCCCCTTCGCTGTGCTTGGCCAGGCCACGGCCGATGGCCGGCTGGTGCTGACTGATTCCCATTTCGAGAACCAACCCATCGACATGCCGCTCGCCCTCCTGCTGGGCAAGCCGCCCAAGATGTTGCGCCGGGCCGAGCGCGTCCGCGCAGCCAGAATCCCCTTCCCCTTCGCCGACCTCGATCTGCATGAAGCGATCCTGCGGGTGCTGCGCCTGCCCGCGGTGGCGGACAAGACCTTCCTCATCACCATCGGCGACCGCACGGTGACCGGCCTGGTGTGCCGCGATCAAATGGTGGGGCCCTGGCAGGTGCCGGTGGCCGATGCGGCGGTGACCACCACTTCATATCTCGGCTACACCGGCGAGGCCATGGCCATGGGCGAGCGCACCCCGCTAGCGCTGCTGAGCGCGGCCGCCTCTGCGCGCATGGCGGTGGGTGAAGCGTTGACCAACATCGCCAGCGCGCCCATCGCGAAGATTGGCGACGTGAAGTTGTCGGCCAACTGGATGGCCGCGGCCGGGCATCCGGGCGAAGACGCGCGGCTGTACGAGGCCGTGCGCGCCGTGGGATGCGAGTTGGCCCCGGCCCTTGGCATCGCCATTCCCGTGGGCAAGGACTCGATGTCGATGAGTACGGTGTGGCACGAGGCCGGTCAGGAGAAGCGGATCACTGCACCCTTGTCGCTCATGGTGAGCGCCTTCGCCCCGGTCACCGACGTTCGGCGGGCTTTGACACCACAACTGCGCCTGGACCAGGGCGACACGGAGTTGCTCCTGGTGGATCTCGGCATGGCTCGCCATCGCTTGGGCGGCTCGGCTCTGGCGCAGGTCTACGGCCAGCTTGGCGACGAAGCGCCCGACCTTGACGATCCAACGGCGCTCAAGACCTTCTTTGCCACCATCCAGCAACTGAACAATCACGGCTTGCTGCTGGCGTACCACGACCGTTCCGACGGTGGCCTTTTGGTCACGTTGCTGGAAATGGCCTTCGCGGGCGGATGCGGGCTGGACATCGATCTCGCGGGGCTGGCTTGCGCAGCTCCTGCTCTGCTCTTCTCTGAAGAACTGGGCGCCGTGATCCAGGTGCGCAAAGGGGACACAACTGCCGTGCGCGCGGCCTTCGCCGGTTCGGCCGGGCATATCCATGGACTCGGCCACCCGCTTGCAGGCCAGAGCATTGTCTTCCGCCGCGGCGATCACACCCTATTTGAAGAAACGCGCGCGAGCTTGCGGCGAGTCTGGTCCGAGACGACCTTTGCCATGCAGAGCCTGCGTGACGACCCGACCTGTGCGCGCGAGGAGCATGAGGCCCGCTGCGATGAAAGCGACCCCGGAATTTCGCTGCGCCTGACTTTCGATTTCAGTCAAGACGTGGCGGCGCCCTTTGTCGGTCGGGGCGCGCAGCCGCGGGTGGCCATTTTGCGCGAACAGGGCGTGAACGGCCAGGTCGAGATGGCCGCGGCCTTTCACTGCGCCGGCTTCGAGGCGGTGGATGTGCACATGAGCGACATCCTGAGCGGCCGTCTGGACCTGGATTCCTTCCGCGGGCTGGCTGCATGCGGCGGCTTCTCCTACGGCGACGTGCTAGGCGCCGGCGAAGGCTGGGCCAAGTCGATCCTGTTTCACGCCCGGGCGCGAGCCGCCTTCGAGCGCTTCTTTGCCCGGCCCGACACCTTCACGCTGGGAGTGTGCAACGGGTGTCAGGCAGTCTCCAACCTGAAGGAGATCATCCCAGGCGCGCAGGACTGGCCGCGCTTCGTACGCAACCGTTCCGAGCAATTCGAGGCCCGCCTGGCGCTCCTGCGCATCGAGGAGAGCCCCTCGGTGCTTCTGCGCGGCATGGCCGGCTCGCAATTGCCCATCGCAGTTGCTCACGGTGAGGGCCTCGCCGAGTTCGAATCCGACGCGCAGCAGGCCAATCTGGAGAAGGCAGGCCTGGTGGCTGGGCGCTTCGTGAACCACTACGGTGCGATAGCCAACCGCTACCCGGACAACCCCAACGGCTCGCCCGGCGGCATGACCGCTCTGACCACCCCCGACGGCCGTGTTACCATTCTGATGCCGCACCCCGAGCGCGGGTTTCGAGCTGTCCAGTATTCCTGGCGCCCTGCTGACTGGGACGAGGACGGTCCCTGGATACGGTTGTTCCGCAATGCACGGGTTTTCGCGGGCTGAATCCGTTTGGGATCCGATCTATGATAGTGCCCATGCCGGTGATGATCGCATGGATGCTATGGGCCGCTGCCGAGGCAGCAGCCGGCCCGGTGGCCAAACTGCCCGTACCGGTCGCCAAGGAAATGGCCGCGGCCGTGGTGGCGCTCAACAAGGTATTGGGCCTGGAGAGCTGGCCGGGCCAGGGCTTCGAATCGTGCCTTGACCGCGGCGGCCTGGAGGCCACTGCCAAAGACGTCAGCGCGGAAGATACCAAGAAATGCTCCGACACCGCGCTCGACGCCGGGTTCCCCGAGCTGGGCAAGTCGTATGTCATCGGCATTCCCATGGCCGGCATCGGTCCGGTCACGGTGTTTGCGATTGGCCTCGGTGCCGCGCAAGGCTGGGGCGCCTATTCCTGCGACGCCACCCGCACAAAGTGTCCGCCGACCAAAGTCGACGGGCCGTCCAAGCAGGCTAAGCGACTGGCCGAGCGCTACCGCCGCGCCTGCGCCGACAAAGCGACGATCTGGATTCCTGCCCGCGAGGGTGTTTGCGAGACAAGCCCAAGCCCGGTGCAAGAAACCCCGTAACGCGACAATCGCCAAGGGAGAGGCCGCACCAGCCCGTGCCGAAGGGCTGATGCTGGTAGCGCCTTTCCTCTGGTTGCGTGGCATTATCGCGCCATGAATCGACTTTCTGCCCTCTTCTTGGTGCCAACTGCTCTGCTGCTCTTTTCGGCCCCGCCGGCCCGTGCCTCAAGTGAGCTGGAGATGCTCGGTTCGCCCACCGGTGGCAACGCGCTCACGGCGCGTCTCTTCTCCCGCAACGCGGGGGCTACCTACTTCAACCCGGCGCTGTTGCCTGGGGCGACCTTCAAGCTGGAAGCCGGCTTTTTCGGACTGGTCACGCGTGGAAAGATTCGCCTCAAGCCACGGTGTACCAATGTCGACGTGCCTGTATCGGTCTACGACACGTCGGTGCCCAGTATGGCAACTGCCGATTTGCCAAACCAACGCAGCGATACCGATGAGAACGACCACGTGCTCTATGCTGTTGTGGGGTTGGTCCGCCCTCTGGCCGGAAAGTACTTGGTCTTCGGCTTCTATGGTCTTCTGCCGGTCAACAGCTTCATGGACGAAAAGGGCTTCTTCCCTGACGAGCGGGAACAGTACTTCTCCAACAAACTCTACTTCGAGCAACTGGGCGACCGCTTGACCGCGTCCAGTTTCGCGTTTGCGCTCGGCAGCCAGCTCAATGACTGGCTGGCCATCGGAGCCGGTATCGACATCGCCGTGGTCACAGAGTCCAACATGGCGGTGTACATGCCCGACGCGGGCAACCAGGCGAATGTCTTGCTCGACCCTGACATCCACACTGACAGCAAATTCAAGCCGTACATGGGCGTGGCCTTGCGGCCCTCGCCGCGGGTCGCGGTGACGGCCACGCTTCACCTGGGCACCAGCAACGACACCAACGGCCAGAACCAGGTGCGCATGCGAAATTACACCAACCAGTACCCGGCGGGCCTCAACTATGTTCCCCAGGTCTACACCCTCAGCGAGGGCAACGAACCGGCGCGCCTGGGGCTTGGTGCCAGTCTGGCAAGCCGGCGTCAGGTTGACGGCCGACCAGCATGGGAAGTGGGGCTGGTCCTGGTGGGAGAGCGCTGGTCGCAATACCGAGATCGACACGGTGAATCCCCGGCGGACCCTTGGCACAACACGGTTTCCGTCGTGGCCGGCGGCAACTTCGCCTGGCGCCAGCGTCGCCTCTCCTTTGATCTCGGCTATATGCCTTCGCCGGTTCCCGATCAGACCGGCCGAAGCAACTACGTGGACAACTCGCGCATAGTCTCCAGCGCAAGCATCGAATCCCCTGTCAAACTGCTGGGCCGCGAGATTGAGGCGGGCTTCTACCTCTTCGGCTCGGTGTTCATCCCGCGTTCCGTCGACAAGGACCAAAATGCGGCCCATCCTGTGCTCGATGAGTTTCCTGACAACTCCGTCGACATCCGCACCAACCAACCTGTGGCGGGCGCCGCCGGCCTGCAGACCAACAATCCGGGCTACCCGGGCTTCACAAGCCACGGCTACATGCTAGGGGCCGGGGTCTGCCTGCGCATCGCGCGCTAGCAGGGGAACCCCTTCAGGGCACCAGTCCCAAGAAAACCTCGTTGGCGCGCACCCAATCGCAATCCACCACGCCGGCGTCCGCGGCCTCGGGCACCTTGACCATGACAAAGGTGCTACTGCATGCCGTCGGATCGGCGCTGGCTGTAGAGCCTGTGTAGAGGATCTTGATGTTCGGCGGGTCAGACGCGAAGACCGACTGGTCCGACTCGTAAGCCATCCCACCCTCGACTCGGACTGGATCCACGGCCACGACCATACCATGAAGCGCAGTCGCCTGCCTCTGCACGGACCGAAGCGTGCCCGAGATGAGGCCGCTCAGGTCGACCGTGATCCCGAGGAAGCCATCATTGTCGGTGTCGACCAAACGGGGATCGTTGGCATCCACGGGAAGTGCATCGCAGGCAGGGTCACTCAGGGTTGCGCCAAAGACCTCAATCAGCGTGGGCAGCGTGAGCGTCAGCTGCCCCGAATCATCGGGCGCGAAGCTTCCGCTCCGTTCTAGCGGCGCCGGGGTCAGCCGCCAAGCGTCCGGAACAACGACCTTGGCTGGGTTGTTGGGATCGTCGTGCTGGATCCGGTCGCAGTAGCTGGCGCTCAGCGCGACATCACTCCTGGTCTGGACGACCTGGGCCAAGAGCACGTTGACAGACTTGAGGCGAAATGGCTGGGCAAAGGCCGGAGTCGTGACCACTTGGGCCCCAATCGTCTCAAGCACCCAAGTGCCTGACAGATCCATTACCGACGGCAGCGAAGGGTTGCTAGGGCAGAGCGAGGCGGTGGCCCCGACGTCGATGCACGAGCTCGCCGGGCCACTGGCAGCGTCCGCGCCCGTCGCGGCGTCCGCGCCCGTCGCAGCATCCGCGCCCGTCGCCGGACCGGCAGTGCCACTCGACGCGCTCCCGCATCCGGCTAGCAGCCCGGCCACAAGGGCCAGAGTCCTGTTTTCTCTCGAAGATCCACGTGAATGAGTCATCGATGCGCAAGATATCAGATCGCTGGCTCCGAGCCTGTATTATTCATGTATGAGCGCCCGTCATGTCACTGATGTGGGAACCCTGAAAGGGTTCCCACCCCCTCCCGCGATGGTGCACGGCCGGCAGAGCCGGCCGGCTCCCCACGCGACCAGTCCCGTCCGCTGGCCGGCCATCACGCTGGTTCTGCTGGCCTCGGCAATCTTGGCACCAACTGCGGCCCATGCGGAGGCGTTCTCCGATGCTGCCAGACGCGGAGCTGTGAGCGCCTTCGTCTTCGCATTCACCGCAGGCTTCCTCACCTCGCTCACCCCTTGCGTCTACCCGATGATCCCCATCACTATCAGCGTATTCGGCGGCCGCGGCGGTGTGCCGCGCGCCCATGCGGTTGCTTTGGCGACCCTGTACGTGGCGGGAATCGCCACCATGTTCGGCACCCTGGGCACTACCTTCGCGCTACTGGGAAGGGCGTTCGGAACGTTTCTGGCCAACCCCTGGGTGGTGGTGCCGCTCGCGCTTTTCTTCTTCGCCATGGCGGCATCCATGTTCGGCGCTTTCGACTTGGCACTGCCGTCGGGGCTGCAGCAACGCCTGGCGCGGGTTGGTGGACGCGGCTTTGGGGGCGCGTTCCTCATGGGCTTGGTCGGCGGACTGATCGCTGCGCCGTGCACCGGGCCGCCCTTGGCCGGGATTCTCGCCTATGTGGCAACCACACGCGACGCCCTGCGGGGATTCTTGCTGCTTGCGACCTACGCGGCTGGAATCGGCGTCCCTTTCTGGGCCATCGCGGGCTTCTCGCTGCACCTGCCCAGGTCAGGCGCCTGGATGGAAAGCGTGAAGAGCGTCTTCGGCATCGCGCTCGCTGTGGCCGGCCTCTACTACCTGAGGGTCGTGTTTCCGCCACTGGCCCAGTTGACCAGCCGGTCTTCCGTCTTCTTGGCCGCGTCCATTGCCGTGGTCGGGTTGGGGATCCTGCTGGGCGCTGTGCACCTGTCGTTTCACGCGGGCTCACGCACCCGCATGCGCAAGGCCCTCGCGATCGCGCTGGCAGTGGCTGGCTTGTTCGCCGCCATCAATTACTTCCTGACCCCAAAAATCGTCCTCCACTGGTTGCCCACGGAAGCTGCTGGCTTGGCCCACGCCCGGGTCAGCGGGAAACCGATAGTGATGGACTTCACGGCCGACTGGTGCCTGCCCTGTCGGGAATTCGAAGTCAGCGTATTTGCCCGGCCCGAGATCGCCGCCCTGCTGGAGGACTTTGTCCTGGTGAAGATCGACCTGACCCGCGAAGACCAGGACGATGCCCTGCCCGCGCTGAAGGATCGCTACGGCGTTTCCACTTTGCCGGCGGTGCGTTTCCTCGCGCCCGGCGGCCAGATTGTCGGCCGCATCGACAACCTGGTCCCCTGGCACGACTTCCGGCGCGCCCTGATTGAGGCGCAGGCGGCAGCGGATCGCAGGTAGCGACTCTGCATCTCGCGCGGTCCTGCTGCTAGAAATCCAGGCCGGTGCCCGGAATGTTGCAGGGACTGTTGAACGTGCCCCACCACCATATCTCGTCCTGGGTCCCGCCGGCGGAGAGGTCAATGACGGTGTAGCCAGCGGTCTTGGGTGCAGGAACCGGCGTGGTTCCACAGCTCAATTGAGAACCGTTGATCGTGATAGTGCGGGCTGCGGCTTGCCAATAACACCCCCAGCCGCCATTAATGACGTCACATGTCACGAAACATATCGGGTTGGTAGTATTGAACTTCCCCGTGTGGCCGTTCGCTGTCGCGCCGGAAACCACCGTGCAATCCCTTGGTGTAGCAGCGGACGACGCACCGGAATTGGCCGAACTACAAACGCCGCCGGCGTTCTGGGCGGAGACCTCATAGTAGTAAGCAGTCCCATCAGTGACGTTCGAGTCGATGTAGCTAGTCGTAGTCACTGCTGTCTTGATGACACCGAAGGACCCGGTGGTGCCGGTCCTGCGCGAAACGGTGTACGACGTCGGACCGCCAGTCGACGCAGTCCACGACACCGTAACCCGCCCGATCCCCGCCGTGGCCTTGATGCCGCCGGGAACACCGGGCGATCTGCAGGACACAGCCGACACAGCCGGAGTGGAGTTGCTCGACACGCAGGTGCCACTCGCGTTGCAGGCGCTGACCACGTAGTAGTAGGTCGTGCCGGCAGTCAGGCTAGTGCCCAAGTCCGTGACGCTGGCAGCGGTCTGATTGTTGGCGACCACCTGGTCGAACGGTCCACTCGCACTCGTCCCGCGCAACACTGTGTACCCAGTGGCGAGGTTCACGGTGCTCCATCCCACTGTGATGTTGCCATTGCTGTTGTTTGCGGTTGCCGTGACACCGGTCGGCACTGCCGGCGGAATACAGACCGGCTTGGCGGGAACCTCATTCGAATTGGGCGAGGTACAAGACCCATCGCTGGCCGTCACCACGTAGTAATAGGTTGTCCCATTGCTGACGGCCGTGTCTGAAGTGCCCGCCGGGTTCGCGGGGTTGGAGACGACGGTATCATATGGACCACCGGCTACTTCGCCGCGTTTGACGACATACGACAGCGAACCAGCTTCCGGAATGCTCCACGTCAGAGTCACCTGCTGGTTGCCTGCCACGGCGGCCACGCCCGTGGGTGCAAGCAGGTTGCAGGCCTTGACTGGCGTGGCAGGAACCTGCGGGGTCGAGGGAACAGAAAGGCAAGTTCCATTGCTGGCGCTAACCACGTAGGAATAGGTCGTCCCGTTGGTGAGCGGCGAGTCTTGGTAGGTGGTCCCTTTCAGGTTGGGGATGTCGGTATGGGAATCGGCGCCGGCTGACGTGCGCGTGAGGGTATACGACACCACAATTCCGGTCGTCGGGGCGGTCCAGGAAAGGGTGACCTGGCCGTCACCCGGGGTTGCGAGCAAACTAGTCGGAGCCGACGGGGGCGTGCAGAACGGCTTGGCAGAAACCTCGGCGGAGGCGAGGGAGGGGCAAGACCCATTGGCGTACACGACATAGTAGTAAGTCGTCCCGTCTGCGAGATTGATATCCGTGAAGCCCGTACCAATTACCGTGGCGGTGCTGTCGGTGTACGGACCGCCCTGGGTCCGGCTGCGCTGGACCAGATATGAAATCGCCCCACCCGTCGAGGCGGTCCACGAAAGCACGATCTGGCCATCGCCTGCCGTGGCCACGACATTGGCTGGCACTGAGGGCGGCGTACACTTCGGGGTGGCAGACTTCTCTGTGGAATAGCCCGAGTTGCACGCACCATTGCCGGCCGTGACCACATAGTAGTAGGTGGTCCCATTGACGACGGCACCATCAGTGTAGCCGGCGGCGATTGAGGTGCCCAGCAGCGCATAGCCGGAACCTGCAGTCGTGCTACGCGAGATACCGTAGGAGGCTGCCCCAACCGAAGCGGTCCAGGTCAACGCCACCGAGCCATTGTTGGCCACGGCGGCCAGGTTAGTCGGCGCAGCCGGCGGCGTGCAGGTCGGGGCTGCAGAAGCCTCGTTCGAGTAGACGGAACTGCACGACGGCCCATTGGCCGTGACCACGTAGTAGTAGGTCGTCCCGTTCGAAACGTTAGAGTCGGTGTAGCTGGTGCCCGTGCTGACGGTCTGTTGAAACAAGTATCCTGTCCCGGTCGTTGTGCTACGCGTGACGGTGTACGAAGTGGCGCCAGTCGACGCCGTCCAGGTGAGCGAGACTTGGCCGTTTCTAGCTTGGGCAGTCAACGTGGGCGCGGCCGGTGGGACGCAGACACCGGTTGGCGTGACAGAAGTTTCTTGAGAGTTGGCCGATTCGCAGGTCGAGATGGTATTGACGGAAGACACGACGTAGTAGTAGGTCGTGCCGCCGGTCAGGCCGGTGTTGACGTAGGGAGAGGCGGTCGTCGTGGGCGGCTCGCCCTGTGTCGTGTACCCGGATCCTGAGGTTGGGCTCCGCTTGACGTTGTACCCGGTGGCCCCAGAAACCAGATTCCAGGAGATGGTGGCCTGCTGAGTCCCTGCCACGGCCCCGACACCCGTAGGTGCCGCAGGAAGAACGTATATGACGTCGGCAGGACAAGAGACGCTCGAGCCGGTGCAGGTCTCGGCCGGATCGCAATGGTTTGCGTCAGTGGATGCACGGCAGATCGTTACGGCCGGAGCCATTAGGTCATCCGGACAGTCGGAATCGGTCCCTGAACAGCTTTCGGCAACGTCACAGGAACCCGCGGCCGGGCGACAGAGCGTGCCCTGGGTCATGAAAGCATCGTCCGGACAAGCGGGGCTGGCACCGGTACAGCTTTCAGCGATATCGCAGAGACCTGCGGCCTCGCGACACACGGTCGTTGTGGGCGCGTACTTGTCAGGCGGACACGCGGCGCTGACGCCATCGCAGACCTCGTCCAGGTCGCAGGGACCCAAGGCTTTGCGGCACACGATACCGGAGGCAAGCGGGCCACCCCCGCTCCAGCAAGGACCGCCCGCCAAGTCCGTCGCAACATCGTGAGCGACATCTTGCGCGACATCCCGGGCGACATCCTGCGCAACATCTTGTGCGACATCCCGGGAGGCGTCCTGCACAGCATCTTGCACGCGGTCAGGTGCGCTGTCGGACGAGCCGCCTGTTTCAGCGCTGGGGATAGCAGGTGCATCTTGAACAGCAGGTCCATCTTGCACACCGGGTGCATCTTGGACAGCAAGCGCATCCTGAACGGCAGATGCATCTTGGACAGGACCCAGATTCAGATCGCTGTTTCTCCCGGCGTCCCGGGCAAGCTGCACTTCTGGACCCGTGCCGGCATCACCTCCGGGGTTCGTGCACCCACTATCGCTCCCTTCGCACAAAACCACGGCGGCAGGCTTGTCCACGTTCACACAGGCCCCAATGCACACCAAGGGAACCGCCCAAAGCAAGGCCGCAAGGCTGCGCATCATGAGTCCCTACTCCTAGTGAGGTTGCCGACATCCGGACATGGATCAGCCTTCATTGTGGTCAGGGCATCGCGGCGAGCACAAGACTTTTCTTTGCTGCGTCCGAGGCGGTCCCTGTCCGATGGCGAACCGCAATGAGGGTTTGCAGTGGGGCGACCGGCCGACCCTACAGTTCCGCTATGCTGGCGGCTTCCCCGTGAATCGCCCGCTTTCGGATCTTTCGCGCCCGTTCGCGCAGGTCATCTGCAGTGGCCGCCCTGCCCGTCCGCTCCTCGTACTCCGCATACGCGGAGAAGGCCCGGCCCAGTTCCAGCTCCGCGCGTGATTCCCCGAGCACCTCCACCGCCCGATCGAAAATCTCGCGCGGACCGCCACGTTCCGACTCACCTGGCGCTCCGCGTGAGAGCGCGGTGGCCAGCACACGCAGAGCCGTGCCCACCAGTGGCCCTGCGCCCAGTTTCTCACCCTCGGTCGCGGCGCGGTTGGCATGCTCGCGCGCGCCCACATGATCTTCGCGGACCAGGCAGATCTCGGCAAGCCCGCGGTCGGCCTCGGCGCAAGTCGCCGCGCCCCGAACTTGCGCGCGACGTCCCGGGCTGCTTTCAGCTCGGCCTCCGCCTCATCCACCTGGCCAAGCGCTAGATGGCACTCACCGATCTGGAGGGCCACGTGACACTCATTCAAGCACTCTCCCATCTCACGGGCCACGGCGCGCGCCTGCTCCAGCAGGTTGTGCGCCAGCCCCGGATGACCGGCCTCGCGCGCCAAGCTTCCCAGGTCGAGCAGCGAGAAGACGATGCCGTGCGGGTCGCGCGTGGTCTTGCTAATAAGAAGCGCCGCCTGGAAGCTCTGTTGCGCCCGGCCCAACTCGCCAATCTGCGCCTCCACCAGCCCCATCCACGACAGGGTGAGCGCTTTTCCACGCTGGTCGTGCAGCTCCTCCCGGATTGCCAATGCGGCCTTGTGACAGCGGATGGCCTCGTCCGGCCTTCCGATGAGGTAGTTGACCCGGCCGATGTCGTCCAGGCTGGCCGCCACGCCGGGCCGGTCGCCCGCCAGATCGAAGAGCAAATGCGCCATGTCCAGGTGCTGCAGCGCCAGTCGGTAGTCGCCCAGCGAGCGATGGATGCGCCCGATGCGCGAGTGCGCCGCTCCGCCCTTGGCCGGCAGATCCAGCCGCCACGCCACTCTGAGCATCTCGCCGAAGTGAGCCAGCGCCTCACGGCCTCGACCGAGCCGAGCCGCCACGTCGCCCAGCTTGTGGCAGACTTCGATCTTGAGCAGAGCATCATCTGCTCCGAGCAGACGGATGCCGTGCAGGTACAAAGCCCGCGCGCGCTCATGGCGCCGGTGCCGGCCAGCCAAGTCTCCGGCGGCCAGGTAGGCGAGAGCCGCCCGGCGATGGTCACCACCCTCGGCATACAGGACCGCCACGTACTCGCGCTGCGCGCTCGACGGCGAGGCGCCGAGCCTGGCTTCAATCCACTGGGCCGCGAAGCGCCGGCACTCGGCCAGGATCCGTGGCTCAACCGCGGCTTCGATTAGGGCACGCACGGCCGGTTCGACAAAGGCCCACGCGGGGTCACTACCGTCCAGAATCTTGCCGGGGGTTTGCTGGATCAAGCCTCGTTCCTGCAACGACACGGCAAGGCGCCTGGTCTCCTCGATGGACGGATCAGGGGCAAACACCATGGTCGGATCCCACGGATCGGCACCGATGCGTCCCAAGGCCACCACGCCGCCGACCCAGAACTCCGGCCCCATGGCCACTCCACGCCCGAGCAGCTCTCGCTCGGCCGACGATAGCGTGGCCACGCGCGCCTGGGCTGCCGCTTCAGGGCCGAGCGCGATGGGCTCCTGGCCGGCGCGCTCCATGTCGAAGAGCCACGAACTCGCGGTGGCCGCGACCAGAATGCCGTGCTCGTGATACACGCCGAGAAGTTGCTCAAGCAGGAAGGGATTGCCACCGGACTCGATGGCTGCCCGCTCCGCCAACCCAGGCGCCAGCTCCTGTGCACCGAGCGCGCACTTGATGAACACATCCATCTCCAGGGGCGCAAGTGGCTTCACGTCAATGCGCGCGTGGCTGCCTTCTTGCTTCATCCACTCGGGTCGGTGCACGAACAACTCAGGCCGAGCCGTGGCCACTACCACGATGGGCGCCTCGCCCAGTTCGGCTGACAGGCATTGCAGTACATCCAATGATGCGTCATCAGCCAGGTGGACGTCGTCGATCACCAAGACCAGCGGGTGCTTGCGCGCATCCTCTTCCAGAAAACGTCCCAGAACCGCCCGGGCCATGTCGAGCTGCCGCTCGGGACGCATGGCCAGGGACTGGGCCAACGGGCTTTCCGCCATTTCGAACCCCAGGAACTGGCCAAGCAGGCCCGCGACTTCGGACACGCGGCGGTCCCCGAAGACCGTCTGCAGCTCAGCGCGAAATGCGCTCTGGGCTGTCGTGTCGTCCATGTCCGTCGTGATTCCAAGTCGCTTGCGCAACAATGCGGCAAGCATCGTGAACGGTGCTGCCTGGCCGTCCGTCGGCACCTTGCCGCCAGCAAGGAAAACTCGAAATTCCGAGGCGTTGTCGACCTTTTTGACCCATTCCTGGACAAGCCTGGTCTTTCCCATCCCGCTCTCGCCGATGACCGTTACGAACTGCGGTGCATCGAAACGGATCGCTCGTCCAAGAGCAGCATCGAGCGCACGGCGCTCCTGCTCGCGGCCCACGAAACTGCGAACCCGAAAATCCCCCTTCTTTCCGTCTTGCTCAAGGTCCATTACACCTTGATAAAGGGTTTCCAACGGAAGGCAAAAAAGACGACTGATCCGCGCCCAACCGCGGAACCGGCTCCCCCTGCACTACATGGCGATGATGACCACGCCGCGCTTGGTCTTCGGGGCGTCCTTCTCGTCGTCTCCCGCATCGTTTCCCGGCTTGTCTTCGGGTGTCTCCGGGACGGGCAACTCAAGCTGCGGCCGGTCGCCGCGACGGCGCGCTTCTTCTTCGCGGCGTCGGATCTGGTCGATGATCCAGGGCTCGAGCATGGGATGACCTTCTCTATGGCTTGCAACATCGCCGCCTGTCAGTCAAGAAAGCGGATGCTGGCTGAGATAAACTCCGTAAGATCGCTAGGTTGCGTGTTGAAGCTGGGGTTTAGCCTACCTGCAGCAAGAGGGCCTGATCGGGCCAATTCGTGACACAGGTGTCGTGGTTCCTGACCAGAAACCTCAAGTCTCCTCAAGTCCATCTCTCCAGGCTATTGAACGCGCCAGACCGTGGAAGGCTCTCTCGCCAGCATTTCGCGAAGCGCGATCCAATACGTTCTTGGTTACCTATTCCACACAGAGATTTCAGAGAACGCAGAGAGCGGATGAGAAGAGGGTATCCGGAATGTGCTGGATCTAACCCTTCCGTTTCTCATCCGGCTCGGTGGCCTCTGTCTCTCTGTGCAAAACAGGTAACTTCGATCTACGGTCCACGAGACGCTGGGCAATCTCATCTTCCCGCATCTCGTTGCGCCAGCCGACTGACCACCTTCAGCAGATATGGCTCACTGGCGTTTCCGTCGTGCTTGCCCTGAGACAGCCGGATCAGGATAGGTCCGGCCGAACAAGCAAACCCGAGGATGCGCACCGTCTGGTGCGCCTTGGCAGCAACCGCTTCTGCCAAGACTTGTCCATCGCGCTCTCTGCTGACTTCGACCTTGACCCTTACCCTCGACGGCGGGCTGACTTCGATGTCCAGCTCGCGCGGCTCGCCGGCAAGATAGCGAAAGAAGTCCACGTCGCCTATGGGCAGGTAGCCCGTGGTCGTGCCGTCTGCCAGAGACGACGCGTGGGCCGCATCGTCGTTGGGCTCGGTCTCGAAGCCGGCCCGGGCCTCGGGCAGCACGGCCTCTGCACGCAGAACGTAGCGATGCTCGCGATCGAGCCCGCTCTCCGCACGCACGACCAAGTACCACCACCGGCCTCCGGCAGCGGATGCACTGGCGTCAGCAGCCACGCTCGGCAGCGTGAGGTTGTGCAGAGTCAGCCTTTCACCTTTTCGGCCCCGCACCGCCGCGATCTTCCTGCCTGCCGAATCGTTGACCGCCAAGCCAGCGGCCACCCCCTCCACGCCGTCAAGATCCAGATTCAGAACCCATCCAGGTTCCACGGCGTCGAGCGGTAGCCGGTACCAGTCCTCATCGTGACGCCAGCCGAAGAGCCCAGCCGCGAGCGCGCTTCCGCCCTGCCAGGACAACTCGCCAGCAGAGTCCAGCCGATCGTTTGGCTCGCGCTCGTCGCCAACTTCGAAGTCAAGCAGCACGACTGCCATCTGATACGAACTGCCCACCGGCGCGCCCGCATCCACTGGGCTGCGACTGGCCAGCGCGGGCGCCGCCCTGGCGCGCAAGTAGTATGTGCAACCCGGAAGCACGGCCATGTTCGGCAGCCCAACCGTCTCGCCCGGCCCGGCCGCCACTGTCTTCACTACCCGCGCGGTTTCGTCGAGAAGATCGAGGGCCAGCGCCAATCCGGCTTCGGGATTGATGACCACGGACAAGCGCTTGGCGTGCAGGAGCAAGTCAGCAACTTGGCCCGCATCCCAGGACTCGGCCATGCGCTGGCCTGGAATGACGAGCTTGAAAACGTCTATGTCCGCGGCCTTGCCAGCCTCGGTTCGATCGATCTTTCCCTTGATAGCCACGGCGGCCGGGGTGCCCAACCAAGTCAGCTCCTGCGCCTGCGCCTGCGTGTTGTTTGGCTCTCGTTCCGCGACCGGCGGCGCGCTGCCCGTGTCCCTCGGTCGCGGCACGACTACCACCGCTGCCGCGTCGCCACGCACGAAATGCGGTGTCCGTCGGCAAGATAGGCCAGCCAGAGCAGCGAGCAGGACAAGCGCCGCCACGAGAATGGGGCCGCCGGACCGATCGCCTTGTCCGTCCGACGGAGTCATTCCGCGCCCGGCGCAACGGCTGGTGTGCCGGTCGCGTCGTTGCGAGGCCGGATGCCGACGAGAAACTGCGCCTCAGCGACCAAAGTGTTGCCGACCTTGGCTTCACCACGCATCTTCCACATCGCGGTTCCCTTGCGCAGGGGAACCACTTCCAGTTTCAGGATGTCGCCGGGAAGCACCGGCTTGCGAAACTTGGCCTTGTCGATGGCCATGAAGTACATCACCTGGCGGGCCGGATCGAAAGAGCACTGCCGGGCCGCCAACACCGCCCCTGCCTGAGCCAGGGCCTCGATGATGAGCACGCCGGGCATGATGGGGTGGCCGGGAAAATGGCCCTGAAGATATGGCTCATCCGCGGCCACGGTCTTGCGCGCGACAATGCAATCCCCGTCGACGAACTCGACGTGGTCAATCATGAGAAAGGGCGCTCGGTGGGGCAGGATGGCTTCGATGGCGCGGGTATCGAGCTCCATGGCCCTCGCTACTTCTTCTTGCTGTGCTCAGGCTTGCTGCCTGTGGGCGCAGAGGCCTTCTCCTCGCCCGCGTTGTAGCGCCGGATGACCTCGTTGGTGAGATCCAAATGAGGCTTGGCAAACACTACGCCCTGGTTCTTGTCGAGAATCATGGTGAAGTTTTCGGCCCCGGCGATCTTGGCGATGATTCGCTGCAAGCGGTCGACGATGGGCCGGGTGGCCTCCTCTTCCTTGGAAGCCAGGTCCTGTTGGTGGCGCATGTAGGTCTGTTGCACCTTGGCCACGCGTTCCTGCAACTCGGCCTCCTTCTGACGAACCGTGTCAGCCGGCAACAGGGTGCGCTTCTTGTTGAGGTCCTCGATGGCCTTCTTGACGTCCTCCTGCTGCTCGTCGAGCTCCTTCTGCTTCTGATCGAAAACTTTCTTGAGTGAGGTCTCTGCCTTGCGACCGTCCTCGGTCTCATGGAGAGCGCGCCGCAGATCGACGTAGCCGAGCTTCACTTCTTCGGCCAGCGCAGGACGAATCAGGCCAGCAGCAATCACGAATCCGACTAGGGTGGAACGAATCATGCGCTTTTTCTCCATTTGGTTCACAAGAAGGCCTATGGATATCACGCCAAGGGGGCCAGAGCCACAGCGGAGATGCGTCCAGTGGGTGGCGCCTTTCCAACGCGATGACACTCGCCCGACAAAGCGATGAAGTCGTTACAAATCATTCCCAATAGTGAACTCGAACACCGACGAATCCTCGCCGGGCAGCGGCTTGTAGGGGAAGCCCCATTCGAAGCGCAACGGCCCGATGGGAGAGAACCAGCGCAGCCCGAACCCCCAACTTGAACGCAAGCTGTTGAGCGGGAACACGGCCGTGCAGGGATCCACCGAGATATCGGCAGAAGCGGGCTTGAGCCGGCAGTACTGATGCTCCAGGTTGTACGCGTTGCCAACGTCGGTGAACACCACGGCCCGAATGTTGAGCTTTTCGAATATGGGCATTTCGAGTTCGACCTTGCCCACCACCTGCATGTTCCCGCCCACCGCGAAGGTCCGCAAGGGCGAATCGGGTGACTGCGCGGCGGGCACGCGGATCTGCGGGCCCAACGAGGCCAACTGGAAGCCGCGCACATCGTAGATGCCACCCACGAAGTAGCGCTCGAAGATGGGCACGCCTTGCGGCTCGCGGCTGACCACCGCGCCGATGTCGCCCTTCAAACGCAACACCAGCGGTCCCCACACCGGATAGAAATAGCGGGCGGTGCCTTCAAACCGTGAGAACTGGGCTTGCGACAAGAAAGCCGGCTCGGCGAACTCGGCGGAGAGTGAGTTGAACCAGCCGCTGCGGGGAAACATGCGGTCGTTGCGCGTGTCGTAGGTCAGCGAGATACGCCATGACGACACCACACCCGCGTGCAGCAGGTTGGCCAGCGACCCCTGGGGCAAAGGGCTACGTTGGCCGCCACTGAATAGGCTGCTCGCGCCTCCGGTGGTGACCGAGATGTCCTGCAAGGTATAGGTGAGAAACATGCGCAAATAGTCGGTGAGAAGGTAGCCCCAGGTCAGGCTGCCGCCCTTCGACTGGCGCGTGAACCCGAGGTAGTAGCGCTGTTGGTCGAACAGGTTGAAGCCGAAGTGCCAGTTGGTGTCCAAAAAATACGGCTCATCAAACTGCAACATGAAAAGCTGGCGCAGTGACGACATCTGGGCCTGGAGGACGAGCGACTGGCCCCGGCCAAAAAGATTGTTCTGCGAGATCTGCGCCTGCGCGATGAAGGACTCGACCGAGGAGAAACCCGCGCCGATTTGGAAAGCGCCGGTCTGCCGCTCGGCCACCTCCACGTTGACTTCCATGGTGTCGTCGCCAGAGCCACGCTTGGTGCTGATTTCCACCTTCTCGAAATACCCCAAGGCATTGACCCGGCGCTTGGACAAGTCCAATGCGGCCTGGCTGAAGCGCTCGCCCTCGTAGATGCGCAGCTCACGGCGGATGACCTTGTCGCGGGTTTTCGAGTTGCCGTGGATGTTGATGCGTTCGAAGGTGACCTCCGAGCCCTTCTGGATGTCGAAAAACAGGCTCACCGTCCGCTCTTTCTCGTTGACCGCGGTCTCGGGGGTTGAGTTCACATAGGCATAGCCCTTGTCTTTGTAGTAGTCGGCGATGGCCTGAACATCCTGCGCCACCTTGGAGCGGTTGAAGATCTCGCCCGGCTTTGCCTGCAGACGAGCAAGCAGGATCTCGGGCTTCTCGAGAAGGTCACCCTTGATCTCAATGCTGCCGATACGGTACTGCTCGCTCTCGTCGATAGCGATGCTGATGTAGAGCGAACGCTTGTCGGCGGACAGCTCCAAGCGGGGCTCCGCGACCTTGACGTTGATGTAGCCGCGGTCGAAGTAGTAGCCCTGGATCAGCGTCAGGTCGCGCTGGAAGACGTCCTCGCGGTAGGTGCCCGATGAGGTGAGCGCTGCGAAAAGATCGCCGGCCTGGGTGAGCATGACGTCGCGCAGTTCCTGATCGGTCACGTGCTGGTTGCCGGTGAAGTTGACCCGGCGCACTTCCACCTTGCTGTTCTCGTGCACGCGGAAGTACACATCCACCTCACCGGGGCTATCGCGGCGCAATTCGTAGTCAACCTCCGCCATGTAGAAACCGCGCTGCAGGTAGAGTTCGCGGATCTTCTCCACGTTCTTCTTGATCTTGGCCAGGTCGAGGATCTGCTCCTTCTTGATGTCGAGTACCTCGTTGATCTTGGAAAGTCCGACCTCGTCGTGGCCCGACACGTAGATCTTGCGAATGGCGGGCTTCTCCTTGAGCACGTAGCTCACCACCACGCCGCCTGGGGTATCGGTGCTCTCGACTTGCACGTCCTCGAAGTAGCCCATCTTCCAGATGGCGCGCACATCCTCCTGCAGGATTTCTTTGTTGAGCACCGAGCCGGGCAGGGTGTGCAAGTTGACCCGGATGGCGTCGTCTTCGACCTTGCGGTTGCCCCGGAACTGTAGCCGCACCACCTTCAAGCTGGGGACCTTGACCGACGCCTCCGGCTTCGCCTCGGGTTCGACCGACAGCGAAGGCGGGCGCAGGCGTTGCGCGTGCGGCGCCTCCACCGCATCGTCACCCTGAGCACGCGCAAAACCGGGCGCGAACGCCGCAAGGGCGGCTACCAACATGGGAACCCTGAACCCTCCCGCGATGGTGCGCTGCCGGCGAGGGCGCACGCGAAAGCGCGCGGGGTGGGCAGGGTGGGCTGTCCGTCCCGAAGGCCGGCAGGCTCCCCACGCGGCTAGGCGCGACGGGCTCACTCCTCCTCCTGAATGCGACCGTCGACCATGCGCAGCTTGCGGAAGGCCCGACCCGCCAGTTCGTCGTTGTGGGTCACGAGAAGAAGGGTCATTCCCAACTCGCGGTTCAGCTCGAAGAACAGATCGTGGATGGCACGCCCGGTCTTGCTGTCGAGGTTGCCAGTGGGCTCATCCCCGAGCAGCAGGCGCGGCGAGAGAAAGAGAGCACGCGCCAGCGCCACCCGCTGTTGTTCGCCACCCGAAAGCTCCCCCGGGCGGTGGCGCAGCCGATCCTGCAGGCCCACCCGCGCCAAGATGGCCTCGGCGCGGTCGCGGCACTCTTTGCGCGGCCGGCGCGCGATGAGACCGGGCATCATAGTGTTTTCCAGCGCGGTGAATTCGGGCAGAAGATGGTGAAACTGGAACACGAACCCAATTTCGCGGTTGCGGAACGAGGCCAACTGGGCCGGAGACATGTCGGTGACGTCGGCCCCGTCAAACAGGATCTTGCCCGAAGTGGCGACATCTAGCGTGCCCAAAAGGTGCAGCAGGGTCGACTTGCCCACCCCGGAGGCGCCCACCACCGAAACCAGCGCCCCCGGCTGAAGGTCGAGGTTGATTCCGCGCAGGACCTCGATCGAGCGACCGCCGTGCTGGAATACTTTCCACAGCTCGCGCACCAGCACGCGCGCGCCGCCAGGGGCTGCGCCTGGCCGAGTTCCTGCCACGTTTGCCATCGGGACTGGCACCGTAGCGACCGGCTCGTGCGGTGTCAATGCGCTCACTCGTACCTCAGCCCGTCGACGGGACGCATGCGCGACGCCAGCAGCGCCGGGTACACGGTGGCCAGACAACACAGGGCCATCGCCGAGGCCGCCAGGACCAGAATCTCGCCCGGCCGCATCACCACCGGGAGCTTGCTGATGTAGTAGACGTCCGTAGGCAAGGGCAAGCCGTACTTCTCGATCAGCTTGCAGCCAAGAATGCCGGTGGGAACACCAACCGCCAGGCCAAGCAGACCGATGTACACGCCCTCGGCGATGAACACGCGCCGGATGGCGCCGTCGCTGGCACCCATGGCCTTGAGAATGGCGACCTCTCGCGCTTTCTGGGTGGCCATCATGATGAGCGTCGAGATGATGGAAAAGGATGCCACGAGCGCGATGAAAGTCATCACCACGAACATGGCTATCTTCTCCAGGCGCAGGGCCATGAACAACCCCTTGTTGAGATCCTCCCACGAGCGAACCTCGTAAGAGTCGCCCAGGGTGGCTTGCACCGCGGAGGCGACCCGGGGAGCGGCGTCGGGGCCCAGGGTACGCAGGTCGATGCCCGTCACCTCGCCCGGCGCGCCCAGGAACTTCTGTGCATCGGAAAGGGCCACGTAGGCCAGCTTGGAATCGTACTCGTACATCCCGCTGTAGAAGTGTCCCGCTGCCCGAAAAACTTTGAGGCCGGGCATAGGGCCGGAAGGGCCCATCTTGCACAGCGGACAGACGATATCCACGTGGCTGCCGCGAAAGATGCGCAGGGTGCGCGCGAAAAGCTCTTCTCCCAGCAGGATCGATGGCAGGACCCCGTCGGCAGCCACCGCGTCGGCCGGGGCTCGCTTGCCCGTGCGTGGGGTTGGCTCATCGTCGCCGGCTTCGCGCTCCCCGGCCTCACGGGCAAACGGGTCGTCGGCTACCTTATCCGGGTGTTCCAGATCGTCCACGCTGCCCTCGCGCAAGGTGCGGCCAAGGTCAAGCACGGACCGCGCGGTTTCCGGGTCGATCCCGCGCAGCATGATCCCAGCAGGAGCCGCCCCGGCCCGAACCATCACCTCTGCCTCCAAATAGGGAGTGGCACCCACCACCCCAGGCTCACGCAAGGCTTCCTCCCGCACCATCCGCCAGTCAAGGAAAGGCTGATCTTCCGTCCTGGTGATCACGACATCGGCCTTGGCTCCCCGGATCTTGGTCTTGAGGTCCACCTCGAAGCCAGACATCACGGAAAGCGCCAGGATAGGCGCGGCCGTACCCAAGAACACCCCGAAGATCGAAATAGCAGTGAACACGGTGAAGGAAGCAAACAGTGCACCCAAGAACGTGATGACCGCACCCGCAATCACACCGACCGAGCCCGCCATCCACAAACGTTCGAAGGTCGCCGAGGGTTGCAGCGCCAGAAGGCCCGCGGGGGAACGCGCCGGCTGGCCAAACAGCTTGAGCGCTGTCAGATCGAGGATGGCGAGCAGCAAGACTCCCAGGCCGAAATACAGGGCACGGCGCGAGCGGCGCTCGGGATCGCGCAGGTGGCGCCACGCCACGAACCACTCAAAACCGGTGCGAGCCCTCTCCCTCATTCCGGCCTCATCAGTGGGAATAGAATCACGTCGCGGATGGAGGGCTGGTCGGCCAGCAGCATGACCAAGCGATCCACGCCGATGCCCTCGCCCGCAGTCGGTGGCAGCCCGTATTCCAGGGCGCGGCAGTAATCCTCGTCGTAGTCCATGGTCTCTTCAGCGCCGCGCACTTTTGCCTCGACCTGACGCTGGAAGCGCGCGCGCTGGTCGACCGGGTCGTTCAGCTCGGAAAAGGCGTTGGCGTGCTCACGCCCTACGATGAACAACTCGAAACGGTCCACCTTGCCCGGCTCCGCGTCGTTGCGTCGCGAGAGCGGCGAGGTTTCCGCGGGATAGTCGACCACAAATACCGGCCGATCATGCGGCAGGGCTTGCTCGCCCGCGTAGTCGAAGAGCGCGCCCACCCGGTGGCCGTGGGTCTCGCACTTCCGCAACACCGCCGACAGCTCGCCCTTGCCGTCGAGCACCCCGGAGCCGGCCACCCAGCCCAGCAAGGCGGCCTCGTCGTCGAGCATCGGGCGTTCCAGTCCCTTGGGCAGCCGGCCCGCGACCGCCGCCGCGAAGATGGCATCCTTAAGGGGAATGCGTTCCCAGCGGCCCAGATCGACCGCCTGGCCCTGATAGGTGATTTGCGTGCCACCGCAGATCTCGCGCGCCAACTCGCTCAAGAGCTGCTGGGTCAACACCATCAAATCTTCGTAGGTCGCGTAGGCCTGATAGAATTCAAGCATGGTGAATTCGGGATTATGCTGGCGGGACAGTCCCTCGTTGCGGAAATTGCGGCCGATTTCGTAAACCCGATCGAACCCGCCCACCACCAAGCGCTTCAGGTGCAGCTCGGGCGCGATGCGCAGGTAGAGGTCGAGCGCGAGCGCGTTGTGGTGCGTGCGAAACGGCCGCGCCGCCGCCCCGCCCAGCACCGTGTGCATCATTGGCGTCTCCACCTCGATGAAGTCACGCTCGTCGAAAAAGCGGCGCAAGTGGCGCACGATCTGGGTACGCTTGCGAAACACCTCCAACACCTCGGGGTTGGCCACCAGATCCAGGTAGCGCTGGCGGTAGCGGATCTCCATGTCCTGCAGGCCGTGCCATTTTTCGGGCAAGGGGCGAGTGGTCTTGGTGAGGATGTGTATCCGCTCGGCCACAACCGTGTGTTCGCCAGCTTTCGTCGTCGTCATCAGAGTGGCTGGACCCTCGACGCCGACAAAGTCCCCGCGTTCGACGAACTTCCACAGGCCAAAGGTTTGCTCGCCCACCACATCCAGCTTGACCCAGATCTGGATCTCACCGGTGCGGTCGCGGATCTTGGCAAAAGCCGCCTTGCCGAAGCTGCGGATCGCGACGATGCGACCAGCCACCGACACTCGGCCATTGTGGTCTGTGCCCTCGGGAGGATGTTCACGATCCGCCCCATCTTCGAACCATTTGTGAATCTCGCGCGCCGTAGATCTCGGACAGAAGCCGTTGGCGTAGGGGTTGTGCCCAGCCGCACGGAGTTCGGCGACCTTGCGCTCGCGATCGGCGATCAATTCACGTTCGTCAGACATTGATCACGCCCTTCCCACGGTTTGCCCACAGAGGGCCATCACGAAACCATCGGAAATCATTGCGCATTTCATGACTTATCAACAGCTCGATGCGAGATGTGGGAGAAAATCCGACTCAGGCATCGAGGTCATCTTCCTCCGGCTTGGGCAGAGGTCTTGCCGATGGATCCCCGGCCATCTGCAGCAGCAACGCGACCATGAATTGGTCGAGGTCGCCATCCAGGACCGCATCCACGTTGCCTACCTTCAGGCCGGTTCGGTGGTCGGACGCCAGCCGATAGGGCGCCAGAACATACGAACGAATCTGGTTGCCCCACTCGATCGACTTCTTCTGGGCGTGAATGCCCCCCATCTTTTCGTCCATCTTCTTCTGCTCGACCTCGATGAGCTTGGACCGCAGGATGCGCATGGCCGTGGAGCGGTTCTTGTGTTGGGATCGTTCCTGCTGGCAGTGCACGGCGATGCCTGTGGGGACGTGGGTGATGCGAATAGCTGACTCAGTCTTGTTGACGTGCTGGCCGCCCGCCCCGCCCGAGCGCATGGTTTCAATGCGTAGGTCCTTCTCGTCGATGTCGACCTTCACCGTCTCGTCGATGTCGGGGTACACGAACACGCTGGCAAACGAGGTGTGCCGGCGCGCCTGGGCGTCAAAGGGCGAGATGCGCACCAGGCGATGCACGCCCGCTTCGGCGCGCAGGTATCCGTAGGCCCACTCCCCCTGCACGCCCAGGGTGACGCTCTTGATGCCCGCCTCGTCGCCGGGTTGCAGGTCCAAGATCTCGGCCTTGTAGCCCCGGCGCGCCACCCATCGCATGTACATCCGCTGTAGCATCTCGGCCCAGTCCTGCGACTCGGTGCCGCCCGCGCCGGCATTGATGCTCACGATGGCGCCCTGCCGGTCGTACGGCCCGGAGAGCATGCGAGCGAATTCCATCTTCCCGACCGCCTCCTCGATGGCCGTGAGCAGGCCCGCGGCCTCGACCGCGGTGGGCTCGTCCTTGGCTTCGTCCGCCAAGTCCACCAGAACCCGCGCGTCCTCCAGGGCGCGCATCTGCACATCGAAACCCTCCACCGTTTCCTTCAGACGCGCCTGTTCGCGTAGCAGGGTCTGGGCCTGTTCATTCGCGTTCCAGAAGTCAGGTTTGGACGCCTCGACGTCGAGGTCGGCTATGCGGGAACGCTTGCCGTCGATGTCAAAGATGCCCCCGGAGAATCTCCAGACGGCGTAGCAGCTTCTCGACGCGGTCGCGGATGGGCCCGATTTCCATGGTTGGCTAGCTAGCCACGTCGCAAACTGTCGCGCAAGTAGTTCTCGGTGATGCGGGTGTATTTGCCAGCCAGCGCGCGATGCTCGTCGGCCGCCCCTGGGTCGAGCGTGCGCACGACCTTGGCCGGCATGCCGAGCACGAGACTGTGCGGCGGAATGATGGTGCGAGGGGTAACCACTGCGCCGGCGCCCACGATGGAACCGAACCCGATAACCGCGTCGTCGAGAACCGTGGCCTGCATGCCGATGAGACATGCATCCTCTACTCGGCAAGCGTGCAGCATGGCCCGATGACCAACCACCACATCGGTGCCCACCAGGCAAGGGCCGTCATCCGCCACATGGATGACGGTTCCATCCTGCAGGTTGCTGCGATCGCCGACGATGACGGGAGCGATATCGCCGCGCAGAACCGCGCCGTACCAGACTGACACGCCCAACCCCAAGCGAACATCGGCCACCACCGAAGCGCCCGGGGCGATGAACACGCCCTCCTTGGCTGATGGCACGCGGTCGAGATAGCGATCGATGATGGCGCGCGGAAATCGGCGCCGCATCTCCTCCACCCGCAGATCAAGTGCCTCGGCATTGGGATGAGGCCCTGCAACGACGACGACGGACGAGGTGACGAGAGCCATGCAACGAAACCATACTACGGTGGCGCGCCCTCCGCACGGCGGCTAGCCGCCCTGCGCGCGATCTCCACGCGCTTGGCCAGGGCGGGGTTTGAAGGGTCCAGGCGCAAGGCCTCGCCATACTCGCGCACAGCGTCCTCGTAGCGACCGACCTTGAAGTAGGCGGCGCCCAGGATGGCATGAGCGCCCCCTTCTCCGGCAGCCAGGGCTGCCCGGCCATCGAGAATCGCTCGGGAAAAATCGTCGCGTTCGAATGCAGCGCGGGCCTGGTCGAGTGCTTTCTTTCCTTCTCCGCTGGCGCGTGGTCGCGTCTGGTCGGCCGGCAGTTCGGTGGCGGAGCCAGCGAGAGGTTTTGCTGCCGCGACGACTCCAGCCGCGGGCCCTGCCGGCGGCCGGTATGGCCTGGCGGGTGAGGGCATCGGTGCAGGCTTCTCAGCGCCGTGGAACGGCCGTGCGGCAAGCGGCTCACCCGCCGACAGCCCAGTCGCTGTGGTCACGGCCGCCGCCGAACCGGCCATGCGGACAGCCGAGCCCTGAGGCGGCGGGGCCTGACCGACCGGCGCGCCGCTGGCAAACGGCTCGGGCGCGTTGCCGGCTGCGACCTCGGCATCCAAGCGCCGGGTCATGTAGATGTTGAAAGCGATGGCCGCCACCAGAAGGGCGCCAAAGATCAGGGAAAAGCGGCGGAGCCACTGGGCATCGCGAGACACTATGGTCGTCACCGATTGGGGAGAGGCGGCCGCCGTTCCCTCGGCCAAAGGGCCCGCCCGAACCGGTGCCGAAGACAGGCTCAGCGCCGGTGCGCTGATACCGCGCAAGCCCAGCCAGGAAGATCCGGACAGCCCGGCGGGCGGCTCCACGCGAACTGCTGGAAACGCACGCCTGGCGGCCGTGGCCAGCAAAGTGGCCCGCTCGTCGCGTTCCCGACTGGCGTCGAACAAGCGGGTCATGAGGCGAGCTGCGGCGTCTCGACCGGCCTGCCCCGTCATAGGAATCAGCGCGCGCTCAAGATCGCCCGCAGTCGCAAAGCGCTCTTCGGGCGACCTGGCCAGGGCGCGCATTACCGCGGCGTCCACATCCCCTCGCACTTCGGGATTGAACCGCGAAGGCGGCAATGGCCGGTGCGCTCGGACTAATTCGATCACTTGCTCGCGGGTGGCGCGCGCCAACCCAGCCTGGCCTCCTTCGATGGTCGAGAGAAGAGGACATCCGGCCAGGGTCTCCCAGAGGACCACCCCGAGGGCGTAGATGTCCGCCCGGCGATCGACCGAACCTTCCGCCAGTTGCTCGGGCGCAAGATAGGGCAATTCATCCACAGGGAATGCCGGCCGAAGCACACCATCGCCACTGGCCGCGCGGCCAGAGGCAGGATCGAGCAACTTGACTACGCCCTCAAAGCCAACCCGTATCTTGGCTGGCCGTAACTTGCGATGCACCAGCCCCAGTCCATCGAACTCGTGCAGGAAATCCAGGGCGTGGCTCACCACCAAACCGACGTGTAGCGCGGCGACGACCGGGACCGGCCGCGTCTCGGCCGCGCACCGTTGCAACAGCTCTGCCAGATCGTGACCCTCGAAAAACTCCTCGGCCAGATAGGGCTCGCCTTCCACGTCACCTACCTCGTGGACCGCCACCAACCCATCGTGAACCAAACGCCGCGACAGGTGGGCCGCACGGCGGAAGCGGGATACGAACTCGGGGTCGAGCCGCCGAGCGGAGGGTGGCCGTCTGACCACGCACTCGCCGCCCGGTCCTGCTCCGACGGCCAAGAAAACGCCATCGCCTGACCCAAGGGTCTGGACGAGCAGATAGCGTCCAAATTGCGTAGGAAGCGATGCCACGATCAGAATCCTGAGCCTAGCCTATTCACGCCCATGCCTTCTTCAGCAGCCAGGCCTTCACCACCTGCGTGAGCGCCATGTAACACAGCAAAGTCATGAAGAGGAAAACCCAGTACAGGTGCGGCAGAGCCACGAATCCCAGCGCGCTGGCGATGGGCGAAAAGGGAAGGTAGAGGCCCACTGCCATGACCAACGCCGTGGTGACGGTGAGCGGCCAACTCGCCCGGCTTTGCAGGAATGGGATCTTGTTGGTGCGGATGACGTGGATGATGAGGGTCTGGGTAAGCAGCGACTCGACGAACCACCCGGTCTGAAACAGGTGAGCCTGGCTCGGATCCCACGCCTTGAAGACGTAGAGCATCAGAAGATATGTGGTGTAGTCGAAGAGCGAGCTACACGGCCCGATGAAGAGGATGAAGCGGGTGATCTCGTTCATCGACCAAGGACGCGGCCGTGCGATCTGTTCCGGGTCCACCTCATCAGTCGGGATGGCGACCTGGGAGAAGTCGTAAAGCAGGTTGTTGCTCAGGATCTGGATGGGTGCCATCGGCACGTAGGGAAGAAAAGCACTGGCGCCCACCACGGAAAACATGTTGCCGAAGCTGGAGCTGGCGCCCATGCGAATGTACTTGAGGATGTTGGCGAAGACCTTGCGTCCCTCCAACAGGCCGTCTTCCAGCACCAGCAAGCTCTTTTCCAAGAGCACGAGGTCGGCCGATTCTTTGGCGATGTCGACCGCGGAATCCACCGAGATCCCGACATCGGCGGCGCGCAGCGCCGGCGCGTCGTTGATGCCGTCGCCGAGAAAGCCCACCACGTGCTTGTTGCTTTGTAGGGCGGTGATGATGCGCTGTTTGTGGGCGGGGGCCAGCCGCGCGAACAGCGTGGTCCGTTCCACCACGGCGGCCAGCTCCGCGTCGGTCATGGCCTCGATCTGAGAGCCGAGCAGCACGTGTTCGGTGGGGATGCCGACCTCGTGGCAGATTTTCTTACTCACCAACTCGTTGTCGCCGGTGAGAACCTTGACCGCGACCCCGTGCTGGCCAAGGGCCACCACCGCAGGTGCGGTGGTGTCTTTGGGGGGATCGAAGAAGGCCACGTAGCCGCGTAGCACCAGGTCGCATTCGTCGGCCTTGGAATAGGCAGGCTTGCGCTCCAGGTCGCGATAGGCAACCGCCAGCACACGAAAGCCGTCGCTGGACAGACGTCGGTACTCTTCCTTCAGATCCTCGATCAGCACCCGTTCCATGGGCAGGATCTCACCCTGGTATTCGAAATGGGTACAGCGCTTGAACATCTCCTCCGGGGCGCCCTTGCAGATGAGTCGGGGCTGCCCCCCAGGCGTTTCCACCACGACTGACATCAACCGGCGCGCGAAGTCGAACGGGATTTCGTCCAGTTTTCGATGCTCGGGAACGTGGAACTGATCATGGATCTCTTCTTTGTGCGCCAGCACTGCGCGATCGAGGACGTTGCGCAGGCCCGTCTGGAAGTGGCTGTTGAGATAGGCCAACATCAAGACATCGTCGTCCTCTTCCAGTTCCACGTCGCAGTGCCGTTCCAGCACCACCCGGTCCATGGTCAAAGTACCGGTCTTGTCCGTGCACAACACGTCCATGGCGCCGAGGTTCTGGATGGAGTTCAGCCGCTTGACGATGACCTTCTTCCTCGCCATAGCGATGGCCCCCTTGGAAAGGCACACCGTCACGATCATGGGCAGCATCTCAGGCGTCATGCCCACCGCCACGGCCAAGGCGAAGAAGAACGCCTCGTGCCAGTTGTGCTTGGTCAGCCCATTGATGAGAAAGACCAAGGGCACCATCACCGCCATAAAACGGATCATCAACCAGGTGAAGCGGGCCACTCCTTTGTCGAAGCTGGTCTGCACCCGCTGGCCCACGATGGCCTTGGCCAGGCCACCCAAGTAGGTGCGCCCGCCAGTGCCCACCACCACTCCGGTCGCGGTGCCGCTCTCGACGCTGGTGCCGAGGAAGCAGATGTTCTTCCCTTCCAGCGGCGAGGCCGGCGGAACGGCTTCGCGCGCGTCGAACTTCTCAACCGGCAGGGATTCGCCGGTGAGGCTGGCTTGAATGATGAACAGGTCCTTGCTCGAAAGCAGCCGAAGGTCAGCCGGGATCATATCCCCGGCCGAGACGCGCACGATGTCGCCCGGCACCAACTCAGACAGTGGAACTTCGCGTGCCTCGCCGCCTCGGATTATGGTGGCGGTAACCCGGATCATAGCCTTCAGCTTGGCCGCCGCGGTGCTCGCCCTAGCCTCCTGGACGAAACGCAACGCCACGCCCAAGACCACCATCATGGCCATCACGACGGCGGCCCGCAGGTCGCCAGTCAGCGCTGACACCACCGCCAGCAGCGACAACAGGATGACCAGGGGGTTGAGCAGCGCCTTGACCACGAGGTCGCGATAGGTGTGCCTTTCCTCTTGCGCCACGGCGTTCGGCCCATACTGCTCCAGCCGTCGCTCGGCCTCCTCCTGGGACAGCCCGGTGGGCGATGAGCCCAGCTCGGCCACCAACTTGTCCCCTTCGCAAGTCGCCGCACTGGCGAGCTGCTGCGACAGGCCGACGGCCATGCTGTTCCGTCCGGGCAAGCCCAGCCGTTTGGGCAAGATAGACGGAAGGAAGAAGGGATTTCGCATGGCAGGCGGTCGTAACGGCGGACGGGTCGCGCCGGCTCCCCCGTCGGCCGCACGTTTATGGTCTTCAGTATAGCGTCGCCGCACGGCTGGCAAGGGCTTTCACCGCTGAATCTGCCCCGGCGATCTCGGGAGTATCCGCAGGCGGCCGGCCGGGCTAGACTTCTTGGTTTCTACCCGTTCTGGGACGCATGCGCGGCCATCACCATCACCTGCACGAGGGCGAGCCCCTGCTCGCCCTGCCCGACAGCGAGAAGCGGTCGGTGGCGCTCTATTCCGTACTGGCTGCGCTGCTTCTGACCGGCACCAAGATCGCGGTCGGGCTGTGGACGGGCAGCTTGGGTATCATGGCAGAAGCGTTGCACTCGGGCCTCGATCTGGCCGCGGCCCTGGTCACGTTGTGGGCGGTGCGGGTTTCCGGCCGACCCGCCGACGCCGAGCATGCCTACGGTCACGGCAAGATCGAGAACCTGTCGGCGCTCTTTGAGACCGTGCTGCTCCTGGGAACCTGTGTCTGGATCATCTGGGAGGCGGTGGCGCGCCTGTTCTTCCACGCCCCCGTGCACGTCGACGCCAACCTGTGGGCGTTCCTGGTCGTCATCTTGTCGATCATCGTCGACTACTCCCGTTCGCGCGCTCTCATGCGGGTGGCAAAAAAATACGAAAGCCAGGCCCTGGAGGCAGACGCCCTGCATTTCTCCACTGACATCTGGTCGTCGCTGGTCGTCCTGGTCGGGCTGTTGGGCGTCCTGGCCGCGCACGAGCTCGACATTGCTTGGCTGGCCAAGGCCGATGCGGTCGCGGCGCTGGGTGTGGCGGCTGTCGTGGCCTGGATCAGTTTGCAACTGGGACGCAAGGCGGTTGATGACCTGTTGGATTCCGTGCCCCCTGAGCTGAGCCGGCGTATTGCGGCCGCGGCCAAGGTCGCCGATGTGCGCGAGGTCAGGCAGGTGCGCGTGCGCCGCAGCGGGCCCGGCCTCTTCGTGGACCTGGCCTTGGTCCTCGATCCGGGCGAGTCGCTGGAGCGTAGCCACGAGATCGCCGATCGGGCCGAGGCCGCTATCAAGGTGCAGTTCGCCCATGCCGACGTTGTGGTGCACGTCGAGCCCGGCCCGATTTCCACAGACGACCTGGCGGCGATGGCGCGCCGGCGGGCCGAGCGCCACGGATCGAGTGCGCACGACATCCGCGTGTTCGAGGAAGACGGCCGCCGGACCATGGAGTTGCATCTCGAAATGGCAGAGAGCTTGCCTCTGGGCGAGGCACACCGTCGGGCCTCGGCCTTGGAAAGCGACCTTCAGGCAACCGTACCCGGCCTGGCTAAGGTCATCACCCATATCGAGCCCGCCGGAAAGAGCGATACCGCGGGCAACGCGGACCCGGCTGAAATCGAACGCATCAGTTCTTCGTTGCTGCGCTTTCCCGAGCTGGTTCAACTCGGTATCCAGGCGCACGAGCTAAGCGTCCGGCGCACAGGGCACGAACTGTCGATCTCGTTTCATTGCACCTTGGCAGCCGCGACCTCTATCAAAGACGCGCACGCCTTCACCGAGCGCATTGAGCAGTACCTGCGTGGCCAGATCCCCAACCTGGGACGTGTGACCGTCCACACCGAACCATCCGGGGAACACAGTTAGCTATCCCCGAACAGAACAGCATCGGCGCGTGGGTCGGCCAAGGTTTGGCACGCGAGGGTGGGCGCGTGGGCTTCCAGCTCGGCGAGCGAGTGCATGCCCGTGGCCACCGCAACGCACTGGGCACCGATGGCCTGCGCCGCGGCGATGTCCTTGGGCGTGTCGCCGACAACCACCACACGGCAAGCCTGGAGCGGCAAACCAAGTTCCACCGCGCCCCGCCGCGCGCCGGCCGCCAGGATCTCGGGCCGATCAATCGAATCGTCGCCGAACCCGCCAAAACTGAAGCGATGGTAGATCCCTGCGTGGCTCAATTTGATGCGGGCGCCTTCGCGCAGATTCCCGGTGCCAAGACCCAGGGCCACATCGGGGCAAGCCTCGGCCAAATCAAGCACGCGCAGGATGCCGTCGTGAACACGAATTCCGTCGTGGGCGGCAGCCTCTTCCTCCAGAACGCGCAAATAGAAGGCGAGCGTGGCGTCCATCTCGGCCTGCAATTCAGCTACAGCAGCGAAACCCTTGTCGAGGGCCAACAGACCGTTCCGCACAATCGCCTTGTCAGTCATGCCGGCGAATGAGAACGACACGACGTCGCTGCGGCCGTGACGCCGCTCGAATGCCTTCTCGATGGCTCGACGTCCGACGCCGCCGCTAGTCACCAGGGTTCCGTCGACATCGAATAGCAGTATCGTGGGCATGACAGCGGGGCGCGTGGGGAGCCCGCCGGCTTCGCCGGCGGCGTACCATCGCGCGAGGCCGAGCGAAGCGAGCGGGGAGGGGTGGGGTGTGGGGGGCCGAAGGGTATGGGAACCCTTTCAGGGTTCCCATGTCAATAACGCCCGAAGAATGCGATCGTCCCCGGGCCCAGAGAAATCGCCGGCCCGGTTGGGTCATCGCGCCCCCAGATCACGATGGCCACTCCCCCTATTAGGGCTGCGCTTCCGCCCGCCAATAAGCCCCAGCCAAGGCCCGCAGTGGCGCGCTTGAAAGGACAGAACGGCTTACCCGCGCAGCTCGGATCGGTTTTACCGTCCACCGCCAGATAGTAGCCTCCGAAACCCAGAAGCGCCGCCCCACCTGCGGCGAGGCCCAACCCGAATAGGGGCAAGGGCTGCCTCAAGAAGAATCGACCTGCAGGCGACGGGACAGGCTTCGCCTCCGCCAGGTCGGTCCGCACCGGCGACGGGGACACAGCCTCGGGAGACACCGAGCCAGCGTTGCCCTGCTCGCGCACCACGCGCGTCCAGAGTGCGGTGGTTCGATCCCTCACCGCACGATAGAAGTCCTTGGCCGAACAGATCTCGCATTCCTTGGAATCGCTGCCCAGGATTCGCCCCGTCTCACCGTCGCGCAGGTCCAGGCGCAGGTTGTACGACTCGTTCACGTAGCTGCCTTGAATCTCCAGGATGTGGCTCGCCCCGGCCTGCCGACCCAGCTCGGCCAGGCAGGACGGGACGTTGCAGTCGTCGAGAGCGGTCTTGACCTGGTTGTGCGGCACGACCTCGACCCCCAGCCCGCGCAGGGCCGCCTCCGCCGAGGCACGGACCTCTTGCCGGATGTCCCGGGCACCGCCCGCCATCTCCAGCAAGACCACCCGCGGTGCGGCCACGGCCGAACCGCCACACAAGGCGGCAAGCAGCGAGATCAAAATTCCTGACAGCCCAGGACGCAGCATCAGCCCCATGTTGGGGAATCGCAGGACGGAGTCAAGTAGCCTCCGTCTCTGCGTCCTCTTCGCTCTCCGTGGTGAGATCCGGATCCTACGCTGAGATCAACCGCAGTTGCCGGCAGCGCGCCGGGGGCGCGACTGCAATGGGGTAGGAATTGGAAAAGCAACCGTCGCACAGCCCGCGATGGTCGTCCGTGCTTCCTACGCAGTCGATCGAGGCACGCAAGCCACCCAGCGACAGGTAGCCGAGGCTGTCCGCGCCGACAAAGCGGCAGATCTCCTCGACGCTATGCGCGCTGGCGATCAAAGCGTCACGGTCCGGGGTATCGATGCCATAGTGACAGGGCCCCACCGTGGGAGGTGAGCTGATGCGTAGATGCACCTCACGCGCACCCGCCCCTCGGATCATGCCGATGATCTTGCTAGAGGTGGTGCCGCGCACGATGGAGTCGTCGACCACGACCACCCGTTTTCCCGCCAGAACCTCGCGCACCGGGGATAGCTTGAGTTTCACGCCGAAGTGACGAATGGATTCGGACGGTTCGATGAAGGTGCGCCCCACATAGTGCGAGCGCATCAGACCCTGGCCAAAAGGCAGTCCACTCTCGCGCGCGTAGCCGATGGCCGCTGCGGTGCCCGAATCGGGAACCGGGACGACCACGTCGGCGGGTACCGGGTGCTCGACCGCGAGGCGACGGCCCATCCGCTCGCGGGCTTGATAAACCGACTGGCCGGCAATGGTGGAATCGGGCCGCGCGAAGTAGACCCATTCGAACACACAGCGATACGGCTTCTCTGCCTTGAAGGGGAAGACCCGCCGCATGCCGTCTTGGTCGAAGACCAACATCTCCCCCGGCTCGATGTCGCGCACGAAGCTAGCCTCGATGAGATCAAAGGCGCAGGTCTCCGAAGCCACCACCCAACCCTTCTTGCTGTGTTTGCCCAGGGAGAGCGGACGAATGCCCCTCGGATCACGCACGGCGATCATCATGGATTCGGACAGGAAGGCCAGCGAATAGGCTCCGTGCACGGCCCGCAGAGCATCCGCCACGCGGTCAGGCAACGACCCTTCGCGCGAACGGGCGATGAGGTGCAGGATGACTTCCGTGTCGCTGGTGGTCTGAAAAATCGAACCCTCGTCCTCCAGATGCGCCCGGATCTCGGCGGCATCAACCAGATTGCCATTGTGGGCGATGGCCAGCGAGCCACCCGAATAGTCCACCGCAATGGGTTGCGCGTTCTTGGACGCCGAATCGCCGGTGGTTGAGTAGCGCACATGGCCGATGGCTGACGAGCCAGGCAAGCGTCGCAGCCGGTCCTGGGTGAAGATCTCGCCCACATGCCCCATCTCGCGGACGCAGTGCAATCGCTCGCCGTCGCAGGATACGATGCCTGCCGACTCCTGGCCCCGGTGCTGCAGGGCGTGCAAGCCGAGGTACGTCAGATTCGCCGCTTCCGGGTGGCCGTAGATTCCGATCACGCCGCACATGGGCAAGCAGAAGGTACCACACGCCCAGCCAAATGCACCTCAGACTGGACTGTGGCCGGAGCCGCACCCGACGGCCGGATTCGGCCCCGGATCCTGCTACCGGTCCCGGCCCCGGATCCGGCACGAGCCACCGACTTGCGAGGAGTCTAGCGTCGTCTGATTTTCTTCTTCGCCCAGGCCGGCGCCATGGCTCCCATGGCCCCGGCAACCCGCGGAAAGGCCGGCGGTATGGCCGGACCAGGTGCGCCAGCGGTAGCAGCAGCCACCGTTGCGGAGCGTACAGCAGGCGAGGGCGGCGCAACCGGCACCGCAGCCTTGCCAGCGATGACTGCCTTGGCGGCGGTGGCCATGCGTGGGGGTGCGGGACGAATGGCAGGCTTCTCGCCAGCAGCAGAGCGCTGCACAGCGCGCGAGCTGACTGCGGCCCGCGCAGCCGCAATGTCGCCCATGTCCACGCGGCCGCGGTATGCGGCACCGGCCTCCATTATCACGCGCGGGGATGCAAGATCTCCCACCACGCGTGCAGTCGACGTCAACTTCACGCTCTCGGAGGCTACGATGGCGCCGATAACCGTTCCGGAGACGACAAGATGACGGACATCCACGTCAGCCTGGACCGTGGCGCCCTTGTCGACCGTGAGCGTCTGGGTAAGCTGCATCCTGCCGTCGATGCGGCCTCGGACAACCAGATCCTCTTCGCCGCGTACCTCGCCCGAAATGCGTGTTTCGGACCCAACTACGGTTTCCTTGTCAGCCATGGTGCACGCCTAGACGTCCATGTCCACGTTGCCCTTGAACCCGGCACCGTCGGCAATCACGATCCGCGGCGACTTGGCGTCCCCCACCATCTTGGACTCGGGCTTCAGATCGAGACGCTCACGCGCCACCACGTTGCCGGTCAGCCGGCCGCTCACCGTGACGGTCTGCGCCTCGACGTCGGCCTCGACCGTCGCGCCTGCCTCAACCGACAGATTCTGCGCCACCGAGATCTTGCCCTTGACCGTTCCCAGGATGGTGAGTGACTCCTCTCCTGTGATTTCGCCGTCGATGACGATGCTGCTTCCAATGACCGTGTTCCCCATGGGCTTCGTATCCTTTTCCTTTGCCATGATTCGTTTCCCGTCCCGAGCGCGCCGCCCCAAGGGCTAGGCGCTGCCCGCCTTGATGCCGGCCGGTAACTCTACCTCCATCTCAATGGTCCCTGAGAACTTTGCGCCGTCTTCGATGACGATCTGGGGTGCGCGAATCTTACCCGCCACGCGCGCTGTGGCGTGCAAGACGGCCGAACGCGCCGCCACTATATCGCCGCGCGCCTCGCCCTTGACCGTGACCTGGCTGACGTCCATGTCGGCCTCGACGCTGCCCGATTCCTCGATGGTCAGATGGCTCTCCAGGCCGATGCGGCCCTCCACACGGCCCTCGACGACCAGATCCTGCTTGCCTGAGATCTGACCGCGGACCGCACTCTTGCTGGCGATGAGACAGGGTTCGTCGCTGGCCATCATGTCCTCCTGGGTGGGAGCGCCAGGCAAACGTATCCTTGGTGATCTCTGGTGTCAACGTTGACGTCGGTGTTTGCCGACGTGCCGGACCGTGGGACTTCTGGCCGAGAACACAGAGGTGAGAGGAGAGACCACACGGAACAAGCAAGACCGCGCGTCGCAACCCGTCACGAAGAGCATGCTCACATTTCCGATCCACTCCCCGCCGCCTGGGAGTAAAATTCAAAATTAGATATTGACAGCTGACGGCGGCAGAGCAGCGTGGGCCGCCCGTGGCTCGGGAGGATCGGATGGAGCTAGAATCGAGTGGCTTGGAGACGCACTTCGCCCCGGCGAAGCGCACGGACCGCGAAACCCTCACTCGTCTGGCCGCGCAAGCCTTGGCCGATCCAGTGGTCAAGACCGTGCTTGAGGCCGTGGGCGGCTTCCTCGTGGTGTTGGATGAGCACCGACAGATCCTCGCGGCCAACCGCGAGTTCATTTCCGGGCTCGGGCTTCGATCCGGTGACCGGCTGACTGGCCAGCGTCCGGGCGAGGCGTTGGGCTGCATCCATGCCCATACCGGCCCCGGTGGTTGCGGTACATCGTTGCACTGCCGTCACTGCGGCGCCGTGCGGGCCATCCTCGCGGCACAAACGACCAGTGAGTCGGCCACTGGGGAGTGCACGCTCGCCCACCGTGATGGCGAGCGCGTGGTCTGCGCGCAGTACCATGTGAAGATCACGCCCCTGCCCCTCTCCGGTCGGACAGTGTTGGCCTGCGTCCTCCAGGACATCACCGCCACACGCCGGCGTGAGTTGCTGGAAAGGATCTTCATGCACGACGTGCACAACGTGCTCGCGGGCCTGCAGGCATGGAGTGACCAGTTGCGTGAGGAGACGCCATCCGAGGCTGCGCAAAACGTAGTGCGGCTGGTGGAGCAACTACTAGGCGAGGTCGAGTCGCAGAGTGTCCTTCTGCGCGCCGAGATCGGCGATCTGCGGGCGCACATGTGCCCAGTGCACGTCAACCACGTCATGCAGGCGGTGGAGACTATGTTCCGCAACCACCCGTGCAGCGAGGGCAAGAATCTGCTCGCGCAACGCGCGCCCGGGGACAGAACTCTGACTACCGACGAAAGCCTGCTGGTGCGCGTGCTGGGAAACATGGTCAAGAACGCCTTGGAGGCATCGCCACCTCGCAGCCAAGTGCGCCTCTGGTACGAAGGCACCGTCGGCGGCTCGGTCTTTCACGTGCACAATCCTGGCATCATTCCGCCCTCGGTTGCGGCCCACATCTTCCAGCCCCACTTCAGCAACAAGGGTCACAATCGCGGCTTCGGCACCTATGCCATGCGCCTGCTGGGAGAGCACTGCCTGGGCGGCCGCGTGGACTTCGTGACTGACGTCGTTGCCGGTACCCAATTCAGCGTCGAGTTGCCCTGAAATCACGTCAGCCCCATGTGCCTCAACAAAGCCATGACTTCTTTCAAGTCGTGCCAGGCCTCGCGCTTGCGGCTCTCGTCACGCAAGAGATACGCGGGGTGATAGGTCGGCATCACCGCGATTCCCTGGTAGTGCTTGAGATTGCCGCGCAGGCACGTGATGGGCGTGTTCTCGCCGGTCAGCACGTGGGCGGCGAACCTGCCCAGGGCCACGATCACGCGCGGCTGGACCACGGCGATCTGCTTCTTGAGGAACGGCTCGCAAGCCGCCACCTCGTCGGGCTCAGGATCGCGGTTGCCGGGCGGACGGCACTTCACCACGTTGCAGATGTACACGTTCTCGCGCGCAAGCTGCATGGCCTGAATCATCTTGGTGAGAAGTTGCCCGGCTGCGCCCACAAAGGGCTCGCCCTGCGCGTCCTCGTCGGCACCCGGACCTTCGCCCACGAACATCAGGTGCGCCTCGGGGTTGCCGGTGCCGAACACGATGTGTCGGCGCCCATTGGCCAGCTTGCAGCGCTGGCAGTCACCCAGCTCGGCGCGCACCAGGGTGAGGCCGTGCCCCGCGTGGGGTAGCAATGGTTCACTGTCGGCGGAAAAGGCTGTCTCCAGATCGGCAGGGTCGGTGAGCGGCTGGGCGGCGGGGTGCGCAGGGGCGTCCGCCTGCACCTCCCCGGCGCGCCTGCTGCGCGGGCAAGGAGCCTGCGACACTCCCAGCAAGCCGGCGCGCGCCCGCGCCTCCAAATGCGTCCGGATGCCGGCAGCAATGGCGCGAAGTTCGCTCTGCGGATCCTCCAAACTCAGCCCTTTGCCAGCGGCGCATCCACCGCCATGGAGTAATAGAAGGTCGCCGCGGTTTCTGCTGAAAAACCCGGTTGGCGGCCGAGTGCTCCCTGCTCTGCCCGCCGATCCAGCTCGAACAGGATCGCGGCGTGAATCTCGAAGAAAACTGGGTCGGTCGACACCGCATAGGCTCGGCCTGCGGCGACCGCGGCGCACGCGTTCCAGGCGTTCTCGTCCATGGGCCGTGGCACGAAAGTCCGCGCGACCGCGGACGCAACCCGTTCGCGCAACCAGGCGCCAATGAAGGGAGTGGGGCCCTCAGCGCCCAACACCGCCAAAACGCGCATGGCGGTGGTGCACGAGAAGTCGAACAGGCCGTCCTGTGCCGCTGGCTCCGAAGTGAAGGGCGGCGGGCTCTTCATGCCGTAGGCCGCCTCCACGAAGCGACGAACCATCGAGCTGAGGCCTCGGTCGCCCACCACCCTGGCGTACTCGCCCAGGCTCCACGCCAGAAAGCCCGGATCGTGGAATTCGCGCCCGGCAGGGCTCTCCAGATCATTGACGTACGCCCCCAACAGGCGGGCTGCCGAGGCCGCGCGGTCGCGCCGCCGGTCGTCCTCGCCGTCAGAGCGCAGGATTGTTGGATCGGCAAGCGCAGCCCGCAGGACCATGGCGCAGTCGTAGGCGGCTTCATCGCTGGCTGCCGGACCGAGAGCCACAGGGACGAAATGGTCCCAGTTGTTGTTCACAAAATCCCACGCCGCCGCGATGTTGAGCGAGAAGTGATCGTTTGCCGAAAGCGCCTGGGCGCGCGACCACACCCAGATGGCCGATAAAGTGCCGTGAAAGTCCGCGTCTTCGGACCCCGGCCAGGGCGGCACGTTTCCCCGCGCCGGCCCACCCATGGTCTGCCGCCCAGCCAGGACCTGGCCGGCGCCGACCAACCGCTCGCTGGCCTGGCCCGCGTAGACACGCAGTTTCTCTTCGCGTGAGGCGCTAGACATGGTTGCCCTTCCCGCCGCGGCGGGCGCGGCGCTTTCCGGTGGAAAACGGTGCAATGCCTCCAGACGCTGGATCGGGCTTGTTCGACACCGGAGTCCCGGCGGGTGCCAGATAGTAGGTCGTGATGGTGTCCCAAATCCTCATGGCGATAGCTTGCTTGTGATCGGCTGGCAGGTCGACGACCCGGCCGTCGGCAAAGACCATAGTAACCGCGTTGTATTCCGCACCCAAGCCTAGACCAGCCTTGCCCACCTCGTTGGCGACCACGACGTCACAGCCCTTCTCGGTCAGCTTCTGCCGCGCGCGCGTAACCAGGGCCTCACCCGACACCCCGACCTCAGCGGCAAATCCCACCAAGAGTGGCACCCCTCCTTTGCGGCCGCGACCCAACTCAGCTAGCAAGTCCGGATTGGCAACCAGGGTCAGCGCGCGCGCCGGACGGGCAGCGGCGGGCCGGGCGTCACGCCGCGAGAGTTTGCCCAAGACGCGCACCCCCGGACGGAAATCCGCCACCGCCGCCGCCATCACCACCACATCGGCCTGCAAGGCCACGCGACGCAGGGCCTCGCGCATCTCCAGGGCTGACTCCACGTCCACGCGGCGGGCCACACCGGCTGGGGTCGCCAAAGCCACCGGCCCTGCGATGAGCGTCACGTCGGCACCCTGTGCGGCAGCGGTTTGCGCCAGGGCAAAGCCCATCTTTCCCGAGGAGCGATTGCCCAGAAAGCGCACGTCGTCCACCGCTTCCCAGGTGGGGCCTGCCGTGACCACTATGCGACGGCCAGCAAGCGCACCCTGCAAGCTGCCCGTCTCTGGCGCACCGCCAAGGCGCGACTCGATGGCGGCGATGATCTCGGCAGGCGCGACCAGCCGACCGGCGCCAACCCAGCCACAAGCCAGCTCGCCCGCGTCAGGGCCTACGGTGGAAAAACGGCCCGTCTCGCCCAGCCGGGCCAGATTCGCCTGCGTGATGGGGTTGTCCCACATGTTGCTGTTCATGGCTGGCGCCAGCAGCACGGGCGCGCGGGTGGCCAGCACCACCGCGGAGAGGAGATCGTTGGCCATGCCCGCAGCAAAGCGTGCGATGGCGTCCGCAGTGGCCGGCGCAACCACAATGATGTCAGCGCGCGAGGCCAGCTCGATGTGACCGACATGCGACTTCGTCGTGGCCTCGAACATCTCCGTGGCTACCGGGTTCTCTGACAAAGCCTCCATGGTCAGGGGCGTGAGGAACTCACAAGCGGCAGGCGTCATCACGACCTCGACGCGCGCCCCGGCCTTGCGCAACAGCCGGCACAACTCGGCCGCCTTGTAGGCCGAGATGCCGCCGGTCACGCCGAGCACCACGGTCTTGTCCTGCAGAACAGCGGTCATGTGGCTGCCAGTCTACCGCAGGAACCGGCCAAGTGGGGAGCCATGGCGCACCCACGTCTGCCCCGGCACGATCCCCACCCCCGGTCGTCGGGCCGTGCCGGTCGATTGGCGCTATACTGCGTCCCAATCGCCAATGCCTCCAGCTGCACAGGCAAGCCCATGGATCGCATTCCTGGTAGCCATCGCGTCTGTCTGCGTTGGGGCTCTTGCCGTCTGGGTCGCGCTACGGCAGTCGAAGACAAGCAGGCAGAAGCTTCGTCTTGATCTGTACGACAAGCGTTTTGCCGTCTTCGAAAGAACCCTCGCCTTCTACTCAGCGCTTCTGGGCTCTGCGGAGTCCCTCCAGTCGGACGCGTTTGAGTCCCTGTTCAGAGAGTTCATCAGAGCGCACAACGAATCTCAGTTCCTCTTTGATCCAGAGTCGGGAATATTCAAACTCCTCGGCCAGATGGTTCAACGAGCGGGCGCGATTAGGGGATTCAAGACACATGCCCGAGAAGCCGACCCGAATGCGGTCCTGGAACTACACAAGAATTTCCAGGAAGCGCTGACGTTTTGGTACACGTCCATGGGCCAGCTCGGACAAGCAATCGCCCCGTATCTCAACTTCCACAAGGTTCTGAGCTGAACTGAGCAAGCTCGGCGTGCCGGCGGGCGGCCGGGTTCCCAGACCCCTTCATGGGGACACATGAAAGAGGTTGAGACGAGTGCCAGATGCCAACTAGGCAAAGATCGGAATGACGCTTAGAATCCAGCCGACAAGCCGGGCTGCTGGCAAGGAGGGCCGAGAACCGGACCGGAGTGTACTGATGTACTTGAGGACCGGAAGCGCAGGCCCGACGCAGCCAGCGGCCCGGATCGTCGGCCGTCGTCGCCTCGGTGGGTCGAAGCAGCGCTTCCCTATATCACAACCGGACCGGCGGTGTTGCCGGTATGCCCGCCCTTGTAGATGCGGCCGGCGTTGAGGTGGCCGTGGCGGTGCCAGCGCAGGTAGAGCTGGGAAAGCTTGCCCATGATCTCGTCGCCGCTGGCGCCCGCCATGAGCGAGTCGTCGACCAGATTCAGGATCTCGGAGCGAGCGTCGCGCGGGTGAAAAAGAAAGGTCTTGGCGAAGAGTGGATCCTTGCCGTCCCACACCACGCGCGCCTCCAGGATCGCGCCGACTTCGAAACCGATTGTGCTGCGTCGCTCGACCACTGAGAAGCGCGCGCCGCCCAGAACATCTTCCAACTCCACCCGATTGCCCTTCACCTCTGCGATGTCGAACAGGCTCCGATGGCTGGTGGCGATGCGGGCCAGGGCCAGTCGCCGGTCGCCATTGGCGGCGTCGGCCGGGGTGCGCTCCAGCGCCACCAGCACCGGCGGTCGGCCTTCCGGCAGCGACCGCTCAATTACGTACCATTCGAGAAACGCCACCATGCGCGCCTCGTACACCTCCGCGTCGTCCTCGAAAACCTTGCCTGCGCGTGCAAAGTACTCCTCGCGCGCGGCTGCAATCTGCTCGCGAAACGGCGGTGCCCCAAACTCGCTCGCCAACTGATCGAGCAGCGCATGGATGAGGCCGGCATCCGGGCGCGGCCCGCTTGTCAACTCGTCGCTCACCGCGTCTGCTCGTCCATCATCTTGACGAAACGCCCGAACAGGTAGCTCGGATCATTGGGACCGGGCGATGCCTCGGGATGGTACTGCACGCTGAAGATGGGTAGCCGGTCGTGGCGCATGCCTTCGACCGTCTGGTCGTTCAGGTTGATATGCGACAGCACCGCCTTGCCCTGCAGCGAGCCCACGTCCACCGCGAACCCATGGTTTTGCGAGGTTATCTCCACCTTGCGCGTGGAAAGGTCCATCACCGGGTGGTTGGCGCCGTGGTGGCCGAACTTGAGCTTGTAGGTCTTGCCGCCCAAAGCGAGCCCCAGGATCTGGTGGCCCAGGCAGATCCCGAAGATGGGCTTGCCGCTTCCGCACAGTTCGGCCGCGGCCTCCACGGCATAGGAGACGGCCGCGGGATCGCCCGGACCGTTGGACAGAAAGATGCCGTCGGGCTTCATGCCCAGGACGTCGCGCGCCCGCGTGGCGGCTGGCACCACTGTGACCGCGCACGCGCTCTGCCGCAGACGGCGCAGGATCCCGCGCTTGATGCCGAAATCGTAGGCCACTACGCGGTGGCGCACGGGCGGCAGCGGGGTCTTGGTGGAAGGCGCCTGCCACAGCCCATGGTCCCACTGATAAGGCTTGGCGCAGGTCACTTCCTTGGCCAGGTCCTGCCCTTCCATCGAAGGCGAGCGCCGGGCCATGGCCACCGCCGCGCTGGGGTCGTCGATGTTGCGCGTGAGCACCGCGCGTTGAGCGCCGCCGATGCGCAGACGCCGGGTGATGGCGCGGGTGTCGATGCCGGTGATGCCAGCCACGCCCGACTTCTCCATCAGATCGGCCAGCGTGCCCTGGGCGCGCCAGTTGGACACGCGCGGCGACAGGTCGCGCACCACGAAGCCGGCGCAGTAGGGCCGATCCGACTCGAAGTCCTCGGGGTTCACGCCCACATTGCCGATCTCGGGCGCGGTCATCATCACGATCTGCCCGCGGTACGAGGGATCGGTCAGCACCTCCTGATAGCCACTCATCGCGGTGTTGAAGACCAGCTCACCGGTCATGTCGGCGGCCGAGCCAAACCCGAGGCCCCGGTACACGGTGCCGTCCTCCAGTGCCAGCAGGGCCGGAGTCAATGCGTTCTTGTCCTCAGGCAATGAATCTCTCCTCGGAGAAAACTATCGCTCCACCTACCACAGTCAGTACCGCCAGGCCACGCATGGCGCGCCCGCCAAAGGGTGTGTTGCGCGCCTTGGAATGAAAACGTGCGGGATCGCAAGTCCAGGCTGCCTTGGGATCGATGACGGTCACGTCAGCGACGGTGCCCAACCCCAGGCTGCCGCCGGGCAAGCCCAGCACCTTGGCCGGGCCAGCCGACATGCGCGCGACCAGCTTGGCGGGCGTCAACACGCCCGCCTCCACCAGCTCCAGTGCCAGGGCCAGAGCGGTTTCCAGACCGATGACACCATTGCCCGCCTGCTCGAACTCGACCTCTTTCTCTACCGGCGAATGGGGCGCGTGGTCCGTGGCGATGGCGTCGATGGTACCGTCGGCCAAAGCCTCGCGCAGCGCCGCCTGGTCACTCGACGATCGCAGGGGCGGGTTCATCTTGAAGAAGGTGTCGTAGCCGGCGCAAGCCTCATCGGTGAGCATCAGGTTGTGCGGGGTCACCTCGCAGGTGACGGGCAACCCGCGCTGCTTGGCATCGCGGATCAGGCGCACCGATTCAGCGCAACTGATGTGCGCCATGTGATAGCGACCACCGGTCAGCGCAACTAGCTCCAGATCGCGGGCCAGCATGGCGGATTCCGCCGCCGCTGGCTGCGCGCGAATCCCGAAGCGGGTGGAGGCCGACCCTTCGTGCATGGCCCCTCCAGCCGAGAGTGCGCTGTCCTCGCAGTGCTGCACGATGGGCATGCGGAAGCTGCGCGCGTACTCCAGGGCTCGGCGCATGACCTCGCTGTTCATCACACCGTGGCCATCATCGGACACGGCCACGCAGCCCGCCTCCTGCAATTCGCCCATGTCGGCCAGGGTCTCGCCCTTCTGGCCTTGGGTGATGCACCCGATGGGATACACGCGCACAACCCCCTTGTCGCGTGCCCGCTGGACGATCAAGTCGGTCACGGCGCGGGTGTCATTGGGCGGGCTGGTGTTGGGCATGCAGCACACGGCGGAAAAACCACCCGCTGCCGCCGCAGCCGTCCCGGTTTCGATGCTCTCCTTGTATTCCTGGCCTGGTTCGCGCAGGTGCACGTGCAGGTCGATGAGGCCCGGCACGACCCAGCAGTCCTTCACGTCGACTATCTTAGCGCCGGGCGCCGCCAGGCCGCGCTCGATGGCCGCGATCTTCCCGTCCTTCAGCAGAACGTCTGCCTGGGCGTCGAATTCGCGCATGGGATCGAGCACCCGACCGCCGCGCAGAAGAATGTCAGGCATGAAACTGTCTCCTCAGGCAAGGGTTGCGATTTCGGGCCATCAAGACTTGCTCCATTCCTCGCCGCTGCCCCCGCCCAGCAGGTACAAAACGGCCATGCGAATGGCCACGCCCCGGCTGACCTGCTCTAGGATCACGGAGCGCGGGCCATCGGCCACGCCCGGATCGATCTCCACGCCCCGGTTCATGGGCCCGGGGTGCATGACGATGGCGTCGGGCTTGGCCAGAGCCAGGCGGCGTGGGTTCAGGCCGAAATAGCGCGCGTATTCGCGCGTGTTGGGGAAACGATTGCCCGCCTTCCGTTCGAGCTGGATCCGCAGCATCATGACCACGTCGGCGCCTTCCAACGCCGGCTCGATCCGGTCGTACGCTTGGCAGCCCAAGTTCTCCACCCCGATGGGCAAAAGCGATCGCGGCCCGGCCACGCGCACGCGCGCGCCCAGCGTGCGTAGGGCAAAAATGTTGGACCGCGCCACGCGGCTGTGGTCGATGTCACCGCAGATCACTACGGTCAGCCCTTCGATCTTCTTCTTGTGCGCACGGATGGTCGAGGCATCGAGCAGCGCCTGGGTCGGGTGCTCGTGCGCGCCGTCGCCCGCATTCACGATCGCGGCGCGGATGCGCTGGCTGAGCAGCAGCGCCGAGCCGGCCTGGGCATGGCGAATGACCACGATGTCCGGATTCATGGCATCCAGGTTCATCGCCGTATCGATCAGCGTCTCGCCCTTGACCGTGGACGACGAGGAGGCGGTGAAGTTGATCCCGTCGGCTGACAAGCGCTTGGCCGCAATCTCGAAGGAGGTGCGGGTGCGCGTCGACGGCTCAAGGAACAAGTTGATTACTGTCTTGCCACGCAGGGTGGGCACCTTCTTGATGGGCCGGTCCGCGATCTCCAGGAAGCGTTCGCCCAAGTCGAGAATGGTGGTGATCTCCTCCCGGGTCAGCGTCTCCATCCCGAGCAAATGTCGCTGCGTGAATCCCTTGGTCATTTGACGATCCTCTCCCGGATGACGACCCGGTCGATCTCCCCGCGATCGGCGAGCATCACGCGCACCGACTGGTCGGCGGTGGTCTGCAGGCGGACGCCCACGTAGTCAGGCTGGATGGGTAGCTCGCGCCGGCCCCGGTCGACCAGCACGGCCAACTGGACCGCACGGGGCCGGCCATAGTCGGCCAGCACGTCCATAGCGGCGCGCACCGTGCGGCCGGTGAACAGCACGTCGTCGACCAACACTACGGTGCGGCCTTCGATGCTCTCGGGCAGCTCGGTGGCCCCGATTTCGGGCTTGGGCAGACCCAAGAACACATCGTCGCGATAGAGGGTGATGTCAATGGCGCCCAGCACGGGCCGGCTTTCGCCACTTTGGTCCAGCATCTCGACCATGCGCTCGGCCAGCACCGCGCCGCCCGTGCGGATGCCGACCAGATAGGGCGCAGGGCCGTTGCGCTCGACGATCTCGAAGGCTATGCGGCGCAGGACGCGTGACATCCCCACGGCATCGAGAATCTCCCCTCGTTCGACCAGGTTCGTATCTGGAGGTGCTGGGCGAAGCTTCATGTCCAAATCCCCTGCTTGGGTGAAGGGCCAGGCGCGGCCTTGGCAACCGATAACGCCCGACCTGCGGCCAACTGTCAAGTAGCAACAGAGGCAATAGCGACGGCTTGTCGGAAAACTCGGGACCGCGAGATGAAGGCACTACCCCCACGGCCGTCTTCTTCAGCTGGCTGGTCCCTGGTCGCGATTGTTCTGAAAATGCAGATCCGCAAGGAGGGGCCCTACCTTGGAGAGAAATTGCTGCAGGGCAGTCTGTGAGAAGGTGGCACGGAACGTTTGCGGCGACCTGTCGTCTTTCTGGTCCCAAAACGTGAAGTCACCCTGCTCATTGACCTCGAACCGGACGTGGGCCACCGCATTTCGAAGATGCCGGAAGAATTGATTGACTGGGTTCTTTTCGAATAGCTGCGATTGAACATCTATCGATACCAAGCCGAGGAGCCATCTAGCCGAGTTCCGTCAATCCGCCCAGCGCACTGATCGCAGGCGGCCATCCCCGGAAGAGCGGTGCGGGCGGCAGTCCGCCAGCACCGCCCGAACCGTGCCTGCGCCTCATATGGTGGAGCGAGCGACGGCGCGACAGCGGGCGGCCGGGAACGACTCCGACGGGGCGTAAGGAGCCGCTCTGGGCCTCGTCTGCGAGGCCCAGATGCCAGGCGACGATCGAGGCCGCCCCGCGACCCGGACGCGAAGCGGCCGGGGCGTCAGGCGGCCGTCCCCGGAGGAGCGGTCCCGGCGGCAGCCCGCCAGCGCCGTCGCGAGCGGGACGCTACCCCTGGCTCTTCTTGTTTTCCCTGCGCCGAACCCCGCGAAGGATGTCGGCCAAGAATTTTCCGGTATACGACTGCGCCACGGTGGCCACCTCCTCGGGGGTGCCGGCAGCGACGATCTCGCCGCCCTGGGCTCCCCCCTCGGGCCCCAGATCGATCACGTAGTCCGCGGTCTTGATCACGTCGAGGTTGTGTTCGATGACCAGCACGGTGTTGCCCGCGTCGACCAGTCGGCCCAGCACGGCCAGCAGGCGCTTGACGTCATCAAAGTGCAAGCCCGTGGTCGGCTCGTCCAGGACATAGAGGGTGCGGCCCGTGCCTCGTTTGGCCAGCTCGCGCGATAGCTTCACCCGCTGCGCCTCACCGCCGGAGAGCGTGGTCGCCGACTGCCCGAGCGCGACGTAGCCCAGGCCCACGTCATCCAAGGTCTTCAAGATGTGCGACAGCCCGTGGTGGTGTTCGAAAAGCTGCAGCACCTCGGCCACGGTCTTGTCCAGCATCTGCGCGATATCGAGCCCCTTCCACTTGACCCGCAGAGTGGCCTCGTTGTACCGGCGGCCGCGGCACACCTCGCAGGTGACGTGAACATCGGCGAGAAAGTGCATCTCCACTGTGCGCACACCGTCCCCTTCGCAGGCCTCGCAGCGGCCACCCTTCACATTGAAGGAAAAGCGCCCCGGGCCAAAGCCGTAAACCTTGGCTTCCGGGGTCATGGCGTAGATCTCGCGAATGAAGTCGAATGCCTTGGTGTAAGTCGCCGGGTTGGAGCGCGGGGTGCGGCCTATCGGCTTCTGATCGATGTCCACCACCTTGTCGATGGCCTCGATGCCTTCCAGTGCCGTGAACGCCCCGACCGGATCGAAGCCGCCGAGCAGCTTGCGACGCAGCGCCGGGTGCAGGGTGCCGTTGACCAGCGACGACTTGCCCGCACCTGACACGCCGGTCACCGCCACCAACACGCCGAGCGGAATCTTGGCGGTCACGTCTTTCAGGTTGTGCTCGCGCGCGCCCCGCAGGGTGATCCAGCCCGACGGCGGCCGGCGGCGCGCCGGGATCTCGATGCGCTCCAGCCCGGCCAGGTAGCGGCCGGTAAGCGAGTGCGGATGCTCCCGCAACTCCTCGGGAGGACCAGCCGCCACCACTCGCCCGCCCAAGCGGCCCGCGCCCGGCCCGAAGTCGACCACATGGTCAGCCGACCGAATGGTCTCTGCGTCGTGCTCGACCACGATGACGGAGTTTCCCAGATCGCGCAGCCGCCGGAGCGTGGCAATGAGGCGCAGGTTGTCACGCTGGTGCAGGCCGATGGAGGGTTCATCGAGCACGTACATCACGCCCGACAGCTCCGAGCCGAGCTGCGAGGCCAGGCGAATCCGCTGCGCCTCGCCGCCGGAGAGCGAGGAAGCCACCCGGTCCAGCGTCAGGTAGTCGAGCCCGACGTTGAGCAGGAAGCCCAGGCGCGTGCGCACCTCTTTGAGTACCTCGGCCGCGATCTGGGCGCGCGCCCCTCGTAGCGGCATGGTCGCGCAGTGCTGGGCCGCCTCGCCCACGGTCATGGCGGTGACATCCACGATGCTCTTGCCCGCCAGGAAAACCGCGCGCGACTCGGGTCGCAAGCGCTTGCCCTTGCAGGCGCGGCAGGGCTGTTCGCGAAAGTAGCGGCCCAGCCACTGCCGCATCATCTCCGAGTGGGTCTCGGTCAGGCGGCGCCTGATGTTGTTGGCCACGCCCTCGAAGCGCATGGCCCATGAGCCCGCGCCGTGCCGGCCCGACCAGCTCACCTGAACCCGGCGCTCGCCGGTTCCGAAAAGCACGATCTCGCGCTGGCGCGGGGTGAGCTGCTTCCAAGGCTTGTCGAGTGGAATGCCGAACTCGCGCCGCAGGGCCTCGACGATGCGCGAGGTCCAGCCGTCGTCGCGCGCCAGACGCTCGCCCCAGGGTTCGATGGCGCCCTCCCGGAGCGACAGGTTCGGGTTGGGCACCACCAAGTCGGGATCGACTTCCAGCTTGGAGCCGAGCCCGTTGCAGTCCACGCACATGCCGAGCGGGCTGTTGAAGGAAAACGACGGGGGCGAAAGCTCGGGCAGGCCCACCCCGCAGTTGGGGCAGGCGCGTTCCTCGCTGTAGGCGCGCATATGGTCCTCGCCCTCGACATCGACCAGCACGGTTCCACTCCCGGCGCGCAAGGCTGTCTCGACCGAGTCGTTGAAACGCGAGCGCTGGCTGGCGTCCGCGGCCAGCCGGTCGATCACGACCTCGACCGTGTGCCGCTTGTTCTTGTCCAATGCCTTCAGTTCATCGAGGCGCTGAACCACACCATCCACACGGGCGCGCGCGAAGCCAGCCTTGCGCGCCTCCTCGAACATATCGCGAAACTCACCCTTGCGGTTGGCTGCCTTGGGCGCCAGCAGCGTCACCCGGGCTTTCGCCGGCAGGGCGAGCAACTCCTCGACGATCTCGGCCGCGGAACGCGCCGCCACCTCGCCCCCGCACAGGTGGCAGCGCTGCTCGCCCGCCCGCGCATAGAGGACGCGCAGGTAGTCGTAGATCTCGGTGACCGTGCCGACGGTGGAGCGCGGGTTGGAAGACGCGGACTTCTGCTCGATCGCTATGGTGGGCGACAGGCCGCGGATCTGGTCGTACTTCGGCTTTTCGAGCTGGCCCAAAAACTGCCGCGCGTAGGATGACAGCGACTCCACGTAGCGTCGCTGCCCCTCGGCGTACAGGGTGTCGAAGGCCAGGGACGACTTCCCGGAACCCGACACCCCGGTGAACACGACGAGCTGGCGCTTGGGGATGGCCAGCTCGTCGATGTCGAGATTGTGCTCGCGCGCGCCGCGGACAACTACGAAATCTGGCTCGTCAGCGCTGCGCTGGTCCTTCATCACATAAAATAGTACGCGGCGCCGACTGTGCCGATGAGGTTGCCGGAGAACTGGAGCACGGTGTTACCGGTATCTGGCACGTAGAGGGCCATCCCCACCGAACCCAGCAACGCAACGTTGGAAACTATGAAAGCCCGGATCTCCGCGCCGATGTCCATCTCGAAGTCCCACTGAGCGCTAGGTTGTCCGATTCGCCTTCTGATAACGCCCAGCCCGAGCCCGAGCGAGAGATCCGCGGACGATGCTGCGTGAATGTGGTACCAGCCTCGCGCTCCCAGATCGAAGTCAGTGGCAGTGCTGTGATATAGGCCGAAAAGCCCGTCGACGTGGAATCGGCCGCCCGAGTCTCCCCAAGTCACGAGCATGTTCGGGACTGTATTGGAGACGGTGCCAACGATGGGTTGAAAGAGCGCGACAGCCCCAATCCCGAAGCCGCGGCCGCTGCCAGTCGTGGCGCCGGTGAACTTGGCTGTCGACGTCGGCTCGGAAACCACCGGGGGTTGGGCCAGAGCCACAGCAGGAGCGAGAACCGAAGCGATGGTCAGGAACATCAGGAAACTTGGCGTTCGACGCATGGATACACCTCCCAGGTTGAGAAAAACGAACCGTACTATAATTCATCACCGCAATGAAGCTCGGACCGCGGGTCGCCATCGTTACCACGCTGCTCATGGCAGCAGCGCTCGCCTGCGCGATCTGGGTTGTGCTCCTGGTCTTGCACGCCGACCAGGTGCGCAAGTTGGACGGAGAAGCCCACGCTATGGCTGACGCGCTGGCCGCAGGGCTCGAACCGCTGACGCCCAACGAGGCGGGCACGCTTCTGCCTGCACGCGTGGCTTCGGCCAACGCGCGGCTGGGACAGTTCCGTTTGGAGACCATCGCCTGGGGTACCCAGCGACCCAACAACTTCTGGGCCGGCCTGGTGGACCAGGCGAGCCGGCTCGACGCACCAGTGGGCCAACTCTTCGAGCCAGCCGGCATGCCGCTCTTTTACGCCATGGCGATTCCCCTACACAGCGCCCAGCCCGGTGCGCCGGATCGCCAGACCAGCGCCTTTCTGGGTTTGGTCTGCGACAGCAGCTTCATCACGGCCGAGGTCATGGGAACCGGCTGGCGCCTGCTGCCTTTCCTCGTCCTCGGGATTCTTGCCTTCGGCATCCTGCTCTACTTGACTCTGCGTCGGCGCGTGGTGAATCCGCTGCGCCGGCTGATCGAGGCCATCGACGCCGTGGCCCAGGGTGACCTGACCCGCGCGGTGCTGCCCGGCCGCGACGACGAGATCGGCAGCCTCGCGGGTCAATTCAACAAGATGATGGACTCGCTGCGCGAGGCCCGCGAGAAAGAGGCGCGCGCCACCGCAGCCCGCCAGACCATGGAGATGCACCTGCGCCGCGCCGAAAAATTGGCCACCGTGGGCCAGGTCGCGGCCGAGATTGCGCATGAGGTGGGCACGCCCCTCAACGTGATCGGCGGCCGTGCCCGCACGCTGGCCCGGCGTCCCGGCGATTCGGCCGAAGTGCAAAAGAACGCCACCATCATCACCGATCAGGTCGAGCGCATCACCAAGATCATCCGCCAGGTGCTGGATGCTTCCCGCAAGAACCGGCCCTGCCTGACCCAGGTGGACGTTGCCCGGGTGGTGCGCGAGGCGCTGAGTTTCGTGGAGGAATTGGTCAAGCGCCAACACATCGAGGTGAGCGTGCGCGCGGCGCCGGAGCTGCAGGCGATTCCCGGCGACCCCGACGAGATCCAGCAGGTCTGCCTGAACATCGTGATGAATGCGATTCACGCCATGAAGGACGGTGGCAGCTTGACCATCGAACTGGAACAGGTAGTCCGGCGCAAAGAGGGTTTGGCGCATTCGCCGCCTTCGCCCTATCTCATACTGCAGGTGAGCGACACCGGCCCCGGCATTCCAGTCGCGGATCGCGACAAGATCTTCGAACCCTTTTTCACCACCAAAGACCCAGGCCAGGGCAGCGGACTGGGCCTGGCGGTGAGCAAGGGCATCGTCAAAGATCACGAGGGCTGGATTGAGGTCGGCGATGCCCCGCAAGGTGGCGCCGCCCTGCGCGTGTTCCTGCCCGCGGGCAGCGTGGCCGAGCCGACCCAGGCGGACGGCGACACACCTGTCCCGGTCATCGAGAACGCGGAACCATCCGGCCGGTGAGGCGCGGTGTGGGTGACAGGTGCGGGGCGAGATCCGTGCGCGGGCCTTCGCGCGCTGTCCTGCTCGATCGCCGCTATCGTCCGTTCACTGAGCGCTGAGCGTGACCGACCCTGACGTCAACCCAGATGTAGTGGCCGTAAACACGATCTGGCCTGTCGCGCCGCTTGACCGCACGATGGCCAATTCTTGGTCAGGGCACCGCCCGAATTCGTGGTGATAGCCGGTCCAGAGCTGTTCGCGCAACCCGCCCCGACAGTGAAGAGGGCGGCCAAGAAACCAGGGCAAACTCCCTTGCGGATTTCAAAGCTCGAAAAGATCGCCAAATCGAACTCCTGGTGATCTGTGTTGTGTAGTAGCAGATCTCTCTGAGAACAGCTCACTGGAAGGCTGCTGAAGGGCGTTGGATTTTCGTCGCTGAAGTCACGCGGATGCTGATGGGTTGGCTGTGCCGAAACGGCTCCTTGACATTCCGCGACTGATCGCCTCCGAGAGGGATCTCGCGCGGCCAAAACGGCTCTTGCAATTTGCAGCCCTTCAAAGCAAAAACTCCCTGCTGACTTGCAGCAACAGCAAGCGCGCTTGCTCAACGAGCGTGTATGGGCAAGGATGGCCCGGCCGGGCTTCCGCATGACGGAACGCCCTGCGCAGAATGGCCAGCCCCCCGAGCACAGACGCTTCCGCCGCGCGCCCGCCGGCTTCGGCCGTCATCCTGGTGGTCGACGACGACCAAGCCCAGCGCGAACTTCTCAAGGAGGATTTGGAACGGGAAGGCTTCACGGTCGAGGTCGCCACTGGGGGCCGGGCCGGCGTAGAGCGCGTCAAGCGGGGCGGCGTCGACTTGGTGGTGTCCGACGTGAAGATGCCCGATCTCGATGGGCTGGATCTGTTGCGCGAGGTTCGCGCCGTCGAGCCCTCTCTCTGCGTTGTCATCATCACCGGATTCGGAACGATCGACACGGCCGTCCGAGCGTGGAAGTTGGGGGCGTCCGACTTCCTGACCAAGCCGTTCGAGCCCGAACGGCTCCTGGTCACCATCAACAACGTGCTGGCCGGGCGCGAGCTGCGCTCGGAGAACGTGCGTCTGCGCGAAGAGGTCAGCCGGCGCGACCGGCTGGACAGTATCATTGGTCGCTCGCCCGCCATGCAGGAGGTTTTTGATCTCATCCGTCGCATGGCCGGCTCGCCCGCCAGCGTGCTCATCACCGGCGATTCAGGCACCGGCAAGGAGCTGGTGGCGCGCGCCATCCACGCCCACGGTCCGCGCAAGGCGCGCCCCTTCGTGGCCGTGAACTGCTCGGCCATACCCGAAACCCTGCTGGAGAGCGAGCTCTTCGGCTACGCGCGCGGCGCCCATTCCACCGCACGCACCAACCGCCAGGGCCTTTTCGTGGAAGCCGACGGCGGCACCCTGTTCCTTGACGAAATCGCCGAGATGCCGCTTGCGCTGCAACCCAAGTTGCTGCGCGTCCTGCAGGACGGTGAGGTGCGGCCGCTGGGCACTAACAAGGTCGAACGCGTGGACGTGCGAGTGATCGCTGCCACCAATCGCGATCTGGCGGCGTATCTGCGCGAGGGACAGTTTCGCGAAGACCTCTACTACCGTCTCAACGTCGTGCAGATTCATCTGCCCCCGTTGCGCGGGCGCAGCGAGGACGTGCTGCCCCTGGCCGAGCATTTCCTGGCCCGCTCGGCCGCGCAGGCCGGCAAGACTCTGCGCGGCTTCACCGAGGACACCAAGAAGATCATGCTCTCCTACACCTTTCCCGGCAACGTGCGCGAACTGGAGAACATGGTTGAACGCGCGGTGGCCCTGGCCAAGAGCGAGCTGATTGGCCCGGACGATCTGCCGCCGGTCACGCGTGAACGCAAGAGCCAGGACCGGCTGTCCACGGCGGTGACGCAGAGGCTGACCCTGGACCAGCTCGAACGTGAGTATATCGAGCGCGTGCTCGATGCCGAGGGTGGCAACAAGACGCGCGCGGCCCTGCGCCTGGGCCTGGACCGCAAAACCCTGTACCGCAAGCTGGAGGAGTACGCGGCCGCGCCCAAGCCCGGATCGGGCGGAGATGCGCCGAAAAAGACAGGGCAGTAGCGGCGCTGTCGACGTAGCCGCAACGCTTTGCTAGCACTATGAGGATGCCTGATTCATTCGGCTCTCGCTCGGCGTTGCGTGTCGGCAACCGGAGTTTCGAGATCTTCCGCCTCGCCGCAATGCAGGCGGCCGGTTTGCCACTCGATCGGCTGCCGCTTTCGTTGAAGATCCTTCTCGAAAACCTGTTGCGGCGCGAGGACGGCACCTCGGTCACCTCCCAGCAAATCGAGGCCGTGGCGCGCTGGCAACCGGAGGCCGAGCCTGCATGCGAGATCGCCTTCATGCCGGCGCGGGTTCTCATGCAGGATTTCACCGGCGTGCCCGCGGTCGTGGACCTGGCGGCCATGCGCACCGCCACCCAACGCAGGGGCGGCGATGCGACCCGCATCAATCCTCTCCTGCCGGTGGAACTGGTCATCGACCACTCGGTGCAGGTGGATGAATACGGCCACCCCCAGGCCCTGGCGCGCAACAACCAGATCGAATTTGCGCGCAACCAGGAACGCTACGCTTTCTTGCGCTGGGGCCAATCCGCCTTTCGCAATCTCGCCGTGGTGCCGCCTGACACGGGAATTGTTCACCAGGTCAACCTCGAGCACCTGGCCCGCGTGGTGTTCGCCGCTCCTGACCGCAGCCGCCCCGACGTCATGCAGGCCTATCCCGACACGCTGGTGGGCACCGACTCGCACACCACCATGATCAACGGACTGGGCGTGCTGGGCTGGGGCGTGGGCGGCATCGAAGCGGAAGCCGCCATGCTGGGCCAGCCCATGCCTCTGCTGGTTCCCGAGGTAGTCGGCGTGCGGCTGGCGGGCTCGTTGCCCGAGGGCGCCACCGCCACCGACCTGGTGCTCACCGTGACCGAGCTCTTGCGCAAGCTCGGCGTGGTGGGAAAGTTCGTCGAGTTCTTCGGCCCCGGCATCGCGAAACTGCCGCTCGCGGATCGCGCCACCATCGCCAACATGGCGCCCGAATATGGCGCCACCTGTGCGCTGTTTCCCATCGACGCAGAAACCCTGGCCTACCTGCGTCTCTCGGGCCGGTCCGAGGAATCCATCGCCCTGGTGGAGGCCTACTGCCGCGAGCAGGGCCTGTTCGCGACCACTGGCTCGCCGGAAGCCCAGTACACCAAGATTGTTGCTCTCGATATGGCCAGCATCGAGCCTTGCGTGGCCGGGCCGCGCCGGCCGCAGGAACGGGTGCCACTGTCGCAGATCAAGAAGTCCTTCTCCACCGCCCTGCCCTTGCTGTCGAAACCCACAAAAGCCGACTCTGCCAAGACTACGGGGCGCGTGGCCGCTCATCCGAGTCTCAAGCACGGCGCACTGGTGCTGGCTGCGATTACCAGTTGTACCAACACATCTAACCCGTCGGTGCTCATGGCCGCGGGCCTGCTGGCCAAGAAGGCGGTGGCGCGTGGCCTGGCCAGCCAGCCCTGGGTAAAGACATCGCTGGCACCGGGATCGCAGGTGGTCACCGCCTACCTCAAAGCGTCCGGCCTGCTGCCCCATCTCGAGGCGCTCGGCTTCCACGTGGTTGCCTACGGCTGCACCACCTGCATCGGCAACTCGGGACCACTGGCGGCGCCGATTTCGCAGGCCATCGAAGAACGCGGGTTGGTGGTGGCGTCGGTTCTCTCGGGCAACCGCAACTTCGAGGGCCGCGTGCACCCCGAGGTGCGCGCCAACTACCTGGCCTCGCCTCCCCTGGTGGTGGCCTTTGCATTGGCCGGCCGGGTGGACATCGACCTCGAAGAGGAACCTTTGGGTACAGACCGCGAGGGCCAGCCGGTCTTCCTGCGCGACATCTGGCCCTCGCAGGCCGAGATCCAAGCAGCGCTGGCGGCAGTCAAGCCCGCCATGTTCAAGCAGGCTTACGCCAGCGTGTTCGAGGGCGATTCTCGCTGGCGCAGCATCCAGGTGCCACAAGCAGCGACCTACGCGTGGGACGAAGGCTCCAGCTACGTCAAGCATCCGCCCTACTTCGTGGACATGCCAGCGACGCCCGCCACGCAGGGTGAGTTGCGCGGAATGCGCGTGTTGGCGGTTCTCGGCGACAGCATAACCACCGATCACATCTCGCCCGCCGGATCGATCAAAGCCGACAGCCCAGCCGGGCGCTACCTCGTCGGCCTCGGCATCGAGCCCAAGGACTTCAATTCCTACGGCGCTCGTCGCGGCAACCACGAAGTCATGGTGCGCGGAACCTTTGCCAACCTTCGTCTCAAGAACCAACTGGTCCGCGGCAGCGAGGGCGGGGTCACCCGGCATCTGCCCGGCCGCGAGATCATGCCCATCTACGATGCAGCCATGAAGTACCAGGCCGACCGCGTGCCTCTGTTGGTGCTGGCCGGCCGCGACTACGGCTGCGGCTCGTCGCGCGACTGGGCGGCGAAAGGAACGCGCCTGCTTGGCGTGCGCGTGGTGCTTGCCGAAAGCTTCGAGCGCATCCACCGCTCGAACCTGGTGGGCATGGGCGTGCTGCCGCTGGAGTTTCTCCCCGACGAAAGCGCCCACAGCCTGGGGCTGACCGGCGAAGAAGTCTTCGAAACTCTGGGCCTTCCCCACTTCCTGGAAGCGCCGCCGGCTCACCGGCAAATCGCCGTCCGCATCACCCGACCTGACGGATCGCAAGACCACTTTGCCGTACGCGTGCGTATCGACACCCAACAAGAATCGGCCTACTACCAGCACGGCGGGATCCTGCCGTATGTACTTCGATCACTAACTTGATTGTGTTGCTCATGAGATCCGTCATCTCCCTCGTGGCGCTGGCCACGCTCATCGCTTCTTCCACCGGCGCCGGGCCTTTGCCGCGGCCAGGAGGTACTCCCTTGACCTCGCAGAAATCAGCCTTCCCCTTCGCCTTCACCGAGAAGGTCATGGCCAACGGCCTGCGCATCTTCGTCGTGCCCTACGACTCGCCCGGCCTGGTGGCCTACTACTCGGTGGTGCGCGCCGGCAGTCGCAACGAGGTCGAACCAGGCAAGTCGGGCTTCGCGCACTTCTTCGAGCACATCATGTTCCGCGGAACCGAGCGCTATTCGACCGAGCGCTACAATGCCGAGATCAAGGCCATGGGCGCGGATTCCAACGCTTTTACCGCCGAGGACATGACCGTGTACCACATCCTGGCCGGCAAGTCCGCCCTGCCCAAGGTGGTCGAGATCGAGGCTGACCGCTTCCTCAACCTCAAGTACGACGAGGCTTCCTTCCAGAAGGAAGCCCGCGCGATTCTGGGCGAGTACAACAAGGGCTCGTCGGATCCGTTGCAGAAGATGGACGAGGCTCTCTACGACCATGCCTTTGCGGTGCACAGCTACAAGCACACCACTATTGGGTTTCTGCGTGACATCGAGGACATGCCCAACCAGTTCGCATACTCGCGCCAGTTTTTTGACCGCTACTATCGGCCCGACAACGTGATCCTGCTGGTGGTCGGCGACGTCAGCGCCGATGAAGTTCTGAAGCTAGTCGAGAAAGCGTACGCCACCTGGGCCAAAGGCCCCGCGCGGCCGCCAATCCCGATCGAGCCAGCCCAGACACGCGAACAACGCGTGACCGTTCCCTGGAAAGGCGCCAGCCTGCCCATGCTGTTCATGGGCTATCACGCGCCTGGTTTTTCCACCAAGTCGATCGACGGACCGGCGCTCGAAGTCCTGGCCGAGCTGCTCTTTGCCGAGCGATCGCGCCTGCACAAGCAGCTCGTGCTCGACGAACAGAAGGTGGAAACTTTGGAAGGCGGTGGAGGGCGGCACGTGGATCCCAATCTGTTCCTCGTGCTGGCCCGAGTGAAGCGGGCCAAGGACATGGCCTACGTTGAGTCCACCATCGAGAAGGAAATCGCCCAGATCGCGGCCCAGGGCGTGGACGGCAAGACCCTGGGCGAGGTGCTCTCGCATGCGCGCTACACCTTCGCGGCACAGCTCGCGACGCCCGACCACGTCGCCCTGGTGGGGGCCGAGTTCTTGGCCCTGGACGGCCGCCTCGCCGCCATTGACGAGTACTTCGCCCGCCTGGCCCAGGTGACGAGCGCTGACGTGCAACGCGTGGCACGCACGTACTTCACGCCGCAGAACCGCACCGTTGTCACCCTGCAACCGGAAGCCCCGTGAACCGACGGAGAACACCCATCATGTTGCTTTCCATCGCCCTCGCGGCGGCGGGCGCCCTCGCCTCCCGCCGACCCGCTGCTGCCCCCTCGCGACGTGCGGCCTCGGTCCCGCAAGGTCCGCGCACCGTTAAGTTGCCCTCGCCGGAGAATCCCCTGGTTGCGATTCGCCTGCTTTTCCAGGCGGGCGCGGCCGACGATCCCGCGGGCAAAAGCGGCCTTTGCGACTTGACCGCAGCCATGCTCGGCTCGGCCGGAACCCAACGCCGTTCCTGGGCCGAAGTTCTGAACGCGCTCTATCCCATGGCAGCCGAGATTCACACCTATGGTGACAAGGATGCTTTCGTCTTCGAGGGCACAGTTCATCGCGACAACCTTCCAGCCTTCGCCGATCTCTTGGCCGAGCAGATCCTGACCCCGCGCTTTGCCAAGGAGGATTTCACCCGCAACCGTCAGGACGCGCTCGACTTCATCAGCAAAACTCTGCGCGGCAACGACGACGAAGAACTGGGCAAACAGGCTTTGGCCACGCTTATGTTCCAGGGCCTTCCCTACGGCCATCCCACCACCGGCACAGTCGCCGGCTTGCAATCCATCACCCTCGATGACGTCCGCCGTTTCTACGCCGACATGTTCACCCAGGACCGCCTGATCGTGGGCGTGGCCGGTGGGTATCCCGACGGCTTTCCCGAGAGCTTGGTGGCGCGCTTTTCTGCCCTGCCCGCCAAGGGCAAGCCGCGTAGGCGACTTCCGCCGACCCCGGCTTACGGCGGCGAGGTACTGATCGTCGAGAAAGACGCCCGCGCCAATGCCGTATCTATGGGCCACTCTCTCGGCATCACGCGCGCGGATGACGATTTCTATCCGCTCTACCTGGCCGGCTCGTACCTGGGCGAACACCGCACCTTCAACGGCCTACTGATGATCGAGTTGCGGCAGAAGCGCGGCCTGAACTACGGCGATTACGCCTATGTCGAGAACTTCATCCAGGATGGCGGAACCACGTTCCCCCTGACCAACATCGCGCGCCGCTTGCAACATTTCGAAATCTGGTTGCGTCCAGTGGCACCACAAGCTACAGCGTTCGCGATTCGCGGCGCTCTGTTTGAGCTGGACAAGCTCGTGCGCGAGGGCATCCCGGCCGCAGGCTTGCAAGCCACGCGCGAGTTTCTCCTCCACTACCTGGACCTGTGGGCGCAAGACCCCTCCCGCCGCCTGGGCTATGCCATGGACGCTCTCATCTACGGCAAGGACATCATCGCCGAGCTGAGGGCGCGGCTGCCGTCAATCACCAAGGTGGAGGTCGACCGCGCCATCCGAAAACATCTTGACCCCAAGCGCTTGACCATTGCCATCGTCAGCGACAACGCCAAGACCCTGCGCGCCCAGTTGTTGTCGGGCAAGCCCACCCCGATAACCTATGATACCAAGGACACTCCGGCAGAAGTGCTTGGGCGAGACAAGTCTATCGAAGGCTTCCCGCTTCCTCTCACCCCAAGCCGGGTCAAGATCCTTTCCGCGGGGGCCATGTTCGAGAAGTAGAATGGGCCGGCGATGCCCGGAGGCGGCCGCTACCATATCTCGCGCAAGATCGCCGACGGCGGTATGGCCGAGATCTTTCTCGGCCGCCAGCGCGGGGTTGAGGGCTTTGAACGGCCGGTCGTGCTCAAGCGCATCCTGGCGTCCCTGCTGGCCGACCCGCAATTCCGCAACCAGATGATCGACGAGGCTCATGTTGCCATGAGCCTCAACCACAGCAACATCGTTCAGGTGCTGGATCTCGGCCACGCGCGCGGCCGCTATTTTCTCGTTCTCGAGCTGGTGGACGGCTGGGACCTCAACCAACTCGTCAATCGCGCCCGAGCCTGCTCATTTCCCCTTCCGCCCGAGCTGTCGCTCTATGTCGTCGCTGAGGTCTGTCGGGCGCTCGGCTACGCCCACGCCAAGACCCGCGACGGTCAGCCCCTGGGTATCGTCCACCGCGACGTGAGCCCGCACAACGTGCTGGTCAGCGAGCAGGGCGAGGTCAAGCTGACCGACTTCGGAATCGCCAAAGCCATGGGCCGGCGCGAGCACACCGGACACGGCGTGATCAAAGGCAAGCTGGCCTTCATGTCACCCGAGCAGGCCTCGGGCACTGCGGTGGACGCGCGCTCAGACCTCTTCTCTCTCGGCACGGTGCTGTACGTGCTGGGCACCGGGCGGCGACCCTTTGACGCCCCCACCGATCTCGAGGCTCTAGTGCGCGTGCGGCAGTGCCAGTTCGTTCCACCCGCCGAAATCGCATCTGATATTTCGCCCGAGTTTGCTCGCATCACCCTGCGGGCCATGCAGGCTGCCCCGGCCGACCGCTACCAGAGCGCGGAGGAGATGCTGGTCGACATCGAGACCGTGCAGCGCTCCGCTTTCAAGCCCGCGGGCCAGACCGAGCTCAAGCGCTGGCTGGCGGAACTGCAGCAGATGGATGGCGCGCCAATCATTTCCAAGACAGCCAGTCAGTCCCCTGAGACGGACGATTCTCAGGCGCTGCAACTCGACGACAGCGCGGAGCTCGTCTTCGACGACTCCTCCCAGGTCTCCCAGCCGCGCGAAGGCCCGGCTCGCCCCACCCAGCCCACCGTGGCAGCCACACCGGCACTCCTGCCCACCGTGCACGTCCCTGCGCCAGCCCCCGCGCCACCAACACCATCGAAATCGTCGCGTCGACTCGCCATCTTCTTCCTGTTCGGTGGGCTGGCCGCGCTGCTGGCGTGGCTGAGGCTGCGCAACACCCCGCGACGCCCGCGTTTGACCGCGCACCCAGCGGCTGCGCCACGCCCGGTTTCCGCGCCGCCACCGTCTCCGACACCGCCACCGTCTCCCCAACCTGCTGAGCCGCCTGGCAAGAGCGCCGAGAAGGCCGCGCCCCAAGAAGTCCAACCACCACCCGCCGAGGATGAGGAGGAGACCCTGCTCAAGCACAGCGAGCCAGCCGACTCTGAACAGATTCTCGGCGAAGCCGAGGGCGAGATGCCCGCCACACCTCCTGCTGCCAAACACGGCGGGCGGGCCAAGCCGGAGTCCACCCTCCCGGACAGCGTTTCGGTTCACATCGAGAGCCATCCCCAAGGTGCTGTCATCAAACTCAAAGATCGCGTCTTCGGGCGGTCGCCGCTCAACCTACGCTTCCGGCCCGGGATCCTCTACGAATTGACCTTTGTCAAGAAGGGCTACCAAAGCGCGAGCAAGCGTTTCACGGTGAACGGCAGGAAGAATCAGAAGGTCACGATCGCCCTCAAGAAAAAGGGTGCGCCAAAACCAGCGCCGAAGAAGTTACTCTTGCGACGGATTCTCGGCCGGTGACTCCACGGCTTTGAACGCGCTCCCACACCCCATAGCTGCAGTGTTGAGCTAATCCCCGCCGGGGTTGTACACGCCCGGCAAACGCGGTCCGCGCCGGTCACCGTCACGCGAATGGCGGCTACGCCCATGCCGTGAACGCCGGTGCCGCCTGCGTCCGCCGTCCGAGTCATTCCCGCCCTGCCCGTTCGGGTTCTGCCTGTCCTGCTGAGGCCGTCCCTCGCCCCCGCGCGCCGAGGTGGTCACAGGCAGTGAGAACGGCGGCGACACCACCCACTCCACATAGGGTCGAATGTTGGCGTCGCGAATCGCCGCCCAGCCGGCCGCGAAATCTGGCGCGGATTCTGCTGCGCGAGTCTCAGATGACGCAGCCTCGGCCAGGAAAGCCTCGGCCTCGCCCGGCGCAAGCACGATCTCTCCGGCTGCGGGTGCCGCGGTCTCCGGCGCCTCCTGCCAAACGCTCTCGTCGACCATGCCGTCGCTGTCAGGCGGCGGAACCCAAGGCGGCGGCACAGCCAGCGAGGGCAGATCGGGTATGGCAGTGGGGAAGGTCAGCGCTGGGCGCGGAGCCGGCGCCGGCTTTTCGCCGTGACGGCGCCGACGGTGCGAACGGCCATGGAAATCGGTGGCTGCATGCAAGCCGTGCCGAGCGTCGGCTTCGCCCGGGTCGAAGACCTCACTGTCCAGGCCCGCGCACGAGTCACACAGGCCACACTTTCCGCCATCCTTCTCGCCGAAGTAGGTGCGCAGCATTTGCACGCGGCAGTTCTGCGTATTCATGTACTTCAGCAACTCGGCCAGCCGCCGCCGGTCGGAAATACGCCGCGCCTCAAACACCGAGGCTGCCTTGTCGATCTGCTCGCGCGTGGGCCGCGGCTCCACCCCCGCCCAGCGCGCCGCCTTGACTTCCACGGCCACCCCCATGGCTTCCAGCACGGAGAGAACCACGCGCACGCGACGCTCAGGCAGGGCCATCGACAGCGCCAAGTCGCGCACCGAAACCTCCTTGCCTTCGTCGCTCCAGGCATAAAGCCCCTCGGCGACGGCGCGGGCCTGGGTCTTGGTCGGGTGTGCCTCCTTGAGAAAATGCTCTTGGATAGCGATGTCGTCCGGCTGGAAGAGCAACACACACCGGGCGGGCTTGCCGTCGCGGCCGGCCCGTCCTGCCTCTTGCACGTAGGACTCGGGCGAGCCCGGCATCTGGTAATGGATGATGTAGCGGATATCCGGCTTGTCCACCCCAAGCCCAAAAGCGTTGGTGGCGATCATGACCACCTTGCGCCCGGCCGACATGAACGACGCCTGCGCCTTCTCTCGCTCATCCGTGGTCATCTTGCCGTTGTAGCGCTCGACCGGAATCTTGCCGTGGCGCAAAGCCACGTAGAGTTCGTCGACCGCCCTGACTGTCGCACAATACACGATGCCCGGCCGCCGCAACCGCTGGATCAACTTGCCCAAGACGCGCAACTTGTCCGCCTCGCCGCCGACCTTGCGCACATCGAATGCCAGGTTGGGACGATGGAACGACACCCGGCAGGTGTAGACGTCTTTCATCCCGAGCTGGACAGCGACGTCCTCGGCGATCGCCGGCGTGGCGGTGGCGGTGAGGCCCAGGATGGGCGGCCGCCCCAGTACCTCCGCCGCACGCCGCAGGCCCAGATACGAAGGTCGGAAATCATGGCCCCACTGGGACACGCAGTGGGCCTCGTCCACGCAGAAGAGCGAGAACCTGACGCCTTCAAGCGTCTCTTGCACGGCTGGCGTGCACACTGACTCGGGGGTGATGAGAATCAGCTTGATGCGGCCCTCGCGAACTCCCTCCAAATCCGCAGCACGTTCCTTGGCCGTGCGGGTCGAATCGATGCGCGCCACGTTCACGCCAGCGGCTTTCAGCTTGCCTACCTGGTCCTCGATGAGCGCCAGCAGCGGTGAAACCACCAGGGTTGGCCCAGGCAACGACAACGCCGGCAATTGATAGGTCAGCGACTTGCCGCTGCCAGTGGGCATGATGGCCAGGGTGTCGCGACCGCTGAGAACGGACTCGATGACCTCGGCCTGCCCTGGACGCAGATCGCGAATGCGCAGGATGGGCCGGGCGCGATCGACCGCCTGCCTCAGGGCTGAGGAGTACTCCGCTTCGGGCATGGCCCGCGCGTTTGCGATCACGGCAGGGCAGAGCGGCTCCATCGGGACAGAAACTCCCCTGAAGCGCCGAGCCTCGGGCTCACTCTCCGAGCGGTTGATAACAATGGTCGGCTCGGCCTCGTCCTGCGCCGAGCTGGTCCCATCTCCGCCGTCGTGCAGATCGACGTGTGGGGACTCGTTGGCAGCAGCGGCCTTGGCCGGCTCCCAGGTGGATGGCGTACTCAGTCTCGACTCCTCTCCGAACTCACATCACGTAGCTAAAGTATGGCTTCCTGCACCAGCGACCCATAGTGCCCGGTCGCGGCCCCCAGTCCCTGGACCGTTGGAGCGTCGGTCTCAGTACAATTTCGACCGCCTGAGCGTCAGCACAGACGCCTTGCAGGAACGCATTTATAAATTAGCACAGTCCCCTTCTGGCCACAAGGATTCCCGTCCTGTCCTAATGGCACACGACGTGCTGGTACCTCATGTGTGCCGGCTCTCCTCGCCCTTTGTCCTGATGCCCGTCCTCGAGAACGACTGCTGGCCCGCGGACCCAGTGCCCTGTCCGACGCAGAGCTTCTCGCAATTCTCCTCGGAAGCGGCCGCCGGGGCCAGAATGTCATAGAAATCGCTCAAGAGCTGATTGCGCGGTTGGGCGATCTACGTGGTCTCGGCGATGCCGCCGAAGCAGAATTGCGCACCCAGGCGGGGGTCGGTCCGGCTCGTGCTGCGGTGATTCAAGCCGCCCTTGAGCTAGGTCGAAGGGCGACCGGAACTCGGCCTGAGCGCGGCCGATTTCTGGGCAACGCAGCCGACGTCTGGACGCATTATCGGGCCCGCCTAGCGTCCTCGCCTGTGGAAGAGTTCTGGATGCTGGCGCTCGATGTCCGACACCGTGTCCTGTTCGAATCCTGCGTAGCGCGCGGGTCGCTTACCGGGGTCGAGGTCCACCCGCGCGATCTGTTCCGAACCCTCATCCGCAGCGCCGCCGCATCGGTTATCTTCTGCCACAACCACCCGTCGGGCGATCCGTCGCCGTCGCGCCAGGACATGGAACTGACCGCGCGCCTCCGCCAAGTGGGTGAGCTGTGTGGCATCGGCGTGCTCGACCATGTGGTGGTTGCAACCGGCGGGTACGTAAGCTTCTCCGACCGTGGCTGGCTGTGAACCAGTTTCTGGACCGGTGGCTCAGGCGACCTACAATCTGGCCATGCGATCCATTGCCATTTCGGGAGCGATGGCGCTCCTGTGCGTTGCCTTCTGGCCGGACGCCCGAGCGTTCGCCGATGGAACCGCGTTGCCGGGAATTCGCGCGCTTGGCACGGGAGGGGCCATGCGCGCGGCGGCTACCGGCGACACCGGCCCCATGCTCAACCCGTCCGGAATCTCACTCATGCGCTCCTACAGTGCGGACAGCTCCTATGAGTACGGGAGCCGCGATTCGACGCATGATGCTCGCATATCGCTCGTCGATTCCACCTCGGGACTAAACCTGGGCGGAGCTCTCTTCTACGCGTACCACCGGGGCTCGCCCGCCGGTTCCAGTCAGAGCAGCCAACTGGGCGGTGTTTCGCTGTCATTCCCCTTTGGCAACCTGTTGTTTCTTGGCGGCACGGCCAAGTACATGGATTTTTCGACCGAGAGCAATGGCTGCACGTTCACGAAGAGTGGGTTCACCTTCGACGCGGGCATTACCGTCCGACCCATGCAGTATTTTGCCCTGGCACTCGTCGGATACAACCTAACCAATCCAGGAATCTCCTTCGCGCCTCAGGCCCTAGGCGGCGGCGTGAGCCTGAGCGCTTTTCCTGGCCTTCTGCTTCTCCTGGACAGCGTGCTGGAGCGTGGGTCCAAGGATCCGACTGCTCCCCAGAGCACGCCGCCCAGCAAGGCATACTATGTGATGGGCGGTGGTGAGTACCTGGGCGAGACCATGGCGGCCCGGCTGGGTGGCGGGCGGGATGGCGTCCACAAGAATGGCTACTTGAGCGGCGGTCTGTCCTTTGTTTCGACGGTTGGCGCCCTAGACATTTCGCTGCGTCAAGACGTCTCAGGCGAGCGCAAGAGCACGTTTGTGGGCGTTGCCGCTCGCCTGTTCGTTCCCGCCAAGTAGGTATGCGCTAGACTGACGGCTGCTTGTCGCCCGCTCCCCGGAACTTTTCTCCTGCAACGCTGTCCATTAATATGTGGAGGCCACTCTCGCGCCCACGCTGGCCACGGCCATCCCGGCTGCGGCGTCCCACCCTGGTCGGCTTCGCGGCGCACGCCCGCGGCTTGCGTTTCAGATGAGCCTGTCCGAGCGACTTCTGGTTGCGAGGCTGGTCAGAAGGGATGAGGAAGCCTTCAATGAGGTGGTCCGTCAGTACGGCGACCGTGTCTTCAACCTGGTCCTGCGCATGGTCGGCTCGCGCGCCGAGGCTGAGGACATCGCCCAGGAAGTCTTCGTCACGGTATTCAAGAGCATCGACTCATTCCGCAGCGAAGCCAAGCTGTCCACTTGGTTGCTGCGCATTGCTGCCAACCACGCCAAGAATCGCATCAAGTACTTGGCGCGCCGCCGAGAGCACGAGCCAGGCGGAAGTGACAGCGCCGATCTGGCCGACGAGGGCAGAGCCCCGGCCCAGTCGCACATCCGTGGCCCCGACGTGCTGCTTGAAGCCGCCGAAACCGAGGACATCATGCAGCAAGCGATCGCCACCCTGGAGGAGGACCAACGCCTCCTGGTCGTACTTCGTGACGTTGAGGAGCTGTCCTACGAGGAGATCGTGGAAATCACGGGCTTGCCCGAGGGCACCGTCAAGTCACGCTTGCATCGCGCCCGCATGACCTTGAAGCAACTCCTTGAGGACAAGTTCAAGTGAGCGCCGCCGATTCCCATACTCGGACCGTGGATGCCTTCTCCGCCTACCTCGAAGGCGAGCTTTCCCCGGAGGAGAAGGCCTCGCTAGAGCATCACCTGTCCACCTGCATCCAGTGCCGCACCTCCCTGGAGCGATTCCGCCGGACCCTGGGAGGGCTGGGCATGCTGAAACAGACCTCCGCGCCCAACTCCTTCTTGGAGGCCATCCAGCAGCAGATCCATCGCCGCTCACGCGGTCGCTTCTTCCGCCGGCGCTGGCTCCTCTTCGGCCGCATCCCGTTTGAATGGCTCTCGCTGGCCATGATTGTGGCCATGCTCGTCTACTATATCGTCGTGCTGCAAAGCTCGCCCACCGGGGTCAAGCCGATTCCGTAGCTAACTAACGTAGACGAACAGGACCTTGAGGTATTGCCCCTCGGTGAACGCTGGTGGCAGAGGGTGATCGCCCCCGGGGCCGCCCTGCTCGACGATGCGCACCTCGCGCTGGGCCTGCTTGGCCGCTGCCGCAAGAATCCGCTCGAAGTCTTGCGCACCGACGTTCTGCGAGCATGAACAGGTCACGAGCAGGGCCCCGGGCGCACAAACGGTCAGCGCCAGGGCGTTGAGCCTCTCGTAGCCCTTGGTCGCTGCCTCGATATCTTTGCGCGCCCGCGCGAACTTGGGTGGATCGATCACCACCAGGTCGTAGGACACAGGCGTGGCGGTTTCCAGAAAGCGGAAGGCATCAGCCTCCACGGCGCGCACCGGGACGCCATTGGCTGCCGCGTGCGCCTCGATACGGGCCACCGCACGGGGCGAACTGTCCACCGCGGTCACTTCGCTCGCCCCTGCGCGGGCCGCCTGCAGCCCAAAGCCACCCGCGTAGGCGTAGCAGTCGAGCATGCGTAAGCCTTTCCCGGCGCCGGCAAGTTGCCCCACGCGAATACGGCTCTGCCGCTGGTCGAGAAACATGCCGGTTTTCTGGCCCGCAAGCGGCTCGGCTTCGAAACGCAGGCCGTCCTCCAGACAGGGCACCAGGTTGCCCGGGTCGCCCCGCACCACCCGATTCTGCGCCACAAACCCCTCCAGCTCGGCGTAGCTGCTGCCGCCTGCAACCTCGTAGATCGTTCGTGGCGACAGCGTGGCCTCCACCGCATCGAAGATCGCGTCCCGGCGCAGGGCGAGTCCCAGGGTGGTGATTTGCACCACCGCAGCGTCGGCAAACACGTCGACGACCAAACCGGGCAAGCCATCGCCTTCACTGTTGACTAGTCGATAGGCTGTGGTCCTTGAACTGGGGAGTCCAAGACGGGTTCGCAGGGCCTGCGCCTCGCGCAGGCGTGCGACGAAGAACGCCGCATCGATGGATTCGTCTTTGTGGGTGAGCAGCCGCACCGGGATCTGCGAGCGCGGGTTGAAGATCCCGCGGCCGATGAAGCGGCCATCGTGGTCGACCAGCGACACGATGTCACCGGGTGCGGCCTCACCGTCCACGCGCTCCACAGCGTTGGCATAGACCCAAGGGTGCCCGAACCAGAGGGGCCGTGCCTTGCCGCGGCAAAGGACGACCCGGCCGGAGGAATCGCGGGCTTGGCCGGAAACTCCCGTGGACGAGGCAAGATTGGTTGCTCGCTTGCGTGACATCGAAGCATTATAGGCTGCCGTGCTGGCCACGCTGCCAATACCAATACTTGTTGTCTTGCTTGCGCAGGCTGAGCCTGCGCCCGCCGAGACCAGCGCCCCGCCCCAGGCCGAGGCAGCGCCCGCGCCAACCGCGGAGCCTGCGGCTGGTGCAGAGCCCGCGCCGGAACCGGAGCCACCGCCTGCGACGCTTGCACCGGCAAAGCTCGAAGCCAAGCAAGACCAAAGAGAGCCGTCAGACGGCGAGCCGAACATGATGTTCGGCTTCCGCGCCGGCGCAGATTTCCAGCTTTCGGGCGATGTCTCCCCCAAGGTTGGGTACTCGCTCAGCCCATTCTTCCAGTACACCTACGCGCGCCTGGCCGACCGTCTCGGACTCGGCGTACGCGCCGAGTTCACCTTCGATCGCTTTCAGAAGCTGGTGACTGTGCAGGCTGACATGGGCGTTGACCAGCCACCCCAGTCGTACCAGAGCACACGCACCCTCTCCTTCTTCGATTTCGCCCTGCTGGCAACCGCAACTCTGCATCTCGGCCGGGTGCAGCCCTGGGTGGCAGCCGGAATGGGGTTGACGCTCGGTAACTTCCAAACCCCTGAGAAGGAGTATGAGTCAGTCGGATCCCACGCCACGCGGCCTCTCGTGCTCGGCGCAGGTGGGCTCGACCTGGCTGTGGGACGAGGCGTCCTGCTCGGGCTGCATGTCGAGTACCGGAATATGCTGGCCAAGCCGAGCTTTCTCGCCAATCACATGGAAGTCTTCGGCGATCGCCTGTCGGTCCAGGCCGGGCTTCTGTATCAGTTCTGACAGGTTAGCTTTTCCACCACAGAGGACACAGAGGCCACAGAGCCGGATCGGAAGGGGAAGGGTTGGGTTCTCTGTCCAGTCCGACCCCCTTCTTCCCTTCCGACCTCCGTTCTCTCTGTGCTCTCTAGCCTGAAACTCGACTGTAACTGTTTGATCTTCTTAGTGTGCACTGTGGCTTGGTGGAGCAGAAAACCGGGCTCGGATTTGTCAGTTTCACGCCTGAAGGATCCGGGCC
>Ga0182011_10000049_pt1 | contig 90457 bp, 90 predicted proteins | sample 711E1DmetaG_FD_120481 | JGI IMG/M metagenome (GOLD analysis project Ga0182011, IMG submission 120481) | Permafrost microbial communities from Stordalen Mire, Sweden - 711E1D metaG | ecosystem: Environmental > Terrestrial > Soil > Wetlands > Permafrost | place: Sweden: Stordalen | collected...
ATGATGCTTATTTTTATTTTCATTGATAACTCCTACTCTCTTGTACTTGTTAAGACGACATACTTCCCCTTTTTGTTCCCATTGCGCCTGTTTTTTGGTAGAGCGATGATATATTACGACGCCACGTTGAAATCCACCTTGATTCGGTTCATTGCTATTTTCTTTTCAGCAATCGGGTGCGCAATACCAGGCTTAACGCATAAAAAATCACTCCAAACAAGATAACGATAAAGCCTGCGATCATGTAAATCGAAGTGTCGGGGATCACTCTTCCTCCTCCAATTGCGCCTGCCGGGCCAGACGTTCATCCCGGTCCTGTTCACGCAGGCCAAGACGCAAACGGTGCCAGTAAAATGAAATAAATAATACAGTAAAAGTGAAAAGCGAAAATAAAAAGGTCTGCAACATGCGCGGACTCATTTCAAATAAGCCTGTTCCCATTGCAGACGCAGAACCAAAGATCACCGGGTGAATGGTGCGAAAAATGCGGATCGAAAAGAAGGTCAAAGGAACAGTGATAAACCCAATGATAGCATAAACCGCGCTGAAACGAGCTCTCTGGTTGGGGTCTTCCACGCCGCGACGCAACAGCAAATAGGCTGCGTAGATCAATTCCATGATGAAGGCAGTGGTCAGGCGCGGATCCCAGGTCCACCAGGTATTCCAGATGGGACGCGCCCAGATGGAGCCTGAGATGACACACAAAGCCGTAAACACCAGTCCAATCTCGACCCCGGCCAGGCTGGCCACATCCCAGAAGAACCTACGTGTGCGCAAAAATGCAATCCCGGCAATCACTGCCAGAAAATATCCAAGCATCCCTGTCCAGGCCGTTGCGACATGAAAGTAGAATAGGCGCTGAACGTCACCCATGGAGATCTCACGCGGGGCATAAACCAGCGCCATCCAAGTGGCTACCACCAGGCAAATCCCTGCCAGGAGATCGAATGCCAACAACAATCGGGGAAATGAGCGTTTATTCATCGTATCCGCACCAGTCCAGTTAATCAGAAATCACAGTATCAAAGAGCATAAGCCCTATGGCAATGAAAAGGATATCATATCCAGCGAGCATGAGCAACCAGGTACCCAGTTCGCCGACAACACCGCCTCCGAGCACCGCACCGGTAGCGCGGATGGCAGCGATCAACAGGGGAATAATGACGGGGAAGAGAAGGATCGGTAAAAAAAGCTCACGATTATGCAGGCGAGCGGTTATGGCGGATAAGAAGGTACCACACAAGGAGTATCCCAACGTACCCAGCAAAATAACCCCCAACAGCACCCAGTGAAAAGGATTCAAATTAAAGAAAAAACCGGCAGTCGGTACCAAAAGTATGGAGAGAAGCAACATAAAGACCCAATTGGCCAGGGCCTTCCCAAAGTAGATGGCGCTGCGATCCAGAGGGCTCATAAGCAATCCGGCCAAAGCATTGTTTTCCCGCTCCAAACCAAATGAACGTGCCAGCCCCAACGTTCCGGCAAAACACAACGAAACCCACAGGGTTCCGGCGAAAGCCTCTTTTTGCAAATTGGCATTCAATTCAAAGGAGAAAATGAATATCACGACTGCCAGCAGCACAAATACCAGCATGGAAGAAAGCATCTCACGGCTGCGACGTTCGCTCCTGAGATCTTTGAGAAAGATTTCCCACACTGCCAAAAAATAAGACATCCCTGATCAAGACTCCCCTCTAGAGGCCATCTTTTGATATCGGTCCGCCAGGCTACGCTCATCTATCCCGGCGACGGTGAAAGCATCCACACAGGCTCCCCTGTGCAAGAATAACACATGAGTTGCCAGAGCCGCGACTTCCTTGAAGTTGTGGGAAGCCATGATAATGGTTTTTTCTTGCCCGGCTATGTTTTGTAATAGATCCAGCATGCGGCCAACCATGAACTGATCCAGACCGGTGAAGGGTTCATCGAGAAGCAGGATCGCCGGGTCATGCAATAATGCGCGGCCGATAGCCAAACGCTGTTGCATCCCCCGTGAAAGGGTATGCAACACCTGATTCCGCTGCCGGGCTAAGCCGACGAGGTCTACCACTTCTCCGATGCGTTGCTCTGCGTTCGGGAGGGTATACAACCTGGTATAGAAGCGTAGATTTTCTTCAACAGTCAGGTCAGCATACAACAACAATTGGTGGCTGACCAATCCCAACCGCCGGCGAATTTCAGTTTCATTGCCCTTAAATGGTTGCCCAAAATACTTCACTTCTCCTTCATCAGCAGAAAGTAAGGTAGCCAATATATTGATGAGAGTCGTCTTCCCCGCACCGTTCATTCCCATCAACGCGACCGTTTCGCCTGCTTGCGCCGCGAAACTAAGTCCCTTGAGTGCTTTTTTGGAACCGAAATATTTGCCGATCTCCACCGCCTGAATGACCGCAGACAAGCCGTTATTCCCCCTCGAGTTTTTTGATCAACTCTTCCCGTTTTGCCCGATATACTTCTGCAGAAATCTCCCCGGCTTTGAATTGGTCGTCCAGGGTGATGATCGCGTCCAGCAGGGTGGTCTTTTTGGTACCTTTGCCGCCGAGTTTAGGGGCGTTGCCGACTTTTTTCTTCGACACGATGGCAATCCACAGAACCACCAGCAACGCGAAAACCAGCGCGGAAATGCCGATCATGATGGGAAAAATTTCCTGCTTATTGAAACACCGCAGTGACAGTTTTCCGCCCGCATTGAGATTTCCGCCCGTAAAGACGAGCACGGATTCGGACGCTGCCATTTGTTGATCGAAAGTTTGCATCCCTGAACAGGTGATCAGACTCCCCTGGTTCTCGACCATGACCATAGCCGAAATCACCTGCACCGGGGTGTTGAACTCGATATTTTGCTCGTTTTCAAAGGGTAAATCGTATTCGAACATCACCTGATGCACACTTCCAGGCAGAATTGGTTGCCAATCAGCGAGGTTCCCATTCACCAGGCTGAGAGATTGTGCCTCAGAAAAATCATCGAAGCTCACACTTTGTGCCTTTTTATTTAAAACGAATTGCATAAGTGGCGACTGCAAGTCTTTTGGCGAAATGGTAAAAGAGGATGGATTACTGACCAAAAAACTTTCCGTCACATGTATCATGTCATTTTTTTGGAAATTCAACAAAACATGCAGGCGTTCCCCACGTAACGAAGTAGTGTCAGAGGTGGAATCGTATACCCGGATCATCAGAGGTACGATCTCGGAGGCAAGCACGCTTTGTCCGGAGATGCGGGGAGATCTGTACACGATGTCTTGATGATCGATCTCTGCGGTATAACTCCAATCCGGATTATAGGGGACCAGAACAAATTGAAAGGTGTTATCCGCCAATACCGTACTGACCATTTGATAAAGCGTTTGTCCGTCAGCGGAGATGTCCAGATTCACCGTATTCAAGTCATGAAGGTCTCCGCCTGAGCCATTGGTAACCTTGCCTTTGATGGTGAAGAAACCCTGATTTTGCGATGTTGCCAGTTGTCCAGAGGTGGTTTGAGGTAATGAGACCGAGGCGATCGGTGCAGATATCGACAGCGCCCGCGAGATGGCGACCATTGACCAGAGTTGCCGATCACTCAGCATCACTGCAAACTGGTCCATCCCGTGCTCATTACCGCTATGAATGATGTCGTACAGGTCCTGATTGGAATATTCCGCGAACAGCGGATCATTTTGCCAGTCCACAGTGGCCAAACCCTGCGCTGCTGATTGGACTCCACTACCACTGCCGTCGCCACCGTGGCAGGATTGACACATATTCTGATAGATCAACCGACCGCCGGCCTGGTCATTTTGAGAGGAGACTAATGAAAGCAGATAAGCTACCAGATCCCAACGATCGGAAACGGAAAGAGAATCAAAGGCCGGCATTCCCCGATTCGGTTTGCCGGCAGTCAAAGCCGTAAACATCTGACCCGGGGAAGTCCCTTTCAGCCAGTCAGTAGAGATCAAATTAACATTGGGAATGGCTCCCGCTTTAATCAGGTTGCTTTGAGAATGGCAACTGGCGCAATATTGCTGGAAATCGTTCTTCCCGCTTTCAATTGAAGGCGCGATCAACGGCAAAGTCACCGAAGGCGCGACGGTTCCGCTGGCCTGCCCGCTGGCAGGTTGAGACGCCGCCCCGCCAATACACCCACCAAGCACGAGTGTGAACAAGGTGACCACAAGAAACCAGTTGACGCGAAAACCATTATTCTTCATAAGCCAGATTGTTTCAGTTTCATGCCGCACTTCGGGCAAAAAGCATCAGACCGTTGCAAGGGTGTACCGCATTTAACGCAAAACCCAGCCGAACGCTCCACTCTTTCCATACGGCGGTCTGTGATCATGGATTCGATCGACTGATCGCTCTCTTTTGAGAGATCCTGCTGAAGCGCTTGCAATTGTGCAAATAACTGATCAGCTTCGGCCTGCAAAGCAGCCTTCTGGGACACGTAATCCATTTGTTCAATTTTACCTGCGAAAAGTTCGATATCCAGATCATACAACCATCGCATCCGCTCCCGATAAGCGGCCGCAGTACTCTCTACCTGAGGGATCGACTCGGATTTCAGTTCGCTGGCTGATATGTCATAAAGGGGTTGGGTAATGACCGCAAACGCGAGCACTCCTACTGCCAAAATGATAAAAATCGATGTAGTTACCATATTAGTTACCTGACTTTTGATCCAAAAACGTTAATAATTCATCTATAGAACTGAATGGGCCAATCTTGATGGCATTGAGCGTTCCATCACTGCTAATCAGATATGTCTCAGGGACTCCGGTGATATGGAATTGCTGCGAAAGAGATAAGCCAAGATCAGACCCATTCATATAATCGATGGAATACTTCTGCAGAAATACCCTGGCGGCGGGTTGTGTATCCGCATAATCGACACCGATAAAGACCACCTGTCCGGCAGGTTCGATTTTCTGCCAGGCCTCTTCCAAAATCGGCGCTTCATCAATGCAGGTGGTACACCACGACGCCCAAAAATTGACCAGGATGGTCTTTCCGCGCAAACTACCCAGAGAGACATCCTTGCCGTCGAAAGTGGTGATGGTGAAATCATCGATCCGACTGCCCAACGTGAGGGATTGCTGACGACTGCTCATCAGGCCGAGCACCAGAAATATCAAAAATCCCAATAATGTCACCACCGCGATAAAGATCACCCATACCGGCATGGACTTTTTGGAGGTCGTTTGCTGAGGAGTCGCCAGGGGATCAGCCATTCTGGCCACCATCAATTCCGGAAGAACCCGGCGTGTTTTGACCGTTACCACGATGTGCCCGGATAAAGCGAACCGTCAAGAGCAATGCCGCCAGAAAAATCACTGGGGGAAGCAGATAGAGAACCCAGTTGAAGCCCGCCGGAGGAGGCAATGTGAGAACACGCAGGCCATATTGTTGGACAAAGTAAGCCTTGATCTGAGCCGGGGTGGCGCCTTGCGCCAGTTGTTCGCGGATCATTTCACGCCACTGCACACAAGCCGGAGTGGTGCACACGTCCAGAGTGATATTTTCACATACCGGGCAATAGAGCTGGCTGGCTACCGCATTCACCTGATCATCCGAAGGCGTCAGTTGCGTTTGCGCTTTGACGGTATACACCAGGATGGCCATCCCCTCGATGGCGATGGAAACGGCAATGACCAACAGAAATATCTTGCGCGAGAAAGGATGATTCAAATTCATGTCGGTTGTCCCCGTTCCTGCACGGATTTCGCAGGCCAAAAGGCAAACAAACCACCCAATATAAGAACGACGGCTCCGATCCACAACCAGTCGATCAACGGGTTGTAATACACTCTGATGGTAGCACTCGTGGTCGCAGACGATTGCCAGTCGACCAGGACAATATAGAGATCACCCGCAGGCGTGCTCCACACTCCTGGCACCGTCACGGATTGTGCCTGCGCGGTGTAATTATCCACGCACGGAGCCAGAGAAAAGGTCTTTCCATTGCCTGCGTCGACCGTCAAAACCGCCGAGGTGATTTCGTGGTCGTCAGTCGTACCGGGTGTGGTCAAGCCGTCAAAATGCAACGTATCCCCGTGGAATGAAAATGACGATCCCTGTTGGATAGTGACCTGGGTCTGCGTCTGAAAGAATTCGATACCGACGATGCCAACTGCCATCAACACCACGCCCAGGTGGACCAAAAGGCCACCATAACGGCGGTGATTTCCCAGTAGCAAGCGAAAACCGGAAGCCAACAACGGCTCATGCATGGCGCTGCGCCATGCCGAGACCGTTCGCCAAAAATCATAGAACAAGACCAGGATCACCAACCCGGCCAGCCAGAGCGCAAGAACGGCGCCCCAGGAACGGATACCTGCCAGCAGCAGACCCGTAGGAATCAACAAAGAAACCACAGCAGGCTTCCACAACTCATTGCCCAACCGTTTCGCCGAGGAGGCTCCCCAGACCGAGAGGGGTACGATCCCCATCAACAAGAGCAATAACGCAAACAACGGCCCGGTGGTGGACTTGTACCATTGCGCCCCCACTGTGACCTGCTGGCCGGTGAATACTTCGGAAAGGATCGGGAAAAGGACTCCGGTCAGGCATATCAAGAAAAGACAAACAAAAAGGATGTTATTAAAAAGAAAGAGCGATTCGCGCGAGAATATGGAGTGTAATTCGCCGCTGGCAGTCAATGAGTTCCAGCGCCACAGTAGCAACCCCAGGGAGGTGACGAAAATCAGACCAATCAAAATGAAGAAAACCGGCCCAATCGAAGATCCTGAGAAAGCATGGACAGAAGAGAGGACGCCTGAACGGGTGAGGAAAGCGCCCAGAATGACCAGGCAAAAGGTAAGCATGACCAACACATAATTCCAAAGCTTGAACAAATCGCGGCGTTCTTCCACGATGGCCGAATGGAGAAAAGCTGTAGCGGTCAACCATGGCATCAAAGCCGCTATTTCCACCGGGTCCCAACTCCAGTACCCGCCCCAACCCAGCACATCATATGACCAGCGGCTGCCCAGAACGAGCCCTGCCGAAAGGAAGATCCAGCCCGCGAGCGTCCATCCGCGGGTCAGGCGCATCCAATCACCACTCACTTCCCCGGTAATCAAACTGGCAGCCGCATAGGCAAAGGGGACGAGAAAAGTGACGAAACCCAAATACAACATGGGGGGATGGAGGACCATACCGGTATTACGTAGCAACGGGTTCAAGCCGAATCCCGCAGGGGGAATTACGACAAAGGATCCGGCGGGTTGAATGAAGGAAGAGACCACTTGCCCGTTGGCGAAAAGCCAGATGCGCTCGAACGGGTTTTCCAGGAAAAGGACCATGAATAAGAAGAATGCCAACGTGGTCATGGTGATGATCACCGCCCACGGAACCAATGCTTTCAATTGCTTTTGTTTCCCCCATAGAAAACTGGCAGCGGTGACCCCTGCCAGCAGCCATACCCAGAAAAGCAATGAACCGGCCTGTCCACCCCACAGGGCAGTTATCTTGAGGATCAAGGGCATGTCCTGGCTGATCACCCGGAAGACATAGGTATACTCGAATTGTCCGGTAAGCATCAGCCCGAGCAAACTCAGTACTGAAAGGGTAACCAAAGGGAAGATTACGATGGTTGCAATGCGGGCAGATTCAAGGAAGGCATGGGATTTAGCGCACAGTCCATAAATAGCTGTGCCAATGGCGTACAGGCTGATCAAGAATGCAATAAAGAGAAATCCAAAGCCGAGATTTGCGATCATGCTTTCCCTGGATGGATAATAGCGGTAAACTCGCCGACCCTCATCAAGTGCCGGCCTGGGCTGGTAATGAGTCTTCGTAACGAGAAGGACATTTCAGCAATAACTCATTGGCATAAAAAATACCATCACTGCCCAGTGAGCCGGTCATAATGGCCTGAGCTTCGTCATTCAATAGATCGGGCCGCGATCCTTGATAGCTTATCTTGAGATGCTTGAGAGAGGAATCCGTGGCAGCGGTATGCAAAGCCGTTGCCAAGCCGCCCATTTTTTCGATGGTAGCATTATCACCAGGGATATTCGCCACCTCGAAGGTTAACGTATTTGTAGTCGAATCATACTGGATGGTGCTGCCTAACACCACGCCGGAAATCCGCACGTTCTGGGTTTGCCCGCCGGGATTGGATAGCAATTCATTAATTGTCAAATAATATTGAGTATTGCCGCGCAGACTGGTAACGGCCAGAATGATCACGGCGGCGACAACCAAGAAACCGCCAATGACGAACTTATTGATTGGGGTTTTCTTGTGCGGTAACTTTTCGGAGTTTTTCTCGGATGATTGTGCGATCAACAACTCCTCCGGATAAAACATGATGGTCGACGGCCGTCGCTCAATGGTTAAATTCTGCCACACTGAGATTAAGGCAAAGTGAGAGTAAATTGAGACTTTTCCAATATAGAGACAGTACACGAAAAAAAAGATGAAAACATAATATTGCCCACCCGGAGGGCAGGACTATCTGAGGCGCTGAAAAACGGTGTCGACCCCATTCACTGTGAGAATCAATTCATCCTGGTTAATGGTATATTTCATCGTCATGTCCGGGATCGTCCCATCGCTGGTCACTTTGATATCCAGAATATTGGGGTCCTGTTCAGAATATTGCATGGTATATGAAGTTTCGTTCAAGCTGATCACCACGTTGTTATTCTTGTCAAAAGCCAGTGTAATCCCAGAAACAGGCTCCTGCCAGGAACCTACCAGCGGATCCTTATTTCCACACGCGGCGAGGAAGAACATAAAAACGAAGCTAATGGCCAGGATAGAAAAATATTTTTTTGCATTCATGCGAAACCGGTTCAATTTTGAATCATCATATCACAGGAACAAGGGCATCAATAATTGTCTAAATCTGAGACATTTTCAGGCGAAGAAAATATGACCTGTTTCATATTTATCATTGACAATAATTCAGTATACTTTAATAACCGAAAATCTCAGGAGCGTCTATGAATAAAGTCGTCATACTCACCGATTCCACTGCCTATATTCCTCAGGAATATATAGATTCTTTACCCATAGAAGTCATTCCTTTATCGGTAATTTGGGACGGTAAAACGTATTGGGATGGTATCGATTTAACACCAAAAGAGTTTTACACACGGCTGGCAAAAAGCAGCTCCTTGCCCACAACCAGCCAGGTCAGCGTCAATGCCTACCAGGAAATGTTCAGAAAATTGCTAGACAAAGGGTACCAGATCTTGACGCTGCCCATTTCCTCCGGTATCTCCGGCTCGGTCTATTCAGCCTTTCAGGCTAAAGAATCCTTCAAGAACGACCCGGTGGAGGTGATCGACACCAAGTTGGTTTCGATGGCGCTGGCTTTTCAAGTCTTGACAGCCGCCAGGGCGGCCAAAGCAGGCGCCACCCTGGAAGAATGCAAGAACCTGGCGATCAAAGCCTACGATACCATCGGTGTTTATTTCACTGTGGAAACACTCAAGTATCTGCACATGGGCGGACGCATCGGCGGCGCACAACGGTTATTCGGTACCGCATTACACATTAAACCCATCCTCTCCATCCGCGACGGGAAAATCGACGCCGTCAAAAGCGCGATCACTTCTGCCAAGGCAGTCGAAGCCATGGTACAACTGGTTGCCAGGGATATCGCCGGAAAATCGCCGGTGCGGATTTCGGTATTTCACGCCAACGTTCCCGAACTGGCCCAAACTTTACTAGACCGTTGCGTCCGACAATTCAATGCAGTCGAGGGGATCCTGAGCTGGGTAAGCCCGGTGGTAGGCAGTCACGTTGGTCCGGGTACTTTGAGCATCGCCTATCAAGCCGGATTATAAGAAAACTTGAACGGATTTACAGTCCTGCCAACCGAGCAGGACTTTTTTTGCATTTCACATATAATAGAACTGTTTCTTGATTACGCGGATTCACCATCTCTGATTCAGGAGAACCAACATGCCAGAAGGCACTTATCATTTTCCAAAAGGGTTTCTGTGGGGAACAGCTACCGCTTCCCATCAAATGGAAGGTCAAAACAACAACAGCAACTGGTCTGATTGGGAGAACCAACCCGGACGCATCGTCGAAGGCCAAAAAGCCGGGCTGGCCTGTGATTGGTGGGGAGGACGTTGGAAGGAAGACTTGCAACGGGCATTGGATAGCGGCCAGAACGCCCACCGCCTCTCGATCGAGTGGAGCCGCATTCAACCGGCAGCCGACCGCTGGGACGACGATGCGCTGGCACGCTATGTAGAAATAGTGCGTTGGCTCAGCGATCATAAAATGACCCCGCTGGTGACCCTGCACCACTTCACCGATCCGCTCTGGCTCATGGCTACCGGTGGCTGGGAAAATGAAGCCACCCCAGCGCTTTTCGAGAAATTCGTGCGTCACGTCATCCCGGCCCTTAAAGAATATGTTACCCTGTGGGTCACCATCAATGAACCCAACGTTTACATCATGAGCGGATGGTTGGGCGGAGCTTTTCCACCCGGAAAAAACAATATGGGACTAGCCGCCAATGTGATGGTCAATATGATCAAAGGTCATGCGCTGGCCTACAAGGCAATTCACGAACTGCAACCCCAGGCGCAGGTCGGCGTGGCGCTGAATTATCGCAGTCTTAAACCCGCCCGCCCCTGGTTCCCTCTCGATCACATCCCCACCAGCATCCAAAATCAGATCTACAACAACTCTTTTATCGGTACGCTGGTCGACGGCAAGCTGAACCTGGTTCTCAAAAAAGTAACCATCCCTGAAGCTGCCCATACCCAGGATTTCATCGGCGTGAACTATTATTCGCGCGACATGGTCAAATTCAATCTATTCAACCCGGGCGAAATGTTCGGCACCCGGTTTTACCCTAAAGACTCCCCTCTTAGTCCCTCCGGTTTCATCGCGGACATCCCTGAGGGCATGTTCGACGGGTTGAAATGGGCGCACCGATACAACCTGCCCATCATCGTCACCGAGAACGGGGTGGAGGATGATAAAGACACCCTGCGGCCGCGTTATACCATCGAACACATCCACCAGGTCTGGCGCGCCACCAATTTCAACTGGCGCGTCAAGGGTTACTTCCACTGGAGCCTGGTGGACAATTTCGAATGGGAACGCGGTTGGACCCAGCGTTTTGGTCTGTGGGGATTGGATGCGGAGACGCAAGCACGCATCCGCCGCCCCAGTGTGGATCTGTACGAAGCCATTTGCAAGGAAAACGGTGTTTCCAGCGAGGTCGTCAGACGTTTTGCGCCTGAGATCCTTGATACCCTTTTCCCTCCCAAATAATCGGCCTGGGGTCTAGGAGACAATGGCGGTCAACCTACAAACAGGCGTCTTTTTACCCGGATTTTCGGATAATTTTTACCTATCTTTAATCCTTTCGCCATGCAGGTTAAGGTATAATGGATTCATCCCCTTTTGGTAAAACAATATAATCGTTAATTTACCGCCAATGGGTGAAATGTGAGTAGTGCTTAAAAACCAATCGTCAAGTGAGCGACTATGACAAAAATCATTCGAGATTATCCCAATTCCTTCAACCTCCCGCGCCGGGTGGAGGGATTGAGTAGAATTGCCCAAAATATCTGGTGGGCCTGGAATCCGCAAGCGCAGCGACTGTTCCAATTTATCGATCCACTACTCTGGGATACAGTCAACAACAACCCCATCTCGTTCTTGCGCAAGATGGACCGCATTCGTCTCAACGCGGCCATGAACGACCAGGCCTATTTAGACCATTACGACCAGACATTGAATTTATTCGAAACCTATCTCAAAGGGGAAACTACCTGGTTCAAGACCACTTACCCTAAATTGACCGACAAGCAAATCGCTTATTTTTCCTTCGAATTCGGCTTGCACGAATCCATGCCATTTTACGCTGGCGGGCTGGGAATCCTCTCCGGCGACCACCTCAAGGAAGCCTCTGATCTGGGACTACCGCTGACAGCGATCGGATTCATTTATTCACAGGGCTACTTCGTCCAGCACATCACAGAAGATGGCTGGCAAGAGACCCGCGTCAAGATCACCGATTTCAAAGAAGTTCCCGTCATTGCGCTGCTGGATGAAGCCCGCAAACCATTGATGGTATCGGTCGAACTCCCGGGCCGCACCGTTTTCGCACGCATCTGGGAGATGGAAGTCGGCCGTGTTCATTTATTCCTGCTGGACACGGATATCGATATGAATTCCCCGACTGACCGGCAATTGACCGCCCGCCTGTACAGCAGTGATCTGGAAGTCCGCATCTCACAGGAGATCCTTCTGGGAATGGGAGGCGTACGGGCATTGAAATTGCTGGGCTACGATCCGGTGGTCTGGCACATGAATGAAGGCCATTCGGCTTTCCTGGCGCTGGAACGCATCCGCGAATTGAAAAAAACAGGCCTCACCTTCGATCAGGCCGCCGACCAGGTGCGTACCGGAGACATATTTACCACCCACACTCCCGTCCCCGCCGGGAATGACATGTTTCCCCTGTGGTTGATCGATAAATACTTCAGCCAGGTTTGGGCCGAACTGGGCATCACCCGTGATCAATTCATCGATCTGGGCAAGCAAACTCAACCCTGGGGAGAGACTTTCGTCATGCCAGTACTCGCGCTCCATCTCTCCGAACGCGCCAATGCCGTTTCCGAGCTGCACAGCCACGTCTCGAAAAAAATGTGGAGCTTTTTGTGGCCGGATCGAAAAGAAGAAAACGTGCCCATCGGTTACGTCACCAATGGCGTCCACACCGGTACCTGGCTGGCACGGCGGATGGGATTGCTCTTCGACCAGTATCTGGGCCCTGACTGGCGCGCACATCTGGACGACCCGGTTTTCTGGGAGAGCGCCAAGAATATCCCCGATAAAGAGCTTTGGGCTGTACGCCGCCACCTCAAAAATAAACTGGTCAATTTCGCCAACGAACGCACCCGCCAGACCTGGTTAAACGGAGTCATCACTCCGAGTCAGGCCATTGCCGGCGGTGTCTTTTTGGAACCCTATTCGCTGACCATCGGTTTCGCGCGCCGTTTTGCCACCTACAAGCGCGCCAACCTGATGTTCCGTGATTTCGACCGCCTCATGCGCATCATCACCAATCCCTACCGACCGGTGCAAATCATCTTTGCCGGCAAAGCGCACCCCGCCGACGAACCCGGTAAACTGCTCATTCAACAAGTTTATCGTGCCGTCAAGGATAACCGCAGCGGCGGTCGTTTGATCTTTTTGGAAGATTACGATATGAATATTGCCCGGTACATGGTGCAAGGTGTGGATATCTGGATGAACACTCCCCGCCGACCGAACGAAGCCTCAGGGACGTCGGGCATGAAGGCGGCACTCAATGGCGCGCTGAATTTCTCCGTGCTGGATGGCTGGTGGCGCGAAGGTTACAACGGTCAGAACGGTTGGGCCATCGGCAGCGAGAAAGAATACACTGATATCGACCAACAGGATAATGACGATGCACAGAGCATCTACGAGAACCTGGAAAAAGAGATCATCCCGCTCTTCTACAAACGCGACAGCGAAAGGATCCCAGTCGAGTGGCTCCAGTTCGTCAAGGAATCCCTGCGCACCGTGACCCCGCAATTCAGCCTGCAGCGTATGTTAAAAGAATATATGACCGATTATTATCTGCCAGCCATCAAAGAACAGAAAGTGGAATAACAATGTTTAGTGCAACTTACTGGAGCGACCCGCACGCTTATCTGTTTGCGTTTATGATCTTTTGCCTGCGTATCTGTGATATGTCGATGGATACCTTGCGGGTATTGTTCGTTGTGCGCGGCAAAAAGCTACCGGTTTGGATTTTGGGCTTCTTGCAATCGGTCATATTCGTGGTTGCCATTAGCTCGGTATTAACCGGACCCAGAAATTATCTCAACATCCTGGGTTACGCTACCGGTTTCGCCACAGGTAACATCGTGGGCATGCTCATCGAAAATAAACTGGCGATCGGGCACGTGCTGGTGACCATCATCAGCTCGACCCGCGGGGCCTTCATCGGCGAGCGCCTGCGCGCTTCGGGGTACGCTGTTACCGAAATCGCCGGCCGCGGTATGAATGGCACCGTTTTCGAGCTCCATGCCAGCGTGCTGCGCAAAGATGTGGATAACATCGAAACCATCGTACTCGAAGCCGACTCGCAAGCTTTCGTCACAGCCGAAGACGTGCGTCCGGTACGGCGCGGTTTCTGGAGATCATAAACCAATAAATTTGGTTTCCAGTTTCTCTATGGAACCGGAAATTAATCGAAAAATCTCTTAAAAAAAGCACCCGTTTTCATACGAAACCGGGTGCTTTTATTCATTTTCTTTTTTACTCTGGGGGTGCCGGGCGCTGCGATTTGGGTTTGCTTTTTTCTTTGTTATTCAACTTGCGCACCGTGTTCGTCGTTTTGCCAGCATTGGGGCTGAGCAGCAAAGACAGCCGCGCCAGAGCATTTTCATCATATTCACAACGCCCGCAAATGTCACACACCCAAGCCGGAAAATCCGGTACGGTGATCAGTTCATCACCCAACCAAGTGTAATAAGCGATATATTCGCGGTGCATATGCCCTGCCTGACATTCACTGCAGGGAATCACGGGATCGATTGTTGTGTTTGGTTTCTCGTCCATAACCTTTACCTGAACCTCATCCTCCGAGGTGGTGAGATTAACATTACCATAAAAACCTTAATTTTTCGAGAGAATTATGATTAGAAAACTACTTGTAAGGATCACCCAGCGTCTTCATGACGTTGAGAGGCCAATAGACCAAGATTCCCCTGCCAATCACGTCACTGGTGGGGACGAAGGCGAACGGCCAGTAATGGGAATCCGAGGATTGATTGCGGTTATCTCCCAGCACGAACAGGGAATCTTTGGGAACGACCCAATCCCCTTCGTAATCAGGAGTGGCGGCAATGTATTTCTCCTGTAAAACAACTCCATTCACCGACACATTTCCCTGGTGCACCGAGACGGTGTCGCCGGGAGTACCGATGACCCTTTTGATCAAGTCCTCTTTTACACCGGTGGGGTCGTGGAAAATAATGATGTCCCCGGTGTGGTAGGGACCAAATTTATAAGCCAGTTTGTTTACTACCAATAAATCTCCGGGCATCAAGGTGTTTTCCATGGAGATGTTTTCTACGCGCACCCGGGCAAAAACTGCATCGATGGCAAAATAGAGAATCACCGCCAAGATGAGGGTTTCGACAATTTCCCAGACGTCATGCCAGAAGGGATTCTTCTTTTTGGAAGCTTCGGGTTCTTGAGATGGAATCAATGAAGACTGTTGCAATCTTCCTCCTGCGATCAATGCGCCTCAGGCAGCTTTATTCATGCCGGGGTTTCAATACCAAATGGATGGGGGTCCCGGTAAACGGGAATTCCTTGCGAATTTGATTCTCAAGAAAACGCAAATAGGAAAAATGCGCCAGCTTGGGATTATTACAGTAGATCATGAAAGTGGGCGGATCGGAACGCACCTGAGTGCCATAGAACAATTTGAGCGGATTCCCGGTGCGCGAAGTGGGTGCATGGACATCCTGCGCGGCCTGGATGACGCGATTCAACGCGCCGGTGGTCACACGGGCGATGCGTTCTTCCTGAACCTTGAGGGCCAGCGGCATCACCTGGTCCACCCGCTGCCCTGATTTGGCAGAGATAAAGAGGATGGGAACATAATCGACAAAATTCAGTTCATTGCGAATTTTGTCGGTATAAGTCTGCATGGTGTAATTGTCTTTTTCCACCGCATCCCATTTATTCACCAGCACGACTGCGCTCTTCCAGGCATCTTTGATGAACCCGGCAATGTGCGCATCCTGCGCCGAGATGCCATCGATGGCGTCGATCATGAGCAGCGCGACATCGCAACGGTCGATGGAACGCATCGAACGCACCACGCTATACTTTTCCACCCCCGGGTCGATATGACCGCGGCGGCGAATTCCTGCCGTATCGATCAGAGTGACATTGATCCCGTCCACCACGATCTTGGTATCCACGGAATCACGGGTGGTGCCAGCGATGGGGCTGACAATGGATCGCTCTTCTCCGGCCAATCGGTTCAACAAACTGGATTTACCGACGTTCGGTTTCCCGACAATGGCGATCTTGACGGAATCTTCTTCCACTTCCGGTTTTTGTTCAGGAAACACCGCTACCACCGCATCCAGCAGGTCACCGGTACCCGTACCGTGGTTGGCTGAAATCGGGTATGGATCGCCCAGACCCAGTTCGTAGAATTCATTCACCCAGCCGCGTTGCTTGGCGCTATCCGCCTTGTTCACCACCAAAAAGAGAGGCGGATAAGGTTTCCCATCCACCATGTGCTGATTTTTCCGTAGAATTTGAGCTACTTCTTTATCCGCAGGGGTCACTCCGCTGATGGCATCGGTAAGAAAGAGGACAAGATCCGCCTCTTCCACTGCCAGCACGGCCTGTGAACGGATTTCCTGAATAAAATCGGCCGAACCCACTGAGAGCGGCGTTTTTCTGCTGTTCGCAGATGGATCGATACCGCCGGTATCCACGACGTCGAATTCAACTCCCGTCCACTCGGCCTCGCCAAAAAGGCGATCCCGGGTAGTGCCAGGGGTATCATCCACGATAGCCAGCATTTCACCGCACAAACGATTGAAAAGGGTACTTTTCCCCACGTTAGGGCGGCCAACCAGAGCCACTACAGGTTTGGTCATTACAACACGATCCCTTCTGTAAACCCCAATTTTACCTTAAATAAAGGTAAAAATCCGGCTCGTAGATGAGACCCCCATGAGAATCATTGTGGTCGATGCCAATTCGTTCGTCAAGGCGACAAAATTGTCTACCTCTTCAATAACGAAACCGTTTCTTGCAACTGTGCCCTGACAGCTTGCGGAGCGGTACCACCCAGGCTGTGATGCATGGCAACCGAATGCTGCGGATCGAAGCAGGTGAATAGATCCGCTTCGAACGGACCCAACGTTTGCCAGTCTGCCAGCGGCAATTGCTTGATTGTGACCTGCTTCCCGGCAGCCAGGCGGATGGCTTTGCCAAGAATGGCGTGTGCCTCGCGGAAAGGGATCCCTTTGGCTACCAGATAATCAGCCAGATCGGTGGTCATCATGGTGTCGTCGATGGCGGCCGCCATTCGTTCGCCGTGAATCGTCATCGTTCCCAGCGCTCCGGCCAACACCGGCAAAATAGCCATCAGTGTATCGAAGGCAGCGATGACGGGAGCTTTATCCTCCTGCAAATCCTTGTCATATGTGGAAGGCAGCCCCTTCAAAGTCGCCAAGAGACCGGTCAGCGAACCGATCAGGGAGCCTGCCTTGCCACGGGTCAGTTCAAAGACGTCCGGGTTCTTCTTCTGCGGCATCAGACTGGAGCCAGTGGAGTAAGCATCGCTCAGTTCGAAAAAGCCGAATTCAGCGCTGCTGAACAGGACCACCGACTCGGCCAGTTTGCTCAGGTGTACCGCACACAACGCAGCCGTGAAGAGAAACTCGGCAGCAAAATCACGGTCAGAGACGCTGTCGAGACTGTTTGGCGAGGCCTGCGCAAAGCCCAGTTCCGCTGCCAGTTTTTGACGGTCGATGTTCAGTGTCGTCCCGGCCAACGCCCCCGAACCCAGTGGCAGCATCGCAATTCGCTTGACCTGTTCTGCCAAACGTTCGCGGTCACGCTGCAGCGGCCAGAAGAAAGAGAGGAACCAGTGCGCCAGCGAGATGGGTTGAGCGCGCTGCAGATGGGTATAACCCGGCAGCAGGGTCTCCACGTGCTTCTTGGCCAACTGCACCAGCGTCATTTGCAGGGCTGCCATCTGCCCGCTCAATGCTGGAACAGCCTTCAACAGCCAGGCACGAAAATCCGTAGCCACCTGGTCGTTGCGGCTGCGCCCGGTGTGCAGCTTGCCGGCTAGCGGACCGATCAACTCGCCCAGGCGACGTTCGATGGCCGTATGAATATCCTCATCTGTTTCCTGAAAGATGAATCGTTCGTGGCTAAACTCGCCCGCAATCCTTTCCAGGCCAGCCCGGATCACGGCACATTCATCCGCGCTGATAACCCCGGCAGCCATGATCGCCCCGGCCCAGGCCTGGCTGCACTCCACATCCTCCAGCGCCAAGCGCTGATCCACCGGCAGTGAAATATTCAGGCACCAGGCTAGTTTGTCCGGCTGTTGCGCAAACCTTCCACCCCAGAGTGTCATTGGTTCCTCCTCAATAACTTCATAGATTACAGCGATCAATCAATTAATCCCGCTTGAAACGTGAATAATCCGGCATGGGAATATCCATGCCTGAAACGGGCAAGCCGTTGAGCGCCCGCACCTTCAAAGTCAGGCCAAACAGGTGGATGAATCCTTCAGCATCACTTTGATCATAAACATCTTCCTGACCAAAGGTGGCAAAATCTTCGCGGTACAGGCTGAATGGGCTCTTGCGTCCGGCGCTGATGATGTTGCCTTTATACAACTTGAGTTTGACCGTACCGGTGACCGGACCCTGCGTAGAATTGACAAAGGCATCCAGGGCTTCGCGCAACGGTGTGAACCAAAGTCCATTGTAGAGCAATTCAGCATATTTGAGGGCAACGATGTCTTTGAATTGCATGGTCTGGTGGTCGATCACCAGGGATTCCAATTCATTGTGAGCTGCCAGGAGAATCGTGCCGCCGGGGGTTTCGTAGACGCCATGCGATTTCATGCCGACCAGGCGGTTTTCCACCAAGTCCACGCGACCGATGCCGTGTGCGCCGCCGATCTTGTTCAAAGCGGCGATCATTTTGGCGGGGGAAAGTTTGACGCCATCCAACGCGACCGGGTTACCCGATTCAAATCCTATTTCGATATAAGCCGGCTGCTCCGGCGCGGCTTCCGGGCTGGTACTGATCTGGTACATGGCTTCATCTGGTTCATTCCAGGGGTCTTCGAGCAGACCACCCTCATGCGAAAGGTGCCAGAGATTGGCATCACGGCTGTAGATGGATTTAATGGTAGCCGTGACCGGCACATTATGCGCGGCCGCATAAGCGATGGCGTCTTCACGCGACCGGATTTCCCATTCGCGCCAGGGAGCAATGATCTTCAGGCGGGGATCGAGAGCCATGACGGTCAGCTCAAAACGCACCTGGTCGTTACCCTTGCCGGTAGCACCGTGAGCGATGGCATCCGCACCTTCGGCGTGGGCCACATCCACCAAATGTTTGGCAATCAGCGGACGCGCTGCGGAAGTACCCAGCAGATACTTGCGTTCGTATACCGCTCCCGCTTTGAGCATCGGGAAGAGATAATCGCTGGCCAGTTCTTCCGTCAGGTCTTCAATGATGAGCTTGCTGGCACCCGATTTTTTAGCCTTGGCTTCCAACCCGCTCAAATCTTCTCCCTGGCCGACATCAGCGCAGTAGCAGATGACCTCGCAGCCATAATTCTCCCTGAGCCAGGGCACTATGACCGAGGTATCCAATCCGCCCGAATAGGCCAGAACCACTTTTTTGATTGCTTTATGTTGTTTTGTTGCCATGTTTTCTTCCTCCTTTGGAAAATAAAAAAACCGCCATCCAGTCGGATGGCGGTATGATTAACCTTTTTTAATTTAGCTTTACATGCCCAAAATCAAAAAACCCATCTTCCTGAATATGAAAGAGGAGTTTCTCGTCGAGCGCGTAAAGCAGATTCATCGAATAACATATTGGGCGGATTATAGGCGCGGAACCCAGACCCGTCAAGGGTTCAACCTCTCGAATCACTTTTTGGGGGTCGAAGTCGCAGTCATGCGCGCAATAGTGACTTCAAAAGTGGTGGGAAGTATACTTTGAATACGTAAATCCGGCAGGTTTAAGGAGGTCGTCGGTTGAATCGTGTACCGCCCCGGTTGCATGCCGCTCAAATCAATCAGCACCTGCAAATCCGAGATCGACAGGGTATTCAACGAGACCAACGGGCCAGCGATGATCACATCGGCGTTGGCAGGGGAGATCATAACAGTCAAGTTGGCCGCCAACCCGGTGGGGATAACGGGAACGCTGCTTACGGAAAGGCTGTTTTCAATGGCAGCGATACTCACCTGTACATTCACGCTTGGGTCGCCAACAACCGTGATGCCATCCGGCAAGACCAAACTGATCTGCTGATTAAGGTCGTCCTTAAGCCCGGTCAGGTTTACCGAATCGGTATTGACGTACCCCGGCAAGGCTTCTACCAATTTCGGATCGGTTGAATACACCGTCACTGTCGGGGGATTGACTGAAATCGAAGTGAGCCGGTATCCCGTAGCCGGTTGGCCGGCGGTGATCAATTTCACGACCACGTTGCGGAACCCTCCCTGCTGGGCAATGGAATCAGTGACGATCACTTTTTCGGGAGTGATGGTAACCCCATTGACCACCTGGCCAGCCAGATCATATGCCTGCAAAGTGACCTGCTGGTTAATGTCACTTGTGGCCTGTTGTAAATTGATCGTGGCACGAACTTCGGTAACATTGTTTACCAGCGATTTTGCCCCACTGACCGTGGTGCTGCTTTGATCCAGTTCGGGAACACCCGCCTGGTAACCAATGGCCGGGTTGGAGTTGGTGACCACGTTGATCTCGAACTGGCTGGTTATCAACGGTTCAAGGGAAATATCCACCGACCGCGGATTGTAGGAGATGATTTCGACCGGTTTGATGCCCACCTCGATCTGGATGGGAACGGTATGGTCTCCCTCACCCAGGCCAGAGAGATCCATCAGGGCACGCACCGGGACTTTTTCATCGATCAAAGAAGACCATATCGAGTTGGGGGCGCGCAGGGTCACTGCGACTGAGGCAGGCAGTGTGCTGGTCATCACCATACCGGGATCCTGGCCGATCACTTCCACCGAAACATTGCCCGGGTAGTCCTTTTGTACGGAAGGATCATTCGAGGTAACCGCCAACGCCCAGACTGCAACAGCCAAGAGGAAGGCAAAGAGTAACGTTGGGAGTTGGCGAAGGAAATTACGCAAGTATTGCACCGATTAATCATCCTCCCTGCGACCAATGAACATCTTGCGAAAATAATCCAACGGGTGAACGGCCTCACCCTGGTTTTCTGAGGGTTGATAAAAAGCCAACAGGATGTTTTCCAGGCGTTCGCTATCTAGGCGGCGGATCATGCGGCCGTTATGCGCAATCGAAATGGATCCCGTTTGCTCGGAGACGACCACGGTGATGGCATCCGTCGCTTCAGAGGTACCCAAGGCGGCGCGATGGCGCAAGCCCATCTGGCGTTCGGGGGAACGCGTCAGAATACCGCTGGCAGAAAGGGGCATCACGCACGAGGCAGCTACGATCAAATTATCGGCGACGATGACGGCCCCATCGTGCAAAGGGGTATTCGGATAAAAGATTTGCAGTAACAATTCGGGGGTTACCGAGGCATTCAAGCTCACCCCGGTGCGAATGTAATCTTCCAGAACATCCCGACGCTGAATTACGATCAAAGCGCCATGTTGGCGAGCAGAGAGACGGGCGGCAGCGGTGACTACAGCATGGATCGTCTGTTGGATTTGCTGGCCCTGGACAAAATTCTGGCGAATAAATATCCTGAACGGTCCGGCACGGCCGATCTTCTCGAGTCCGCGGCGAATCTCAGGCGCAAAAATTACCGGGATGGCAAATAACAGTGCCGGGACCACGGTCTTCACCAGTAATGAGAAAGCCGGCAAGTTGATAAAACTGGTCAACAGGGTAAGAAGAATGACGAAAAAGATCACGCCTCTGAGTAAAACCACGGTCTGCGTATCGCGCAAGAGTAACAATACAGCATAAAAAACCGCTGTCACCAGGAAGAGATCTAATAGATTCAACCAGTTGAGACGTTGAAAGAAATATAGGATTTCACCTATGAGATTTTGCAATTCTCACCCAAATGATTGCTTTCTTACCTCTATTTAAATCGGACGAAGAACCCGATCTTGACGGAGTTGCTTGAAGAATAACACATTTTCAGGCGACATGACTTCTTCAGCGGCTTCCTGCCAGGCCAAAACGCCCAGTTCCTGCGGTTGGCGGAGTTCATAGCCCAGGCTCTTCCATAAAGCATCGTGGTGCGCCAACGATTGCGGAACAACGATTAATGAGACTTCGCATTGCAGATCAGCCGAAGCATGCTCCATCTCGTGAATCATAATGGGAATATATTGTGCCGGCGGAAGAGCACTATCGAGCGCGATCTGAGTGGTGCGCGCCACCAGGTTTTCTACCTGCCACCCCAGAAAACCCATATTGTTATTCTCTATCTGCAGCAGAAGGTAGGCTTTTTCACCGAAGGCAGCCATCACCTGATCTTTGGTCAAGGGCGGGCTGGGGCGGAGCAGACGATTTACCACTTCGACGATCTCGTTAGCTTGCTTGGGACTGGCACGATGCAAGCTAACCTCTCCCAGGTTCAGATGAACTGGTTGAGAATAAGGCGCCTGGTTGCTCTCGCTAGCAGGGATGTATTTCTGCCAGGCCTGGGTGACCTGCCGCCAGGTATCTTCATAAGATGAAATGTTCTTGATGATGACATTGGCAAAGGCCCATTGGGTCTCGGTCGAGGTCTGGTTGACAATTCGCTGCAGGGCGTCTTTTTCGGTCATGCCGCGGTTTTGTACGAGGCGCGCAATCTGAATTTCTTCGGGAGCATAGACCACCCATATAAATTGACAAACATCGGCCAGATCGCTTTCAAGGATCTTTACCGCTTCGATCACGATTATTTTTTGTGTCGCCCGGCGCACGATCAGGTCGATGGCCTGATTGACCAGCGGATGAACGATCCCTTCAAGCTTTTTTAGCGCTTCGACATCGCTGAAAACCACATGCCCCAGCTTGGCGCGATCAATTTGCCCATCCGGGCCAAGAATATAATTGCCGAAGGCTTCGAGTACTGGTTCATAGCCAGGAGCCCCCTTCGCGATGGCTCGATGGCTGAGAGCATCCGCATCGATACCATAAGCGCCCAGATGCTCCATCATACGGCGCACCACGCTTTTACCGGTGCCTATATTACCGGTAAGCCCGATGACATACTTGCCTGCCCATTTTTTCAAACTTGAACCCCTTAATTGAATTAATCGAACGAACTATCTCCATTTTAGCGATTGCCGTAATAGTTGTCAAACCCAAAAAAATATCATCGTTCCCAATTTCGTCTTTAGAATATCGAAGAGTGCAAATTAATCAAATTTACCGCTCAAGTGTTTTTCTTAATTTGGATAAATAGAATGGATTTGGCGATATATCGTCAAAAGATCGGTGTGATTGAATATATGGTGAACGTAATAACATATGATACAATCATATTATGCGATTAGAGCACAATAAATTCTAAGCTAGACGTTATGCTCCTGAAAGGGAAAGCGGGATAACGATGATCATAAATCAACCAACCGATCAAAAGCTGGAGAATAACAGTGAATTTGATGACGGAGTCGAAGCCTTTAGCACTGTATTCTGTAAATTAATTGCGTACACGACTGCAGACTGGATCAACCTCGATATCAGTATAGCGCAAATCAAAGTGATCTTTATCCTGCGTTTCGGGGGTACACATACAGTTAATCAACTGGCAGAACATTTGGGTATCGGAGCGTCTACGGCCAGCCATCTTGTTGAAAAACTGGTTCGGGCTGGACTCGCGATGCGGGTCGATTCGGCTACGGACCGGCGTATCATCGACGTACAGCTAACCGAACAGGGTCACGCATTGGCTAACCGGTTATCGGGAATCAACCATAAATGGATCGTTGCAAAATGGGTGTCCCAACTCACAGCAGATCAGCGCACCGCTTTTAGGAACAGTATGTGCGATTTACGCGCCATAATAGAGAATACCCCTGAGAATATACCATCTGATTAAATGATAAACGGGTTTACCTTGCCATGCAGAACCACACGAATGCTATTCTTTGCGCGTTTTGCTCATGGTTATTTGATTACAAAGGAGTTGAATACATGGATCAATCAGTGCTCGTAATTAAAGATCTTATAAAACATTTCCATTCTAAAGGGGGTTTAGTCAAAGCCGTAAATGGTGTTAATTTAGAAGTTTACTCTGGTGAAATTTTTGGCTTTTTAGGTCCTAATGGCGCTGGCAAAACCACCACACTTCGCATTCTGACAACACTTCTAAAACAGGATTCTGGGCAGGCAATTGTTGCAGGCTTCGACACAAAAAAAGACCCAGATCAAGTCAGGCGCAGAATTGGGTATGTAAGTCAAGCAGGTGGATCCGATCGACCTGCAACCGGACGGGAGAATCTTATACTTCAAGGGCAGCTTTATGGTATGTCCACATCTGTGTCCGCTAAGCGCGCGGAAGAATTGATTCATCTTTTGGATCTGGTTGAATTCGCCGATCGTATTGTTCAAACATATTCCGGCGGTCAGCGTAGACGTTTGGATGTGGCTCTTGGATTAATGAACCGTCCAACGATCCTGTTTTTGGATGAGCCTACGACCGGCCTCGATCCACAAAACCGTGCGAATCTTTGGGTTCAAATCAGAAAATTACAGCAGGAAGGCACCACTATTTTCTTAACGACCCATTATCTGGAGGAGGCGGATGCTTTGTGTGGTCGCCTCGCCATAATCGATAATGGCTATATCATTGCTGAAGGTACACCTGAGGAACTGAAAAGGCGAGGTTCCGGAGACTGTATTACCATCAGTATTGAGGATTCAGAAAAAAAAGCACCGGCGCTGATCCAATTATTGAAGAAGGCCGACTTTATACGTGAAGTGCAGTATGATACGACCCATATTCGACTTTATGTCAATGACGGGGCAATGGCGATTTCAAAAGTCTTGAATTTACTTAACCAACATCAAATCGTTTTAATTACCATTACTTTATCTGCTCCATCTCTCGATGATGTATTTTTACATGAAACAGGTCATTCTTTGCGTGATATCAATGCGAAAGGAGAAGAGAAATGAAAACACTTCGAGATATTGGTTTACTGTTTCGCCGAAAAATGATGGAAACTTTGCGCAATCCAATATATATTGTAATAAGTCTGCTCACGCCAGTGCTGTATCTTGTTTTATTTTCGCCACTTCTTTCAAAACTAACAAATCTACCAGGTTTTGGAGCCGGCAATTTGATGAATAACTTCATTCCTGGGCTGCTGGTAATTGTTGCATTTTTAAACGGCCTTTTTGTTGGCTACAACATGATCGATGAAGTACGAAACGGCGTTATCGAGCGATTCCGGGTTACTCCAACCAGTCGTTTTGCTCTCCTCGCTGGACGAGTTCTCCGAGATACGGTAAATATGCTGATTATTGTTAATTTCTTCACTCTGATCGCAATCCCTTTTGGATTTCAAATACACCTTCTGGGTTATTTGCTGTTTCAGGTCATCCTTTGCATGATTATTATTATTACCTCGTCCTTCGGTAATGCTCTAGGGCTGATTTTGAAGGACGAAGAGCGACTTTCACCAATTTTACAAGGTATTAATTTACCCGTTCTCCTCTTATCGGGTATGTTACTGCCAATGGAACTAGCGCCAAAATGGCTAAATTATATTGCCCACATCAATCCCGCTTATTATGCTGTAGAAGCTGGCAGGCTGCTGGCTTCAGGAAATATTTTAGATGCAAAGGTCGGAGAAGCATTCCTCTTCCTATCCATTCTGACAATTCTAACCGTCACCTGGGCAACGCATGTTTTTTACAGGGATATTTCGTGACCGGCTGTACTATTGGCTGCTTTGAGAAGAAGATCTAATAATTAATTCAAAATTAATGCGCTTGCAAAAAAATCCCCGACAAAGTGTAGACCAATCTTGTCGGGGAGAAATTCATTTTGAACAACTGAGGAACAAAAACCTTTGTAAAAGTGCGTAAATCGGATAAAACAAGCCTTTCAAGGCTCGACGAAACAGCTTTGGCAGGAATTGTAGACTTTAGAACGGTCCAAAATGGATCAGGATACCGATCCATAGGAACAACACGGTGGCCGGGATGACCATCGCCCACAATTTCCAGGTAAACTTGATCCACTTGCCGTAGCTGATGGATGCCAGGCCGATCGAAATCAACAACACGGCATTGGTGGGATAAGCCAGGTTGGAGAAGCCGTCACCGAAGCAGTAGGCAGTGACGAGCAGTTGGTTGGTCAGGCCAGCCATTTGCGCCAGCGGCAGCAGAATGGGGATCATCAACAAAGCCTTGGCGCTGCCCGAAGCGATGAGCAATTCGATCAAGAGAGCCAACCCGTAAATGATCAACACTGCCGACAGCGGCGTAGTGTGTTGCAGGAAACCCGAGGTGCTATGCAGGATGGTATCCATCACATTACCGTTGGTGATGATCAATTTGATGCTGGCGGCCATCAACAACAGGGGAATACCAGGGGCCATGCCGCCGATGCCGTCCAGCAGACCCTGACCGATCAATTTACCATTCGCGCCTGAAATCCAACCCGCGCCCAGCCCACCTACAAAGAAGAGCAGGCCGACGATCGGCAGCGAATAGCTGGAGAGGAATGGCACGGAAGAAGAACTGACCAACACCAGCACGATGATGATCACGATCACGCCCAGGAAAATTCCGGCTTTGGTCAGGTTGGCAGTGCTTTCAAAGGAAACAGATTTATAGCGCTCGCGTTCTCGCTGGTCATCGCCGTAGCAATAAGAGTCTTCCGGTTTGCGGTCGATGCGGCGCGCATAAGAAACCAGGAAAAATGCAGTGATGCCATAGATGGCGATGAAGATTGGGATCCTGAACCAGGCGCCTGAGAACAGAGGCAACCCGGCCAGTTTTTGCGCCACACCGATGGTAAAAGGGTTGGTGATGGCGGCCGAGAAGCCCATATTCGTCGCCAGGATGCTCATCCCCAGGCCGACGAGGGCATCCCAACCCATGGAGTAAGCCAGCGCGATCATCAAAGGAACCAGAGGTACCACTTCCTCAAAGATGCCAAAAAAAGCTCCCAGAAGCATGAAGACCAGGGTAATCAAGAGCAGTAACAGATATTTTTGGTTGCCAAAGCGTTTGACGATCCTGCCCAGAACCGCCTTCAGGATGCCGCTTTTATCCAGAACCGCGAAACCACCACTCACCAGTAAAATGAATAAGATGATGGTGATGACGACCAGCGAATCCGGTCCCCATAACACTTCAATGGGGGCGGTGAACCAACGCCAGAAAGGCAGCGGGGTTTGCGCGGTGAGGTGAAACGAAGCCGGGTTGATGACCGACTGGCCATTCTGCAAGACACGGTCATAACTCCCCGCGGGAATTACACGGGTCAAAATCCCGGCCAGGGTCATGATGAGCAATAAAATGATAAATGTCTGGATAAATGCCTTTTGGGAAATCTGCGCACCAGCCTTTTCGTCCATAGTGGCTCCTTGATGATCGATATTTACTTTTGGGATAATTGTTCAAACCAGTTTAGAAGAATTTAAGTGAAATGTCAATCATATCAATTGCGAATTACCAATCCAATTTCCAAGCTGATATAATCGATTGCATAACCATGAAAGAACAGCGTAGTATTTCACTGCACGGCACTCCCTTTACTTATTTGCTCAGTCATTCCACCCGCGCCAGGCGCTTGCGCATCTCCGTCTCAGATGCCGGGGTGACCCTGGTGCTGCCAGCTGGCATTTCGACCGGCGAAGGCGAGTCTTTCTTACTCAAGAACAGTGAATGGGTATTGCAGCAACTGGAACAAAGGCAACGCCATCAGGCAAAAAATACACGGCCGCCCCTGCCCGAAGATGTCATTCTGCTGAGAGGCAGGCCCACGCGTGTGGAGCTGATCGAAGAACAGGAGCGCCGAGTGCGCGCCCGATTGGAAGAAAAACATGACCGATTGTTGGTCTACCTGCCGGCAGGAAAAAGCAGCTCCAGCCCACAGATGATCGAGCGCTGGTTGCGGGAACTGGCACGCACAGAAATCGAAGCCGCGGTAAAGGTCCAGGCCAGGCGAATGCACGCTTCTCCGCAGAGGGTGACCATCCGCGACCAGCGTACTCGTTGGGGCAGTTGTACCAGCCAGGGGACGCTTTCGTTCAACTGGCGTCTCATCATGGTTCCGTCCAATGTGATGGAATATGTGGTCATTCACGAGTTGGCACACTTGAGCGTGCCCAACCACTCCGCCGATTTCTGGCAGGTCGTCAGCCTATTTTACCCTGCCCATAAAGAAGCCCGCGCCTGGTTGAGGAAAAACACACCATTGCTACACCCCACCTTCTTAAAGAACAATTGATTCAAGATTATTCAATCAGGTATAATCAAACCATGGATTTTTCATACACACAAGAATTCCCTGAAAATATCAAAACTGAATGGAATGCCTTCGTCTCCAGCGGCGTCTCGCATGTGCCTTTTTTGCGTTACGAATATCTAAAAAATTGGTGGCGCACCCGCGGCGGGGGTGAATGGGATAGCACCTCGCAACTGCTGATCATCTCGGGCAGCGAAAATGGGCGTCTCATTGGCATCGCCCCTTGCTTTATCACCGAGCACGCCGGTAAAAAGGAACTGCTTTTTTTGGGTAGCATCGAGATCAGCGATTACCTTGATTTTCTGGTGCGCCCGCAGCACCTCGGACGTTTCAGCGAAGGCTTGCTGGCCTACGCCAAATCCACTCTGGCGCCACAGTTCGGCATCCAGGCAGTGGATCTGTACAACCTGGTCGACCAGAGCCCGACCATTCGCGCCCTGCAAAATGCGGCCACCGCTCTCGACCTCGCCTGCGAGACCACTCCCTTGATGAAATCCCCTTACATCCCCCTTTCGGGCGATTATGAGGGTTATATGAACAGCCTGGATAAAAAGCAGCGCCACGAAATTCGCCGTAAAATGCGCCGCATGCAGGAAATGACGCCGCCGGTCGGTTGGTATATCGCCAGCGATCCCTCGACCATCGATGCAGAAATTCAGGATTTTTTGCGCCTGATGAGCTTCGATGCCGAGAAGGAAAGTTTTCTGACCCCGGCCATGCGCGACCAAATGACTTCGATGATGCACGAAGCTTTCAATAACGGTTGTTTGCAACTGGCCTTTCTGACCATCGGGGAAGAAAAAGCAACCGCCTACCTCAACTTCGATTTCCTGAATCGCATCTGGGTCTACAACTCGGGCATCGATCCACGCTTTGCCGAACACTCCCCAGGATGGGTACTGCTTGGGCATTTATTGAAATGGGCTAACGAAAACAACCGCTTCGAGTTCGACTTCATGCGCGGCAACGAAGATTACAAATACCGCTTTGGCGCCATCGACCGCACTGTGGTGCGCGTCACCATCACTTTATAATAAAATCGGGTTTCCAATGGAAACCCGATTTTATTCGCTCCAACCTAACTACATTTCTTTTTGTGACCATCTGGCGATGAGGCGGTAGAAATAATCCACCATCAACGCAAAGGCGTCCACCTTGAGGCGCTCGTTGACGCCGTGCACCCGGGAGAGATCATCCGAGGTCATCACATAAGGTGAATAGCGATAGACGTTCTCACAAATTTCATAATAGTTGCGGGCATCGCTGCCGCCCAACATGATATAAGGGGCGCAAGGAGTGCCGGGGAAGAATTCGCGGGTGGTACTGGCAATATGGCGGTAAGCCATACTGGTTGTGGGTGAAACGGGCGAGGCTTCCCAGGCATTGCCGCGCAGGGGCTCGAATTTGACGCGTTCGTCACCGATGATCTTGCGTAGCCGCTGGCAAACATAGGCGATATTCTCGCCAGGGAGAAGCCGGAAGTTGACCACTGCTTCGGCATGGCCGGGGATGATATTGTCCTTTACGCCGCCCTTGAGGATGGTCACGGCCGTGGTCGTGCGAATGGTGGCTGCGGTATCACCGTTGCCTAGCAATATTTTTTTGATGACGCCGCCGAAGAGCCACAAGTTGCCAAATGCCAGTTGCATGATGGGTGAGGCGACCTCACCGTATTTTTCGAACATTGGAAGGACAGCTGAAACCTTTGCCGGGAAGGGAGCGTCGATTATTTTTTTCAGCGCCCGGATGAGGGTACTGGTGGCGGTATTTTCAGCAGGCGTCGATGAATGACCGGCAATGTCATCCACCCACACTCTAAGCGACAAGTATCCTTTTTCAGCCACACCAATAGCTCCGGCCAATACATTGATGCCGGGGATGATGCCATCATAGATACAACCGCCTTCATCGACCATACCAGCCAGGTGTACGCCGCGTTCTTTGAGCAGGGCGACAATACCCTTGGCGCCGATTCCCAGTACTTCCTCATCGGAGCCAAACCCCAGCATCACGGTGCGTTCGGGCTGGTAACCGTTGGCAATGAGGGCTTCGACGGCCTCGAGCAGCGAAATCAACTGGCTCTTGATATCCAGCGTGCCACGACCCCAGATGTAGCCGTCGGCGATCTTGCCGGAGAAGGGCGGATAGGTCCATTGCGACAGGGAAGATTCTTCAGCCGGGACCACGTCCTGGTGGGCAGCCAGCAGCACAGGGTCGAGGGAAGGATCTTTGCCCTGCCAGGTGTAGAGCAGGCTGGCCTGACCAACGATCTCACGTTTCAAAATCTTATGCACATGAGGATAGGTCTTTTCGAGCAGCTTGTGAAGCTTTTCGAAATTCTCGGCCACATTCTCTGCCGGGTCTTCGTGAGAGATCGTCTCGATCTGGATGGCTGCAGAAAGATGTTTGGCTGCCAGATCCACATCTACTTTGACCGGACCAATATCGACGGGTGGTAAATCCGCCTGGGCATCTTCACTGGCTTTATGTATGAAGAGGTAAGTACGGATGATGATGAAGGCAATCAAGAGCAAGAGCAGTGCAACGGCCAGAATGACATATTTCATAAAAACCTCGGTAGGATATAAAAAATGGTTCCGGCAATCAGCGCCGCCGGCCGAACAATTCCTGAAATTGAAAGAAATGGACGAAAAAATTATAGCATCAAGTCGACGAAACGAAAACAAAAAGCCGTTAGCAACCGGCTTTTTGTTTATTAAACCAAATTTATCTAATGCTGTGTCAAACCTATTTCTGAAGTTTCCCAAAGGCGGTTTTCTATTCCAAACCGTCTTTGGGAAACTATATTTACATGTTTGACACAGTACTAATGTGCAAGATCTTGCACCAGAATGGAATTTTCGAGCCCGACGATCAATTCTTTCTGGTCTTTGACGATCGCGTTTACCACGTCGCCGATGGAAACGATGCCCACCAATTTCTCGCCTTCCAGAACGGGCAAATGGCGAATATGCTTATCGCTCATTTGCGCGAGGCAGCACTCCACTGACTCATTGGGGCTGACGTAATAAATTGCCTTCGTCATGACCTCTTTTAAGGAAGTGGATACCGGGTTGCCGATCAACGTACCCCGGCGCGCATAATCACGCTCAGAGAAAATGCCGACCACGTTGTCGTTTTCCGTGATCACTACTGCGCCGATCCCTTTTTCAGCCATCAATTTCAGCGCTTCCAAAATTGTTTGGTTGGGAGAAAGTGTATAAACGATCTTCCCTTTTTGAGTCAGAATATCCCTTGCCGTCGCCATTGATACCTCCAAAAATCACTTGACTATCTGAGTAAATCTTTATTTATCATATCTCATTTGTCAGGTTAATTCAACATCAAAGCGATCCAGGCATCAGGATTGGCGACGATCGATCAAGGTTTTGCCAGTGATTCGGCAATTCGGTTCAGGCCACTCAAACCCAACCCTAGCCCATTGGCTTCCAGCAAATAGGTCACCCCATCCTGAGACCAGGTGAGATAGGCTGCGTCAGCCTGGTCATCCCACGTCAAATCACCATAGCGGGTATTCGCATCTCCGGTTCCATCATTCTGCCAGGCACCGTGCACGTAGTAACCAGATTGACCATTGACTGTCACCGACTGCTGTCGGCCTTCAGCCCGGAGCGGAGGAGCCCCAATCGGTCCATCATTGGCCTCGAACCGCAGTATCCCGTTGGCAAATTGAGGATCCCCTGTATGGCCGTAAGTGACTTCCACCTGAGCACCACTGCCCACCCCGGTTTTCGGATCGTAATGCTGCTGGATCTCCCGTTGAATGGAATCCAAGCCATTGGGCACCCAGGCAGGCAGGAGCAACTGAAAGGAAATTTGTCCCTGAATTTCGGCCTCACTTAACGATGACGGCAAATCATTGCTCGTGGTTGGTGCGGCCTCCGCCATCTGCACTACCCGGTCACGTTGACCGGTGTCCATGAAGGCGATCCCCATCTGTTGAATGATGTCCTCCGCGAATGCACGCACGTTGGGAACACAGGCCAGCGATCCGAACAGCAACAGAACGATTGCCAGCGCAAATGCATATTTCTGCTTACCGGTGATCCTTTTTGGATGGAAGTTATTTTGCTTCATTTTTAACTGCTTTTCGAGCCCTGGCCACAAATCGACCTCTGTTGCCGGGGTCTGTTCCCGTGCCAGCGCACGTAAATTCCAATGTGATTGGTTATTGTTTTCCATTTTTTCTCTCCTTTTTACGTTCATTTAGATGCAAGTAAAAACTCCCGCAACCTTTTCCGGGCCTGACTCAAATGCCAGCGAATCGTCCCCGCCTCGACGTCCATTTTGACCGCCATTTCTTTGGTGCTGATCCCCAGAAAATAGTGCATCACGATCACCGCTCTTTGCGCAGGAGACAGGCGGCTGATGGCCGACTGGATTTCATCCATGAGTTGTCTGCGTTGCAGCACTTCCTCCGGCTCCCGTACAGTCTCGTCCAGCCGCCTGCATAACGCCTTAAGCTCTGCATCTTCGTCATCATCAGGTAGCGATAACTGGCGCTTTTGTTTCAGTACCGCCTTGATGGAATCATTAACGACGCTTTGCAAGAACCAGGGCCGGAATGGACGAGAATCGTCGAATCCGGCGATTTTCTCGAAAGACCGCAAGAAGGCAGCCTGAACGATATCCTCGGCAAGGGGGCGATTTTGGGTGATCAGCACCGCAGCCTGGACAGCTTCGATCTGATACAGCTCGACCAGAACTTTCAAACCTGTGATGTCGCCTTCCTTCAACCGGGCGATTGCGACGGATTCTTCCATTCATATTCCCTTCACAGTCATAATTGAGCGCTCATTAATAATATCTTTTCACACCAGGGAATGTTGGGGTGATTTTGAAATTGTTCTGGATAAATATATGAATAACCAAGCGGTGGAGATTTGGTGATTGACAAGCCGATAAATTATTTGTATAGAGCAAACAGGGAGAGCCGGATGAACAACCTGCGGATTGTTCTTATTGACCACTGTGGTTCGCAGGACTGCAGATAATTCATTCGCTGCCGGCCACTTGCCGGTAAAAATGATAAGATTGTCTGAGAAGGAGAATAAATCCCCATGAGCTCTCTGATCCTCACATACGCGGCGGTTGGTATCCTTCTCGCTTTGGTGTCGCTTCCCCTGATCGGCAACAAAGTGAGGCCTAACCCTATTTACGGCTTTCGCACCCGGCGAACCCTAAGCAACCCGGAGATCTGGTACGCAGCCAACCACTATGCCGGGATTCAATTATTCGTTGCCGGAATCTGTACCGCACTCCTGGCAGTCTTGCTGGCGCTGATCCCCGGTGTTAACCTTCTTTCCTATTCCACGATCAGTGCATTCGCAATCATCATCATTCTGACCGTAGCTGTCATCCGCTCAATGATTTTCGCCAACTCTCTGGATGACTGACGCCCCAACAATGAACTCTACTAAAGGTAGGTAAAAATGGAATCCCTATGCATGAACATCGTGTTACCCATATCGCCCAAAGACCTGTGCAAAGCCTGGCTGAACAGCGCCGAACACAGCGGCTTCACTGGTGCCAAGGCTGAGATCAATCCGCATATCGGTGGCGCCTTCACTGCCTGGGATGGTTATATCAGCGGCAAGACTCTGGCCATCGAGACCCCGCACCGTATTCTGCAAAGCTGGCGCACCACCGAATTCCCGGAGGGTAGCCCCGATTCACTCCTGGAGATCCTCTTTGAGCCGGAAGGCCAAGGCACGCGTATGACCCTCAACCACAGCGAAATTCCGGATGGTCAGAAAGAAAGTTATGCCCAGGGTTGGCAGGATTTTTACTTTACCCCAATGATAGAGTACTTTCAACTAAGGAATAAGTGATTCTTGCTCTCGCTGAATGGATAAACTGGCAGCAGGCGGTCATTTTCCCCATACGAAAGCCGCCCCTGTATTAATAAACAAGATTCCCGGTATCAAGTGACCGGGAATCTTGTTTATTAGCTTGTTTTGACTTCTGGTTTCTTTTGGAAGAGGTTCCCTGGCTTCCAGGGAGTCCCTAACCAGCGCAATACAAAATGATCGAGACCCCAGTAGCCGGCGGTCTTCCAGGCCAGCATCAGCAAGATCGCTAGAATGAAGAGTACCGGGTTGGTACTGGCGGAACCAGCAAGCATATAGTTGAAATTCATCAACCCGCCGAAGAAAGCGGAGATACCCACGAAGATGCCGAGTACCAGAGCCACCCCCACTAAAAATTCCCCAATGGAGACCACCTTACCAAACCAGACATAAGATTGATGAGCAAGTAAAAATTCCAAAAAAGACCGATACCAGGAATAAGTGATGGCAGGTCTGGCAGGTGCAGCCGGCACAGCTACAGCGCTGGTCCAATATCCCTTGAGGGCAGACCCGTTTTGCATCCAGGCCGGGCTTTGCAACTTCTCCAAACCGGCTGAGATCCATTCATAGCCCGCATACAGGCGCACGATCAGCCAGATCCAGGCAAATTTGGTATTGTTGAAGAGTGCATCAGCAAATGGAGGGTCACTCATTACGACTGAACTCGAAGATCTATTCATCTATTGGCTCCCTTTTTATATGACTAATATTATCTATATTATAATAAATTGCGAATCACTTGTCAAATTAGAGGTTATTAAGGTATTCTTAATCATTGGTCAATTAAACTCTCGTTTTTACCGGTATAAAAACTATCCCAGGAGGAGGAATGTATGAAAAAAATCAATCGCTTAGCTTTTATCATAATAGTGGTGTTCTTTTCCCTCACTGCCTGTAATCTCCCTCTGGGTAATCAGGGCGGCAATGTGGACGAGAATGCCGTCAACACGCAGGTGGCCCAGACCGTCCAGGCTGCCCAGGAAGGCAACACCATCGTCATCACCGCTACTCCGAAAGGCGGCCAGGCAATCCCCTCCATCACCCCGGTCACACTGCCCACACTCGCCAACGCAACCACTCCACCCACAGTCACCGCCACTCCTGATACCTGCAACCAGGCTCAATTTGTCACCGATGTGACCATCCCGGATGGTTCGAGTCTCTTTGCCAGTTCTGCGTTCGTGAAAACCTGGCGCATTAAAAATATCGGTACCTGCACCTGGAATACCAATTATTCATTGGTCACCGTCAGCGGGGATGATCTGGGCGCGTCTGCCGTCATGGCTCTCCCCGCCAACGTTCCCCCCGGTGGCACCATCGACCTTTCGGTCAATCTGGTCGCTCCGGCAACGAATGGCAAGTACCAGCAAAACTTCAAATTGCGTAGCGATACAGGCCTGCTTTTTGCCACCGGTGTCAATGCTGCCTACCCGCTCTACGTTCAGATCCAGGTCATTCACTTCTATGCGCTGACCTTGATGCCCACCCTCGATCTTGGCAGCTTGCCTCTCATCCCGTTGGAGATATCCGTGTATAACTTTGCCAGTAGCTATTGTGCGGCCACCTGGAAGAATAACAGCCTCACCGTTCTGCCCTGTCCCGGGACGACGTCGGATGCCACCGGGTTCATCGTCCGCGACGACTCACCCCACCTGCAGGATGGAAAACAATATTCCGGTCCTACCATTTTCACCCATCCACAATGGGTGGATAACGGCACGATTGCTGGTTTCTACCCCGCCATCGCAATCCAGAATGGCTACCATTTCAGGACCACGTTGGGCTGCGGTCAGGGCGGTTCTGCCTGTGATACCCAGGTGCAGTTCAATTATTCATCAGATGGCGGGCCAATCAAGAATTTCACCACCTGGATGATCAAGTATGGGGACGCCCCTACAGTCGTCGACCTGGACCTTTCTTCCCTGGCCGGGCACAACGTCGCCTTCGTTCTGGCAGTCTCCGCCAACGGTACCTCGGCGCAGGATTGGATCCATTGGGTGAACCCCCGCATAATTAAATGATTCTCCAGCGAACCTAAGCGGGGGGGGGTGAACCCCCGTATCATCCATATCGTAGAATTAGGCGAGAGCTCAAAAGCAGCTCTCGCCTTTTCTGACCCATCTTTTTTCTGTTAGAATCAACCGTATGAATACAAAAACTCGTTGGTGGATCCTCACCGGCGCCCTGGTGCTGCTGTTGATCACCGGGGTCATGCTCATGGGTCGTGATGTCACTGTAAACGTAGATGGTCAGACGAGAGTGATCCATACACACGCGTTGACCGTGTCCCAGGCATTACGCGGCATGGGGATCAAACTAACTTCCAATGACCAGGTGGAACCCGCATCAAACACCTGGCTCTCAGGTGTTCAAACTATCACTCTGGACCGGTCGCGCCCTATCGTCATCTGGGTCGATCCCATCGGCACTCACATTGACCTGTCGACCCCTGCGAAGACCGCCCGCGAAGCCCTGACACTGGTGGGAATCACCCCCGCAGCAGATGACGAGATCAAAGTCAATGGTACCCCGATCGAGCCGGATGATCTCCTGCCGGCCGGTGTGGGCGTGCTATTGCAATATATTCCCGCGCTGCCAATCCAATTGACAGGCAACAGCCAGCCGCAGGTGATCCGCTCCACGGCAGCAACAGTGGGCCAGGCCCTGTGGGCAAACAGCATCCACATCAAAGGGGGAGACCTGCTGTCATCGCCGTTCACACAGGCTTTGACCAATGCACTCGATCTCACTTGGACCATAGGCACACCCATCACCATCAGCGTGGATGGCAAGACCATCCAGTCTCTCTCAGCGGCTAAAACGGTTGGAGAAGCTCTGGCGGAGAATGATATCAGTCTGCAAAATCTCGATTACAGTTCCCCTTCCGAAGACAGCTCGCTTCCCCAAGATGGCAAAATAACGGTCGTGCGGGTGACGGTCGTTGCCCTTGATCAACAAAAGGTCGACCCTTACAACGTGGAATACACCACCGATAACAGTCTCTCTGCCGGGGCCAGAAATGTAACCCGCACCGGGCAAAATGGAATTTCACTCGAATACGTCCTGGTGCGTTACGAAAATGGCACCGAAGTTTCCCGCGAAACCGAATCGGAGGTCGTGCTGCAAACGGTCATCAACGAACAGGTGACCACAGGCCCGCAGGCGGCCAACAATTCCGTGCCTGTCCAAACTTCCACCGCCGACGCCGTTGGCACGATCAATACCAGTAATGGGACTCTTTCTTATTATCTTGCCGTTCCCGTTCATGTCACTTCTTATTCCCCCTGTAGAGCAGGCGGTTCTACTTGCTCGAATCTGACCCGGTCAGGGGACGTTGTCACTATTGGTGTCCTCGCAGTAACGAATGCCTGGTACGCTATATTTAAAGGGTATCAAATCTATATCCCTGGCTATGGTATTGGCGTCGTAAAAGACACAGGTGGTGGTATCCCCGGCCAAAACTGGATTGATTTGGGTTACTCTGATGATGACTATGTTTCCTGGTCGAAAACGCTCAAGGTGTATTTTCTCACCCCGGTTCCACCTGGTTTTTCGGGTTCCCTGCCATGATCCCGAATCCCAATGTGCGTTCATTATTACGCCAGTATCACCTCGATCCTCATAAGGGATTGGGACAGAATTTTCTCGTCGATACCGGTATTTTATGGAAGATCGTTCGGGTTGCCGGGGTAAGACCCGCGGATTCGGTACTTGAAATAGGCGCCGGCCTGGGCAACCTGACCGTCGTGCTGGCTCAAAATGCAGCCCGGGTGGTCGCCGTCGAAATCGATAAAAAGTTGGTGCCGGTGTTACAAGAAGTTGTGGCCACATTCGGCAATGTCGAGGTGGTGGCCGGAGATATGCTGAAGCTGGATCCGGTCGAATTGGTAGGACAAACCAATTATCTGGTTGTGGCCAATATTCCCTATTACATCACCTCGTCCATCATTCGCCACCTACTGGCAGGCAAGATCAAACCGCAACGGATGGTGCTGACCGTGCAAAAAGAGGTTGCCGGCCGTATCTGCGCCAATGCCGGTGATTATTCCCTGCTTGCCTTGAGCGTTCAGGTGTTTGGATCCGTGCAAGTCGTGATGGACATCCCGGCCAGCGCGTTCTATCCCCAGCCGAATGTGGATTCGAGCGTGCTGCGGGTGGATCTTTACCCCGAACCGCTGATCCCGGATAACAAGCTGGATTGCTTTTTCCAACTGGCCCACTATGGCTTCAGTCAGAAAAGGAAAACCCTGCGCAATACCCTGGCTGCAGGGCTGCAATGGAGCGGCGACCAGGCGGCTGCCCTCCTGCAATCCGCGGGGATCGATCCCCAGCGGCGGGCACAGACACTTGAGTTGACCGAATGGCGTACATTGGTGGGAGAATATCTGAGCCAGAAAACAAAAAAAAGTGAAAACCAGGAAAAATAAAACCTGTTGGGTTCACCTCAACGGATCGATATTGTTAGCCGATCTTTACAGCAGATTGAGCAAGTCGGCGGCCGCCCGGCGCATTTCCAGAAAAACCAGGCCGGGTTTCGCTTGATCGCCAGCCAGAACGGTCAATCCGGCGTGGTCGCTGATGGAGATCAAAATGACATAGCCATTCTCTCCCTTGGTGAATACCTGCTCCAGTGAGCCCCGCCCCATCTCTTTTGAAATACTTTCAGCCAGTGAAATGATCGCAGCCGACATTGCTGAAACCCGGTCTTCGCTGATAGCTTCAGGTAAAGCCGATGCGATGATCAGTCCATCCAGGCTCACTACAGCCGCCGCTTCGATTTCGGGAATCGTTTTTTGTAATTCCCGCAAGCGTGCAATCATTAGTTGAATATTTTCCTGGGACAACAAATCACCTCTGATTAAGATTCACTGATTGCAAAACATTACCCCAACGACAGTTCCCTGCCACTCAGGCTTAATTATATATCTGAAATGATTAAAGTGCAGGTTTTAACGGCTCTTGAGACTGGTTCTCTTTGCGTACCGATATCGCCTGCGCTCCTACGATCGCAACCATGATGATGGTACAGCCCAAAATCTGGATCCAATTCATGCGCTCCAACAGGATCAAAGCCCCGAAGATTGCGCCAAAGACTGATTCCAGGCTCAGGATCAAGACCGCATCGGCAGTAGGCGACTTGCTTTGTCCCACTGCCTGCAGGGTAAAGCCCAACGCCACTGAAATGATGCCACCATACAAAATAGCCGGCAGTGCAGGCGAGATCGCAGCCCAGGTGAAGGGGGAAATGAATTGGTTGAGTGTCAGATTGATGACCCCGCAAAACAGGAACTGACCGACCGAAAAAACATAGATGTTCACCCTGCGCACCGCCAGCCCGACCACGATCACGTGAAATGCCCAGATGACAGCTCCTGCCAGCTCCAATAGGTCTCCGGTGGAGGGGTGAATCATCTGCCCGCCGGTACTGAGCAGATAGGTCCCGCCCAATGCCGCCAGGGCTGCCAGCCAGTTGATGATGGGCACCTTCACTCGCCAGATCAGTGCCAGAAAAAGCGGCACCAGCACTACATACACCGCGGTAATGAACCCAGCCGAACCTGCCGTGGTCGTCTTCAAACCGGCTTGCTGCAGAGCACTGCCCCCAAAGAGCAACAACCCTGCCGGGAGGATCCACCACAGTCGTCGGTCCACTTTGCCCATAGAGCGCAGTCCGACCGGGAGCAAGATCAACCCCGCCAGGGTAAAGCGAATGCCATTAAATGCCAGTAATCCGAGATATTTTGTGGCAAATCTCTGGGCAACGAAACCTCCACCCCAGACGATGGCCGCCAGGAGCATGAGAAGATCTGCTTGAATGCGAGTTTTACTGCGCGTCAGGGTTTGCATGGATATTCCCGTTCTGATGAATTCCCTATTCTACTCGAAAATAAAAAGACCGGAGAGTTTTCCTCCGGTCCTTTAGGAATTTCTCGAATTAATGTGAGTGCCCGAAATTCTTGCTGGCCTGAGAAAGCCGCCATTGTTTGATGATGCCGGTGATTTCCATGTTATCTCGTGCCCGGTCCCAATCACTACCCAGTTTGTCGGTGGTTATTTTCAAGAATTTCTGATGCACATCTTCCACCATTTCGTCATTGATGCCGTTTTCATGTAATTCTGCCAGCCAAGTTTTTTTATCTTTTTCACTGAATGGTAATCTTTCGATAAATTTTACCAGCCGTTGTGTCTCAGCAATATTTTTACCGCTCATTTTAACCTCCAATCTCACGGATCTCTTTTGGTCAATGATTATTGTAACTCACTCTGGAGAAGTTTGCTCCAGGCCGCAACCTTCTCGGGGAATCTGCGTAAATAGTGTAGAAAATATTTCGGAGGAAATAATGGATAACCAACCAAAACGGCTGTATCGTTCCAATAAAAATCGCATGCTGGCAGGTATTTGCGGGGGCATCGCTGAATATTTTAATACTGACCCGACCATCGTGCGCCTGATTGCAGTGGTAGGATTTTTTGCCACCGCATCCGTCTTTTTCTGGGCTTATTTGATCTTATGGATCGTGATCCCGGAACAACCCACCACCTTGTAGGAGGTAATCATGGATCAATCCGGGAAAAAATTATACCGTTCAGTAACTGACCGAAAAATTGGCGGCATTTGCGGCGGTCTGGCTGAGTATTTGAACATAGATCCAACCATCCTACGCTTGTTATTCGTTCTTGGTTTGCTACTGGTAGGAGGGACTTTTTGGGTCTACCTGATCATGTGGATCGTTATTCCAGAGCAACGCTAGAATGCCCACGTAATCATCAAAAAAGAGCCGGTTGACCGACTCTTTTTGTAATCTTCCTTCCAACATTATCTATTCGTAACGCAGTGCTTCCACCGGTTCCAGACTGGCCGCCCGGTTTGCCGGGTAGAGCCCGAAGAACAAACCCACCGCTGTCGAGAAGATCGTGGCCAGTAAAATTGCATTCAAACTGATCGTAGGCGTGAAAGGTGTCCCGCTGGCTGCGGCTACCCTACCAACAATAATTCCGATCAACCAGCCTAATCCGATTCCGATGACGCCTCCCAGCAGACTCAACAATGAAGATTCGGTCAAAAATTGGATCAGAATATCTTTCTTGCGGGCTCCGAGGGCTTTGCGTAAACCGATCTCGCGCGTCCGTTCGGTAACCGAGACCAGCATGATATTCATGATGCCGATACCTCCCACCAGTAATGAAATCCCGGCAATTCCACCCAGGAAAATCGTCAAGACCCCGGTGATCGTCTGAGCTGTAGCGGCGATATCCTGTTGTGAAAAAATAGTGAAGTCATCTTTGCCAGCCACCGTCTGGTGGCGAATGCGCAGGATATTGGCAACTTCATCACTCGCCTGAGAGACAGTACTGGCAGAGGTGGCTTGCACCATCAACATATCCACGTTGGTCGAATCCCGGTGCATTAAATTCACCTGAGCCGTCGTCATCGGTATCAGCACGACGTTATCCTGCGAGCCAAAGGAAGAGCCACCTTTCGGTTCGAGTACGCCGATGACTTTGAAGGGTTCTCCATTGATGCGTACACTCTCGCCCACCAACCCATCGGTTCGTCCAAAAAGTTTTGTCGCCACGTCCGTCCCCAGAATTGCAACTGAAGCGCGCCCAAGCAAATTATCCTCAGTGATAAATGTACCCTCGGATAAAGTGGCGTTGCGGACAGTTTGATAATCGGCGGTGACGCCATCGATCGTAGTGGTCGTCTTCTCACTGCCTGCACTGACTTCAAAAGAGTCGCTAACCATCGGCGCAACTGCCAGAACTGAGGGGGCCTGGTACTGATCTAACAAGGCGGCGGCATCCTGGGTCGTGATCGGCTTCGGGTTATGCACGTTACTGATCGAATTTCCCTTATAGATGAATAAAAGGTTACTCCCGATACCACTGATGGAACCCGTGATGGTCGTTTGCGCACCTGCGCCTACCGCCAGCATGGCGATGACTGCGCCTACACCGATCACGATTCCGAGAATCGTCAAACCGGAACGCAAACGATTCGAATTCAAACTTTCCAACGCTTCGATGATTGCCTGCCCGAGGTTCATGCTTTCGCCTCCTCGATCAAACCATCTCGTAAATGGATCGTCCTTTGCGTTTGCGCAGCCACAGTTGGGTCATGCGTCACGATGATCAACGTCGTTCCATTCGAACGATTCAAACTTAAGAGCAATTCCATGATTTCTGTGCCTGCTTTTGAATCCAGGTTGCCGGTTGGTTCATCAGCCATCAAAATCGCCGGGTGATTCACCAGGGCGCGGGCAACTGCCACGCGCTGTTGCTGCCCACCCGAAAGTTCGGTGGGTTTGTGATAGATCCGGTCAGCCAGGCCGACGGATTCAAGCGCTGCGCGAGCCCGGTCAGCGCGATCGCTGATCACTCCCGCATAACGCATCGGGAGTTCGACGTTCGCCAACGCGGATTGTCTGGGTAAAAGGTTGAAGCTCTGAAAAACAAAGCCCACCTTGCGATTTCGTATGATCGCCAACTCATCATCGTCCAGGCTGGCCACTTCCTCGCCATCCAGCGTATAGCTGCCGCTGGTGGGCCGGTCGAGACAACCCAACAGGTTCATCAAGGTCGATTTTCCCGAACCGGAAGGGCCCATGATGGCGACGACCTCTCCGCGGTTAATGTTGAAGGATATTCCTGCCAGTGCTTTAACTTCCACATTGCCCATGTGGTAAATTTTCTTCAGGTCAGAGACCTGAATTACAGCTTTTTTCATCAATGACCTGCCTTTATTTACCGACCGGGCCTGAACCTGCGGAACTTTGCATGAGGCTGATCAGACTGGAGGGTGGATTAAGGATGACTTGATCGCCTACCTGAACATCTCCGGAAGCAATTTCGCTACTCGTATCAGAGGCAGCACCCAGAACGATCGGTACCCTTACCACCTGACCGTTGCGCAGCACATAGATCACCAGTTGGTTATTTTCTGTCCTCACTGCCCGGTTGGGCACGGTAAGAACGCCATCCAAATTGGTCACGGTCACATTTACGGCTGCCGTCATGCCAGGTAATACCTGTGCATCCGGGTTCAAGAGTTGCAGAGTAACTTTAAAATTGACCACACCGGCGATGGTATCGCCGACGTGAGCCACCTGAATGACTTTCCCGGAATATTGGCCATTTGCAATTGCGTCGAAAGTCAAACTCGCAGTTTGGCCCACTTTGATGCTGTTGATATCGGCTTCGGGGATTTCGACATCCACCAATAACTCGGATAGATCATCAATGCGGAAACTGACCGTCCCGGCATTCACCAGATCGCCCACCATCGAATCGAGTTCAGTTACGGTACCTGAAAACGGAGCCGCGATCGAACCCATGTTGACGGTCGCCTGGTCCGCATTCACCTTGGCCTCGGCGGCAATCAAGTCATTTTGGTTGACACCAGTTTTAACCTGGTCATATTGTCGCTGCGCTTCATCCAGATTGGATTTCGCCACATCCAGCTTGCCTTTAAGGATGTCCACATCCAGTGAATTCGGTAAAGCTTTGTAATAATCCAACAATTTTTTCATATTACCCCGGTCGATTTGGGCCTGGGTTAAATTCTGCAAGGCCAGAGCCTTTTTCGAATCGTTGTTCGGGAGTTCAGCCATGTTGTCGTAGTTCTTCTGCATATCTACGATGTTGTTATCCATGATCTGCAGTTTTGCCTCAGTGACTGTGATCAAATCGGCTGTGCCCTGGGCCGTGTTCTTTTGCAAATAACTCGACAGAGCAGAATTGTAAGCGCGTTGCGCCTGCGCCAGATTCAATTCGGCATTCGATAAGCTGGTAGTAGAGTCCTTGAGGTCATCCAAACTTTGCTGGGCATTGACCAGATCGGCTGATGCCAGGATCACGGTTTGCGGTAAAGTGGTTGCAGCCAAGTTGGCCATCGTTTCACCGGCAGCCACCTGGTCCCCCACCTGAAAATTGATCTTCTCGATTCGTCCGGAAGTCTGCCAGATCAGTTCAGCAGTTTGGTTCGAACGCACTGTTCCGGTTGCACCTACGACTGCGACCAGTTGACCTTTAGTGATCGGCTCGGTCTGGTAAGTGAGCGCACTGGCCTTTTTTGCCTGATTCGCCAGATACAGCACAACGATAATGACGACGATTAACACTGCCCCCAAAATGATCCAAAGCGTCTTTTTACTGCCTTTTTTCTTCGCAACGCTTCTGGTCTCGGGTTCTGATAATTCGTTCGAGGTCGGGTTGGGCTCATATTCCCCTTGCGCTCTTAATAATCGTTCCTTTTCTTTTTCTTTTTTGTTTTTCTTTTTCGAATGATCTTTTTCTTCTTCGTTTTTCGTCATCTTAACCTCTTCGTTTTTTCGGGCCAACTTTGCCATATCAACAGGCAAGATACCTGATTATTGACTCTTAACTTCGTATTTTAGTACGATGTCGAACTATACTACGTCGAACTACCTCTGTCCAGAGGAGGATCGAAGAATCTTATACAACATTAATATTCGTAACAATCCTTACCAAAGTGCATCAATCTTTTTCAAATCTATCTATCAACCGGAGCGGTATAATTTCGTTCATGAAATTGCAGCGTGCCATTAATGATTTTCTGATCATCTTGATTTGCATTTTGTTGCTTACGCAATCAGTGTTTCTCCCGCAGGATTTGACCGACAAAGTCAGGCAATATACTGGCAGTCTCGAGTTCAATTATTTCAGCTGGACGGTCGATTCGCTGCTGCTCAAATTGGGCGAATCGGAGTTACGGTTCAATGAGTCGCTCACGACCGAGACCCAGAAACGGTTGGTTTTGAATTATTTCGACGTGGTGAATAAAGAGGAGACACTGGCAGCCAACATCGAACAGATCTATACCGATCCGTCGGTCAAAGATCCTCAACAGATTGCGGCTACCCAGCTCGAGGAACAGAGACAGTATCAGGCTTTCCTCGACGAAATGTCCCCCGCTGTAGAAGAGATATTGCAGGGACAGGTCAGCGCAGTCCTGGCGGAATCAGGTCTGACATTAGGCGGCCAAGCCATCCCCACCCTACTTTATCACACGACCCCCTTACCCAAGGCATTGATCGTTTCCCCGCGCGATGTTGTCCGCCAGGATGTCAACATTTCTTTGCTGGCCAACCTCTCCCTGGCACAAATCACTCAACTCGAAAATACGGTTTCGAGCAAGTTGGATGTCTCGGCTCTGGTTGTGGATATCGGCGGTGTGGGTATCTATCCGACGATGGTGGAACAATCCTCCGACGCCAACTGGGTCATCACCACCATCGCACACGAGTGGACGCACAACTTCCTCACCCTGCGCCCATTGGGGCTCAATTATGACACCAACAATTCATTGCGCACGATGAATGAAACAACTGCCGAGATCGTGGGCACGGAGATTGGTCAGCAGGTCATCGACCGTTACTATCCTGAATTAAAAGGGGCTTCAGATAATCCGTCACAAACACAATATGGCCTGGCGGATGCCTCCAACCAGACCAGCACTTTCGACTTCAATGCCGAAATGCATGACACTCGCGTCACCGTGGATCAATTGCTCAAAGAAGGCGAGATCACGAAGGCTGAAAATTACATGGAATTACGCCGCCAGATCTTCGTCGAACACGGATATTTGATCCGCAAATTGAATCAGGCCTATTTCGCTTTTTATGGGGCTTATGCTGAAAACCCAGTCAGCGCCGCCGGGGAAGACCCGGTCGGGCCGGCAGTGAGAGAATTACGCGCGCAAAGCTCATCCCTGGCTGATTTTCTCAACCGCATTTCCTGGATGACCTCATTCGACCAGTTACAGCAGGCAGTCAAAACGAAGTGATAATCGGCCACTTACCCTTCATCTCCGGCATCCAGATCCGGGAAAGCCTGATCGATTTCATCAGGGGATTGGCCTTTCTCCAGGCGGTCGACCACTTCATTAAACTCACCCCCCATTTCTTCGCCGACCTCGCCTTGCATCTCCTTCATGGCTCTGCCCAAGGCACGTGGGTCGTTTTCCATTTGGTCCAAATTGGCCGGGTCAGCCAGCTCCGCCAGATGCGCATTCGAATTGTGAGCCACCCTGACATGGCTGATCAAACGTGAAACTGAGTCTGAACCGCAATGGGGGCAGGTGATTTTAGCAGTATCGTAATCGGCATAGCCGATCGAACGATCGAAACGCTGCTTGCATTTCTGACAACGAAATTCATATGTCGGCATCCGATGATTTTCTCCTATGAATTTACATTATAATCGGGTAGATATAGAAAAATATAAATTCTCATTTGCGATTGGGAAAAAATGCAGCTAAACCAGCTCTCCTTTAATTTGCTCCATCCGCAACCACTGATCATCGTCATTTCAGGTACTTCCGGAATTGGTAAAGACGCCGTCATCAAGGGATTGAAAGCCCACAATCCGCCCATCCATTTCGTGATTACAGCCACTACCAGACCACCGCGAGCGGATGAAAAAAATGGAGTGGATTATTTCTTTTATTCGCGGGCCGGATTCGAGCAGCGCATTGCTCAAGGTGAATTTATCGAGCATGCCCTGGTCTACCAGGATTACAAAGGGATTCCCCGCTCCCAGGTGGAAAAAGCCTTGGAATGTGGCCAGGACGTCGTGCTCAAGTTGGATGTACAAGGAGCCGCCACCATTCGCAAATTGTATCCGCAGGCCATCCTTATCTTCCTGGTGCCCAAAACGGTCGAGGAATGGTACGACCGCCTGTGCGACCGCCGCAGTGAGACTCCTGACAGCCTCAAAGTGCGGGTGGATACTGCTATCCGCGAAGTGGCTCAGGTCGATATTTTTGACTATGTCGTGTTGAATGCGCAGGATCACCTGCAAACCGCCGTCGACGATATCTTCCATATCATCCAGGTCGAGCATCTCCGTGTTCATCACAGAAAGAACCTTTAGCATGAATTCCGTTCCACCAAATGTGTCAGGTCAAACGAATCCCCAACCTCAGGCCGCCCGGGTACCGATAAGTTTTCGCCTTAACAAAAGCAAGCCCTGGGTAACCTACGTAATCCTCATCGTCACCGTTCTGATTTACGTCATTCAGTACGTCTCCCTGCTCCTGACCAATAACCAGTACGATATCCCGGCTGCCCTGGGCGAAAAAGTCAATGAACTCATTCTGGCCGGACAGGTCTGGCGGCTCATCACCCCTATCTTGCTGCACGCCAGCATCCTGCATGTCGGCTTCAACATGTATGCCCTGTTCGTCCTTGGCCCAGGCCTGGAGCAATATTACGGCCACCGGCGTTACCTGCTGCTTTACCTCATCGGTGGTTATGCCGGGAATGTGCTCTCCTTCCTGCTTTCTCCCAATCCATCCCTCGGCGCCTCCACTGCCATCTTTGCCCTGGTGGCTGCTGAGATCGTCTTCATCTACCGCAACCGTATGCTATTTGGCAGCCGTGCCCGCGGTATGTTGTTGAATATGGGAGTGATCGTGGTGGTGAACCTTTTGCTGGGGCTGCAACCCGGTATCGACAACTGGGGACATCTCGGCGGTTTGATCGCCGGCCTGATTTTTGGATGGGTGGCAGGACCGCATTATCAGGTACAACAGACCCTGACTGGCCTGGAATTGAAGGACATCCACTCAAAAAACGAGGTCCTCTGGGGAACCCTGCTCTCTGCCGGGCTGTTCACCGCGATCGTTATTGGCAGGTTCCTCGCCGGATAAGCATTTTGTTTGTTTTAGAAAAAGAAAAATATGAACATCAAATCTGAATCAGTCGAGTTTGCCAGTTATCTCGAAAACTGGTTTGCAGGGGTACCTTCCCTTGCCCTGGCTGAAATTATCCCGCAACCACAGAAGGTGGCTGCCATAAGCGTGGATATCACCAACGGTTTTTGCTATACCGGAGCCCTTTCCAGCCCGCGGGTCGCGGATATTGTCGCCCCGACCCGGCAGTTGTTCGTTGACTTGCATCGCCTGGGTGTCAGGAATTTCATCCTCACCCAGGATTCCCATGAACCCGATGCGGTGGAATTTGCCCAATGGCCCGCTCATTGCGTGCGCGGTACCGAGGAGAGCGAAACCGTAAATGAATTCAAATCGCTGCCCTTCTTCTCTGAATTCATCTTGTTCCCCAAGAATTCGATCCAGGCGGCCTTCAATACCGGCTTGCCTGGCTGGATCGAGGCACACCCCGAGGTCGATACCTTCATCGTCACCGGCGATTGCACTGACCTGTGCACGTACCAGTTGGCCATGTATCTGCGTCTCGATGCCAATGCCCGCCAGCTCAGCCGTCGTGTGCTGCTCCCTGAAAATTGCGTACAGACTTACGATATTCCCGTCCGGACAGCCGTCGAGAATCAACTTTCTGCCCACCCGGGAGATTTCATCCATCTTTTGTTCCTGTATCACATGGCTTTGAACGGTGTCGAAGTCATCAAGACATTGGAGTGAATATGAGCCTTTTCAACCATCAGCGCCTGACCAATGAAACCTTCAAAATCGATTTCCAACGGATGTGCCAGGGTTGGTACACCGACAAATATTTTGCCAACATCGCCAATATGCTGGCAATTTTATCTGCCAAGGATTGTACTTACGAACCCTCCGGCGCACAAAATCGTCTCTCCGCCCAGTTGAGCAAATTAAAGATCTCGCCTGGCGATATCGAAGTGGAAATGCAATGGTTCACTCGCCGCGTGGGCAACACCCTGGTGGTCGGTGTGGATAAATCGCTGACCATGCTCGAGCATTGTACCGGCTATTTCGAAGGTGATCGCTTTATCGATACAGCGAAGAATCTGGAGGTATGGGCAGTGGAGGACGGCACCATCGTGCACGCAGATGGCAACCCAGCCAACGTGCAACCTGTCATGCGGGTGCGCGGCCGCTATCGCGATTTTGCCATTCTCGAGACCCCGACCCTAGGAGTTCTCACGCACTCCAGTCGGGTGGCAACCAATGTCTATGATACACTGGTGGCTGCACGCGGCAAGCCGGTGATGTTCTTCCCGGCCCGTTTCGATGTCCATGAGGTACAGGCCTCCGATGGATATGCTTATAACATCGCAGTGCAGCGCTTCAATATGGACCACGCCAGTTCTCTAGGCCCTTTTATCTCGACCGATGCCCAGGGAGATTGGTGGGGCGGTTCTGGCGGTGGAACCATCGCCCACTCGGCCATTGCCTGCTTTATGGGCGATACGGCTGCCGCCATGCTCGCCTTTTCTGAGGTATTGCCCGTCTCGATTCCACGCATCGCACTGGTGGATTTCAACAACGATTGTGTCACCGATTCGGTGGCCACTCTGAATGCCATGTTCGCTCGCTACCGGCAATTGATTGATGAGGGGAAGCCGGAAGAAGCCGCACGCTATAAACTCTATGGGGTGCGCACCGATACCAGCGCCGCCCTGCGTGATCGATCCGTTCTGCCGGTGGGCGACACCGCTCTGGATTTGGGAGTCAACCCCCGCCTGGTCTTTCAAATGCGCCAAGCCCTGGATTCAGCCTGGCAAAGCTGGAACCTCCCGCCTGCCTGGGTCGACCGTGCCGTCGAGTTATGCCATCAGGTAAAGATCGTGGTCTCCGGTGGTTTTACCCCCGAAAAGATCCTCCGTTTCGAGACCCTGGGTGTGCCCGTGGATATCTATGCCGTCGGTTCGTCCCTGTTCGACAACCACGGCCCCACGGTTTGCGATTTCACCGCGGACGTGGTACGCGTCAAACTGGACGGCCAATGGGTGGACATGGCCAAGACCGGTCGCCGCCCTTGTGATAATTCCAACCTGCAGCGCATCTGGTAAATTGTGTAGGGAGCGGCGACTGACCATCCCTTTCACACAAGCGGATATGCAGGTCCGCATCCGGCGGTTCATTAAGCAATACCTAAAGCGGACGCCTTTGGGTTATCTCGCTAGCAACTGTGTTAAAAATCAAGCGGGTAAAGAGTTCCAATAACGAGAATCGCGGATCATAGCATTTAGAAAGATAAGTAGTTTTCGCATGCAAGCGACTATCGCGACTTTTTTCAATTTACCTTTGAGAAGCAGATGCTGGTAGAACGCTCGGACAACAGGGTTGAATTTAGTTGCCGTTATCGTTGCTATGAACAGGACAGTCCGGACACAATGACGGCCTCGTTTGACCCATTGCTTACCGCGGAAATGACCACTATCGTTGTTGAATGGGGCAACCCCAACCAGAGCAGCTATTTTCTTACGATCCAATGTCCCTAATTAAGGCAGATCAGAAAGCAAAACTGCGGCTGTTACCTTTCCAATCCCGGGGGTGGAACTTAAGATCTCATCCTTCTTCTGGAAGAGGGGAATTTCATCAATAAAAGTATCGATCTGATGATTTAGTTCATCCAATTCCCGTTGAAGTACAGCCGTGATTTTGGTAATACTCTCTTGGGCAACTAGATGAGAACTGTTAAAATGATTTTTTCTCCATGGTGAGCATCTCAATCTCCTGACGACGGCGAATCATTAGGGTAGAAAGACGCTATTCTTCAGGACCAGGTAGGCGAGAGGGTTCTGGTTTGACTACCTCGCCAAAACGAACTAGTAGTCATACATCGATTTTGTCAGTTTTACCTAGTAAACCAATCAATTTAGCAAACTCGCGTACTCTACGAGGGTTAACTAAGGCTACTGGCACCCCATGTGCCGCTAATTCAGTTGGAACTAGCCTTTCTAATCCACCGGTGGACTCAATTACAACTAGACCAGGTTGCAGCCCCTGTAATCGAGCAACCAGCTTTACAACGTCTTCCCAATCGTTGCCTACTGACCAATCTTCATCCTTTGCGCGAATATACAAACAAGTCTTAGAAACATCAATCCCAACTATGATTTGTTGTCCTTCATCATTCATTTTGCCCTCTATTTTTTGTATAATCAATGTACCCGTTCTAGCAAAATTCGGTCTCGAGGATCACACAACTGTTCGGGGATCTCTTATGAAAGACCCTGCGACCCATGCTAGCGAACGGTCTTTATGACCCAAGTTAAACTCGGGCTGCCGGGTCATCTTTATCTCGCTAGATTAGAAACTGAAAAATTTAATTTTCAATAATTGCATTCAAAATTAGTTCAATTTGGTAGTAAAAAAATAATTCAAAGATAAGGAGAAAATTCAGACATGAGAATTACCAAGGTTTCAATCATGCGACTAATTATTCTTGGTTGTATTATTCCATTTGTTTTAAGCACTATTGTCTATTATGGCTTTTCAACCAATTATACAAAGGGTGTTTTTACAAAACAGGGATTTGAACAACTATACGGAAATGGAATTTATAAGTATCGTGTACTTGGATCATCCATGCTTCTCAAAACATATGACCTTGTTGAAAAATTCAACCTTCCCATACTTCCACATAATGAAGGAGATTGGAAATTCTATTCAGCATATTTTTATTTGAATACATTTTTCCTTTGTCTCACCTGCATAACATTATTTATCGTTCTAGGCGGATTAATAAATAATGATTTTATGGCAGTGGACCTTCCCTTAATGTTTATGTGCTGCTTGATGACAATCACCCAATATGTCGTTGTTCCTTATGACACGTTATCGTATTTCTTTCTTTCAATTGCAGCATTCCTCATTCTTAAAAACAAGCAAAAAGTTTGGGAAATAATAATTTTAAGTATTGTTGTCATATTGGCTACATTAACAAGAGAAACAGCCTCTCTAATCTTGGCCTTTTATTTCGCTTTTAATTACAAGGAAATATTGAAAAAAACAGAGTTATTCAAGATCAATCAGAAACAACGCGAGTTATTGATCATTACTCTTTGTTTTCTATGTACCTATTTTGGATTAAGATTTGCTTTGGGTTTTGAAAACGGCATTTACAAGGAGATCACTCTAATAAACATCACTAATATCCTATCCATCTTGAGTATTCTTTTTTTTGTAAGTATTTTTATTCTTATTGTAATTACAAAAGTAAAAACAAAAGAAACATTTATTTTCTTACTTGCCACACTACCTTATACATTAGCACTATTAGCCATTTCTATTTTATGGGAAATTCGATTATGGGTACCTGTAATACTCCTACTGCTTATCTTAAAAATTCCAAGATCAATTAATAGCCCTTCATCGGGAATGGACAACCTAAGCAAAATTGAAGATTCGTTAAATTGAAATAAGGATTTTATTGCTTTCGGATATTAACTATATTAAACGGATTAAAAACGTATTTCCACCAGACTCGAAGATTATCTCGTTAGCAAACAAAATTGATTGAAATCTCACCAAATGTTAAAACATCATGCATCAATATCTCTAATTTGGGCTTTTATCATTCGCCGGGTATCTTTACCTGATAAATGATGTCTGAGGTAAAAACAAACTCTTTCTCAAATGCCACGTACTCCGTCCGTAACAAAAATATTTTTTTCGCCCAGTCTCATTTGATCAGATAGGTCAAGTCATTAGTGCATAGCATAATGGTTATAATGAGAGAAAAGGCAATACTGGGTAGATAAGGGTTACGTGTTGCCTTATAGATGATGCGTGACAGTACGGTGGCAAGGGGGAGGACGGCTACCGTGGGGTAGAGCCAGAATACTATGGAACCCAGGCCCCATTTCAAAGAATCGGTGGGCATAAGCCCATTGGAAATGAAGTAGCTGTAAAATACGACGAGTACAAGAATCGGGCCAAGGGTATTGAAGATGGCCATTAACAGGGTGTTGACCCACTCTTTTTTGCCAATTTTAATGAAATTGAAGACATTCATGGCAATGGAGTTGATCACGAAGAAGAACACAAAGAACGGCAAAAATTTAAGTATCTCAGAGAACTTAACCGCATCAAAGGCTCTTAATGTAAAGAAAAACCAAAAGCGAAAATCAGTCCCAAAGAAGTAATTGGTCAGAAATACGATGAAGTATGTACAGGCAGCCGTCAGCACTCCAAGCAGTATGGTCTTCCATATTTTATCCTTACTCAGAAAAACGCCTTGTTCCCGCAGGTTAAGACCGTTCGCTTTAGAGTATCTGCGATAGTTCAGGAACAGAATAAGCAGGGTAACCAGGCCCATGAATACCGACCATACCCCTAACACATAGGGCTGCTCCTGATTGAAAAATGCGGGCTGAGTCAGGATACTCACGACATATATAACCGGATAGGAGACCGCGGAAACAATCACGCTTGTAATAAGCCCCCCCCACAACCATTTCTTGCCCTTTCGTGTAGCTTCTGCCGGCAGTACCGATTCTTGGGCCTTCAGCACGCCGAAAAATCTGGTTTTCAGCAGCACCAAGATAAAATTCACAAAAAACATGAAAAAGCCGATGATGCCGATAGTTTCAAAGAAATCCTTCCACTGCCAGATCTGATTGTCAGGCGCTATGGGGTTAGGTACAAGAATGGTTTTTTGGAAAAAGGCAACGCAGTCGTTAACCACGTCTGAATCCATAATACCCCAGGGATGGTCGACGTTCGGAGTGTCAACGACTCTTACGGCATCCTTACCATCGATATTTTCCGTATACATGGTATCGCTATTTCGCTTCTCAAGCCCGGTGGGGTCCTTGCCGAAGTTCAGGAAGGACTGAGCTTGCGGCTGATTGATGTAATCGGCTGGCTTCGTGAGTGTACCGTTCGGATAATGAATTCGGTCGACGACCTCATCGTACTTTGCAGCTACGAGTCCAACGCTGCGATTCCCGTACACGTTGGCAAATGCTGTGTCGGCTGCATTAAAATACGAGGCATAATATTGAGTATATGGAGTGCTGGTGTAGATCGGATCGCAGCTTTCAAGAAACACCGAGGAGATCAGCGGCTTGGCAGTTTTGTTGTCCTCCACAACTGCAATATTGGAGGCGTAGCATCCATTTGAATGACCTTCGATACCGATCTTGGAGGTATCGACAAAAGGCACGGTAGCCAGCATCTTGACGCCGTCGTAAACGCCGTTGGCATCATATTCATCATTCCACCAGCTATTGATTGGAACATCGCTCGAATCCCCGTGACCGAACATATCAATATCAAGGACAACATAGCCTCTGCGCGATAACTCGACAGCATTTGGTGCCTGCATTTCAAGGGTGCTGGACCAGCCGTGGACAACCACAATCGCAGGCGCGGGGGTTTCATTGGTTGCGGCTTTGGGAATATAGAGCTCGGCGGCCTGCATGAGGCCTGATGGCGTCTCCCATTTCAGTTGCTCTACAGTGACCGCGCCCCCTTCTGATTTGACCACGCTTGACCCCGCCGCGCTGATCAAGCAGATGATCAGCGCGATGACCAGCATAAAAGCAGGATTCTTCACCGAGATAACCATGCTTTGTTCAGACGTTTTGCCAGACTCCGCTGGCATGACCTTTTTATTCTGTAACATGACCTGCCTCCTTCATTTTTAAAAATATTAATATTGCGGGTCGGTGTGCAAGCGTCATTCAACCGGTTTTCTTATCAATTTCATTGTTACGCTCATGCATTCCTGAATTTCATTCTCTCACAGCTCGAAGGAATTGCGCAACGCTTGGAGTTGCATAATGCCCCTAAAAGTTAATTTATTTTTAACTTTCTTAATTTGAATTTTCGTTTTTCTGCAATTCTCCTGCCTGGGAAAACCTTTGATTACAGGCAGGGGAACATGATCCACGAACGATCAGGGTTGCCTTCAGGTTTATCCGCTGTGAGGTGGTTTCGGGGGCATCATTAAGAATGTATTGATGCAATAATTCTGCAACGGTTTTTCCCATTTCTAGGGTCGGTTGGGCAATTACTGTCAGTGGTGGAATGAAAATATCTGCCCAAAAATGATCATCAAACCCCACCACACTGATGTCATTCGGGCAATTCAATCCAATATTGCGGATCGCGTGCAAGGTACCCAATACCATCAGATTGTTCATACAAAGTATTGCTGTCGGACGCGGTTCTACGGGTAGATTCTCCATCGCACCGCGAATTCCGGATTCAGATGTGGAATCACCCCAGAAGACCAGTTTTTCGTCCTGATCGATTTTTTTCATTAATGGCCTGCATAAAACCAGCTAGACGCTCTCCGGTAGTGGTGATATTTCTTTTTCCCAGAACGAAACCAATACGTGATTGACCATCATTGAGGAGGTGGTTCGTGGCCTGGTAGGTGGCCATTGATTATCTACTCCCCCGTAAGGTAGATCGATTTCGGGATCGTGGCGATTGACTAATACTTTAGGGAGAACTTTTTCTTTAATTATAAGTAATTTTTTTCAGTAGGAGATGAGACATTTTCCGCCTCCGAATGGAGGCGGAAAAAATGATTTATACAACTTGAATCGCTTAGAAAGCACCCTGGCTATACAATGGCGATTCGGAGGGCGTTTTCCCGGAGGGATCCCAGACGTATACCGTGTCGCCGACGTTGGCCCAGTTATACAACCAGTGCGCATCCGCCACCGACAGGTTCACGCATCCGTGCGAACCGGGGTTGCCCAGATAATTGTTCCAGTAGGCTCCGTGCAGCGCGCGGGATTGATCATAGTACAAGATAAATGGGACTTGTTCGAGGTAATAAAAGTCAGAACGATCCGCTTCGAAAGCTCCGGTCATATATTCGTGTTCGACTTTGCGGTAGATCTTGAACGTCCCCGGCTGAGTGTAGAAGGGCGCCATTCCGCTGCCGACCAGGGTGGCAAAGATCATTTTGCTGTTATCGTAGACGGCCATCACCTGCTCGTACAGATTGACTTCGATCCAGCGGCCATTGGTGACCCCGGCGGGAGGCGTCGGGTTGTTCAGCACCCGGGCGATGAAGCGGTGTTCGATCCATTCATTCGGCCCGACCATGACCCATTCCATATTATCGACCACCTTGGAATCATAGCAACGCACCATATCGAGGCGGTTGTAGATCTTGCCGGTCTTCGCAGAGGCATAACCGGGGGCAACGTAAGAAGGCACTTCTGATTGCAGCACCCAGCCAAAGGGCACGTCGGGGAATTGATTGATCAGGTACCCCTGAAAATGTGCCGCTGCCACCTTGGAGACTGTATCCGCGTTGATCCATTCATCATTGGCGATCTGGTAAAAAGAAGTGCCTTCGGGGGTCGTTTCCTTTTGACTGAGGGCGACGTATTTGACCTTTCCGGCAGGGAGCATTTCTTTGATATTATTTGCTTCGGCATCCTCAAAGCTTGCGTACATGGGCACAGCATCAGGGACGACTTTTGCATACGAAAACGGGATGTTGGCCAAGTCCGCGGGGGGATGAGCAATCGCCATGGGTTCCGGCGGAAAGACGATGCCCTGGGCTGCCAGCGAGGCCAGGAATTGCGCCGGCCCGGCCATGAGGCAATTCAGCGAGGGCGAGCCATCCAGGTAGGGTAGGCACAGCGACTGCGTGCCCGTCACGACTGGCGTGCTGGTTGGAGTTGCAGCCGTGGCCGGCGCAGTACCGGTAATCTCAGGTGTCGGTATCACCGGTGTCTGTGCATCCGCCGTGCCCACTACCGATAAAAAGAGGCTGGCCGTTACTGCCGCCCCTGTAAGTATTTGAATGAATTTTTTTATTTTCAATCTCAACCCTTTGAATAAGAGTAAATTTGCCTTATTTTATCGCAAGGTCTGAATGATTGCCAGACCTGTGACTCATTTCAGACTCGATGTCAGCGCGATCTCATCCCGGATCGGGATGCCCCAGAGGCCGATCAGAGGGATACTCGGTTTTATCTTGCGCGATTCATTAACCGCATTTGGAAAAACCGCCGTGAGGGTATAGCCTTTTTTTTGGTAAAAACCCAATGCGCGCAAATTGTCATTCGTCGTGATCAGCCAGACCTTCTCGCACTGGTTGCGCCTGGCCGTTTCTTCTACCGCTTTCAGCAGCGCATTGCCAATGCCAGCATTCTCGTGCAGGCTATTCAGCGAGATAATCTCACAGGCGCTTTGTGAAATGCGGTAAGTGATCAACCTTATGATGTTTTCCCCATCCGCACACACCCAGCCGGGTAAGCCGACCGGGTCGATCGCTTCACCGTGAACAACCACCAGTGCTGCTCGCCAGGCTTCGGCCAGAAATGGCTCGACCCAATCGCGGTCAGCAGGTACCAGTTCGCGAATTTGCCAGGACCCATCCATCCGCTTCACTCCGATTCAGGTGCGGCTTTTTTCTTGATGGCTTCGAAAGAACGGTCCCCCAACAGATAACGCAACTCTTCTTCGAACGTCTCTACCAGGGGTATTTTTTTCTCAGCAGCCCGCAGACAACTGCCCGGCTCACCCAGCAGCGTTTCCGTTTCATCCAGGGTGATGCGGCCGTCTTCATCCAGGTCGAGCGGATGCAGGATGCAATAATACGGTTTGAAGCGCCAGGGATGAAAACCGTTTTTCTGGCCGGCTACCTGTAAAGCGCATTTGGCGTCCGTCCGCCAGAAGATACAGGCCGTGCCGCCATAATGTTCCGGCGTGGTTTCGACGGCGGTGTGCACCACCAGCTTGCTCGGACTGAACTCGTCATTGTCTTCATAACTGGCAAACCAATCTGCCGGATCTTTCGCGCCTTCCGGCATGGATGGTTTGATCAGTTCCGCGTGCGCCAGGATATCTTCCATCTCGCGCTGGTCTGCCCAGACGCCAAAGACACAGCAGGCGCCGTGACATTCGTCCAGCCGGCAGCGCCGCATCGGCGCCGCTTCGAGCATGCGGGGATTGATCCGTTCTTCCGCTACTTTCTTCGATTTTTCCATTGCCTGCATTGTACCACCCGAATCCGGGCAATCGGCTCGTCCCTCCAAAGCGGGGCAGCGGAGGAAAGCTATGAAAATAAGGTAAAATGAATGCGAAAATGATTTTTTGTTCTTACTATCCTGTTTGAGGAGACGAGGCATGTCTGCTTGGAAGATTCTGTTGACGGATGGTTTGGAAGAGAACGGCAAGGAGATCCTGCGAAAATCGGCCGAAGTGGTGGAAAATCCCACCATCAGCGCCGATGAATTGTTGACCGTGATCGGGGAGTATGATGCCCTGATCGTCCGTGGACGTACCAAAGTGACCCCTGCGTTACTGGCTGCCGGAAAAAAATTAAAAGTCGTCGGTCGCGCGGGCGTGGGCGTGGATAATATCGACCTGGCAGCTGCCCGTGAGCACAAGATCACGGTCGTCAACTCGCCGCTGGCCACCACCGTTGCCGTGGCCGAATTGACGATGGGATTGATGCTCTCGCTGGTTCGTGATCTTTCCCATGGGGATGCCGGATTGAAGGCCGGGAAATGGCTGAAAAAAGAGATGGAAGGTACCGAACTCTTTGGCAAGACCCTGGGCGTGATCGGTTATGGCCGAATCGGCGCCAGCGTGAGCCAACGAGCCAGAGCTTTTGAGATGAAAGTGCTGGGCTATGACCCCTTCCTCCATGCGGACCAGATTCAGGCCCGTGGCGCCGAATCGGCCAGCCTGGATCAACTTTTCGCCCGATCCGACATCATCACCCTACACCTGCCCTTGACCGACCAGACCCGCGGGATGCTGAACGAAGCCGCTTTTGCCAAGATGAAACAGGGTGTCTACGTAATCTGCGCGGCACGCGGTGGCGTGATCGATGAAGCCGCCTTACTGGCTGCACTCGATTCCGGCAAAGTTGCCGGTGCTGCCCTGGATGTCTATGCGACCGAACCCCCCGGCATGAACGAACTCATCAGCCACCCTAGGCTGATCGGCACCCCCCACATCGGCGCGCAAACAGTCGAAGCCCAGACCCGCGCTGCCCACGATATCGCCGAAGAAGTGCTGGCCGCTCTTGCCAGCCAACCCTTGCGCTGGAAAGTCGCCTGAAAAATTTCATCCTGAGAATATCTTTTGGAGAACAATATGAATCAAAAACTGGATCGTTTTAAGCAACTCCTCATCGAATTGACCAATCTCGGCCGCGCCAATGCGCTGGTCGGTTGGGATCAGCAAGTCTACATGCCTCGTGGCGGCACTGAGGACCGCGGTTACGTGCTGGCCACGCTTGCCGGTTTGGTCCACGAAAAATTCACCTCCGCAGAGATGGGGAAACTGTTGGAAGAACTCGTCCCCCAGGCTAAACAGATGGATCCCGATTCGGATGATGCCTGCCTCATCCTACGCACCGCCCACGATTTCGAGAAGCAGACCAAAGTTCCCACCGAAAAAGTGGCCGAGTTCGCCCAGGTCACGACCATCGCTGAGGTCGCCTGGGAGCACGCCCGTGAAGAAGACAACTTCAGCCTCTTCCAGGCCGACCTAGAGAAGCTTGTCGAACTGCGCCGCGAATACGCCGGTTACTTCAAACCCTATGATCACGTTTATGATCCGCTCCTGGATGATTTCGAACCCGGTCTGAAGACCAAAGAAGTGAAAGAAATCTTTTCCAAACTGCGCCCGCAGCAGGTAAAGTTGCTCAAGGCGATCGCTGAAAAACCCGAGATCGATGATTCCTTCTTGCATATTCCTTATTCTGAAGAAGCACAGTGGGATTTCGGCGTGGACGTCATTACCCGCTTCGGCTTCGATTGGAACCGCGGCCGCCAGGACAAATCCGTTCACCCCTTCACCACCAGTTTTGGCATCGGCGATGTGCGCGTCACCACCCGTTTCGATCCCGAACGGGCGGCTTCCTCATTATTCAGCACCATGCACGAGGGCGGACATGCCCTCTACGAACAGGGGATCGATCTCTCCCTGGCGCGCTATCCGCTGGCCACCGGTGCTTCCATGGCCGTTCACGAATCGCAGTCGCGCCTGTGGGAGAACATCGTCGGCCGCTCGCTGCCCTTCTGGAAGTTCTTCTACCCCAGACTGCAAAAGACCTTCCCCACCCAACTGGGGAACGTCTCTCTGGAAAAGTATTACCGGGGCATCAACAAGGTGGAACCGTCCTTCATCCGTACCGAAGCCGACGAAGCCACCTATAACCTGCACATCATGCTGCGCCTGGAGCTGGAGATCGCCCTCATAGAAGGCAGCCTGGCCGTTAAGGATCTGCCAGGAGCCTGGAACGCCCGCATGAAGGATTACCTGGGCATCGTTCCGCCTAACAACCGTCTGGGCGTGCTGCAAGACGTTCACTGGTCCAGCGGCTTATTGGGTTACTTCCCCACCTATGCCCTGGGCAATCTCATCTCCGCCCAGCTATGGGAGAAGATCCAGTTCGACATCCCCACCGTGGAAGCCCAAATCGAAGCCGGCAAATTCGACGAATTGCTGGCTTGGCTGCGCAAGAACATCCACCGCCACGGCGCTAAATTCGAGCCGCAGGTGCTGGTCAAACGGGTCACCGGTACCGGCATCACCCCCGAACCATACATGCGCTATCTGAATAAGAAATATTCCGAAATTTACGATCTCTAAAAGTTGTGCGTACAAAACGGACTTCCTGGAAAAGGAGTCCGTTTTGATTATCTGATGTAAAATCGAACTATGCTTCTCAAGCACAATATCGTTATTTTTCTGCTCGCCGGCGTGTTCCTCTCCGCTTGTTCAGCCGGCCATATCGGTGATCTTTCCGTGCCGACCACGACCTTGACCGCGCCCCCGCTAACCGCTACAGCCACCTCGTTGCCCACGGCTACCCCCACCCCGACGCCGCTTCCCTCCACGGATACCCCCGTCCCTCCCATGCAGAATACCCCCATTATCATCGAGCAGCCCACCTCGATCGTGCCCACCGAACTGGCAGCGGATATGTTGGACCAACGCTTCCCGATCGCCTTGTTGAACATCTACCACCCCGGACCCAATTCCCGCCTCTCCTCGCCGATCAAGATCAGCGCCTATGCCTTCCCCGGCGACCAGGGCAAGGTCACCCTGCAACTCTGGGGCGAGGATGGCCGGCTGATGGCCGAACAGTTGATCCAATTGGGCAACGCTTCCGGTGGTGTGTCTTTTACCAGCCAGATCCCCTTTGAGATCAACTCCGCCGGTGAATCCACTTTGCTGACCCTCACCTCCTACGACAGCTATGGACGCAAGATAGCCATTGCCAGCGTGCCTTTGATCTTGATGCAGATCGGCGATTCCGAGATCGAGCAGCCCGGCTTTGGCAAAGAACCCTTTGTGGTGAGTTCTCTCCCGGCAGGCACTGCCGTTAGCGGCGGCACGTTACATATCAAGGGAGTCGCGCATCCTTTCAGCACCTCACCCCTGATCATCGAGTTGATCAAGACCAACGGTGGTGTGGTTGCCTCCAAACAGGTCAGCCTGGCTGCCATTCCGAGCGGGGAAGATTATGCGTCCTTTGCAGTGGATATTCCCTACAACGTGACCCAGAATACCCCCATCCGCCTTAGCCTGCGCCAGAGCATGGACCATGCGCCGTTTCTCGATATGGCCTTATCGAGCGAGTTGATCATCCTCCAGCCCTAAAAACACCTGTTTGAGACCCTGACAGAATTGCGTCAGGTCGAAGCCTTTGTTTGCAATACCTCAGTATATGAACGGAATCAATTTCTTCGTCCTTCGCTTCATTTCGCTATAGTCGTTGCCAAATTTTTCGGTCAGCACGACTTCTTCAAGCTTGATCCTGTTCAAAATGAGTAGTAAATAGGGAATGGCAATGATCAGGAAACTGACGAGGTTCCCATAGCACAGACCGCATCCGATAAATGAAAGTACACCGCCGGCGTATGCGGGATGCCGGATATATTTGTACAACCCATCGGTGATCAGCTTATGGTCATCCCTGATGGCGACATTGATCGTGAAATACTCTTTCAACTGTTTGATCGCAGAAAGCCGGATGATTAAACCGAGGACGATCAAACACGCTCCGGTGAGCGGGAATAGAACGGACGCATTGAATAAACCGAACAGATTGTCGATTCGTAGATACACGCCAATGAAGATCCCCAATGCCAGACTGACCAGCGAAATGACATATAGAACTTTATAACTTTTCTGATCGGCATTTTTTTCATTGGATTTCATTTTCTTGTAGATGAAATATTCGCAAAGCCCCCAAAAACATTGCACGATGATTACCGCAAAATCCGTTATCGACATTTCCACTCCCTGCTCAGCTCCGCCAGGAACCAGGACTATCCGTTACATCTGTTGAGGGCGCAGGTTTATCTGCCCCTCCTTTTGAAGAACCCAATTTCAGCTCGCTTCGTCAGCTGAACGCAATGGCGGCTTCATCCACATTGATCTTGACCTTATCCAACCCCATTACCTGCGGGATGAAACAGGTGCGCACTCAAAATTGGGATGAATTTCTTCATCTAGGTTTTCGACTTCGTTTTAACAATTTCTGTGTTTTCCATTACATATTTTCCTTAAAAATTGCAACATTAATAGATCAGGCCTTAGGCTTGTTGATTCAGGTTCATTCAGTTGTGGGTTGGTTGAATTATTCGATGTAGACTTCTACGTGCTCGCCATCGTGATCGTCGAATACGTCCACGATTTTCCCGGTACGTCCGTTGGCCAGAGCCTCGGCCAGGCGCTCGGCATTTAACCCCTCCACTTCGGGGGAGAATTTCATTCCCATGCGCAGACCGGCATTCACCATTCCCAGGGGTAACCGGATATTGGCGCGTACTTTTCCGGTGACGATATCCGATACGCGCACGCGAAAAAATCTGCCGTTGATGCCGGGGATATTGTCGTCACCCGCAGCGGCAGCACTTTCGCGCACACCCGGCTTGGCGCTGGCATCCAGCGCTTTAAGTAGTTCAGCTGCCATCTCAGGAGTGATCTTGCCCTCCTGCACCATTTTCAATACTTTGAGGCGTTCCTCGCTGGTAACTATTTTTCACCTCCGTCCGCTTCATCCACGGCAGGTTCGCTGTACTTTTCTCCGCGCAGGCGCGCCTGGGCTTCTTCCCAGTTGATCTTGCCCTGGTCCAGGTCTTCGAGGATCTGGCGCCGATCTTCAGCGGATAAGGATTGTGTGAGATCATCTTTACCGGGTTCATACCCCAGCGCACGCACGATTTCATTCAAACGGTTGCGCAAGGTGGGATAAGACAGCTTCATTTCTTCTTCCATGCGATTCAACTTGCCTTCACACCGGACGAAAGTCAATAAGAATTGCATCTGTTCCGCGCTCAGGTGGCCAAAAGGGGTATGCTCGGGCACAAAATGACCCTCGATGGAAGTATTGCAATTGACACAATATAACCGCGTCACCGCCAGATCAGCACCACATACCGGACACTTGTTCAAAATTTTATTCATTCGCTTCACTCCGTAAACCAATTCGCCATAACCGTAAATAGATTTTTACGATAATCGGTTGATTTTTTTTATCGTTATAAATATATTTTATCACAATATTAATTTAAGTCAACATTAATTCAATAATATTAATATTTATTTATCATTCTATTGATATTTGAAAGCGGGATATAAATATATTATTCTTTGAACTGAATTTGGACCCTTTCACCTTTCAAAAACCAGTGCCCCTTCCGGTCTCCGGCATCTTGCGGCGCACGGTCGAAGTAGATTTCAAAAATACGCCCTCCATCAACGAAGACGCAAAATGAATAACGACCTACTCCCCACGACCCCAACCGTGAGGCGGATTGGAGGTGCGCCGGCTGCATATTCCGTTCCGAACGTCCCCGCCGGTCGAAATCCTGTTCTTCGCTGAGCATTTCCATGATCATAAAGGTCTCGCCGCGCCAGATGAACGCATCCGGACAGGGAGGCCGTTTCTCGTATTGCGGCGTTTCCTTGAAGGTAACCTCGATCGGTTCAACGATAAATTGTTTCGGGATGGTTTGCATATACGCTCCAAAAGTCTTGCTCCCATTAATCATAGTATAAAAGAGGAAGTGCCGCAGGGGTACTTTCTCTCAAAAGTTTCCAAACTCTATGCCATGATTTCGTTAATCGACCCACCCTTCCGGTTCCACGTGCACGTATGCCCGGTCGACCGCTGGGAATTCCTGCAGGCGATTGGCCACGGCATCAGAGATGGCATGCACTTCATTCAATGTCTTTTGCCCGTCCACGTTGATATGCAAATCAACGACCAGTTTTGGACCGACGTATTCGGTCATAATATGATGCACCCTCACCACCCCCGGAATAGATTCGGCAGCCTTGACGAACTCCTGTACTTCTTCCATGGTCGCGCCTTTACCCGTCAAGAGGCCCAAGTTCTCCTTCCCGACCGAGTAAACCTGCTTGAAAATCCAGGCGGCGACCAGAAAACCGGCAATTGGGTCGGCCAGCGGGCTGACCAGGGAAGAAAGCACCACACCCACGAAAGCCGCGACTGAGGTCAGCACATCACTCAAATTATCTGTTGCGGTGGCTGTCAGTGCCGGGCTGCGCAGTTTCTTTCCGATATTGCGAATGGAAAAGAACATGCCTGCTTTAATTGCCGCGCTGGCCAGCAATACGAACATGGGTAAATCCAGTGCGATTGAGGCTCCGCCCGCCATAAAGCGCACATAAGAGTTTCGCGCGGCTTCATAACCGGCAAAAGCCATCGAGATCGTTACCATCAGTCCAACGACTGGCTCAAAGCGGGCATGCCCCTGCGGATGAGAAAGGTCCGGCGGCTGCATAGCCATATACAACCCGACCACCATCAGGAGCGAGTAAACTACGTCCGAAACTGAATTGGCTGCGTCTGCATAAATGGCGGCACTATGGGTCAGCCACGCCACTAGAGCTTTGGAAGAAGCCAGCAGGATATTACCGCTCAGTGTAATGATCATTGCGGTGCGGTAAAGACGATTCTCTTCTTTTTTAGGAGTGTAATCTCTAACCCAACGCATTTTGTAAAACTCCTCGAATTGCACCTGTGGAACAAAAAACCCCAAAGGCGGTCCCTTTCCAATCCAGGGGCTGCACCTTTGAGGTCGTCGCGATCATGCGTCAGCGATGGGTCAGGCTGAGTGCTCCGTCTGACCATAGATTAATTCTATCATAAATTTTTCCGCCTTTTCCGTCTTATGGTAATATCAGATCAAGGAAATCAGCAATGTTCAAAAAGATATTGCCCTTGTTGTTGGTTGCCAGTCTTTTTCTGACCGCATCTTCCTCCGTGCAGGCGCTCAATACGACCGCCTTGCAGATCAGCAATATGGAAATCGATATCTGGCCGGATTATGACCAGCCTTCGACGCTGGTCATCTATCACATTTCCTTTGCCTCCCTCACCAACTTCCCGGCCAAAGTAAGTTTTACCATTCCTGCCTCAGCAGGTGACCCGTACAGTGTGGCAATGAAAGACCTGGATGGCCTGCTCTATGATCTGGAATACTCGGTCGTCTCTGACGGCAACTGGAATCGGATCGAATTCATTAGCTCCACCCCCGACATTCAATTGGAATTTTACGACCCGATCAAACAGGCGGCGGATGGTTCCTACAATTATTCATTACGCTGGATCAGCGATTACCCCATCGCCGATCTGAAAATGGTGGTGCAAAAACCGAAATACGCTACCACCATGACCATCCAGCCGGATTTCGGCCCGGGCGTCGTCAGCCAGGATGACGGACTGACTTATTTCACCACTGACGTGGGTAGCCTCAATCAAGGGGATTCCATCAATGTTTCCCTGTCCTACTTGAAGGCAAATGACCTGCTGAGCGCCAGTATTCTGCCGGTACATGCCATCAACCCGCTGCCGCAGAATACCAGTCTCTGGCAGACGATCATCGGCCTGTTCAAACCTGTGTGGGAGAACCGCAGCCTGCTGATCTCCAGCGGCCTTTTATTTGCCGGCATTCTTCTGTTATTCCTTGGTTTTTGGCTGTCGATACGGAAAAAGTCTCTGCGGATGGAAACGGTCGCCGAAGTTGCGACCGACAATCCCCCCACAAAAAAGATCAATACCTCAGAAACGCTAGAGGTCTACTGCCACGTTTGCGGCAAACGTGCCCGCCCCGGCGATCTTTACTGCAGAACCTGCGGGTCAAAGTTAATTCAACGTTAAACAAATGGAAATTAGTTGCAGCCGCCCTGCCCGTTCAAACACGGGCAATCTTCGAACTGGATCGTCGTATGTTCGATCTGAAAATTTTCAGATAACAATTTTTTGACTTCATCCATGGTGCGCTCCGGTCGAACGCTGCCGGATTCGTTCAGGACGATGTGCGCGCTCAAAGCGACCGTGCCGGAGCAAATGCTCCACACATGCAGATCATGCACACCCGAGATCGCTGGAATACAGCAGATTGTCTCTTGAATTTGATGGATGGAGAGCCCTTCGGGGACGCCCTCGACCAGAATGTGCAGGGCACCGCGCAGCACCCGGTAAGCGCTGACCAGGATGATGCAGCCGATCAGGATGCTGATGAGCGGATCGATCCACAGCAGGTGAGTGAACTGGATCAGAACCGCGGCCAAAATGACTCCTACCGAAGAAATAGCGTCTCCCACCACGTGCAGGAAAGCGCTGTTCAGGTTGAGATCTTTGCGGACTGGCGGCTGGGTTGCCATGGCAGGATGCTCTGTCCCGGGTTCAGCGAAATGATGCTGCTCCTGGACATGATTTTGATTCTGCGTACCCAGGGTGATCGCCACCACAATGTTGACGACCAGGCCAATGACCGCAATCACCAGCATTTCCAAGCTGTGGATGGGAACCGGATGACTCCAGCGTTCTACCGCCTCCACCCAGATACCGATGGCAAGGACCAGCAGGGTAATCCCGTTGACGAGGGCAGCAAAAACTTCCAGTCGGTGCCAGCCAAAACTATGGTGGTCATCGGGTGGAAGGGCCGACAGCCGAATCGCCAGCAGGCTCAACCCCAGCGCGAGAAGATCCATCAGCACGTGCGCAGCATCCGAAAGCAGCGCCAGCGAACCCGAAACCAGGCCACCGATGATTTCGGCAACCAAAATTAGAGCAGTAAATATCATCGACCAGATAAAACGGCGTTGAACGCCTGTGTTTTCATGTGCGAGCATTTTTCTTCCTTCGCCAATGAGTATACCGCGTTCATGCGAAAATGCTAATGTCTATTATTAGCCTTTGCTAATCTCAATATCCGCGACCGAGTTGATGATTCTCCCGGGGCGGTACGGGAAGCGCTCCACATCTTTTATAGTCGAGACGCCACTCAACACCAGGATCGTTTCCAGGCCGCTCATCACTCCGGCCACCACGTCCGTATCCATGCGATCCCCCACCATGATGGTGTTCTCGGAGTGCACTCCCAGGTAACGCATGGCGCTGCGCATCATCAATGGATTGGGTTTGCCCACGAAGAACGGAGCCTTCCCGGTCGCTTTTTCGATCAAGGCAGCCATCGCACCGGTCGCCGGCACGATGCCCGCTTCCAGTGGGCCGGTAGCATCGGGGTTGGTGGCAATGAAAAGCGCTCCATCGTTGATCAGACGAATGGCGCGGGTGATTTGTTCGAAATTGTAATTGTTCACCTCGCCCAGCACCACGTAGTCGGGATCGGTATCGGTCTGGACGTACCCCACGTCGTGCAGCGCCTGGGTGAGGCCCACTTCACCGATGACGAAGGCGGTGCCGTTGGGACGTTGGCTTTGCAAGAAGCGGGCCGTGGCCATCGCCGAGGTAAAGATATTTTCAGCAGGCACATTTAATCCGGAAGTTCTCAACCGGTGTTCGAGATCGCGTTGCGTATACAGTGGATTATTGGTGAGGATGAGAAATTTGGTGTTCGTTGCCAGCAGTCGTTCGATGAATTTATCAGCGCCTGGGATCAGAGCTTTCCCCTTCACCAGCACACCGTCCATATCGATGAGATAATTTTTCTGCATGTTTATTTCCTTATCTAGTCTCATTTATTTTAGCATGAATCCCCAACCGGGATTCATCCGCTGCAATTCTGCAGCGTAGGCGATATCTCGCGGGTGAAATCGGGTATAATCAATGCCGGATACTCCCGGCAGAAAGAGGATAACCCGTGCCACGGCAGCGTTCGGTCGAAGACCTTTCAACAGATGAACTGCGCCAATTGCTGGTTGAAAAAAACCGCAAGAACCGCGAAGCCCGCATCGATGCTTATCGTCGCAGCGGTCGCGTGATTCCGGTTGAGACCGAAACAGGCGAGAACAATACCTCTCCGGTTGCTTCGGCGGATAACGAACTTTTGTCCCCGGCGAGGAATCGCCGTCGCGGAGGCGACCGCAAACGGGCAAACCTGGATCGCCTGTTATTGACTGTCGAGATCCTGGCGATGGTTGGGGTGGCCGTGATTGTCATTTATGGCATTCATATTCTCAACACCCTCAATCACCAGTTCACTGTCACGAATACCCTGCCCACCATGACACCCACTGCCCTCATCACTGCCGTCGTGTTACCAGGCGGGCATACGCCCCCGGTGAACGGCGCTGAAGTCACCTTCAATGAGGCTGAAATTCCGGAACACCTGCGCCCATTGATGCAGAGCCTAGCAAACATCCCGGTGCCGACCGCAGGCCCGCAGCAGGCGATTCGCATGCAAATCCCCGCCATCAGCGTCGACCAATCGGTCGTGCAAGGAGATGGATGGGAGCAGTTAAAGAAAGGCATCGGTCAGCACATCGGCAGCGCCGACCCGGGTCAAACCGGCAACCTGGTCGTTTCAGCGCATAACGATGTCTTTGGCGAGACTTTTCGTGATCTCGACAAGCTGAAAGCCGGGGATCAAATTGTGGTTTATACGGCTGCGCGGGCGTATACTTACCTGGTGACGGGCAGCGAAATCGTCGACCCGACCCGGGTGGACGTGATGGATCCCACAGCCACCCCCACTCTAACGCTCATCTCGTGTTATCCGTACCGGGTGGATAACAAACGGATCGTGGTCACCGCCAGCTTGCAGACCAATTAGCACAGGTAAATACTTCTCTAAGGAGAGTTTCAATGGCAAATAAAAACAAACGTCGCTCAGTTTCAACCGGTTCGGGTCCAGTACAGGCAGTCGCCGCTACCCCAAAAGCAGGCAGTCGCGCTTTTTCTCAGGAATTCAAGCCCGATTATTCCTTCGTCAAGCAAGACCTGAAGCGGATTGCTTATCTGGCCGTAATCTTTATCATCATCTTGATCGTACTGTCTTTCTTCTTACGTTAGTACTGTGCCAAACATGTAAATATAGAAATAGGTTTGACACAGCACTAGGGTTCGCCCCGGTGTTTTACCTGCCGGGATAATTTCTTGCAGGTTACTATAAGGAGAGTGTCATGTCCCATATGTTTGTGCCGGGTCCTGTAGATGTGGCTCCGGAAGTATTGGCAGCACAGACAAAGCCGATGCTCCCGCACCGCAGCAAAGACTTCGAAGAACTCTTTCGCCGCAATGAAGAAAGAGCCAAGAAAGTCTTCTTCACCCAAAATCGCCTCTTCCAGGGCTCCTGCTCTGGATCGGGTATGCAAGAAGCCGGTATCCGTAATTTTGTCCAGGAAAGTGTCCTTTCCTGCGTCAATGGTGCCTTTGCCCAACGTTGGAATGATGTCGCCGTATCCAATGGCAAAAATGCCGATAAATTGGAAGTCGAATACGGTGAAGCCATCACTCCTGACATGTTACGCGACGCCTTGAAAAAAAAGCACTACGAAGCCGTCACCATCGTCCATAACGAAACCTCCACTGGCGTACAAAATCCGGTCCCGGAGTTGTGCCAGGTGCTTCACGAAACCAGCCCGGATACTCTCATCCTGGTGGATGCTGTTTCTTCCCTCGCCGGAGTGAAGATCGACATGGATGCCCTGGGGATCGATTTCCTGCTCACTAGCTCGCAAAAATGCCTGGCGCTTCCGCCCGGTCTATCTCTGGCTGCCGCCTCCGACCGCGCCATGAAAAAAGCTGAATCCGTCACCAACCGCGGCTGGTACTTCGATCTGCTGCTCATGGATAAGCACCGCCTCAAGGATTCCACCCCCATGACCCCGGCCATGTCCCTTATCTTTGCCCTCGATGTACAACTCGACCGTATCTTCGAAGAGGGTCTCGACAACCGCTTCGCCCGTCACGCCGCCATGTCCAAAAAAGTTCAGGATTGGTGCATCGCTCACGACATGGAACCTCTGGCCAAAGCGGCCTACCGCTCGCATACAGTAGTTACCGTCAAAAACAGCCTCAAGTGGGATATCAGCGCGCTCAATAAGTTCCTGCTGACCCGTGGTATGCGCATCGCCAATGGCTACGGTCAGCTCAAAGACCTGACCTTCCGCGTGGCCACCATGGGCGAAACCTCCATCAGCGACGTGGATATGCTGCTCCACGGTTTCGCTGATTTCATGAAACAATAACTTTTATTTGCCTTTAAAAAGCAGATCGGGGATTGCCGGTCTGCTTTTTTGTCCTTTCATTTGAATTGACGTGCGGCCATCGCCGTGATAAAATGTACCCCGTCCTTTGATGGGCGCGTAGCTCAATGGTAGAGCAGCGGCCTTTTAAGCCGTTGGTTAAGGGTTCGAGCCCCTTCGCGCTCACTAATTATTTAAATTACTAAAGTTTAGCGTATCTCAAGAAGTCCTATGCACAACCTACTTTGCAAAGCACCCTTTAGGGTCGCGTTGACTTTTCATTTAATAAATTGTCATTGTGAACAGAGTAAACCCCGTTGTCTTTCGGGGGGAACCCCGCGTAAGTTGCGGGGTGAAGCAATCCCCAACAAACTCAAAAATAAAAACTGCTATTGGCTAAATCCTTATTGGTAAAGAACAAGGATTGGAGTCCCTTTGCACTCATTTTTGTTTTATACTGTAATTTCTCATTTGCTGTAAACTGATTGGAGACGAAGAATGGATATCGAAACCTTACGGCGTTTTGTCAAAGAACGTGACACTTTCAGCATTCTGGAAACTGTGGACGTGTTTACCGGCGCCAGAACCGTCCTCAAAGAATTTGATTATGTCATTGAGGCCCCCAACTGGACGCGTGACGGCAGATACCTGGTTTATAACAGCCTGGGACTTATATACAAATATGAATTGTCGAGTGACGCAATCATGCAACTCGACACCGGTTTCGCCATCGACTGCAACAATGATCATGTGCTCTCGCAAGATAACAGTCAAATAGCGGTCAGTCATTTCACCTACGCGGACGCCAAATCCAGGATCTATACGCTGCCCTTTGCGGGCGGGACCCCGGTTTTGATGACTGAAAATGGTCCCAGTTATTTGCATGGCTGGTCGCCCGATGGGCAGACCCTGGCCTATTGCGCCGAGCGCGGAGGTCAATATGATATTTATACGATCCCGGTCAAAGGTGGCCAGGAATTACAGCTCACCAATTTAACCGGCCTGGATGATGGCCCCGAATATTCTCCTTCCGGTCAGCACATCTGGTTCAATTCGACCCGCGCCGGCCTGATGCAAATCTGGCGCATGCAACCGGATGGGTCTCTCCAGGAACATATGGTCGAGAAAGACGCCAACTGCTGGTTCCCCCATGTCTCGCCCGATGGCAATTGGGTGGCCTATCTCTCTTATGCTAAAGGGGATGTCGCGCCGGGGGATCACCCTGCCAATAAAAATGTCGAGCTGAACCTGGTCCCTGCCGGCGGCGGGGAATCGAAGACCATCGCGAAATTATTTGGCGGCCAGGGGACGATGAATGTGAACTCGTGGTCTCCGGATAATCACATCCTGGCGTTTGTTTCTTATCGCCTCAAAAACTGAGACTTTGTTTTCGTTCCAAAATCACAACTCAAGAAGGATGGATTACATGATAAAACCTGTAAAAATTGCTGTGGTCGGATGCGGGATGATTAGTGAAGCCTATCTGGGTACGATGATCAACAAGTTCAAAATCCTCGAGGTAGTAGGCTGCTGCGACCTGGATCCGAAAAAAGCCCAGGAAAAAGCGCAGAAATACGGAATTAAAGCCCTTACCCTGGAGGAGATTTTGGCCGATGACTCGATTGAAATCGTGGTGAACCTCACCACCCCAACAGCCCATTATGCGGTGATCAAGCAGCTTCTCGAAAAGGGGAAACATGTTTACACGGAGAAGGTTCTGGCAGTGGAATTGGAACAGGCCGCAGAGCTGGTAAAAATTGCAGACCGAAAAAGGCTGTATCTTGGGGCTGCCCCGGATACGTTCCTGGGGTCGGCGATCCAGACCGCCCGATACGTGGTAGACAGCGGTATGTTGGGGGAGATCACTTCATGCTATTGTGCACTCAGCCGCGACGGTTCTGCTTTTGGCAGCCCGACGTCTTTTACCGTCAAACCGGGTGGTGGCATTGGGTTCGATGTCGGCATTTACTACATCACCGCCTTGTTGAGCATTTTAGGCCCCGTAAAAGAAGTGTCCGGCATCGTTCACACCAAGGATCCGCAGAAAAAGGTCTATTCGCTCGAACATTTTGGCGAGTCTTACCAGGTGGAATGCGAAAACATCATGGCCGCCACGTTGGAATTCAACAACGGTACAGTTGGCAATATGTTATTTGACTCGAACTCGATCTTTATTCTGCCTGAGCAACCCGACATCGTATTGTTCGGCACGCTGGGCGTAATGTATATGGCAGACCCAAACAGCTTCGGTGGTGATGTTCGCATCATTCTAAAAGGGAATAGCCAGCCGTTTGTCATGCAGCAAAGCCACGCTTTCGGCGAAGACAGCCGGGGACTCGGTGTGGCTGAAATGGCCTGGTCGCTGAGAACGGGGAGAAAAAATCGTGCTAACAAAGAGATGGCCTACCATGCGCTGGAAGTGTTGCATAGCATTGTTAAAAGCAGCGCGACCAAATCCAGCCAGAGCCTGCAATCCACCTTTGAAAAGATGCCCCCAATCCCTCGCGGAAATACCGGACAAGGTTATTTTGATTTCATGGATGAATTAGGCTTATCAAAATAGCTCCTGTTGAGGCGTAAATCTACCCTCTTTGATCCCTCATGGAAAAATTTTCGGTAGACGTATGGGTTAAATAAACGCTCATCTTTATCAACCAAGGGTGAGCGTTTCTTGTGAATTGCGTTCTTCGTGGTGATTTGTACCAGTTTCGTGGCAAGCTTGCCTTGGATCCTTCGGGCAATTATCAACAAACGTTGAAATCCGATAAACTGCCGGAATCCCGCCATAAAAACAAACAGAAAAGTAAATATGAACATATCCAGCAAGGTTCGATGCAGGTATAACGTTTTCGTCCTGGCTACAAATTCACTGAAAGCCTGGCTATCCAGAAAAGAAGGCTCTGCGCCGCCGATCCTCCACAGCGGAAATTCGATTAAGGTCAAGAGACACGCAGCCAAACCAAATCCGCCTGCCCAAATGGGTGCTTTCCGAGTATGCATCAATGTACTCATCCGATAATGTTTGCTCATATATATAGTGAGCTTTGGCTGATAAGTTTTTATTGACTCACACAAACCTTCATTTTTCCTCTTGACATATAGACGATCATCTATATAATAATACATAGAAGGATATCTATATGACGACGACAACCACCCTTGATCCCGTACTCTTTGCCAAAGCCATTGCCGACGATACCCGCCAGCAGATTATGAAGCTCACTTGCTGCCGCTGGCGTTCCGTGACCGAGATAGTTGAGCAACTCGATGTCACCCAACCCACTGTCTCGCATCATCTGGCCATCCTGCGCGAAGCTGGCCTCGTCAACTTCAAAGAAGACGGCAAGCAGACGTACTACCGTCTCAACCGCGATCTGGTGACCGTCTGCTGTGACCAGATCATCGCCAAGTTTTCCACCGAGGCCGCCATCGCATCATCGTGTTGTACTGGAAAAGCCAAATGACTCGCGTCTTCCACCTTGCCTCTGCCTCGGCTGGCATCCTCCCTGCCACCTCCGAGATGACCACTACCAATTACTGGGATCACTTCGTGGCGCGCATCGGCATTCGCCGCGGGGATCATCGCGTCGCGCCTGGATTGTACAAACTTGGCGCTCCCACCCCTGAGTCCCTGGTCTTCGTCACTGCCAACTATTCCCTCAGTTTCGATGCCCTGCGTACTTCTTTGCGCGGCCTGGATGCTTACATTCTGGTTCTGGATACTCGCGGCGTCAACGTCTGGTGCGCTGCCGGCAAGCATACCTTTGGTACCCGTGAGTTGGTTCGCCGCATCAAAGCCGTAGACCTCAACGCAGTCGTCAGCCATCGCCGCCTCATCCTGCCTCAACTGGGAGCCCCTGGCGTGGCAGCCCACGAGGTGAAGCAACAGACGGGTTTTGTAGTGGAGTATGGCCCGGTGCGCGCTACCGATATCCCCGAGTATCTCAAAAACCACCGTGCCACTCCCGCAATGCGTCTGGTCAAATTTCCCCTTAGTGATCGTCTGGTGCTCATCCCGGTGGAATTGACGTCCATCTGGCTGCCTGCTCTGATTGCTATCGGCCTTGGCTTTATCATAGGGAACCTGCCCTACGCGCTGGCTGTCTTGACCGTGATCCTTTTCGGGACAGCTCTTTTCCCGGCGTTGTTACCCTGGCTCCCCAGCCATGACTTCAGCACCAAAGGCGGCTTTCTAGGGTTGGTCGCGGCAGTCCCCTTTGTGCTTTCCGTGTTGCTCCAACATCCCGAGTGGAGCTGGTACCGCCAGACCGGCCAGGTGCTTGGCTATCTCCTTGCTATGCCTTCCAGCATCGCCTACATCACCCTAAACTTTACCGGATCCACTACATTCACCTCCCGCACTGGGGTCCGCAAAGAGATTTTCGCCTACATCCGTCCGATGGCCTTCTCTTTTGCCTTCGGCCTGGTTGCCCTGCTGGTCTTCGCTTTTGTTCGCTGAGGAGCACTTATGTTTAATTCATATCTCGAAAATACGCTGGTTCTGGACGAACAAAAATGTAATGGCTGCACCATGTGTGTCATGGTTTGCCCGCATCAAGTCTTTACTATGGTTGAACACCGCGCGCGCATCTCCAATTCCGTGGCCTGCATGGAATGCGGAGCTTGCCAGGTGAATTGCGCCGTTGGTGCCATCTCTGTTCACAGCGGGGTGGGGTGCGCTTCTGCCATGATCAACGCTGCCCTTACCGGTAAAAAAGAGGTTTCCTGCGGTTGTTGCTGACAAATAAGAAATATCGTTGCAGTGGAGGTCGATATCGACCTCCACTTTTTATTAAGTTCTGATTTGTTCGTTTACGGTATTTTTTTGGAAATATTCTTGTTTATATTGCTTGTATCTTGTCATTTTTCAATGTAATATAAAGATGGTATTAACTTTGCCTCTATGAGTATTAAGAATTATCATCATCGCGCTCCCTCCAGTAGGAGAAATTTATGGGTCAAGACAATCCTTTATTATTTCCCGCAGGCATCGATGAGAAATACTATCAAAAGGTTTTAGATTCCACCAACGAAGGGGTGATTCGCGTAGACGACAAGGGCATTATTACCTACGCCAATCCTAAATTTTGCGAATTATTTGACCTTACCCCAAAACAGCTGCTCGGGAAAAACCTTTTCTCCTTTATTGATAAAAAAGAAATACCTGATCAGACACAAAAAATAAATAACCGCCTGCACGGGAAGTCCGAAAGTTATGAACGCACTCTGGTAGGCGAAAACCACCAAATATATCGATGTTTCATTACTGCCTTCCCTATCTTTGCCAAAGATGGATCGTTCATCGGTTCTTTTGCGTTGGTGAAAGATGTTACCGCTGAAAAGATAGAATTCGAAAAGTTTACCGAATCTCAAAGAAATTTTAACGCACTCGCGAAGAGCCTCCCGGATGTTGTCAGTCGTTACAACCGCGAATTAAAGATCATTTACATCAACGACGCTATCAAGCAGATCAGCGGACTGGATCCGGGCGAATATTTGGGTAAAAGTAACGGAATGCTGGATCTCCCCGAGGATCAAGCCAGGCTATGGCATAAAGCTCTGGAATCTGCATTTGCATTTAAAAAAGAGATTTCCATCGAATTTGAAAGAAATACGTCAAGGGGATTGCGCTACTTTGAAACCCGCATCATTCCTGAGTTTTCTGAGGATGGCTCGGTGCAAACTGTTTTTTGCGTCACCCGTGATTTTACCGATCAGGTCAATGTCGACAGGAAGAAACGCGAAGAAGACGCCAATTGGTTGGCATTACTTGAACAGGCCGATGAGCGAATCCATTTGGCGGCCCAGGCCGCTCATTTAGGCGTTTGGGAATGGGACATCCTTGCCGACAAACTTATTTGGGATGACCAAATGTTCGAATTATACGGGTTGAAGCGTGAAAATTTCATCCCGGTTTATGCTGATTGGCATGACGCGATCCACCCGGATGATGTCGCGAAGAGCGATATCGAAATGAAACGAGCACTCGAAGATCGGGTGCCTTATGACACTGAGTTCAGGGTGATCTTACCTGATCACAAGATTCGTTGGATGAGGGCACTTGGTCAGGTGTTTAGCAATTCCTCCGGCCAACCTGCCCGTATGATTGGAGTCAATTTCGACACCACCGAGCAAAAATGGGTTGAAAATGCCAACCGTCTGCTGGTTGAAGCACAACCGCAGATGGACCAGGCAAAAAGTGCGGAGGAAATTTATCACATCGTTAGTCAAAAAATCCAGCCGATAATCGAAACGGGTGTTTCGGTGGTTACCCGGATGGATGAATCTGGCCTGGGAGAGAGCGTTGTGGATGTGCTTGGCTTCGGTAATCGCCTCCAGGAAGTCATCCGTCTTTTCAATATTGATTTTGAAAAAATGGTGTTTTATACCAAAGATATTACTGAGGAAGAATTAGCTCGCTTTAGCAGTGGAAAACTTGAACTTTACCCGGGCGAATTTTATGAGTTGGTGTGCCAGAAGTTGCACCGAAAAATGCCCAAAAGATTTTTCCGGTGGGTCGAAAAAGAATTCAAGATAAACCATATTTACAATATGGGCTTCAAATGGGAGGATACTTTTTTCGGTGGAGTGACTCTCTTTACCTCCCGAGACCTCGCCCCAGTCTCGACCGTGATTTCCTCTCTGGTGAACCAGGCTGCTCTTTCATTGACCAAGATCCACTCTGAACAACAGTTGCGCGAGAGTGAACAGCGTTTTCGCAGTTTGTTCGATGACTCGCCCATCGCGCTATGGGAAGAGGATTTTTCTGCGGTAAAAGCGCGCCTGGACACTTTGCGCTCCCAGGGTGTGACGGATTTTCGTACCTTTTTTATGGATCACCCGCAGGAAGTGGCAAACTGCGTCTCTTTGTTAAAAGTACTGGGGGTGAATCGAGCCGCGGTCAGTTTATTGGGTGCAAAGAACAAAGCTGCTGTGCTTGCCAATGTGGATCACATTTTAAGCCGGCGAGGGTATGCCGATTTCATCAACGAGCTGGTTCATATCAGCCAGGGTAAAACGAATTTTGATTGGGAAGGTGTCAATACTTCGCTGGATGGAAAAACGCTGAACATTTACTTTAAATGGTCCGCAGCTCTGAATTATGAAAAGAGCCTGGCCAGAGTGTTTGTCTCTTCCATTGATGTAACCTCCACCAAGCGGGTGGAAATTCAGTTACGCGAAAGCGAAGCTCGCTTCCGCAGTCTGTTTGATGATTCGCCTATCGCGGTCTGGCAGGAGGACTTTTCCGCCGTCAAGCTGCGCCTCGATGTTTTACGCGCCCAGGGAGTTACCGACTTCAAGGATTATTTTGACAGTCACCCGCAGGAAGTGACAGATTGTGCCCGCCTGATCAAAATCATAGATGTAAACAGGGCTGCTGTCAGGCTGCTTCGCGCCAAAAGCAAAAACGAGATCTATAAAAATATCAACCTCATCTTAGGAAAGCAGGATAATCTTTCTTTGGCATCAGAACTGGTACAAATCGCTAATGGCAAGTCGAATTTCGAATGGGAGGGAATTAATCACACAGTAGACGGTAGACCGTTGACCCTGAATCTGCAGTGGTCCGCTGCCCCCGGTTATGAAGAAACTCTTGCCAGGGTCATCGTCTCGATTGTGGACGTGACCGAACGCAGGCAAGCAGAGGATCAGCTCCGCGAAAATGAACGCCAGATTTCCACCCTTATGTCCAATCTGCCCGGCATGGTCTACCGTTGTTTGAACGACAAAAACTGGACCATGGAATTTGTCAGCGAAGGCAGTCTGATCCTTACCGGGTATTCACCGGATGATTTCGTAAAAAATCAGATTCATTACAACGACATCATTTTGGCCGAAGATCGTGAAATGGTCTGGAAAGAGATCCAAATAGCCGAAAAAGAGAACCAGCCCTTCCAACTCGCGTATCGTATTCGCACCAAAACAGACAAAATAAAATGGGTCTGGGAACAAGGAAGAAAAGTTTATTCTGAAACGAACAGGGCTCTTCTGGAAGGGTTCATTACCGATATCACCGAACGGAAGTTGGCCGAACAATCATTGCTCGCAATGTCGGAAGTACAGAGGCAAATCGTTCTGCTGCATACCCCACAGGAGATCATTCATTTGGTCGGGCAAAGGATATGCAAGTTGCTCGGTGACGCACTTGTCGGCGTTACGATATTGGATGAAAAAGAACAGGCCATGCACATGATTGGTCACTACGGCTTTGGTGACCTTTATGATAAACTGGCTGCCCAGTTCAACTTTGATCCATCCACAGTACCATTTTATTTAAAAAAGTTTACCGCCGAGGAGTTGGAGCTATATCGTAGTGGCAAACTGAAAAAATACGACAATGGCCTCTATAATTTATTGTCGGGCAAAATTCAAAAATCGGCCTGCAGGGTCATAGAAAAACAACTGGGGATCAAAGACATCTATGTGATCGGATTCATCCGTGGCGGAATACATTTTGGCAGTCTGGTGATCCTGGCGAGATCAACAATCGATCCCTTCGTTGAGCCGATTGAAACGATTGTTAATCAGGCTACTATTTTACTCGACCGCATTTCCTCGGAAGATGCCCTTCGTGAAAGTGAAGATAGGTTTCATAGAATATTTGACGAATCCCCAATTGGGATTTTTATCGCTGATATACAAGGTCATTATATCAACACCAATAAGATGGCAAGTGCAATTTTAGGCTATTCTCAGAATGAATTATTGCGTCTGACCCTCAAGCAGGGCACTTTCCCGGATGATTATGCAGAAAACGAAAGATTGCGGGACCAACTGATAAGGGGTGAAATACAACTCTTTCATTTGACAAAAAGATATATTCATAAAGAGGGAAGGATTATCTGGGCCGAACTTACCGTGACCGCCGTTCATTCGCAAACTGGTGAGATAATTGGCACTCTGGCCATGGTCGAGGATATTACCGAAAAGAAACGATCCGCCGAAGCGTTGGAATACGAACAATACCTGTTACAAACCTTGATGGAAAATCTCCCCGATTCTGTCTTTTATAAAGACCTGGAGAACCGCTTCATTCGTGTCAATCCCGCCACCGTGACAAAGTTTGGCGCTTCCACCGTTGACGAAATCCTTGGCAAAACGGATGCTGATTTCTTATCCCCTGAAGCAACAAAAGGGTGGGCTGGTGAAGAAAATGAGATTGTCCGCACCGGTAACCCGGTGATTTACTCGAATGAAATGGAAGTTTGGAAAGATAACCGCCCGACGACTTGGTGCTCCAGTACAAAAATGCCGCTGCGAGATAAAGAGGGCAATATCATTGGTTCCTTTGGCATTTCTCATGATATCACCCGGCTTATTGAGGATGAAGAAAAAATTAAGCAATTAAATGCCGACCTCGAAAAAAAGGTGGAATCGCGCACCAATGAATTGATATTGCGCAACCAGGAACTCGAAGCTTTTACTTATTCGATCTCGCACGACTTGAAAGCTCCCTTGCGCGGCATCACCGGTTATTCCGAGTTATTGCTTCAGGAACATTCTCGGCAGTTGGACGAAGAAGGAAAGGCTTTTCTCAATAAATTGATGCTGTCTTCGCAACAATTGTCACAATTGATCGACGATTTGCTCGAATACACACGCTTGGAGCGCAATCCGCTCAATAGCCAACCGCTTTCCGTTTATGAGATCGTTAAACCCGTCATCGAGGAACGCATCTCGGATATTCGTTCCGGTCATATTCTCATCCATGAAAATATCGAAGGGGAAATGATTAACTCCAGTCCTGATTTATTGACACGTATCTTTAGAAATTATCTGGATAATGCCATGAAGTTCACAGAAAAAACTGATCATCCTGAAATTTGGATCGACTATAAGAATCTTGGGGTGACGAGTCTTTTCTCGATTCGGGATAACGGCGTTGGTTTTGACATGAAATATAGCGAGAAGATCTTTGATGTATTTTACCGATTGCATCCTGTGGATGAGTTCACCGGAACCGGGATTGGCCTTGCCCTGGTTAAAAAAGCTGCTGGCCTGCTGGGGTACCGGGTGTGGGCAGTGAGTGAAGTGAATGCTGGCGCTACTTTCTTCCTTGAAATAAATAAGTCGCCATCCGCTGGATGATTCATCCTGGCGCTGCAAGTTCTGTTTCATTGAAAGGTAAATCATGAAAGTTCTTTATCTTGAAGACAATCCCTTTGACGCCGATCTCACCCAGATTGAGTTCAAGAAACGCGTCAGCGGAATTGAACTGACCCACGTTTCCACTATTCGAGAGGCCTTGGATCTTATTAAATCCCAGATTGATCCCGCTTTCGACGTGATTCTGACCGACATGAACCTTCCTGATGGCAGCGGGCTGAATCTGCTGGCCGAAGTCCGCGCGATGGCGATTCCTTCGGCAGTCGTTCTGGTCACCGGCCAGGGCGATGAAGAAACCGCTGTTTCCGCTTTGAAGGCTGGCGCAGACGATTATATTATCAAACAAAAAGATTATATAAAGAGGCTACCTCAAACACTTGAAGGCGCCCTTACTCGGTTTAAGAAAGCAAAAAATAGGTTCACCCGCCCGATCAAAGTATTATATTTCGAATCAAATGCCGTTGATATCGAGCTCACCTTGCGACATATGAAAACCCATGCCCCGCACATTCATATGGATGTGATCAGGGACATTAAAGAAATGCCCGGCATACTGTCCAGTTCTACCCCAGAAACGAGATACGACGTCCTGTTGATCAATTTTCATCTCCCCGGCGAAGATATTTTGGAAGTGGTAAAGAACACCATCGCCGATTTAAATTATGACTATCCCATCGTACTGATCACCGGCCAGGGGAATGAGGAAACTGCCGTAAATGCCTTAAAGCTGGGTGTGATCGATTACCTGGTCAAGACCAGCGGTTATCTTTACCGCTTGCCTGCCATTCTCGAGAATGCACACAATTTGCTTTCACTGTTTCACGAAAAAGAGGCTTTGGCCCTGAGTGAGGCTCAATTTAGGTTGCTGGCAGAAAATGCCACTGATGTAATATTCCGCGTGCTCTTTAAACCCCACATTCGTTTTGATTATCTGAGTCCGTCCTTCGTTACTGTCACCGGTTTCACCACTGAAGAGATCTATCAAAATCCAGAACTGATTTACGAGGCCACTCGCGAAAAAATAAGTTCGTTTCGGAATTTTATCCATATCATCAATTCATCAGCCTCTCCTGAATTTGTTTTTCCGCTGAAAACCAAAGACGGGCGCCGCCTGATCATGGAATTGCGCGGTCAGGTCAGTAGAAACGCAAAAGGGCAACCCGAAAAACTGGAGGGGATCGTCCGCGATATCTCGGACCGCATTGAAAGTGAGACAAAACTACAGAACCGGATGCATCGTTTGAATGCCCTGCATACGATTGATACGGCCATTAATTCCAGTTTTGACCTCCGCTTCACCTACCAGGTGCTCATTGAACAGGTGATCGCATTAACCAAAGCCAGCTCTGCCTGCATTACCTTTTTTGACCCGGAGTTGAACTCAAAGAACCTCGTCGCCAGTATGGGATTTGTTTCCACCGAAGGTGAATTAAAAACGCAATTGATGAATGACCCACTTTCTGACAAAGCCTCTATTGAACGCCGGATTAATACATCTCACAAAGACGATACCTTAAATCTGGCATATCCATTGCATGAGCTGTTCAAAAAAGAGGGGTTTTCTTGGTACTGTGTCGTTCCTCTTATCGTCAAAGGCTACGTGCGCGGAGTCATCGAAATTTTCTTCAGTGAGGAGAATGAACTGGATCTGGAAATTTCCAATTTCTTGGAGACGATCGCCCAGCAGGCAGCGATTGCCTTGGAAAGTTCGCAAAATTTCGAACGCCTGCAAAAAACGAACCAGGAATTATTACAGGCTTATGATGACACTCTGATAGGTTGGGTGAATTTTCTGGATTTGCGCGATGAGATGACTGAAGGCCACACAATGCGTGTGGTTGAGACCACTCTCAAGATATGCAAGGCTTTCGGCTTTTCTACTTATGAATTGATGCACATCAATCGTGGCGTCTTATTACATGATATTGGCAAAGTGGGAGTTCCCGACAGTATTCTCAATAAGCCAGGATCTTTGTCTGGCGAGGAGTGGATGATAATGAAAAAGCATCCAGAATTTGCCTATCAGATGCTTTATCCGATTACTTATCTGCGCCCCGCCTTGGATATTCCCTATTGCCATCACGAAAAATGGGACGGCAGTGGTTATCCTCGCGGATTAAAAGCTAAAGAAATCCCGTTGGCCGCCAGAATATTTGCTATCGTGGATGTTTATGATGCCCTCACTTCGGACCGGCCGTACCGAAAAGCCTGGACCAAAGAGGCTACCATTCAGTATATCCGCGAGAACAGCGGCACTCACTTCGATCCTGAGATCGTCGAAAAATGTCTTGCTATTATCGCCGGGGAATCTCAGGAAGTTTAAGCCGATCTATTTTTTCGCTGGGTTCGTGTTTTTACGCACCCTTAAGTATTCCACCACTCCCTGCCCGCCTTGCAGTAGCCCGAAGAAAATGACGGCATAGGCGATGTAGACCATGCCGCTGGCTTGTTGCGATTGGCCGTTCATCACCGCCAGTGCTATACCCACGATGATAAAGATCAACCCAGTGATCATATTCCGGTTGGCTCCCGAACGGGAGGATTCAGGAACGACTTTCATTTTGGCATCTGAAATGACATAGCCGCTGACGCCCGCTTCATCCGTTGCCTTGAACCAGGAACCTTCGTCATTCTTTTCGACGCCGCTGATCGTGAGGATCGTCCCGCGCGTGAACGTTTTGACGTTAGCAGCCAGTTTCGATGGCGTATCCACCAGGTTGGCAGTATTGGAGGTGAGCTGGGCTTTCCGTACCGCAAAGATTTTCGTGTCTCCGGCGATGTACCCCTTTTGCTCTCCGGGCAGGGCGATCTCGACCCAAACTTTCTTTTTTTTGCGGATTACTTTTCCAAGGTCCATCACCTCGCCCTTATGGATCGTGGCAATGGATATGGTTTGATCTTCAAACGAGTTATAGACGAGTGCTTGTTCGTCGGTCAGAATTGCTTTCATTTGGCCTCCACCTCTTCGGATTTGGATTCTGGTTCAAGTTTTTCGCACAGCCACCCGTAATGATCGGCACACTCATCAGCCCATCCATCATTTTCCAGGGTGGCGATGACTGCCACATCATCCGGTCTTGGGTCTTCCAGTTGCATTTTGGCAAAGACTTCAGCCCGGTGAAAATGAGCATCATATTGGCGATCCACTAAATTTTGTCTCAATTTTTGATTCTTTAATTCCACTGCGCCAAAGGTAATGGCATAGATCAGCAATGCCAAACCGATCTGCATCAACCACAGGTTTTGTAACCACGGCATCGTGGCAGGCAAAGGGATAAATCTCATTAATACAATGAAAGCCAGACAGGCTACCAGTGAAGCCGTGATGATTCCCACCGAGCGCCAGTGCGCGATTCTGCCCAACGGATTCGCATCTCGGTCGCAAGAATCGGGATTCTCGATGAAGTTCGCCTGGTAACACAATTCGCATAGTGGAAGCCGCAAACGAAAACTGACCGCAGAACGAAATTTTTTGTTGATCTGGCGGAATCGGTTCAAGCCGGCTTCGTACTTCAACACGTGGGTTTCGAACCGGGTTGCCTCTGCCGCATCACAACGGGAACATCGGGGGGGATACACCAGGTCCAGCGTGCCCGATTTATTTTCGAGTACGATTTTCGCCGGGATCGATATTCTTATGGTCATTCTTTGTCTCCGCTGCAATTGTAACCGAAAAATCCGGCAGCCAGGCCGCTGGATCATTTTCCCACGGAATATTGATTATCCTCCCGTGTCTTCCTGTACGGTAATGAGCAGCTACCCAGATCCGGCAGCGCGAGGGGTCTGTCGGTTGGTGTAAGCCGGAAAGTACGCTCCAGAGCTATCGGTGGCGGGTGAATGCTGCCATTTATCGCCGGCATAGCCCTGGTTCGTGTTCTTCAGGTTCACAATTATATCCTCATCTGCAGCAAGCCCGATATACCACTTGACAAGCTGCTTCCCTCTCTCGATGCCTCTGTCAGCTATGTTAATTCCCTCAACCTTTAAAAATAGGATCCGTATCTTTCGTTCCAAAAGTTATCGAAACCATGAAAATAATTCTATCGGTTCGTCGCCCCTTTTCCTCGGCAGAAATAAGATCGGCCCTTCCTGTGATCAGGAAAAGCCGGAGGAAAACAGAATTAAATGATCTTATGCTTAGGCTTCGTTTAAGAAATGGACGTTCGGTTCGCTTACCACGCCTGCTTTCTCCATCGCCACCTTTAGTTCGGGAGCATTGGCAAACTTCTGAGCGTTTGCCAGTGAATTCCACTTATAGAGAAGCGTGAGGCTATTAGGATCGCTGGCATCGTAATAGATCTGATCCGAGAGTTCCCCGCTGCTGATGGTGCTTCCGGTCAGGTCGCCGTTGTAGCGTCCGTTGGATTCTGGTCGAGTGTAATATAAGTGATGGGGGTTCCATCCGCCACGGACGAAACGGCAACTTCGATCTGCCAGATGATCTGTGTATCTCCATCGGTATGCTCGTAGAAGGAATAATCGCTCCATTCTAGATTAGATCAATTGAAAGCTGCGGTTGCGAGACTGTTGTAATAGGCAAATAGCGCGTATGTTCCCGCCGCTGGGGCTTCAGCGCAGGCAGTGTACACCGCCTCGGGTCCATTCAACCCGTGTGTGTCGGTTTCAAGCTTGACCCATTTGCCGCCCACGAACTCCTGGATCTCCCCCACCCAGTGGAATTGCCCGTCCCAGAAAGGATAGCAGATTTTGGAAGGCCCGGAGAATTTCAACCCTGTCGACATCAATTGCAGCCAGTTCAGTGCTGGCATCGTCGTCAGGTCGATGGTAAATGGTGTGCCGGTGACGCCCGCTCCGTATTGCCAGACCAGAGGCGCTGGTGCACTGACCGGAATTGGGATGGCTTGCATACGTTGTGGTGCTACGATCAGGGCAATGCTAAGAGCGAACGCGATGATGGTTGTGAGTTCAACCATTTCTTCATGATATCCTCCATTTTTTGAAATAATTGTTAGGGTAATTTTGGCAACCTGCGTGAGACAGTCAATTGATTACGGGTATGAATTTCACCACTGAAAATTGGAAAAATGGGGGTCCTTCTTTATGGATATAATGTAGGTAAGCATTCGGATTTTCATAAAAGGTTGGTGTACATGATTCGCACCTTTAAAAAATTTACCATAACCCTCCCCCTACTTTTCCTGGCAGCCTGTACCTCGCAAACCGTCGTTTCATCTTCTACACCCTTCATCCAGCCCCCTGTGATCACAGCGGCAGCCATCTCCACCGTCACACCCCTTCCCGTCCCGACCCTGCTCCCGACTACGGTGCCCACCCCGGTGGGCGGCGGTTCCGGGAACATCGTCTTTTCCTCCGACCGCGCAGGCACCTATAAAGATGTCTACCTCATGCGCACGGATGGTTCGCAGGTCACTCGCCTCACCTGGGGCGACTCGGACACCTTGCCCGGCCCTTTTTCTCCGGATGGCAAACAGATCCTCTTCACTGGCAGCGGTCTCACGAATAAATTTGTTGGCGTGATGCAGGCGGATGGTAGCCAGCTGGTCCATTTGACAAATTTGCCCAACAGTGACGATGCTTTCCCCACCTGGTCACCGGATGGCAAACACATTGCCTTTACATCCTACCGTGATGGCAACAACGAGATCTATGTCATGAACGCCGATGGCTCCGATCCCGTGAACCTGACCAGAAATCCAAAGGATGATTTCGCTCCCTCCTGGTCGCCCGATGGCAGACAGATTGCTTTCGTCTCTGACCGCGATAATTCTGCCGGCGTCTATTCCATCTACATCATGCGGTCGGATGGTTCCAACGTCCTCCGCCTGACTCATGATTTCAGTATCGACTACAGGCCCGCTTGGTCACCCGATGGCAAACGCATCGCCTTCTATTCGACCCAGAACGATCAATTTGATATTTTTGTCGTCAATGTCGACGGCACCGGCCTGGTCGATCTCACCAAAGATCCTTCGTATGATATGAATCCCTCCTGGTCTCCGAATGGTGAAAGGATTATTTTTCAGACCAACCGCGATGGCAACTGGGAAATCTATATGATGACGGCTGATGGCACCCACCTGGTGAACCTGACCAATGACCCTGCGGATGATGAAAATCCCTTCTGGCAAAAATAACCGCCGTCCATGTAGGGGCATGCCCCATCATGTTTGCCCTGTCATTATTATCCCGTTCATGAACTGCCCCATATGGTATATACCCCTTGATCCCCTCCCCTGCAGTGCAGGGGAGGGGATCAAGGGTTGAGGGTAAGATTGCCCATTTTCCGCTGCTCTTTAAAATGTGAAAAAAGTGACATTGACCTGCCCTTTCTCATTGGTTAAAATGGTTTCGACATCTCTTTGAAAATCCCTTTATGCGAGAAAAGCCCTTGATCGAAATTATTGCCGATAGCACCTGCGATATTCCCGAAGTCCTGGTCGAACATTATGGCCTGCGCATCATTCCCGCCTACATTCTTTGGGGCAGCGACCAGTTTCGCGACCGTGTTGATCTGCTCCCTGTCGATTTTTACCGCCGCCTGGTGGTCGATCATCAGCGCCCCACCACTTCTCAGCCTGGCATCCCCGATTTTCAGCAGGCCTACGCAGCCGCCGCGACTCGCGGTGCCACCCAGATCATCACCCTCACGGTTAGCAGTGCCATGAGTGGCACCTACCAGAGCGCCTTTGAGGCAGCCAAATTGTCCACCATACCTGTCACTGTGGTCGATTCAAAAGGGCCGACCATGACTCTGGGTTGGCAGACCCTCGCCGCCGCCCGTGCTCGCGATGCTGGCGCCACTCTCAAAGACATTCTCGCTGCCATCGATCAGGTCCGCAAACGCATGGTCCAGTTCGTCTGCATGGATACCCTCGAATATCTGCAAAAAGGCGGCCGCATCGGTGACGCTATCAAATGGATGGGGAGTCTGTTGCAGGTCAAACCGCTGGTCAGCATCAACCACCAGACCGGCCGCGTCGAACCGGTCACCCTCGCCCGCACCCACACTTCCGTGGTCGAGGCCATGTACACCAAATTCTTCAAGCAATTGGCCGGTGGTAAAAAGCTCCACATCGCCGTCCTTCACGGCAACGTCCAGACTGAAGCAGAAGCCCTCGCCGCCCGTATCCGCGCCGAATTCGACCCCTTCGAGCTCATCGTCAACATCACTGGTCCCGTACTCGGAATCAATACCGGTCCCGGCGCCCTGGCTCTGTGCGGTTATGCTGAAGAGTGACAAAGTCCCGCCTGTTCGGTCAGCTTTGATCGATCCCTCAACCCAAAGTCTATATCGGGGAAATTGACCTCTTTACCGTCGTAAAGACCAAATTCTTTTCTATTCGTGGAAATGAGTAGCCGGGTTTTCGAATGTTGACCTTGACCTTTAAAACCTTTACAATAGCTGCATCATTTGGTTGAATGCTTCGACCAGATCATGATGACCAAAAAGGAGAAAAATGTCCCCTGCTCCATTTGATTCAAAACGTGCTCCTGCTTTTGCTGATGTACCCGATGAAAAATGGAATGATTGGCACTGGCAGTTAAGTAACCGTCTCAACTCGGTCGAGGATTTTGAGAAAGTGCTCACCCTGACCGAAAGCGAGCGCACAGCCCTCAGTTCTCCCGGCCTCTTTCGCGTGGATATCACCCCTTATTTCATTTCCCGCATCGACCCCAACGATCCCGACGATCCCATCCGCAAGCAAGTGATTCCCAATGACTGCGAGATTGAAGCCTTCACCGGCCAGATGGAAGATTCGCTGGCCGAAGACCGCCATTCGCCCGTCCCCGGCTTGGTACACCGTTATCCCGACCGTGTCCTGATGCTGGTCACCACCCAGTGCGCATCCTATTGTCGTTACTGCACCCGTTCCCGCATTGTCGGCGATCCCACCCAGACCTTCTCACGCACCGATTTCGAGGCCCAGATCGATTACCTCAAACACACGCCCCAGGTGCGCGATGTCCTCCTTTCAGGCGGCGATCCGCTCACCCTTGCGCCCAAGTTGCTCGAGGAATTGCTATCCCGCCTCCGCGAGATCGAACACATCGAGATCATCCGCATCGGTTCACGCGTCCCGGTCTTCATGCCCATGCGCGTCACCACCGAACTTACCGACATGCTGCAAAAATATCATCCTTTATGGATGAACATTCATGTCAATCACCCCAACGAGATCAGCCAGGAGTTGGCTGAAGCCACTGATAAACTCACCCGTGCTGGTATTCCGCTCGGTAACCAATCCGTCTTGCTAGCCGGGGTCAACGACTGCACCCATATCATGCGTAAGTTGGTACAGGATTTGGTGCGTATCCGCGTCCGACCCTATTACCTTTATCAATGCGATCTCGTTGCCGGTGCCGGCCACTTCCGCACCCCGGTCGCCAAGGGCATTGAGATCATCGAGGGCCTGCGCGGCCACACTTCCGGCTATGCCATCCCCACCTACGTGGTGGATGCTCCTGGCGGTGGCGGCAAGATTCCGGTCATGCCCAATTACCAGATCAGCGCCTCCGATCACAAGATCATCCTGCGCAATTACGAGGGTTATATCACTTCTTACGAAGAACCGCAGAATTACCAGGCTCACGATCCCAAGACCTGCAAGTATTGCCAGAGCAAACGGCCTGAGCCCGGTCAGAGCGGCGTCAGTGGCATGCTCGATGGCGATCAGATGTTCATCAAGCCAGAGGGTTTCGACGAGCTCCACAACCGCGGCGGGGGTCAGCATCGTCTGCGCGCCGATGCCGGCAAATGGAAACCCCTTGGCATTGGCGACGGCCAGGAAGAAGAAAAGTAAGCTCCTCTCCATTCAAAAAATACGGCTGGTGGTCATTTGGCTACCGGCCGTATTTCGCTCTTTGAATTTATCTATCCGACGAACGATTGCAAGGATTAATGCTTTGACGACGCTCTATTTATTTGTAACGACGGGTGGGATGAAGTTCCAGTCGAACGGCCAGCTTGTTTCGCAGGTATTATCCGTGCCATAGAAGAACTGCCCATTCTGCACACAGGTCATGGCATAACAGCCATATTCAAGCTGGTGCGCTGGGATGAACCCATTCCATTGAGGTTCCACTTCACAAGACATCCCCGTTGGGGTGGGGACGATCCCGGCAAAAGAGATCATGTTGTTGTAAACGGCTTTGCCTGTGCTGGAATCGAAGAGTTGTACGTACATGCTCGCATTGAGAGGAACCGCACTGCCGTTGCAAACGAGGTGATTCTGTTCATTTGCGTCGAATCCGCATTGATAATCCACGATGTCTGACCCTGCCTGACTCGCGGTCGCATAGAACTTACCGCCTGGGTTGTTGATAAATAAGGTAAATGCCGAAGAAGTTTGATAGTTCGCCGAGGCACTGAGAAAGTCGATTTCGAGTGGTTGAGGGGTTAGGGTGGGTTCTGGTGTTTCAGTTTCGGTAGCTGTCGCAGCCATGAGCGTTGGCGTTTCTGTCGCAGTTGGATCTGCTGAACTGATTTCACTCGGTGTGGTTTGCGCATGGCTTAACGAATTCTCTTTTGGCGCAGAATAACTGACGGTAGTCGGCGCACAGGCAGATAATATGAAAACACTTGCGATCAATACCAGTATTTTTTTTACCATTATTGTCACACAGCTTTCTTTTATAAAGATGCGAACTTTGCCCGATAAGAAGTGGCTCGTGTTCTCCTTTTTAGGATTCAGTTCGCTAATTTCGCAAAATTATTTTATTTTTTATTTATGTAAAAATGATGCATTTTTTCAAGAACTGTGTGAATTTTTTGTGGAGCATTTGTCCGGCATTGCATTTTTGAACGGATTGGTCGCAGAATAAAAAACAGTCCGCTTCATCAGCGGACTGTCCTTTACGTAACGATAATGGGGTTAATTACACGCTGTGGTCAACAACGGTACCACATTTACGTTATTGGCCACCTTCACAAACTTTCCGGCCGTGATTCCCAATGGCTGGAAGGGAAGTGTACCCTGCATGCCGGGGTTGGCCAGATGCAGGGTATAACAGCCCACGAAGGTTTGCAGTGTATTGCTCGTGGTGGTCACCTTCATTGCCAGGGGCACCTGGTAATGGAACTGCCCGGCTCCTGCATCGCTGGTCACCGTGCCGAAAGTAGCCGTCACCGATCCGGTATCATTGTACCCGGCAGCGTAGGTGGTATAAGATCCGGGGTATGTGGCCGCGTTCTGGTAATAAGAATAAGCCCGCACATATTCTTTGCTATTAATCGCATTG